>ERZ1066138.514-NODE-514-length-13022-cov-7.949873_pt1 | contig 13022 bp, 6 predicted proteins | sample MGYA00382785_ERZ1066138 | MGnify/ENA primary metagenome ERZ1066138 (study PRJEB33369, sample SAMEA5778368) | biofilm metagenome | biome: Industrial cooling water; feature: Water cooling tower basin; material: Biofilm | place: United Arab Emirates | collected...
CGCGATCACGGCATCGACCGTGACGCCGGCGGACCCCAGTTTGGCGTAGAGCAGCGATGCAATCTGCCGTTCACGCGCTGCGGCTTTGATCGCTACAGCTTTCTCCTCGGCCGCCTTCTCCGCTGCGTTGAGTTGGCGCAGGATCTCGACAGCCTCCAGCACGCGCCCCTCGTTGTAAATCTTCAACGCCTCCAAGCGCTCCGGATCGTTGGCGAGGTCTTTACAAGCCGTGATGGTCTCACCTTTCGATGTGCCTTAGCCAATCTTTGACGATGCCCCATCTCACCTTCAGGTCGCCAGGTAGTGAATCCTCTGGCCCAATCGCGCTGATGAGCTTCTCAGCTTCCTCCGCATGGCCGAGTCGAGCATTAAAATCCGAAATCGCTTGCCAAAGATCAATGTGCATGAATGCCATGTCGCTCAAGATCCTCGCATTGCTGGGTTGCGTGGTCGAAATTTGAACGAGAATATTCAGCGCGTCCGTGTAATCCTTGATCGCACCGTCTCGATCATCAAGGCTGAGCTTCACATCTCCAATTCGATCGATGCTGAGTGCCAAATCCCTACGCGCTTGTGTGCTAGAAGAGTCAAGCTGTGACAATCTCTCGAAAATCACTTTCCCTTCTAGTCCTGCTTCCAAAGCTCGTTCGTTCATTCGATTCTTCATTAATACTTCGCTGAAGTTCATCAGAGCCATTCCCAGTAATCGCGTCACCCACTGGTTGCTTGGATCGTTTTCAAGAGTGCCCCTCAGGATGGCTGTGGACTCCTCTAATGCCATTGTGGCGCTGGCCCCTTGTCCTAGGCCTGAATAAATCAGTGCGATCCGAATAAGTGAGACCGCCACCCCAGTCTGATTTCGAGCATTTCCTGAGTCACCCGAAAGTATTTTTCTATTTATATCAAGTGCACGCTTCGCGTCCACGCTGGCAGCTTCGAGCTCTCCCATTTGGAATTTAAGCGCTGCAATCTGATCCAGTTCAATTGCCAAGTCCTCTTGTGCTTGCGCATTGCCCGGATACTGCAGAGCGATGCTCTCGTATTCCTTAACCGCTTCGTCACGTGCCTTCAGGGCACCGGAGAGATCGCCAAGCTGGAGCTTGGCTGCTCCAATCCGCCCCTTAACTAGCGCAACTTCGCGTTTCGCACGAATATTCGTTGGATCTGCTTCCGAGATTTCACTCGATATTGAAAAGCTCTCCTGATAGAGTTGAAGCGCATCGTCGTAGCGCCCCTGGATAATGTAGGCGTCGGCAACGCGCCAAAGGGATAAAGTAAGGTTTCGCTTGTCCTCAAGGTTGTCAGGATCGGCTGCGACAAGACGTTTTGATATATCGAGGCTACGCTGGTAGTACTGCAACATGCCAGCACTATCGCCCTGATCTTTCCTTAGGTCACCAACTCGGTCTAGGCTCATGGAAAGCTCTCGCTCAAGCTTTGCGTTGCTTGGGTCTGCCGCCAAGAGGGATTCACGGAGAAGCAGACTGCGTTCCGCGACTTCGGCTGAAGCCTGCGTATCGCCTCGCTCTGACGTGATTAAGCCAAGTAAATCAAGTGCGACCGCGGCGGTCTGCTTCGCTTCTTGGGACTCGGGCTCCAGTTTCAGCAACTCGTCAGAGTAACTAAGGCTTCGCTCGAAAGCGAGGAGTGCTGCGTCGGAATCTCCAAGAAGGCGGCTCGCCGACCCCAACTGGTTCTGTGCAATGCTCTTTTCCCTCAGGCCTGTTGAGAGGGCGAGCATTTCTATCGAAGCTCGCTTCATGTCGTCAATTCGATTCGCCTGCTCATACAGCTCTGTTAACGCGAACCAGTCTGATGTGGTTGCATCAAGTGCCAAGACCGTCTCGTAACGCGTAATGACAGCTGCCAGTGTAATGCCGTCGCGACCGATGGCGCTGTTTGCCAACGCCGCTTTTTGCCGTTCGCGCTCACCTTCCTTAATGTCTTGAGCCTTGCGCTCGGCCTGACTCAGCGCGGCGTCGATTTGATCGAGTATCGATAGCGCCGCCGAGGGACGGCCCTCGTTGTAAATTCTCAGGGCTTCCAGGCGTTCTGGGTCATTCGCGATATCCGTGACCTCGTTGCGGAAGATCTTGATCTGCTCCCGGTAGCTGCGATCGGTCTCCAGCATCCGTTCCACGTTAGCTTGAGCGCTAGCCAGTTCGTTCGCCAGGGCTTCGATCTCGCGCTGCTGGGCTTTGCTGTTGCCGTCGCTTTGTGCGCGCAGCGCTTTCAGTTCGCCGTCCAACTTGGCCACAGCTTCCGTACGCTCGCGAAGTTGCGCATTCATCTGCGCCTTGATGGCTTCTTGCGTGGCGTTGGCTTGATACACCGCCATTTGCACCTGGCGTGCGGCTTCGGTCAGCGTGATGGTCTGCGCCAGCGCGAAGCTACCGAGTAGCAGAAGAAGACCACACAGCAGAACGTGGTCCTTGCGGCGCTTTACTCCCGGCAACGTGGTCGAATCAAGGTGCCGCATGACAAGTCTTCTCCTCGTTATTGCTCTTCACATCGGCTTGGCAGACGTAGTTTGTTTGCAGCGCACAGCGCCACTGCGTACCAGCACGCTCGCACTGCGTCGTACCTACCTCCAGGCGCGCCAGCGGCCGGCTTTCGGGCAGGCGATACAGACTTGTCGCCAGTGGGGCGCGGCAGCGCTGTTCGGCATCGGCCATTACGGCCGCTCGGCTGGCGGCCACGGCGGCGGCTTCATCGCCCGCCGGCGGCGCTTGCAGCAGATCGAGCGTGATCGGCATGGGCACCTCGGGCTGTTGTACCCAGGTGTCGACCTGGCGCACTTGTGGGTTTTGCACCGCCCGCTCCGCTTTGTCGCGCAGCACTAGCGGCACATCCTCGCGCAGCGCGTACAGCCGCAGTCCTTCGCAGCCGCGTGCGGCGGCGTCGCGGAACTCTGCTTCCTGCGCCAGCGTGGGTACGCCGCCCCAGCCGTAGTGCTTGCAGAGGCTGTGCACGCCGGGTGCCTGGCAGGCGTGTTGGCTGAAGCCCCCGCCGAGTGCGATCACCACAATGGCGCCGACCAGCAGCGCCAGAGCAGTTTGCAAAAGACGCCGTAAACGCCGCTCGCGCTCGAAGGCCAGCTGGATTTCCTTGACCTTCTCCTCCAGCTCGGCATCGCTGACGATGCGCTTGCTGCTCTTGATCGGGCTCAGCAACGCGCGGTGCTCGAGCTGCAGATTACGGAGTTCCTGCGGCTCAGCTGAGGCAGTGGCGGGATACTCATCCGCGGTCAAGAAGGCATAGATCTTGAAGCCCTTGCGCTTGCTCTGAATCTTCTTGGCAAGGTGGTATTCCCATTGCGTGTAGCTGCGGCGCGGCGCGCCCGGCGGCAGCGTGCTGGGATCTGGCTCGGCACCGTAAACGTAGCCGGCGATGTGCACGATGCCGTCGCAGGCGGCAATCTTGCGTTCGAGCCGCTCCAGCATCGTGCCGTAGTCGGTCTCGAAGGTGTTCTGTTCCACCACTTCGTAATTGACCGTCTCCAAGCCGCGCTTCGCGCAAGCCCGCGCGCTGGCCAGGTCGGCGGTGGTGGCGCTGATGAAGAGCTTGGTCATCCTGGGCCTCTGCGAAGTTCGGTTGCGGGGCAGGGTGGGCGCTGGTTGGGATGGTCTGGCGCGGCGCTGCGAGCATCGCCGATCAGGCCGGGTTCGCGAATCTCCTTCGGTAATACCAGTGCAGGGTTTCGCTGAGCAGCTTGATTTCGCACTCGGCTTGCAGGCGCAGGAACTCGGGTTCGGTTTCGGCGGCGTTGAGCAGGGCGCGTTGGCGTTCCAGGAAGCTTTTCACGTCGCGGAAGGTGCTGGCGCGGGCGTCTTTGTCGAGGTTGGCGGAGATCGACATCACCGCGACGGCGAGCACGGGCATGACGATGGCCAGCCAACTGAGCAGGGCGGCGAGGGGGCTGAGTTTGATGGCGAATGCGGACAGGATCAGCTTCACGGCCGTCGCGATCACGGCGGTGCCGACGAAGTAGCCGAAGGCATTGTGGGCGCCGTGCACCACTGTTTCGGCCACAGCGAGTTCCTTGTCGAAGTAGGGAATCTGTCCGCGATTCTTGGTCAGTGTGGTGTCCAGGCGCTCGCGCACGTAACGGTCGCGCAACTCGCGCCAGTCGGCATTCTTGTTGGGCAGCGTGTCTTCCAGGTGCAGCACGTTCAGGGTGCGGGTCAGCGCGCGAAAGTCCTCAGGCATCGGCAGATCGAACAGTGCCTTGAGGTGGGTGTGCTGGCCCTTGAAGCGCAACTGCGTGGGCTTGCCATCGAGCAGGATCAAGTCGTCACCAGGCCCCATCGTGTGGGCGCTGCGCGCGACTTCGGCGGCCAGCCGGGCGGAGGCCCAGTCGATGGTGTTCTTGTCCTCGTGCAGTCGCTTGTGAGTGTCCCAACCCCAGTACAGCAGCATCAGTTCGATCACCAGCAGCGAGGCCACCACCACCGCCAGCGCGAGGGATTTCCCCGGCATCGCGTAACTCAGCGCCAGCGCCGCGGCTGCAGCGCCGGTGGCGCCCACATGCGCGTAGACCACCACGCGCATGCGCTGCTCGAACTGACGCTTCAGTTCGTCTGCGCGCGTGCTGGCCCGCTTCTTCAATTGCGCCACGAAATTGCCGCGCGACAAGGGCTGATCGAACAGGGCCGGCAGTTGCGGCCAGGCGTGCTGATCGGGGATCGACTGCAGCACCGTCCACGCCAGTTTGCCTTCGGCACTGAAGCTGTACTGGCATTCCAGGATCACCTTGCCATGGCGTCGCGCCGCCGCCAGGAACTCGTTCGTGCCGCCGGGCTTGCCGCCCGTGCCGGTGTCCTTGGGCTGCAGCGTGATCACCACATCCGACAGCCGCAGGATTGCGAAACTGCACTCGCGAAAACGCGTGCGCCGATCCGCCGACGTGCTGACCACCCACTCCTGGATCACATGCGGCGCCTCGAAGCGATCGATCGCCGCTTTCCTCTGGCGCGCATCGAAGTCAGGCCCGCTGCTGCCCATGCCATCGAGAAAGCCATCGCGCGGTTGCGGCAGCAACACCCGCTGCAACACTCCCGCCTTCCCGCAGGCATCCGCAAACACGCCGTCCGCCCCAATGGCCAACTGCGACAAGCCCACCGGAAAGTAGCCCGCATGCAAGCCCAACCGCTGATGCAGCCCGCGCAAGGTCTCCGCCAGCCGGTCCACCAAGGCCTCGAAGCGTGCCGCAGCCACCGCTTCCGGAAGATCCGTGAAGCCCAGATCTCGTGCCCCCGCAAAGCCGACATGCAAGGCGAGGGCGTGTGCGGCTGTGCTCAATGGCGGGCGATCAGTCGTGGCCTGGGTGCTCATGCGTGTCTCCGGGCAAATCGCGGAACTGGCGCTGCTGCGGCGCACACGGTGGCAGATCCAGCATCAAGGACCAGTATGCGCATTCGGCATTTCAATCTACCTTGTGCCTCGCGAGGCGCCGCCCGGATTGCGAACTGCGCAGGGTGTTGGTGAACGCAGCGAACCGCACCGACGCACGCTGGGTTCAGCCTCACGCCTTTAGCCCTGACAATGACAAGCGGACGCGAAGCGCGCTTCGCCAGTGAGCCTGCCTCGGTGCGGTTGGCTGCGTTCATCTGCACCCTTCCTGCCTAACGCTGTCTGTACCGGATGGTGGCTCACTACGAGTCACGCCAGTTGCCTGCCTCAGGGTCCGGCTTACACTTTGCCATGGGCGCTGGCTCGCAGGCTCAAGGCTTGGAACCCTCGCCGCCAATTTGCGCCAGCACTGCCCGCGCCTTGGCTTTGTCGGCATCGGTCGCGCTCGGCAGGTCCAAAGCCAGCTCCGCCGCCTTGCGCGCGTTCTCCGGGTCTTTGTCAATCAGCAAGATCTCCGCCGCGCGGGCGGCGAGGCGGGCGTCTTTTTCGAAGCGTGGGAAGCTCAGGCGCTTCCACAGGGCTTTGGTTTCCGGGCGGTCTTCGAACACTGACAGCGCGAGCAGGATCAGCGGGTGGCCGGGGTCGAGGTTGTAGGCGTCATCGAGGATTTTCGGGCTGTAATTCGGGCCATCGGGCCTCTCAGTTTGCGGGTGTTCCAGCACCCAGTCGATTTCGCGTTCGATGTGTTGCGGAACGGTGATTTGCGAGAAGGGCGAAATCGTGCGGGTGGCGGGGTCGGAAAAGTGCCAGCGCATGAGTTGGTCTTTCTTGGTGGTGCCTTGTTGGGCCTGGGCTTTGACTTTGTTGATCAGTGCCATCCATTCGGGGCCGGGGAGCCATTCGAGTTGGCCGTTGTCGGCGACATGACATCCGGAAAGGGCGATAATCTCTTCAATGGAGACCGGGGAACCAAGAGACTGGGACGTGTTTGCATCCCAGACGCGTACAGTGCCGTCGCGACATGTCGTAACAACACGCTGACCATCCGGACTGAATGAGGCCCGCTCGACTTTCGTGGCATGCTTCAGTGGCGCGCCCAGAATAGCGCCGTTCAGAGAATCCAATATTTTGACAGCTCCATCGTCATATGAAAGGAGTATTCGAGAACCGTCCGAGCTGAAAGTGATCGATTCGATACGGCTGTGCTGCCTTCTCCGAAAATAAATGTTAAAGGAAGCATCGATGAATTGAATTTCATCTTGTGCGTCACTTATTAAGGCAACTATTCGTGTATCTTTTGGATTGAACGCAACGAAACGCACTATGCCGTAATTTTTTAGCCGGCCTTCAAACTGCCGCCCGGTTGAAGCGTCCCATAGTCTGATAATCCCATTGCGGGAACCGGTTACCAACCGCTTCCCATCGGGGCTAAACGCGGCGGACAATACAACTTCATCATGCTTCAGCGGGGGGCAAAGCAAGTCTCCTGTTTTCACGTTGGTTATACGACAAGTCGTGTCGAAACTTGCCGTCGCTATATGGGAGCCGTCAGGGCTGAAGACGCTAGAGTGAATCGTGTCCTTATGCTCGATAGTTCTTATAACCGAACTGTCGAGACAATTTAGAACGTATGCGGTTTGGCCATTTGTGTAGACAATCTTCTTTAAGTCCGGACTCAACGAGGAAATTTCACCTGTCAACCTGATATGCCTTAAGTTGTGCAAAGCACTCCCAGTTGCCACGCTCGAAATACGGATTCCATTAGAGTCGGTGAAGGATATGACATTTAAGCCTTGAGGGCTAAACGATGCGTAACGTATTCCTACATCATCGCGAATGGGCATTGCAGTTGCTGCAGTCGATGAATAACTCCAGAGCCACGAACATTTTATCGGCGAGAGAAATTGGCTTCTAGTGATTATCCGAGTTCCGTTAGCGATGAATTCGGCACTACCTAACGGAGCAAGATGATGCAATGGAGCGTTAATTGGAGCCCCAGTTTTGGCGCTCCAGACACGCGCGGTGCCATCGGTGCTTGTGGTGACTGTGCGGAGACCATCAGCACTAAATTTTGCGTCGGTGGTCATCGCTTCATGCTTCAGAGATCCGATGGTGGTCGCCGTTAAAGCGTCCCAAAGCGTAACGGCACGTCGACCAATAACTAAGATTCGTTGGCCATTGGGACTAAAGATGGCATGTTCGATACCTTCCTGATGACGCAGGTTGCCAAGCGCGACGTCGTTCTCAATATCCCAAACAGCAGCCTTACTCCTATCTCGAGTTTCTCGCAGAATGATACGCTTTCCATCAGGGCACATTTTGACGAACCACCTGTCATACGAACGAGGAATAGACAGGTCATACCATTCACCTGATACTGGGTTAGAAATTCGCATGACGTCATCGGTGCAGGTCAAGAGCCTTTTTCCATCGGGGCTGAACTCTACGTATCTTACAGCGCTGTCGTGCGGAATGGAGATGCCGGTTTCCGAGACGCTGGAATGGTCGATGATCTGCACGCTACCTCTCGATGCTGAAAAGGCGAAGCGTGCGCTATTGGGACTAAAGACCGGTTCGAAGTCTCCTTGTGCACTTGAGGAAGCTAGTGTGGTGTTCCGTAATTAAGTTGAACTAAATTTCCGATGGATTCTGGCCCGAGGCAAGGCGCGAGGAGGAGTCATAGTCAGCACTATGGCGACGACGAGCAACACAGCATCGGGGCAAAAGACGCGGAAATTGTTCAAGGTAATTACGGAACACTAGCAGATCTCCGGTTTTAGTATCGAACAGGCGGAAATCTTTTTTGTCTCGTGTTCTGGTAACTAGTCTTGTACCATCATCGCTGAAGTCAATCGATGTTATACCGCGCTGCTCAAATGCGGTGCCGATGGCAGTCAATGTTGAACAATCCCAGAATTGAGCAGAGCCATTCTTGTTACTTATGAAGATCCTGCTTCCATTAGGGCTGAATCTAACGAAACTGATTTCACCTTCGAATCGTATGGGTTTTCCAATCGATGTCCCCGTCGGAATGCGCCATATTCGGAGAGTCCTGTCTGCGCTTATCGTCGCGATTCGATTACTGTCAGGGCTAAAGTCAGCATTTAGTATATGGTCTGAGTGTTCCATTGCAGGCCCATAAGCTTTTCCCGTTTCGGGCGTATGAATTTGCGCAATATTCCCGCGTAGTGATAAAATCCAAATGCCGTTTGGGCTAAATTTGGTATCGCTGTGACTTTGTTCGCGAAATTCCGCAAGGCAATGATTCGGCGATCCCACCTGCTGCGCCAACAAGGAAACATCTTCAGATGGGATGTTTTTCGAGTAGCTTTGGGATTCTGCAAGCAGCGCCAACGATTCATTATGGTTCGCCGCATGCATCTGATCGCGCGCTCTCCCTAAGGCTCGCTGCGCTGCTCTCACGAGAACGGCATTTACGGCCGCCAAGCGTTCACGCTCCACTGCGGCCAGCCGCTCCGCCTCAACCCGCTCCGCCTCCGACCTCTTCTCCGCCTCCCGCCGCTCCCTCGCCCGCGCCACCAACGGCACCAGCAAGTCATGCGTCAATTCCACCCGAGGCGCCCCAGCGCGCTCTTCAATCGTCAGCAGCCGACCATCTACCAACGCCGCCAGACAGGCTTCCGGCTCGTCCACGCCATGTCCGCGCATTTCATCCAAAACGGTGTCGCGCGAGCTCGCTTCGCGAATCCGCCCGCCGTTGTCGATCAGCAAATCCTCGATCGCCTTGCGCACGCCATGGGGCATGCCTTCGAAGCTGCGCTGGTAGAAGCGCTCCAGCACCTGTTCGGCTTCGCCTTGCAGCTGCGCTTGGGTGATTTGCGGCGCCCCGGCCTCGATCCGTGCTGCGTTGAGTTCGGCGCAGAGCAGGCTGAGTAGCGGCGGGACGGCGTCGATCTCGTCGAGCGGCGTATCGGCGGATCGGCCGGCGACGTGGCGCACGATAGCTTCGGCCACGGACACCTCGACCAGCGCGGGCGTGGCGCCAGCTCTCGGCACATCGGCGGCGTTGGCCAGCGACGCCGCCGCAACGATCTTGCGCCCAGGTTCCAACACCGCTTGCAGCGCATTCGGTCCGCTCAGCTCCAGCAGTTCCATGCGATTGCGCATCAGCGCCGGGAGCTGGCGTTTGTGGCGCTCCAGTTGGTGCAGGTAGTCCTCGCGCAGCGTCAGCACCACGCGCAGCGCGCTGGCGCCGTCCTCGTAGTGGCTCAGGTCGATCCCGACCGGCGGGCGGTTCTCGATCAGTTCGCTGAGTTCGGCGAGCAGGGCCTGGGCTTGCTGGCGTCGCTCTGGGCTTTGCGCGAGGGTGTACAGCTCTTCGAACTGATCGAAGACCAGCACCGGGCGCAGCATGTCGATCAGCTCGCGCGTGGCCGCTTGATGGGCGAGTGCCCACAGGCGTGCGCCTTGCGGCCAGGTGGCGTCATCCATGGCGGCGGCGAGCGCGCTGTGGACTTGGGCGCCGAGTTCGGGCGCGTCGCTGTCGAAACGCAAGCGAATCAGCACCGCGCGACGGCCTTCCACCTTGAGCTTGGGCAGCAGGCCGGCGCCGAGCAGCGAACTCTTGCCCAGCCCGCTGCGGCCATACAGCACGGTCAGTGGATTGCTGCAGATGCGCTCGTAGAGTTCGCGGATTTCGGCATCGCGGCCGTAGAAATAGGCAGCGTCAGCCGGGCCGTAGGCGCGCAGACCCAGCCAAGGGCGCTCGGGCGTGGCATTGCCGCGGGTGTGGGGCGTGGCGGTGGAGTCGGTCATGGCGCCTTACTTCCTCGGCCGTTGCCCGTTGCGGAGCTCGTCCCAGTACTGCTTCACCCGCGCAACGAAGCCGGGCAGCGTGGCCGTGCTGTAGCGTTCGCGCTCGATCTTGTGGAAAACCGCCGGCTCGCGCCGCACCTGCGCGCCGGCAGGCATATCCAGCAGCAGCGGCAGGTAGAACACCGCGCCCTCGGTGTAGCGGTCTTCCGCCCAGCGGCGTTCCTTGTGGACATAGCGCTCCTCGTCCACTTCGGTGCGCGGCGAAATCAGTGCGATGAAGAAGCTGCAATCCATCACCGCCACGCGCAGGCCGCGCTCGTAGTTCTCGCCCTGTTCGAGCTGGCGCTTGTCTACCCACACCGGCACGCCGGCCCGCTCCAGCGCGGTGCCCAATTCCGCCACGTTGGCGCGGTCCTCCCTGGCGTAGGAAATGAACACCGCATCCTTGGGCAGGCGCTCAGACTGGCGGGTGAAGTAGGCCTCGATGTCGACACCCTTTGCGTCCGCATTGCGCTCGTGCCAGCGGCGGGCCAGCTCGCAGGCGAAGGCGGCGGGCTCGACTGCGATGATCCGGGTGGCGCGGGTGGCGCGCTCGAAGAAGAAGATCATTGCTTCGGAAAAGTGCGCGCCGCCGTCGGCAAAGTAGTGGCTGCCGCTGTCGTCATCGGACAGGCGCTTGCCGCGCGCGATGCGCATCATGAAGCGCACGATCCAATCCTCAGAGGGCGCGCCGATCAGCAACAGGCTGGACTTCTGCAGCCGTGCGCGCAGCACCTCGGTGAGCTGCGGATTCGCGATCAGCGCGTAGATGTACTCCATGTAGTCCTCTTCCCACAGCGCCACTTCGTGGCTGCGGATCGAACCGAGGATCTGGAACAGCAGCGGCGCCTTGCCATCGCGCGGGATATCGCAGCGCTGCGCGCCGCTACGCGTCTCGCCAGTCGGCGAGAACTCGGAGCGCTGCGTCTGCGGGTCAAAGCGGCGTGTCTGCTGCAGGGCCTTGCTCAGCAGATCATCCGGCGTGCTGGACACGTACAGCTCGAAGTCCTCGATGCTGGCCAGCGCCTTCAGCGCCGCGCCCGGTTCCGGATGCTGCTCCAGCAGTTCTCCCAGCTCATTGCGCAAGGTCTTGCGCGCCTGCTGGCGAACGATGCTGTCGCGTGCCACCTGCGCGGTACTGGTGTAGTTGTGCGGATCCGAGAGCTTCAGCTCGGCGGCGAGTTGCGGCGCAAAGTGTTCGTAGAGCGGCTGGTCGACGCCCGCCACCGGCACCGTCACCGCCCGCGCGCCGATGATCGGCACCACATTGCGATTGCCGATCTCACGCAACAGCGTCCGCCATTCCTTGTCGTCCAGTGACATCACGGCCCCCCAGATCACTGCCCGATCGGCACCGAAGCAGTCTAACCACAGGGGCTGATGTTGGCCTGGGATTTTTGGTGGCTGGCGGGGAGGGGAAGGGCGGCAAAAGGCGGTCAGCGTAGCTTAGTTGTCGAAGGCCTCGTGCGTAAGCCGCCGGCGGGTCGCGATTCCTATGGATGCGTCCGGCCTCGTTTGGATTCCGCTGAACGACAAAGTCACGACCGAGTAGGGTGCCGGTGAGCGCAGCGAACCGCACCGTTTAAGGAAGGTCTGAACAAGTCCATCCTGGACTTGTCAGCCCACGCCAAGTCCGGCACATGTCCGGACTTGGCTTCGACCAATCAATCACTTGCGTGCTTGATTGGCGGGCCGGCCTTCCCTGGCCGGCGGAACCTCCGACTTGTTCAGAGGTTCCTTAAGGGCTGGATTTTTCGATTAGTCTGGTGTTGGGACGAGTTCCATGGTGCGGTTCGTCAAGACAATGACGCGCACACCCGAGCAATCTCACGCGATCTCCAATCCCAGCCGTGTCTTCCGATACGAGTCAGCACGTCGCTTGGCAGCGTGCTTTCGATTCTCGGCCTGTGCTTCCAAATAGATGTCCGCGCCCGGTAGCTGACAGTGACCGTCGATCGTGCCCTCCCACAACTGATGCCGGAGGTCGACGGCTTCGAGGTGGAATAGCCAACTTCCACAGGCTTCTGACCAGTGTTGCGCCCTGTGGAAGCGCTCTAGCCAGGCGCGGGCGTCTTGGTCGCTCTGGAAGCGTTCGATGGCGCGGTCTAATCCCTGGGCGATCCATCCACCGCTGCGAGCTCTGAGGGCCAGGATTCGTGGCAATTCGGCCCGCACTCCGGCGAATGCTGCGATATGGGCAGCAGCGATCTGATCGTGAGGCAGGTCGGTGTCACTGATCTGGGCGATTTCCTGGAGCCAGTCGCGACCCTGGCCCTTCAAAGCGGCGATCACAAACTGCAGCAATTCTTCGTCGTTGCGGAGATTCTTTAGCGCCGAATTCCAAAGCTCGCGGGCCTGCGGGATGTCGGGCGTCTTGAAAATTGCGTGGTAGCGGACCGGGATGCCGTCTCCGTGCATGCCAACTATAAAGCCCGGTTGAATGGCGAGTCTTGCCAGCGGGAACCAGAGGACGGAGTCTGCCGGGCTGAGTGCGTATGCGACAGTGGTCGCCCGGTCACTATCGCCAGCGTCGATGACGGCTTGGATCAACGTGGGGTCATCTTGGAGCACTTCGCGGACGTCCCTGGGCCGCAGCCACTCAGCAGCGCCGAGCAACAGCGTTTCGCGAGTCCGTGAGATCCGCTGACGCGCCCGCTCTTCAGGGCGCATGTCTGGGAAGTATCTCTCCGTTCCTGGTTTGCAGCGTTGGGCTATCACGTCTGCCGAGAGAAGACCTGAATTGGCCAAAGTCCAGTTGCGCAGGGCGGCGAGCTCAGACTCAGCTTGCGATTCGGCCGCATAGCTCCATCCCTCTGGAATCAGCGTCGCCGCGAGACGGGGCAATCCGAATACAC
>ERZ1066138.515-NODE-515-length-13012-cov-8.304160_pt1 | contig 13012 bp, 10 predicted proteins | sample MGYA00382785_ERZ1066138 | MGnify/ENA primary metagenome ERZ1066138 (study PRJEB33369, sample SAMEA5778368) | biofilm metagenome | biome: Industrial cooling water; feature: Water cooling tower basin; material: Biofilm | place: United Arab Emirates | collected...
TCTCAAGTTTGGTCTTGAGGCGGGTTTTGCCGAGCGGGAGCTGGCCCAATTTGAGGCTGGCAAGGGTGAGGTCGAGATCGAGATCGACGGTGCGCAGCGCGTTCAAGTCGATCGGCGCGGTGCTCCATCCGTTGGCGGACGGCGCGGCCTCCAACGTCGCGGCTTGTAGGGGCGGGTTCTCGATGGCGTCGAGTTCGGCGGCGAGAACATCGTACGTCGTGGCAAAACCGTCGTCGGGCGGCGCGCTTTCGGGGGCGGCAGACGGCGGTGGGGGTGTTCTGCCGAGGAGAGCGTCGAGGTCGAGCTTCGAGAGTTCGAGCGCGCCGGTGACGCGCGGGCGCTGGCCGCCCAAGCCGATCTCGCCGTCGAACTTGCCCGTGCGGCCGCCGGCGTCGAACTCGGCCCCGGTTAGGGTGAGCTTGTCAGCGGCGGCGTCTATCGTTGCGCTCAATGAGCCGGGTCCAAGCGCTGTGACGGCGGAATTGGACACGCCGAGCCGCGCCGCCAGCACGCCGATGGATTGCGCCGTTGCCTTGACGTTTCCGCGATAGCGGTTGCCGGTCGCGAATTCGGCTGTGCCATCGAGATCGGCCGTGAGGCCTTCACCGGCGACCGTGCCTTTCAGCGCCGCCGGTTTGCCGGCGATGATCTCGCGCAAGCTCGCCAGCGCGACGTCGTAGGCGACAGGTGCGTCGCGCAAGACGATGCTGCCGGTGGCGCGCGTGGCCGTCGTTTCAGGTTCGATGCTGGTTTTAAGGGTGAGCGCTCCGGCGGTCGCGGGTACGCTGTCGGCAAATCCCAGCCAGGCAGCCAGCTCTCTCGCGGACCGGCTCGATGCATCGATTTCACCCGCCAGCATGGGGCTTTCGCCGAAAGCACCCTCACCGGCCAGACGCGCCTTCAGGATCCGACTGTCGAGCGCCAGGGTGAGTGCGGTTGTCTTGCCGGACAGGGCGGCTTCAGTGTCGGCGACGGTGAGATCGAAGGCGATCGGTTCGTTTTTGAATGCAAGGCTGCCTTTCGCGGCCGCCCCGCCGTACGTGGCATCCGTGGCGAGGGTTGCTTCAATGGCGTCGAAGCGCAGATCGGTGGCGTCGCGTTCGTCCCGGTAGATCAGCGTTCCGTTGCGGATGGTGGTGGGCGGGAGCGGCAGCGCGGTGGCCTGCGCGGTTTCATTGTTTGCCGGCGGCACGGGCGGCGCCTCCCAGTTGCCGGAGCCGGCGGCGTCGCGCACGAGATTGAACACGGGAGCGTCGAGGTCGAGGGAGAGGATCTGAGGCGTTCCGTCCATGAGCGAGCGCAGGGGGACGGTCGCGGTGATCTTGCGCGCGCTGAGCGGAGATGTTCCGGCCGTGCTGCCGGGACGGCCAAACTCGACGCCGAGAAGTTCGACCGTGACGGTTTCGCGAATGCGATAGCGCGAACTGGTGACCGTAAGTTCGCGGCCGGTCTGGTCGTGGATCGCTTTCTTCAGGAGTGACGTGAAGAAGAAAGCGGGTGGTGCGATGAAAAGGCTCGCGGCTATGACTGCGAGAAGCGCGATAAATCCGGTGACGATCCAGCCCCAGCGAATGCCGCGGCGTGGCGCGATCGGCGCAAGCGTTGCGTTGGTGTCGGTCATTCCATCCCCTTGCCTTATCCTAGCCGAGGATAGGCGGCACTGTCATGTCATCGCCTTGAAGAGTGGCACATATCCGACACACTGCGGGGTTGTGCGCGGCTTGATGCGGGGGCTGAGGGAGCGCTAGATTGGCGGGATGACGACGTGGGGTGGAAAAGTGCGTAGGGTTCAACGCGGAGCATGTGCCGCTGCGATCGCCGTTTGCGGTTTGACAGGAACGGCGCAGGCGGCGGATCGGCTGCTCAGCGTCGAGTGGTCAAGTCCCGAGATCGCGCAATTCGTAACGGCGCGGCAGGAGGCGGCGGCGCGCGGCGTTGCGCCGAGCGTGTCGTCGCGGCTCGATAAGGTGAAGCTGCCGGTGATCGGCTTCGAAGGCGCGCCGGGTCTGGTGCAGAATTCGTTTCCCGGGCTTGGGCCGCAGCCCATGGGCACGCGCGAAGTCCACACGGATGAGACCAATCCGGTCTGGTATCAGATCGTGGATACGTACGGCGACGTGACAGTGAGCGTTGCTGCCGATCTGCGCGTGCAGCATTCGTTCGGTGCCGATTATCCGGTTTATGCCACGACCGGGCCAGGGGCGGCGGCGTCGGCCGGGCCGGACGTGTCGGTGTTCGACGAGAACGACGAGCAGGGAATGGAAGGCTCGATTGCCGAATATACCGTGACGAAGTTCGGGGTGCCTTACACGGTGACGATCGAGTGCACGGCCGCGACCAAGGCGCAGTGCCAGGATATCGCGCAGATCGCGAAAGACAGCGCGCTGCTCAAGGTGATCGCGGCGACGCCGCCGGGTTGATCAGCCGACAAGGTTGTCAGACACGGAGATGCGTTGGCGATCGTCGCGTCCGGCTGCGAGGTCCGGGCCTTCGGGTTGGCCGAAAGCCATCGCGCGGATGGCGCCGTTTTTTGTTTCGGCGATAAGGTTCGACGACACGAGGCAGGACCCGGCTTGGGCGTCGGCGGAGATGAGGATGCCGGTGGCTGTGTCGCGGATCAGGTTGTGCGTGACGAGCACGTTGCGCATGTAACGTCCCCAGCCGACCATGATCCCGCACGTGGGCGCGTTCTCGACGACGTTGCCAGCGACGATGCTGTCGGCCTCGACGGAAATGCCCTCGCCGCGCTTGTCGACGGGCTCGTGCTCGCGGCGGTGGAGATTGCGGATCAGGTTGCCTTCGATGACCGCCAGGCGGCCGCCCTCGTTGAAATTCGTGACGGAGATGCCGGTGGCCGCGCCATCGACGAGGTTATTGGCGATGACGGCACCTTCGAAGCCGAATTCGGCGTAGAGCGCCACTTCGCCGATGCGCTGGGCGCTGTTGGCGATGATCTGGATGTTGGAGGCGGCGTTGCCGCGCACGGCGGAATAGGCGCAGTCGGTGATGCGGTTGCCGGAGATAACGACGTTCGCCGCGCGGAAGATATTCACGCCGTTGCCGTTCTGGCCCGTTCCGCCGCCCTTGGATTGGATGTGCGAAATGCGGTTGGCGGTGACAAGGGTGCCGTCGTCGCCGGGTTCGGTGCGCCAGATCTGGATGCCGTTGTTGCGGCACTGGCTGATGGCGTTGTGGGCGATGTCGAGGCCGGTGGCGTCGCGGCTGCGGATAGCGGCGAGAAGTGCATGGGAAATTGTGCAGTCGGTGATGCGGCCGGAACAGCGGGTGAGCGTGATGCCGTTGGCCAGCGAACCGCGAACGGTGACGTTGGCGAGCGTCAGGCTCGTGCAATCCGTGAGGCGGATCAGGGCGGCGTCCTCATCGGCATCAAGGGTCCGGTTGGCACCGTCGAGGATGAGATTTTCGATGCGGAGATTGGCGGCATCGATCGCATAAATGAGAGCGTTGCCGCCGATGAATTCGAGCGTCGTGAGGCCGTGCGCGCCGAGGAGAACCGTGCCGGGATGGAGTTTCAGGGGGCCCGTGCGGAAGGTGCCCGGCGGCAGTTGGAGCGGGCGGCGGTCATGAGCCGCGCGGTCGATCTCTTGCTGGAGGCGGGCGGTGTCGTCGCTCCCCGTTTCGGGAATGAGCGCGTGGTTGCCAGCGGAGATGTCATTGCCGGGGCCGCGCGGTCCGGCGTGCGCGGCCACGGTTGCCGTTGTGGCGGCGGCGGCACCAAGGGCACCGGTCAGGAGGGAACGCCGGGTAGGAATCATGGACGGCTCCGACGGGGCAGGGGCTGCCCCATCGAAGCACAGTTCAAGCCAATGGCCGGTTAACGGTGATTAGGAAGCCGCGACCCGCGCTCCCGCAGCACGACTTACCAGCAGCCGTGATTGCGCATGCAGCGGCGATATCGCCAGCCCCAACCCCAGCGGTAGGAGCACGTGCGGCGCCAAGCACGGCAGCGGCTGCCGTAGCGCGCGGGCTCTAGCAGTGATTTGCCGGCGACGAGTGGGGTCTGCGGCGCCGACACCGGCGCGGACTGGGCCGTTGTCGCGAACAGCATGCCGGCGCCAAGGGCGACGGCGGCAAGCGAGAGCGCTTTGGTCATGGATAAACACTCCGAAGAACTTCGTTGCGATCCCGCGTCCGGCGGGTTCGACCGGACACGGCGAGGGGTCAACGTACGGGACCAGTTTCCCGTTGCGCTGAGGGAAGTTGCCGGGCGGATGTTGCGAAAATGCGGCGGGCGGACGATCGGTACGGGCGAGGGCGGTGTTAGCGTCCCGGGCGACCGGTTTTTTTGGGCCGGCCGCGGCGGGATTTGGTTTCGGCGGGGTCGTCGATTTCGATGGTGCGGGTGGGGAGCGGCGGCTTCACCGGGAGCGGCTTACCGGATTTGACAGGCAGGGTCGCGTGCGGACCCATTTCGTCGAGGGTGGGTTTGTGGGGGCCGGAGATTTTCTCGCCGAACGCGCCAGCCTTGGTGCGCGGGTCTATTTCGCTCACGCCGTCTGATCGGCGGCTGGCGCCGCCGGACGGCTCCGCGGGGGCGCGGCCTGCCGCGGCGGCCACTTGGCCGCTGGCTGCTTCGCGGCGTGGGGTGGGGCGGTCGGTGCCCGGCCCCATATTGTCATCTTGATCGCTCACGCCGTCTGATCGGCGGTTGGCGCCGCCGGACGGCTCCGCTTGCTTTTGGGTATGCGCCTCCGGCGCAGTGGCGCGGCCTGCCGCGGCGGCCGCTTGACCGCTGGCCGCTTCGCGGCGTGGGATGGGGCGGTCGGTGCCAGGACCCATGTTGTCGAGCGAGGGTTTGCTGACGCGCGGGCGCGGGGGTTCGTTGGCGCTCGCGCCGTATTTCTTTTCGCCTTGGTAGCCGCCGGTGCGATCGTCGATGCTGGATTGGCGGGCGAGCGGATCGTCGGCGACGGCCAATTCGGTTTCGCGCAGCCGCTTGATCTCGTCGCGCAGGCGCGCGGCGGTTTCGAATTCGAGGTCGGCGGCGGCTTCGCGCATGCGCCGTTGCATGTCCTCGATGGTTTTTGCGAGGTTGTGGCCGACGAGGGGGTGGTCCGCAAGGCCTGCATCGACGGTGACGTGGTCCTGCTCGTAGACGCTCGCCATGACGTCATGGATATTGCGCTTGATGCTTTCCGGCGTAATGCCGTGTTCCAAGTTATAGGCGCGCTGCTTTTCCCGGCGGCGGTTGGTCTCCGCGATGGCGCGCTCCATCGAGCCGGTCATGCTGTCGGCGTAGAGGATGACGCGGCCATCGACGTTGCGCGCGGCGCGCCCAATGGTCTGGACGAGAGACGTCTCGGAACGCAGGAAGCCTTCCTTGTCGGCGTCGAGAATTGCCACCAAGCCGCATTCGGGAATGTCGAGGCCTTCGCGCAGGAGGTTGATGCCGATCAGCACGTCGAACGCGCCGAGGCGCAGGTCGCGGATGATCTCGATGCGTTCGAGTGTTTCGATGTCGGAGTGCATGTAGCGGACGCGGATGCCGGTCTCGTGCATGTACTCGGTCAGGTCTTCGGCCATGCGCTTCGTCAGCGTGGTGACAAGGACGCGGTGGCCCTTCTTCGTGACCTCACGGACTTCGGCCAGAAGATCATCGACCTGATTCTTGGCGGGGCGGATCTCGACTTCGGGATCAATGAGGCCCGTGGGCCGGATGACCTGTTCGGAGAACGCGCCGCCGGTCTGTTCCAGTTCCCACGTTTGCGGCGTGGCGGAGACGTAGATCGACTGCGGGCGCATGGCATTCCACTCCTCGAAACGGAGCGGGCGGTTGTCCATACAGGAGGGCAGCCGGAAGCCGTATTCGGCAAGCGTCGCCTTGCGGCGGTAGTCGCCGCGGAACATGCCGCCGATCTGCGGGATGGTGACGTGGCTTTCGTCGGCGAAGACGAGGGCGTTGTCGGGCAGGTATTCGAACAATGTCGGGGGCGGCTCGCCGGGTGCTCGGCCGGTGAGGTAGCGCGAATAGTTTTCGATGCCGGCGCACGAGCCGGTCGCCTCCATCATTTCCATGTCGAAGGTGGTTCGCTGGTCGAGGCGCTGGGCTTCGAGAAGCTTGCCGACGGCATAGAGTTCGTCGAGACGCTGCTTCAGTTCCGTCTTGATGTTCTTGATCGCCTGCTGAAGCGTCGGCTTCGGGGTTACGTCATGCGAATTCGAATAGATGTTGACGAGCGCGAGTTCGTCGGTCTTCTGGCCGGTGATCGGATCGAATTCGACGATTGATTCCACTTCGTCGCCGAACAGCGAGATGCGCCAGGCGCGGTCTTCGTAGTGCGCGGGGAAGACTTCGACGGTGTCGCCGCGGGCGCGGAAGGTGCCGCGCGTGAAGGCGGCGTCGTTGCGCCGGTAGTGGAGGGCTACGAGGTCGGCCAAAAGCTGGTCGCGCGAAAGGCGATCGCCGACTTTCACGGCAAACGTCATGGCGGTGTAGGTCTCGACCGAGCCGATGCCGTAGATGCACGAGACGGACGCGACGATGATGACGTCGTCGCGTTCGAGCAGGGAGCGCGTCGCGGCGTGCCGCATGCGGTCGATCTGCTCGTTGATGGAGGATTCCTTCTCGATGTAGGTGTCGGTGCGCGGCACGTAGGCTTCGGGCTGGTAGTAGTCGTAGTACGACACGAAATACTCGACCGCGTTGTTGGGAAAGAAGCTCTTGAATTCGCCGTAAAGCTGGGCGGCCAAGGTCTTGTTGGGGGCGAGGATCAGGGCGGGGCGCTGGGTCGCGGCGATGACCTGCGCCATCGTGAACGTCTTGCCGGAGCCAGTGACGCCGAGCAGCACCTGGTCGCGCTCAAGCTTGTTCACGCCCGCCACGAGTTCGGCGATGGCGGTGGGCTGGTCGCCCTTGGGATCGAACTCGGAGACGAGTTCGAAGCGGATGCCGCCCTCGCTCTTGTCGGGACGCGCGGGGCGGTGCGGTACGAATTCGCGCGCCAAGCCGGTCACGATCGGGTGGGAGGCCAGCATCGGCTGGCGGGCGAGGATCTCTTTCGCCCGATCGCTGCGTTCGGCGGGTTTGGCCAACAGCGCGTTGAGCGCGTCCGAGATCGAGCTGTCGCCGGCGCGGGGCGGGAGAGGGCCGGACGTGCGGAGCGCGGGGAGCGTCGAGGTGCCGGGGATGTAGGACGACTGCATCGCTTCGCCAAAGCCCGGCGTTCCGGCGGCCGTCTCGACCGGCGGCGCGGCAGGCTTGCCCGAGCGTCCCCGCGAGGGTCGCGCTTTGGGCAGATCGGATTTGGGCGGGCGGGGCATGGGTTGCTCTAAAGACGGACTATCCGAGTGAAAGGATCAGCGGTGGTTGTGGCTTCATATAGGTATTGGCCGGAATGGGGCGGCGGTTAAGCGGATGCTTACCAAATTCCGGGGCGCCGGGTCAGCCCGCTTAAGCATTCTTTGAAGCCGCCGCGCGCATAAATCGCTGGCTAACGTCGCGTGGGAGCACGGCTGTGCCTGACATTTTCGGTTTCGTTTCCGATCTTGCGTATCACATTCTCGGCAACGGCAAATCCCGTGTGGCCTTTATCTACATTCCGACGACGATCCTGATCGCCTACGTCGCCTATGTCCGCGCGCACGGCGCCAACGTCGTTGCCTTCTGGCGCTACTTCGCTCCCGTCGAAGTCTACGGGCACGATTCGCACATCGTGGACATCAAGATCATGGTGTTCGCCGCCGTGCTGCGCGTGCTCGGACTGATGTCGTTCACAATCATGACCACGATCGGCGCGGTGCTGACCATGGGTCTGCTGCAAGGGCTGACGGGGTGGGAGCGCGTGGCGGTCGAGTGGACAACGGGGCGGTTCGTCGTGCTCGCCATCGTGTTCGCGCTGGTGGCGGATTTCTGCACCTACTGGGTGCATCGTATTCATCACCAGAACCAGGTGTTGTGGCCGCTGCACAAACTGCACCACAGCGCGGAAGTTCTGACGCCGATCACGCTTTATCGCAAGCACCCGCTTTATGACGCGATCGGCAGCGTTTCGTCGTCGTTCGTCATCGGCGGCGTGATGGGTATCGTGCTGTTCTGCTTCGCCGGGTCGGTCGAAACATGGCAGATCGCGGGCATCAACGCGGTGTACTTCTTCTTCAATATGCTCGGCGGGAACCTGCGGCATTCGCATGTCTGGGTCAGCTTCGGCCCGGTGATGAGCCATATTTTCATTTCGCCCGCGATGCACCAGATCCATCACAGCCGCGATCCGCGCCATTACGATACGAACTACGGCGAGATGTTCGCGCTCTGGGACTGGCTGTTCGGCACGATCTATATTCCGAAAGAAAAGGAAGCGATCGAGTTTGGCCTTTCGGACGAACATGGCCAGCGGATCGTACAGCCGCATGACAGCCTGACGAATGCACTGCTGGTTCCCATTCGCGAGATGGCGGAGGAACTGGAGCGGCGCTTGGAACGGCGCAAAGCAGTTGCCGAGCGGAGTGAGGCGTGAACAAGGGGCTTTCAGTCTATCTCGATGGACTGCGGGCGTTCGCGGCGTTCGTGGTCTTGCTGTCTCATTTCGCCTATCCGCGCTTTTCGAACGGCGACTACATCTGGATACGGGACTACAACCTCGGCAGCGACGCGGTGATGCTGTTCTTTGTGCTGTCGGGCTTCGTGATCGCCTTCACGGCCGATCAGAAGGATCGAACTGCGGGCAGTTTCCTGTTCAATCGCCTGACGCGGATCTATTCGGTAGCGCTGCCCGCGCTGGTGTTGACGTTCGCGATCGACGCACTTGGCAGCCACTTGTACTTCAAGGCGTACGACGGGTGGTGGTATGCCAGCAGCGCTCCGGTCGCGAGGTTCCTGGCGGCCGCGACGTTCACCAACGAGCTCGGCTTCCAGCACATCCGCGTCGGCACGAACGGTCCATATTGGTCGCTGACGTATGAAGTCTGGTATTACGCGCTGTTTGCGGCGGTGACGTTTCTGCAAGGCGCCCGGCGCTGGATCGTTGGGGCGCTGGTGGCGCTGATCGCGGGTCCGAAGATCCTGGTTCTCGGCGTATCGTGGGGGGCGGGCGTCGCGGCCTATCACTTGAGCGCGCGTGTGACCGCGATGTCCTGGGAACGCGCGCTGGCGCTGATGTGGCTGCCGGTTGCCGTTTATGCAGCCTGTTTGTTGAGCGGCGTGCCGAAGATGCTCCTGCACTGGGAGTACGCGGTGCTGGGCGAGGATTTCGTTCGCCGGTCACTGGCGTTCTCGGACGAATTCATCTGGAACGGGTTCATTGGGCTGCTGTTTGCCGGACATATTCTGGGGGCCGTCCGCGTGATGGCGGAGCGGCCGATGGCCAACGCGCGCATCAATACGGCCGTGCGCTGGTTGGCGGGCGGAAGCTTCTCGCTTTACATTGTGCATTACCCGCTTCTGCAGTTCATCGGCGCGGCGTTGCCGGGGGCGCGGACGACACCGGCCGGCCAGTTGCTTGTTCTCTTGCTCGTTATTGCCGGGTGCTATGCATTCGCCGCAGTGTTCGAACGGACGCTCAATCGGCAGAGGGCATGGCTGGTCGAGACGGCACGGCGTTTGGCGATCCTGCGGCCACAAGCCGTCTAATGTGCCGTACCCCTCCGACGGAGCGCCGAAATTCTTCCGGCGGATCGGCAAACCCGGTTTGCATCGACGGTATAAAGCACTAACTAGACCGGAGAGGCTCCGGCACGAGCGCCGGTAGCGACATGGGGAAGCCGGTTCAGGATGGCTGCAACACGGGTCGCACTCATTTCGGGGGGCAACCGGGGCATCGGGCTGGAAATTGCCCGCCAGTTGGCGCGCAAGAACATCGCTGTCGTCATCGGCGCGCGCGACTTTGAAAAGGGACGCGCGGCGGCGCATACGATCGCAAGCGACGGGCTTGCCGCCGAAGCGGTCGTGCTCGACGTCACGGACGGCAAGTCGATTGCAGCGGCCGTTGAAAACGTGGTTCGCCGGCATGGCCGGATCGATATTCTCGTCAACAATGCCGCGATCCTCGTCGATGGTCCCGGCGGGTTCAAATCGAGCCTCTTCGAACTGAAGGCCGAGACGGCGCGGCAGACGTTCGAGACCAACGTGCTCGGTCCGTTGCGGCTGACGCAGGCGGTCGTGCCGATCATGCAGCGCAACGGCTATGGACGGATCGTCAACCTGTCGTCGGGCGCGGGACAGCTCTCGGACATGCGCAGCGGCTTTCCGGCCTACAGGATGACCAAGACGGCGCTGAACGCGCTGACGCGCATCACGGCGGCGGAACTCGCCAGCACGAACATCAAGGTCAATGCCGTGTGTCCGGGATGGGTGCGAACCGATATGGGCGGGCCGGAGGCGGAGCGTCCGGTCGAGGCGGGGGCGGAAACGCCGGTGTGGCTCGCGACCTTGCCGGACGATGGGCCGACCGGTGGATTTTTTCGCGACAAGCGCCCGATCCCCTGGTGAGCGCGCCTCGCCAGCGGGAGAAGATCGCTGCGCGTTAGAGGCCCTTCACGACATTGCCGACCATGAGGACGAAGTAGGCCGTGATCGCGAGCCAAAATTCCTGATGGGGAAGGTGGCGCGGGATCGGGAAGAACTGCAGCTTGGTCATGATCGCCAAGGAGGCAAGCAGCAGCGAGATCAAGAAGATGATCACAGTCGGCGGATTGAGACGCATCGACGAAGTCCCCCGGTCGTGTGGCCGCTGGCAATGGGATGAGCCCGGCCCCCTCCGGCGGACCATACGGGGTCAAGCCACGCCCATGCAATCCCAAGCGCGAAGAGGGGAAAGACCTGTGGCTTAGAGCGCGCGGTCGCGATCGCCGGTGATGGTGGTCAGCCCGCGACCTTCAGAGTCGACGGTCAGGCGCACAAGGGCGGCGGCCGGGTCGGACAGCCGGCGGCCGGTGACGATGTAGCGAGACGACTTGCCGTTGCCGGTGTCGATGCGCGTTGCGGCGGAATTATCTTCTTCAATCGCGACGACGTCGAGAATTTCGCGATCGTAGGGGCCGAAATTGACCACCACGCGGTCGCCGGCGGCGACCGGGGCGGTGAAGGCGACGCGCGAAACGCTTTCCGCTTCCGGCGCGCGCGTGAGCCAGAAGCCTTCGGAGCCCTCCTCAAAGGTCCGTGCGGCAACGGCGGTGGAGCGGCCAGCGGTCGGCGCCGCTTTGGCCATCAGGCGCGCTTCGGTGGCGGCGGCGGCAGACAGTCCGCGTTCGAGCTGGTCGCCGGGGTTCAGGAAGGTGACCGCCGCGGCGAGCGCCAGGACCGGTGCCAAGACCGCCGCTCCGTTCAATCGGACGGCGCGCCGGGGCTTGCTGGAAGGATGGTCGACCATGGTCTCACCGTACCCTGTTTTGCGCCCCTATAAACTAGGAGGAGCCTCGGCGCCAAAAAAGACCTTCAAACTTCTTTACGCCCGGGAACTGGGCGCGGATTGCCGGCGGCGGGGGGCTTCCTCCGCATAGACGCGCCGGACGTGACGATACAAGGCTAGGTTGAAGGCCATAAACAGCGAAAACATGGCGGCGATGAGTGCCAGCGGCTGCCAATTTTTTCCGGCGAGCGTCAGGACGGCCATTTCGCCCGCGCCCGCCGGCGAAGTGCCGCCCGCAATGGCCAGCAAAATCAGCGAGAAAAGGCCGAGGCCGACAAGGATATCGAGCGCGAAACGGCGGCCATCGATATGGAAAGACCCAGTCATCGTGCGTGCCCTCCTTTGGTCCGGCTTCGAATCGAAACCCGTCACCGTCACATAAGGAGAATTACCGTTCCGTGACGTGGCGTGGGTGAGCCCGGAATAAGGCAATCGGCGGGCATTTTGCGCCACCATCGCCGGTGTTGCGCCAGGGCCATGCCGGCCGGGCGCCGGGGCGATCGATCCGCGTGCCGGGTGCGGTTTGCCGGCCTTTTCGGCGTTGGATCCAGACCAAAGGGCGACTTGCGAATTTGTGCACTGCGGCGTAGCTTCCGCGCCGCTCGAACGGGGTGCGTTGCGCACTCAACTGCATCACAGAAAGATCCATGCCATGGGCTTTTTCGCCGACAGCCTCAACCGAATTCAGCCCTCCGCCACGATCGCGGTGTCCACGAAGGCGCGGCAGTTGAAGGCCGAGGGGCGGGACATCATTTCGCTGTCGGCGGGCGAACCGGATTTCGATACGCCGCAGAACATCAAGGATGCCGCCAAACGCGCCCTGGACGCGGGCAAGACCAAGTATACGGATGTCGACGGGATCCCCGAGTTGAAGGCGGCGATTTGCGCCAAGTTCAAGCGCGACAACGGGCTCGACTACAAGCCGTCGCAGGTGTCGGTCGGCACCGGCGGCAAGCAGGTGCTGTACAATGCTTTGCTGGCGACACTGAACCCCGGTGACGAGGTGATCATGCCGGCGCCGTGCTGGGTGTCGTATGCCGACATCGTGATGCTCGGCGGCGGCAAGCCGGTGTTTGCGGAGACGCGGGCGGAAGACGGTTATCGCCTGCGCCCCGACGTGCTCGACAAGGCGATCACGCCGAAAACGAAGTGGTTCGTCTTCAACGCGCCGTCGAACCCGACGGGCGCCGCCTATTCGCGCGAAGACCTGAAGAAGCTCACCGACGTCCTGATGCAACCGAAGAACGCGCACGTCTGGGTGCTGACCGACGATATGTACGAGCATTTGCTCTACGACGGTCTCACGTTTTTCACACCAGCCCAGGTGGAGCCTGGTCTCTACGACCGGACGCTGACCATGAACGGTCTGTCGAAGGCGTATTGCATGACCGGCTGGCGGCTGGGCTATGCGGCGGGGCCGGAGGCGCTGATCAAGGCGATGTGCAAGCTGCAGAGCCAATCGACGTCGAACCCGTCGTCGATCACGCAGTGGGCCGGCGTGGAAGCGCTGAACGGTCCGCAGGATTTCATCGCTGTGAACAACGCGAAATTCATCGAACGCCGCGATCTCGTCGTTGCCATGCTGAACCAGGCGAAGGGTCTGAATTGCCCCAAGCCGGAAGGCGCGTTCTATGTCTATCCGTCGTGCG
>ERZ1066138.516-NODE-516-length-13002-cov-10.028810_pt1 | contig 13002 bp, 13 predicted proteins | sample MGYA00382785_ERZ1066138 | MGnify/ENA primary metagenome ERZ1066138 (study PRJEB33369, sample SAMEA5778368) | biofilm metagenome | biome: Industrial cooling water; feature: Water cooling tower basin; material: Biofilm | place: United Arab Emirates | collected...
GCCCTGCGCTCGGGGCGCGCTCGCGCCGCTGGGCGCTCCGCCCGCGCGGGCGCCCCGGGGCGTGCGGCGGCCGCCTCGCGCGCGCTCACGAGATCGGAGTAGCCGCCCGGCCGCAGCACCAGTCCCCCGCCCTCCAGGGCCAGCGTGTGCGTGGCCACCGCGTCGATCAGAGCGCGGTCGTGCGAGACCAGCAGGACGGTGCCGTCGAAGGCGTCCAGTGCCTCCTCCAGGGCCTCCCTGCTCTCGGCGTCGAGGTGGTTGGTTGGCTCGTCCAGCACGAGGAGGTTGCCGCCGCGGGCGATGAGCGCGGCCAGCGAGAGACGGCGGCGCTCGCCGCCCGAGAGCCGCTCCACCCGCGCCTCCGCCGCCTCCCCCGGGAAGAGGAACGCGCCGAGCAGCGTGCGCGCCTGGGTCGTCGTGAGGCCGGCCGCGGCGAGGACGGTCTCCAGGGCCGTGCGGTCGTCGCGCAGCTCCTCCCCCTGCTGGGAGAAGTAGGCGGGGGTCACGCGGTGCCCGAGGCTCACCCGCCCGCGCGCGGGCGGCCGCCGCCCGATCAGGGTCTCCAGCAGCGTGGTCTTGCCGGCGCCGTTCGGGCCCACCACCGCCACCCGCCACCCGCGCTCGACCGCGAGGTCGCCGCCCTCGACGAGGCGGCGGCCGGGCACCTCGACGTCGAGCCCCTCGACCTCGACCACCAGCCGCGCGCTGCGCTCCGTGCGCGGGAAGCCGAACGCGAGCGCCCGGCGGCGCCGCGGCGCCTCCACCCGCTCGATGCGCTCGAGGGCCTTCTGCCGGGACGCCGCCTGGCGCGCCTTCGTGCCCGCGCGCCAGCGGGCGACGAACCGCTCCAGCCGGGCGATCTCGGCCGCCTGGCGCTCGGCCGCGGCGCCCTGTCGGTCTGCCGCCAGCGCCCGCTCGCGCCGGAAGGCCGAGTAGCCCATGGGCCAGAGCCGGCCGCGCCCCTCCTCCAGCTCCAGGATCGCGGTCGCCACCGACTCGAGGAACCAGCGGTCGTGGGAGACCAGCACGACCGCCGCCCCCAGCTCGGCGAGCGCGCGCTCCAGCCACTCGACCGAGTCGATGTCGAGGTGGTTGGTGGGCTCGTCCAGCAGCAGCACGTCCGGCCGCGACACCAGGGCCCGGGCGAGCGAGGCGCGCGTCAGCTCGCCGCCGGAGAGCCCGTCGAGGGGCCGGCCGGACCACCCCTCGTCGATCCCGAGGCCGCGCAGCACCCGCTCCATCCACGACCGCCAGGCGTATCCGCCCGCGCGCTCCAGCCGCGCCTGGGCCCGCTCGTAGGCGCCGAGCACGTCGGCCCCCGCGTCGCCCGCCGCCATGCGCGCCTCCAGCCGCGCAAGGTCCTCCTCGGCGCACCGCGCGTCGGCGAGACCCTGGGCCACGTAGTCGCCCAGGGTCAGCCCGGTGCCCAGCGGCGGCCGCTGGTCGTGCAGCGCCACCGTGGCCCCCCGCGGCACGCTGACCTCCCCCGCGTCCGGCGGCAGCTCGCCGGCCAGGATGCGCAGCAGGGTGGTCTTCCCCTCCCCGTTGCGCCCCACGACCCCGATCCGGTCGCCGGGGTCCACGCGGAGGCTCACCTGGCGCAGCACGTCGCGGGCGCCGAACGCCTTGCTCACCTGGATCGCCTGCACGGAGCGGTAGGGTAGCCGGACATGCCGCCGCCCGAGCCCGTCCGCGACGCCGCCGGGGTCGCCGCCGTCGTCGACGACGCCCGTCGCGAGGGCCGCGCCGCCGTCGACCTCGAGTTCCTCTGGGAGCGGACCTACGCCCCGGTTGCCTGCCTGGCGCAGGTCGCGACCTCCCGCGCTGTGCACCTCATCGACCCGATCGCGGGCGCGCCGCTGGCCGCGCTCGCCGGCCTGGTGGCCGACCCCGACGTCGAGGTGGTGATGCACGCCCCCTCGGCCGACCTCGCGCTGCTCGGGATGGAGTTCGGCGTCCGGCCCGCGCGCCTGCACGACGTCCAGCTGACGGCGGGGTTCGTCGGCCTCGGCGCCGGCCAGGGCCTCGGAACCCTGCTCGAGCGGGTCCTCCGGGTGCGGCTGGACAAGGGGGAGCGCTACACGGACTGGAGCCGGCGGCCGCTCTCGCGCGCGCAGCTTGAGTACGCCGTCGCCGACGTCGCGCACCTGCTCGAGCTGGCCGACCGGCTCGCCGAGCGCGCCGCCGCCCTGGGCCGCACCGCCTGGGTGGCCGAGGAGCACGAGCGCCGCTACGGGCCGGAGGCGCGCTTCGTCCCCGACCCCGACGAGGCGTGGCGGCGGGTGAAGGGGCACGGCCGCCTGAGCGCCGCGGACCGGGCCGTGCTCGCGTCGCTCGCCGCCTGGCGTGAGCGGGAGGCCCGCCGCCGCGACCGCCCGGCCTCCTGGGTCGTGCCCGACCGGGCGCTGGTCGAGCTGGCGCGGCGGCGCCCCTCCGACCGGGCCGCCCTTGAGGAGGGCAGGGGCCTGCCGGACCGCATCCGCGCCGCCGACGTCGACGGGATGCTGGAGGCGATCCGGGAGGGCGCGGCCACCGAGCCGATCCCCCTCCCCCCGGCGCCCTCGCCGGAGGCCCAGGCCCGCCTCGACGTCCTCGCCCCGCTGGGCGCGGTGCTGGTCACCGCGCGCGCGGCCGGGGTCGACCTGGCACCGAGCCTCCTGGCCACCCGGGACGAGATCGCCTCGTTCCTGCTCGGCGTCATCCGCGGGGACGCCGACGGCCACCCGCTCGCCGCGGGCTGGCGGCACGACCTCGCCGGCGGGGCGCTGGAGGACCTCGCGCGGGGGCGGCTGGCCCTGGCCGCGGACCCCCGCCGCCCCTACCTGGCCGAGATCGACCGCGGCGGCGACTAGAGTCCCGCCACATGAGCATCTCCTACCGCGACATCGCCTGCTGCATCGACGAGTCGGAGGCCGCGGGCCGCGCCCTCGCCCACGCGGCGGCGATCCGGGACCTGGTCGGCGGGCGCCTGCGGGTGGTGCACGTCATCGCGCCGCCGGCCTTCCTGGTCTCGATGGCGGCGTCGCTGGGCGGCGCGCCGGTGCACGACCCGCAGCTCGAGCGCGAGGCGGCGGAGATGTGGCTCGGCGAGCAGGCCCAGGCCACCGGCGCCGACGCGGTCCTCCTGGAGGGCCACCCCGCGAGCACGGCATGCGCGTGGGCGCGCGAGGCGGGGTGCGACCTGCTGGTCGCCGCCCGCCACCGCGGCCTGATGGAGCGGGCGCTGCTCGGGTCCTTCGCCAGCTACCTGGCGCACCACGCGCCGTGCCCGGTGCTGCTCGTCCCGGCGGGTCGGGACGACTGAGCGCGTCCCCGCGTCGGCGCGCCGGGCGACGGGAGCGGCGCCCCCGTCGCCCGGCGCGGGCTACGCGGCGAGCGGGGGCGCCTGCCCGTCGGCGGAAGGAGCGCCCCGGTGCACGCAGCCCGGCACCGTGCAGACCCCGTCCTGGTGCGGATCGAGCCGGGCCAGGAGGGCCTCGATGCGGACGGTCTCGCTGCCGTTGACGACGCTGAGCATGATGTCTCCTCGGATCGGTGGCCTTCGGTGGTCCATCCAATCCGTGGTACGTGACACGGGGGTTGAGCGGACGTTAAGAGGGCGTCAAGGCGGCCGCCCCCCGGCCCGGGGCCTATCGCTCGGCGCCGTCCCCTCGGTCGACCAGCGGCGCGAGGTCGGCCATCGCGGTCACCAGGGAGACCCGGGCCACCGACGGCGCCCGCGCCGCCAGGGGCAGCACCTGCCACACGGTCCGCCCGAGGTAGGTCCCGGCCCACGCGCGGTGGGCATCGCCGGTGCGCAGGACCAGCGCCTGGATGCTGCGCAGGTTGTCGACGCGGTCGGCGAGCTTCAGCAGCTGCGCCCGCAGGGGCGCGTGCGACTGGAGGCGCTCGTAGTACGCGGGGATGTCCTCCTGGCGATCGGGCGCGGTGAGCCAATCGACGAGGTCGGCGACCTCGGGGCCGAACCCCACCCGGATCTCCCCCAGCGAGGTGACCGTGTCCTCCACCGTGTCGTGGAGCAGGGCGGCCTGCAGGAGCTCCGAGGAGGTCTCGCCCCAGCGCGACAGCTCCATCGCCACGCGCACCAGGTGCACCCAGTAGGGGGTGTCGCTGCCGCGGCGCGTCTGGTGGCCGTGGCGGGCGCGCGCGAAGGCGAGCGCCCGCCGGAGGGCGGTGCGCTGCGCCGGCTCGGGCAGCTCGGCGACGAAGTCCGTCCAGACGCGCTCGACCGTGGCCGGGGAGTCGAAGAGGCCGGGCCAGGCGCGGGCCCGGGGCGTGGCCTCAGCGGCGCCCCCGCCGGCCTCGGTGACGCTGGGCGGCCGAAGGGGCGTGGGTGTCATGGGGGATAGGGTAGCGCCGCCCCCGGCCCCCGAGCGGCGGCTGGCGGTGATCGACATGGGGTCGAACACCTTCCGCCTGGTCGTCTTCCGCTACCGGCGGGGCGGGTCCTTCCAGCTCGTCGACGAGATCCGCGACGCGGTGCGGCTGTCGGCCGGCGCGGGGCCGAAGGGGCTGCGGCCCGAGGCGGTGGCGCGGGCCGAGCGGGCGGCCCGTCTCTACGCCGCCTTCTGCCGGGCGACCGGCATCGAGGAGGTGGACGCGCTCGCGACCAGCGCCGTCCGCGACGCCGCCAACCAGCGGGCCGTCCTGCGCGCCCTGGGCGCCGGCGGGGCCCTGCCGGTGCGCGTGCTGTCGGCCGAGGAGGAGGCCTGGTACGGCTACCTCGGGGCCGTCAACAGCACGACCCTCGGCGACGGCCACGTCATCGACCTGGGCGGCGGCAGCGCCCAGGTCACCGAGGTGCGCGGGCGCCGCCTCCAGCGCTCGATCAGCCGCCCCCTGGGCGCCGTCCGCATGACCGAGGCCTTCCTGCCCGACGAGAAGGCGTCACGGGGCCAGACGAAGGCGCTGCGCCGCCACGTGGCCGAGGCGGTGGCGGACGCCGGCTGGATCCGGCCCGCGGGCGGGCGCGCGGCCGGGATCGGCGGCACGATCCGGACGCTCGCCGCGATGGACCAGCGCCGCGCCGGCTACCCCCTCGACGAGCTGCACGGCTACCGCCTGCGCCGCGAGGCGGTGGAGGCGCTGGTGGGCGACATGGCTGCGCTCCCGGCCCGCGAGCGCAGCCGCCTGCCCGGCCTGAAGCCCGACCGTGCCGACATCACGCTCGCCGGGGCGATCGTGGTCTCGGAGCTCCTGGGCGCGATCGGGGCCGACGAGGTCGAGGTCTGCGCCCAGGGGCTCCGCGAGGGGGTCTTCTACGAACGGTTCCTGGCCCCGGCTGACCCCCCGCTCGTGCCGGACGTCCGCCGCCAGAGCGTGATGAACCTCGTCGCCGCCTTCCGGTGCGACGTGCCCCACTCCGAGCACGTCGCCGCGCTCGCGACCGGGCTCTACGACGAGCTCGCCCGGGTCGGCCTGCAGGGCGTCGACCGGCGCGAGCGCGAGCTGCTGTGGGCGGCCGGGATGCTGCACGACGCGGGCGTGCTGGTGGACTACAACGATCACCACAAGCACGGTCACTACCTCGTGCTGAACGCCGGCCTTCCGGGCTTCGGCCACGCCGAGCTGGCGCTGGTCGCGCTGCTGGTCCGCGGCCACCGCAAGGCCCTGCCGACCGTCGAGGGCTACGAGGACGTCCTCGGCCCGGAGGACGCCGGCCGCCTCGACCGGCTCGCGGCCTGCCTGCGCGTCGCCGAGCAGCTGGAGCGCGGCCGCGCGCGCGGCGTGCGGGAGGTGCGCGCCCAGGCCGTCGACGGCGTGGCCCGCCTGCTCGTGCGCGCCGAGGACGACCCCTCGGTCGCGCTGTGGTCGGCCGGGCTGGAGGCGCCCGCCTTCGAGCGCGCGTTCGGCCGGGGCCTGGAGCTGGCGGAGGCCTGACCGCGCGCGGCGGGCGCCTACCCGCCCGCCAGCTTCACGCGGTAGCGAGCGGCCAGGCGCTCGGCGACGCGGGCGCGATGGTCGCCCTGGAGCTCCACCACGCCCTCCTTGACCGAGCCGCCGGTGCCGCACAGGCGCTTGAGCTCGGCGGCGACGGCCTCGACGTCGGCCGGCGGCAGCCCGGTCACCAGCGTGACGGTCTTCCCCCGGCGCCCGGCCGTGGTCCGGGACACCCGGACGATCCCGTCGCCCGCGGGCGCGGCGGGCGGCGCCTCGTCCTCCGGCCTGACCCGGCCGCCCTCGCTGGTGTAGACCAATCGTGTATTGTGCCGATAAGGTTCTTTCATATACCGAATTCTCTAGGGACTCCCGGGTATTATGAACCACGTGACCGCAGCCGCCCCCCTCTCGCGACAGGACGTCGACGCTCTCGCCGAGGAGTTCGAGGGGCGCCCCGCCCAGGACCTGCTCGCCTGGGCCGCCGAGCGCTTCGACGGGCGGATCGTCCTCACCTGCTCCTGGCAGCGGCAGTCCTCCGTGCTCGTGGACATGCTGCACCGCCTGGGCGCGGAGGTGCGGATCGTCGAGCTCGACACCGGGCTCCTCTTCCCCGAGACCTACGCCACGCGCGACCGGCTGGTCGAGCGCTATGGGATCGAGGTCGAGCGGATCGAGCCGCTGCGCACCGTGGAGGAGCAGGCCGACGACGAGGGGCCGGCCCTGTGGACCCGCGACCCCGACCGCTGCTGCGCGCTGCGGAAGGTCGAGCCGCTCCGGCGGGCGCTTTCGGGCATGGACGCCTGGATCACGGGCATCCGGCGCGCGCAGGCCGCCACCCGCGCCGGGGCCCGCAAGCTCGAGCTCGACGCCGCCCGGGGCGTGGTGAAGGTGCAGCCGCTGGCCGACTGGAGCGACGAGGAGGTCATCGGCTACCTCCTGGCGCACGACGTGCCCTACAACCCGCTGCACGATCAGGGGTACCCTTCCATCGGCTGCATGCCGTGCACGCGGGCGGTGCGACCGGGCGAGGACCCGCGCGCCGGCCGGTGGGCCGACTCCGGCAAGACCGAGTGCGGGCTCCACCTCCCCGCCCCCGCGCACGCCGGCTGACGCAAGCGAGCGGGGCGCCCGCCCCGGAGGAGGATCATCCCGAGTGAGCGATCGTGGCGGCTTCACCCTGTGGTTCACCGGGCTGTCCGGCGCCGGCAAGACCACCATCGCCGGCATCGTCGGACCCGAGCTCGATCGCCGCGGGGGCCTCGTCGAGTACCTCGACGGCGACGTCGTGCGCACCCACCTCTCCAAGGGCCTCGGGTTCTCGAAGGAGGACCGGGACACGAACATCGAGCGGATCGGGTGGGTGGCGAGCCGCCTCACGCGCGCCGGCGCCCAGGTGCTGGTGTCGGCCATCTCGCCCTACGCCGAGACGCGGGGACGGGCCCGGGAGATGGTGGAGGAGTTCGGGCCGTTCATCGAGGTCTTCGTCGACGCGTCGGTGGACGAGTGCGCGCGGCGCGACGTCAAGGGACTGTACGAGAAGGCGTTCGCCGGGGAGATCAAGGAGTTCACCGGGGTCAGCGACCCCTACGAGCCGCCGCCCTCGCCCGAGATCCACATCCGCACCGAGGACGAGACCCCGGAGGAGAGCGCCGCCCGGGTCGTCGCCTGGCTCGAGGCCCGCGGGCTGGTGGGCCGGACGGTGGCGGCGTAGCCGCCCGGGCCGACCTCCACGCCCACACCCAGGCCTCCGATGGCGACCTGACGCCGGAGGCCCTCGTCGCGCTCGCCGCCGACCGCGGGGTCGCCGTGCTGGCGGTGACCGACCACGACACGATGGCCGCCGTGCCGGCCGCGGCGGCCGCCGGGGCCGCCCGCGGGGTGCGCGTGGTGCCCGGCGTGGAGGTCTCCGTGCGGGCCCCGTCGGGCTCGATGCACCTGCTGGGCTACTTCCGGGCCCATGCGCCGCCACCGCTGCTCGAGCGCCTGGAGGCCCTGCGCCGCGGCCGCGAGGAGCGCGCCCTTCGCATCCTCGCCAGGCTCGCCGACCTGGGCGCGCAGCTCGACCCGGCCGACGTGGCCGCCCGCGCCGCCGGGCCGATCGGTCGCCCGCACATCGCCGAGGCGCTCGTCGCGGCCGGCCACGCCCGCGACCGCCAGGACGCCTTCGACCGCTTCCTCGCCGACCGCGGGCCCGCCTGGGTGCCGCACGCGGGGATCGGCCCGGAGGAGGCGGTGCGGCTGGTGGCGGCCTCGGGCGGCGCCCCGGTGCTGGCGCACCCGGCGTCCCTGGCGATGCCGCCCGCCGCCCTCGACGCCTTCGTCGCCCGCCTCGCCGCCGCCGGCCTGCGCGGCATCGAGGTCCACCGCCCCGACCACGCGCCGGAGCGGCGCGACGCCTACGCCGCGCTGGCCCGCCGGCACCGGCTGGTGGCCGCGGGCGGGTCCGACTTCCACCGCCCCGGGGAGGGGCTGTGGCCCGGCGACACAGGCGAGCCGCCGCTGCCGGAGGACGCGATCGACCGCCTGCTGCCGGACTGACCGCGCGGGCGATCCGCTACGTTGCGGCCATGACGACCTCCTCCGCCCCGGCTCCCGCCGGCCCGCGCGCCGGCGGCGTGCGCTGGGACCTCTCCCCCCTCGTCCGCGACGCCGAGGACGCCCGCCGCCGCCTGGAGGCCGGCCTCGAGCGCGCGCGCGCGTTCGAGCGGCGCTACCGCGGCACGCTCGTCTCGCTGGACGGCCCCGGCCTGGCCGAGGCGCTCGCCGAGCTGGCCGAGATCGACAACATGCTCTCCCGGGCCGGCTCCTACGTGCACCTGCGCGAGGCCGTGGACGTGACCGACGCGGAGAACCGCGACCTCTCGGCCCTGGTCGACCGGACGATGGTGGAGGCGGCCAACGCGCTGCGGTTCTTCGACCTGGAGTGGATCGGCCTCTCCGACGACGAGGCCCGGCGCCTGTACGAGGCGCCCGAGGTCGCCCGCGACCGCCACTACCTGGTGGCGATGCGCCGCTTCGCGCCCCACACGCTCTCCGAGCCGGAGGAGCGCATGCTGGCCGAGCGTGGCCCCGCCGCGGTCGGGGCCTGGCAGACGCTGTTCGGCCGCATCACCTCGACCCTCGAGGTCCCCTTCGACGCCGGCGAGGGCGAGGAGCCGCACACGATCGACCGCCTGCTGGCGCACCTGCGCGACCCCGACCGCGACCTGCGGCGGCGGGCGCTGGAGGCCCTGTACGAGGCGCTCGGCCCCCACGCCGACACGCTGTCGCACGTGTACGACACGCTCGTCGGCGACCGCCTGGTGATGGACCGGCTGCGCGGCTACTCCGGGCCGATGGAGGCGACCCACCTGCGCAACGAGCTCCCGGGGCCGGTGGTCGAGCGGATGCTCGACGCGGTGGAGCGCCACTACGGGCTGGCGCACCGGTGGTTCCGGACGAAGGCCGGGATCCTCGGCCTCGACCGCCTGGAGCTGCACGACCAGTACGCGCCGATCGGCGAGGGGCGCTCGGTCGCCTACCTCGAGGCGCGCGGGCTGATCGACGCCTCGTTCGGGCGCTTCTCGCCCCGGGTGGCCGGCATCGCCGGGGCATTCTTCGACGAACTGCGCATCGACGCCGAGCCGCGCTCGGGCAAGCGCGGGGGCGCGTTCTGCGCGCCGGTCGCCCAGGACGCGTCGCCCTACGTGCTGATGAACTTCACCGACCGCATGGACGACGTGATGACGCTGGCCCACGAGCTGGGCCACGGCATGCACTTCGCCCTGGCGGCCGAGGCGCAGACCGCGCTGTCGGCGGGCACCGGGATCGCGCTGGCCGAGGTCCCCTCCACGTTCGCCGAGCTCCTCACCTTCGACCACCTGATGGCGGTCGAGGAGGATCCGGAGACCCGCCGCGCGCTGCTCTCGGAGCGGGTCGAGGGGTCGTTCGCGACCGTGTTCCGCCAGACCGTCCTGACGCGCTACGAGCAGCGCGCCTATGCGGCGCGCGACGCCGGGCAGACGCTCACCGCCGAGCGCCTCTCGGACATCTGGTTCGAGGAGAACGCCAAGTACTACGGCGACGCGGTCGCGCTGCCGCGGGGCTACCGGCTGGGGTGGTCCTACATCCCCCACTTCATCTCGACCCGCTTCTACACCTACGCCTACGTCTTCGCGCACCTCGCGACGCTCGCGCTCTACGCGCGCTACCGCGAGCGCGGCGAGGAATTCGTCGGCGCGTACCTCGGGTTCCTCGCCGCGGGCGGCTCGGCGCCGCCCGCGGAGCTGCTGGCGCGGCTCGGGGTCGACCTGGAGGACCCGGACGTGTGGGACCCGGGCTTCCAGGAGATGGAGCGGATGGTGGACCGCGCCGAGGCCGGCTGAGCCGGCCCGGCAGCGGCTACTTCTTCGAGGCCTTCTTGGAGGCCTTGAGCGGGTTCAGCGCCTTCTGGACCTGCTCCGGCAGCTCGCCCAGCGGGTAGAGCGCGCGCCCGCACTCCCCGCCGCTGCGCAGCGGGCGCGCGTGGCACACGGTGGGCGCGCTCCAGACCGCGACGGTGCGGTGGCCGCGATCGCAGAGGAACACCTTCGCCTGGCGCCCCGAGACGGGCTCCATGGCGACCGGCACGACGGGGTCGGGCTCGATCTCTTCCCCGGCGTCCGCGGCGCCGTCGTCCGCGGCGGGCTCCTCCGACTCGGCGGCGGGCTCGGCCACCTCGGCCTCGGCCTCGGCCTGGGGCGCCTCGGCCGGGGCCTCCTCCTCGACCGCGGCCGCGGCCTGCTCGCTCTCGCTCATGCGCGCTCCTTCGACGGGCTGACCCGGCCAGGATAGCGCGGGGCGCCCGCGCCATCGGCCGCCCGGTCGGGCAGGTCCCGCCGTCCGCGCAGGCGCTCGAAGTTCGCCATCGCCCGCGCGAAGCCCACCACCGCCGGGTCCAGGAGGCACCGCGCCCTCCAGAGCCGGTACTCGGCGAAGTAGCCGGGGCTCACGCCGAGGACGCTCGCCAGGCGCTCGAGCTGGTCCGAGGTCGGCGCGGCCCCGTTGCCGTGGGCCAGCTGGTGCAGGCGGGTGCGGCTGATGGCGAGGCCCTCGGCCCGGAGGAGGCTGCCGAGGTCGGCCAGCGTCATCCCCCGCCGCTCCAGCAGGGCCGCGAGCGCCGCCGGAAGCGGGTCGATGCTCGGGGAGGGCGGCGCGGGCCGCGCGGGCGTCGGTCGGGGCGCCATCCGTCGAGGAGCCTACGCGCGCCCCGGAGCCCGGGAAAGGCCGGTGGTGCCAATATCCGGCCCTTCCGGTTTCAGCGTGGCGTCTCGCTCCAGGTGATCGTCGAAGAGCGAGGCTCCTCGCAGCGAAAGCGCCGCTTGTGTCAGCGAAGCCGCGCCGGCCGGCCGAAGGCGGCCAGGTCGCGGTGGTCGAAGGCGCTGCGCCCGTGCGAGCGCGCCACGACCCCGCACCCGGGCAGCCGACGATCTCGGCGACCAGCTCGACCACCACGACCACCTCCGCGGGCGTCTCCTCGGCCTCGAGCACCCGAAAGCCGGGCAGGCCCAGCAGCGCCTCCGCGGCGCCGGTAGCGTCGGAAATATCGGGAGCCTCCCCAGAGCCTGTCGCACAAACCCTCCGACGGTAGCCTGAGCCGTCCGGGCGCACCGTCAGAATCCCCGTAACGATCAGGGATTCCAGGGAGGTGGCCGTGCCTCAGAATTTCCTTGCGTGTGAGCGCCGCCAGCAGTACCTGATGCCGCCGAGCATCGAGGAGTGGCTTCCTGAGGGACACCTCGCCTGGTTCGTCCTCGACGCGGTCGAGCAGATGGACCTGAGCGCCTTCTACGGCCGCTACCGCGAGGACGGTGGGGCGGGCGGCCTACGAGCCGTCCATGATGGTGGCGCTCATCCTCTACTCCTACTGCCTGGGCGAGCGCTCGGCACGGCGGATCGAGCGTCGCCTGGCAGAGGACGTCGCCTACCGGGTGATCGGCGCCAACCAGAGGCCCGACCACGCAACGATCGCGCGCTTTCGCCAGGCCCACGAGGGGGCGCTTGGCGGCCTGTTCGCGCAGATCCTGCGCCTGTGCGCGTCGGCGGGCCTGGTCAAGGTCGGGATCGTGGCGATCGACGGCACCAAGATGGCCGCGAGCGCCAGCCTGGCCGCCAACCGTACCGCCGAGGCGATCGAGGCCGATGTCCGGCGCTACCTCAAAGAGGCCGCCGAGATCGACGCCGCCGAGGACGCCCTCCATGGCGAGGGCCTGCGCGGCGACGAGCTTCCGCCTGAGCTTGCCGAGCGCACGAGCCGCCTCGCCCGCCTGCGGGAGGCCAAGCAGCGCCTCGATGAGGAGGACGCCGCCCGCGAGAGGTCGCACCGCGAGCATCTTGCCGAGCGCGAGCGGATCGAGCGTGAGCGCGGCAAGAGGCTGCGCGGCAGAAAGCCCAAGGCCCCCGATCGCCAGACGAAGGCCACGGCCAACACGACCGATCCCGGTAGCCGGATCATGAAGACCCGCCAGGGCTACCTTCAGGGCTACAACGCCCAGGCCGGGGTCACCGACGAGCAGATCATCGTGGCCGCCGAGCTGACCCAGGACCACAACGACGTCGGCCAGCTGCACCCGATGATCGGCGCGACCGAGCAGAGCCTTCTCGAGGCGGGCGTCTCGGGGCCGATCGGCACCGTGCTCGGCGACGCCGGCTACTTCTCGGATGCCAACCTGAGCGACGCCTCACCTGAGGGGCCCGAGCTCTTGATCGCCACCACCAAGGACTGGAAGCAGCGCAAGGCCGCCCGAGAGCGCGGCGCTCCTCGCGGGCGGATCCCCAAGGGCCTGTCGGCGCGCGAGCGGATGGAGCGAGCGCTCCTGACCAAGCGCGGCCTGGCCCTCTACGCCATGCGCGGCAAGACCGTCGAGCCGGTCTTCGGCCAGATCAAGGACCCGCGCGGGATCCGGTGCTTCATGCGCCGCGGGCTGTCTGCGTGTGAGAGCGAGTGGAAGCTGATCACCGGCTGCCACAACCTGCTCAAGCTCTTCCGCCGGGCCGCCCGGAGCGCGCCGAGGTCCCCCCGATCGACGCTCGCTCTCGCCTGAGGGTCGATTCGGCCCACCCGGCGCGACCGGCGACCCGCACCGGGGCGCGGTGGTACCGGAC
>ERZ1066138.517-NODE-517-length-12967-cov-7.956784_pt1 | contig 12967 bp, 10 predicted proteins | sample MGYA00382785_ERZ1066138 | MGnify/ENA primary metagenome ERZ1066138 (study PRJEB33369, sample SAMEA5778368) | biofilm metagenome | biome: Industrial cooling water; feature: Water cooling tower basin; material: Biofilm | place: United Arab Emirates | collected...
GACAACGCCAGCGTATTTTCGACCTGGCTCATGGCGCCGCCGATGCACGAGCGTTTGCCGGCACCGAACGGCAGGTAGGAATACTTGACCTGACCTTTGGTGCCGCCCATCCAGCGCTCGGGCCGGAATTCTTCGGGTTCGGGCCAGAACTTCGGATTGTGATGCGCGCCATAGGCGAACATCACCACGCGGTCGCCGGGCTTGATCTCTTTGCCGCCAATCTCGTCGGGCTTGGTCGCGATGCGGATCAGGCCCCAGATAGGCGGATAAATGCGCATCGTTTCCTGGATGACCGCGCGCGTATAGGCGAGAGCCGAATAGTCCGCTGCGGTTGGCTCACGATCGCCGTAGACTGCTTCGCCTTCCTTGCGGATGCGGTCGGCGGCTTCGGGGTGCTTGGAGGTCAGGTACATCGCCCAAGCCAGGGTCAGCGCGGTCGTTTCGGTGCCGGCCCACAGATACTGCTTCAATTCGTCGATGGCCTGCTGGTGATCGAATTCCGGCACAGCCGGATCGGCCACGACGGCTTCGATCATTTTCAAAAGCGTGCGCTGGCGGTCCTCGTTGGGGGTCTGCGAGAACACGGCCGGGGGAACGCTGGCCCAGATTTCCATGGCCTTGGCCGCGTTCTCTTCGGTCAGATTGACGCCGTCGTCGCCATGCAGCACGCGCATGCGGATGGCCTTGTGCTCCATCACGTCGGTGTAGGTCTTGACGCACTTGAAGACAAAGTGCGGATTGAAGGGCATGTCGCGATCGAACAGCGCCTTGCAGATCATGTCCGCCGCGAGAGTCCACGTCTGCTCGACCATTTCGAACGACTCGCCGGTTTCGGCGAGCTTCGACCACAGGTCCATTTTCGTGCGGATCGCCTGCAGGAAGTAGGGGATGTATTCGGCGAACATGTCCGGATGGAACGCCGGCTGCTGCGGCATGCGGATCTTCTGCCAGAGCACGCCGTCGTGCGTGATCATCGACTTGCCGAATACCGGTTTCAGGCCGTCGAAATATTTTATGTAGTCGTCAGCCTTGGAGACGAGAACGTGTTTGAAATGTTCCGGCTCGCTCAAGAACACGACGCGCTGGTCGGCGATGTTGACCGCGATCACCGGGCCGTACCGGTCCGCCATCATTTGCAGCGTCTGCATCGGGTTCTGGGGATTGCCCTTGGTCAGGGCCGTCAACTTGAACCAGATACTGTTCGCTTCGCCGAGACCTTGTGTGTGCCCGACGTTCTGTTGAATTGTCATGCCTTCTTCTCCGAGCCGCGCGTTCGGCGGCTTCACTTCCGGTTCACCGCGGCGATCCTCAATGTGCCGATCGCTCACACCGCAAGACTTTGCCCGCACGCGGGCAGCACTGGCCGGGCCGAGGTTACGTACTCAACTCGAGATCGCGCCCGCGCGGATTTTCGAACCGAAGCCTGACCTAACACCGTGGTCCTAGAAGTGTCCATGAGACCGGGCAGCGCCGCGTCAATTTACCGGCGCAAGGTAACCAAAGTGGCACGCCTTTTCCCGCCCAAATCAAACTTGCGGTGAAAATTCGGCCCACAATCCGTTAACGTCCGAAACTGACGTGGTTTTATTGCCTTTGATCGAAATCAGACCAGCCGCGAACAATTCAAGAATTTTGGGGTACAGGCGGTGCTCCGCGGCTAAGACGCGCGCGGCTAAAGTTGTCTCAGTGTCGCCGGGTAGAACGGGGACGACAGCCTGCCCCAGGATTGGACCTTCGTCCATTTCGGGCCGCACGAGGTGAACGGTGCAGCCGGCGAACTTGACGCCCGCTTCCAGTGCGCGTGCGTGAGTATCGAGCCCCTTGAATGCCGGAAGGAGTGCCGGATGGATATTGAGCATGCGGTCACGCCATGCCTCGACGAATTCTGGTGTCATGAGACGCATGAAGCCGGCAAGGCAGACCAGGTCGACGCGCGAGGTGGTCAGGATGCCTTGAAGTTGGCTCTCGAAGTGGGCTCGGTCCGAATAGAGTTTATGATCGAGGGCCAGCGCGGGGATGCCCTGCTCCTTCGCCCAGGCGATACCTGGAGCGGCCGGCCGGCTCGAAACCACCAGCACGATCTCAGCGGGATAATCGGGGTGGCGCGCCGCCTCGACGAGGCTTTGCATGTTGGAACCACGGCCGGAGATCAGAACTGCGATGCGCTTCTTGGAAACAGTCATCTCAAGGTTCGGCTCCGCTGACAGTCTGGTCCATGCGCATAGCATGGACGCTGCTGCGGCGTGAACCGTACGCTGGGCCAAGTTCGCGATGTTGACTGCCGCCGCTGTGGGCGGCGCGGGTGTCGGCGCGTGCCCAGGTGCATTTTACTCTTGAAATCGCGTGTGGTTACCCGCCAGCCATCGCGCCAGACCGTGACGTTGCGCACTTTGCAAATATGGCTCGGTGAATTTATTGAAGGCAGCCAGCCCGCCCTGAACCGAATATCTCGGCGGACCCGGCGGTGCGTATCAATCCGATAGACAACCCGTAGCCCAAGAACGGTATAAGCGCCGCATGTCGTCCACCCTATTGCTGTTGGTTCTTTTCGCGCCGTTTGCCGGCATTCTGGCCGTCGCCGCCGCAGCGCATGTTTCGCGGGCGGCCGGCGCATGGACGGCGGGCGCGGCAATGGCCGCGGGACTTGCTGGCGCACTCGCCATGGCTCCGGATGTCTTCGGCGGGACAATCGTTCTTTGGCGCGTCGCCTGGCTGCCGGAATGGGGGCTGGATTTTGCGTTGCGCCTCGACGGCCTCGGCCTGCTTTTCACCATCCTCATTCTCGGGATCGGTGTGCTGATCGTCCTCTACGCGGCCTACTACCTGCCGAAGACCGACAATCTCAAGCGGTTCTACATGGAACTGCTTGGCTTCGCCGGCGGTATGCTCGGTATCGTTCTGGCCGAGAACATTCTGCTGATGGTGGTGTTCTGGGAGGTGACGAGCCTCACGTCGTTCCTGCTCATCGCCTACAAATATCAGGAAGTGGATGCGCGAATTTCGGCGCGCATGGCGCTGGCGGTGACGGGAGGCGGGGGGCTTGCTCTTCTGGCCGGTGCGCTACTTTTGGGAAGCACGGCTGGCAGTTTCGACTTCAGCGTGATCGAGGCGCGCGCGGCGGATGTTCGTGCCGATCCGCTGTATCCGGTCATTTTGGTACTCTTTCTTCTCGGTGCGTTCACGAAGTCGGCTCAGTTCCCGTTCCATTTCTGGCTGCCGCACGCCATGGCTGCACCGACACCTGTGTCGGCCTACCTGCATTCGGCGACCATGGTGAAGGCTGGCGTGTTTCTTCTGGCGCGTATGTATCCGATCCTTGCGGGCACCGATCTGTGGTTCGTGCTCGTGTCGAGCACGGGTGCCATCACGTTCGTCTACGCGGCGTATGTCGCGCTGCTGAAGCACGATCTCAAGGGACTGCTGGCGTACTCGACAGTCAGCCATCTTGGGCTGATCACGCTTTTATTCGGGCTTAACACGCCGCTCGCGGCGGTGGCGGCCGTGTTCCACATTATCAATCACGCGATCTTCAAGGCATCGCTTTTCATGGCGGCGGGGATCATCGATCACGAGACCGGTACGCGCGATATGCGGCGCATGGGCGGGCTCTTTTACTCGATGCCACGCACCGCGGTGCTCGGCATTCTGGCGGCCGGCTCCATGGCCGGGGTGCCCTTGCTGAATGGATTCTTGTCCAAGGAAATGTTCTTTACCGCAGCCGTCGATTATCAGGGCTTCGACGGCGCCTATCTCATTCTACCGGCCGTTGCGACCCTTGGCGGCATGCTTGGGGTTGCCTACTCGGTTCGCTTCGTATGGGACGTGTTCTTCGACGGACCCAGCCACGCGATGCCCAAAACACCCCACGAACCACCGCGGTGGATGCGGCTGCCGGTCGAAGTTCTGGTGGCGCTCGTGTTTGTCGTCGGGTTCCTGCCGCAGTGGTCGGTCGGTCCGTTGCTGACGGTCGCCGCGGACGCCGTATTGCCCGGTCAGGTACCCGAGTTCAAACTCGCCATATGGCATGGTTTCAACCTGCCGCTGGCGATGACCGTGATTGCGTTCGGGCTCGGCGTTCTGCAATTCACGAGGCGGCACAAGCTCTATGCCCTACAGGAGCGCTTCGCGTGGCCACTGACGAGCCCGGTTGCGTTCGAGAGGGTCTATCGCGGGGCGGTGCGCGCCTCGACGGTGGTGCTCAACGGTCTGGACTCGAAGTCGCTGCAGCGCAATCTGGTTTTGTTTTTCACGTTTGTGCTGGTGCTCGGTGCATACGCGTGGCTTAGGACGGGTTGGTTTGGCGAGCATGACGCCTTTCTAACCGGGTCAATTCCCGTCACGCCCGTCGATTGGCCTTCGGCGCTGGCCTTCGCGACGCTTTTGTTCGGCTCGGTGGCGACCGTTCGATACCGGCGAAGCCGTGTTTCGGCGGTCATTTTCTTGAGCGTGGCCGGGATCGTCGTGTCCTTGGCGTTTCTCCGCTTCAACGCGCCGGATCTGGCACTCACACAGCTCTCGGTCGAGGTGGTGACGATCGTTCTGTTGCTCATGTGCCTGCGGTATCTGCCGGTTAGCCCGGAAGCCGTGAGTTCGCCCCGTCGGCGGCTGCGTGACGGCGTCATTGCCGCCGCGGCAGGCGTGGGTGTGACGGCAATGGTGTACGCCATGCTCACCCGGCCCTATGAAACCATATCCGGTTATCACCTTGCGAATGCGAAGCCGGGGGGCGGCGGAACGAACGTCGTCAACGTCATCCTCGTCGACTTCCGCGGCTACGACACGCTGGGCGAGATCGTCGTGCTTGCCATGGCGGCACTGGGGCTCAGCGCTCTGCTGGCGGGGACACGAATGCCCGCGGTTCCGATTCGAGCGCTGGACGCGGCGGAGCGCTATCCGATCATGCTGGCGGAGCTGATGCGGCCGATGTTGCCGCTGTCGCTGGCGGTGGCGGTCTACATCTTTTTGCGCGGCCATAATCTGCCGGGCGGCGGGTTCATCGCGGGGCTGGTCGCGGCGGTGGCGCTGATGTTGCAGTACATGGCAGGTGGAGTCGATTTTGCCTCCGCGAGGCTACGGCTGAATTACGTGGCGTTGCTGGGTGTGGGGCTTGGCGTCGCGACGCTGACAGGCGTGGCGAGTTTTCTCTACGGATACCCGTTCCTGACATCCACGCACGGATATGTGCAGCCACCGGTGATCGATAAATTCGAGCTTGCGTCCGCGATGGCGTTCGACCTCGGAGTGTTTCTCGTCGTGATCGGGACCGTATTGCTGGCGCTGACGGAACTGGCGGGATTGAAGCGCGGGGAAGTTGCGGGTCCGGATGTGCCTCCAGCCGAAAGGGAGGCTTAATTCGATGGAATTGCTTGTTTCCGTGGCGCTTGGTGTGCTTACAGCCAGTGGCGTCTATCTCATTCTAAGGCCCACGACGTTCTCGGTCGTGCTCGGGCTGACGCTGCTTTCCTATGCCGTCAATGTGCTGATTTTTTTCAGCGGGCGATTGAAGGCGACGGCGCCGCCGCTGACTGTGGAGGGATTGTCGCGGCAAGCCGATCCATTGCCCCAGGCACTTGTGTTGACGGCCATCGTCATCGGTTTTGGCATGACCGCCTATCTGCTGGCGCTGGCCCTGAAGGGCAAGGCCGAGAGCGGGACGGATCACGTCGATGCAGGTGAGCCGCGATAATGGCGCACCTTCCCATCCTGCCGGTTCTCCTGCCGTTACTTGCCGCAGTTTTGCTGTTGATCGGCACGAGCGCCGACGTTGGCGTGAAGCGGGCGATCTCGGGTTCAGGGATCGTCTTGCTCGTCTTGGCGGCAGCAGCACAGGTGGCCGCAGCAGGCGACGGCACCATCTCTGTTTACAAGCTCGGCGACTGGCCCGCGCCTTATGGCATCGTCCTGGTGCTGGACCGCCTGTCGGCGATCATGGTTGCGCTGACGAGCCTGCTTTCCGTGCCGGTCTTCATTGCGGCAACGGCGGGGACGGATACGCGTGGGCCGCACTTCCACGCCTTTTTGCAATTCCAGCTCATGGGATTGAACGGTGCGTTTCTGACGGGCGACCTGTTCAATCTGTTCGTGTTCTTCGAGATCCTGCTGCTGGCGTCCTACGGGCTTCTCGTGCATGGCGGAGGCCTGGTGCGGGCGCGGGCGGGGATCGCGTACGTCGTGCTCAATTTGAGCGGCTCGGCCTTGTTTCTGATCGCGCTAGGGCTCTTGTACGGGTTTCTCGGCACGCTCAACATGGCCGATTTCGGAACCCAGTTGCAGCTTGTTGCGCCCGAAGACCAAGGCGTTGTCGCCGTGACTTGCGCGCTCCTCGTCACGGTCTTTCTGCTGAAGGCGGCGGTGCTGCCAATCGGGTTCTGGCTGCCGCATGTCTACACGGCGGCGACGCTGCCAGTGGCGGCGCTGTTCGTGATCATGACGAAAGTCGGAATCTATGCGCTGCTTCGCGTGGTGACGATCGGGTTGCTCGCAACGCCCTGGTCGGCGGGTCTTCTGCAGCCGTGGCTGACGTGGCTCGCACTTGGCACGATTGCAATTGGGGCAGCGGGAATGCTGGCAGCGAGAAGTTTCGCCGGTATTGCCGCAAATCTCGTGCTGGTGTCGGGCGGGACGCTGTTGCTGGCGGTGGCAGAACCCACGGCGGTTTCGATCGGCGCTGCGCTCTACTATCTCGTGCAATCGACGCTGGTGACGGGTGCGCTGTTTCTATTGGCCGATGCCATCGGGCGGCAGCGGGGCGCTAGCGAAGATGATCTGGGGCCGGGGCCTCGCCTGCACAGCTACACGGTCCTGGGACTGATTTTTCTTGTTCTCGGCGTTGCCGCATGCGGTGCGCCGCCGCTCGCAGGGTTTATCGGCAAGATCATGATGATGCAGGCGATGGAAGCATCGGCGTATCCGGCGCTGGTGTGGGTGGCGCTGATTTTGTCGGGGTTCGTTGCGGCACTCGTTCTGGCGCGGGCGGCGAGCGTGTTCTTCTGGGAGCCCGGTGCACCTGGCATCGAGGATAAGCCAGACGTGCCATACCTGCCGGCACCGGGTTTGACGGCCGCTCTCGTCTTGATGACGATGGCAATCATCACGGTCAGCGTCGTGCCGGCGCCTGTCGCGTCATACGCCCGCGCCGCCGCCGAGCAGGTGCTGGCGCGCGAGGCCTATGTGACGAGCGTCACGGGAGATCCGGCAGCTGTGGAAAGGGAGCGGCGGCCATGACGATGCGCGAACGGCTTTTGCCGCAACCTGTTCTGACGGTCGTGATCGCGGTGCTTTGGGCGATGCTGGCAGACGACATCAGCGGCGGCACTGCGTTGCTCGGCTTGACGCTTGGATTGGTTATCCCGGTGTTCACGGCGGCATTTTGGCCGGGACGGCCAAGGACGTTCCGCATTGGAGCCGCTCTGAAACTCGCCGTCGTCGTGCTCTATGACATTCTCGTCGCAAATATCGCCGTGGCAAGGATCGTCCTCGGCAACGTCGATACGATCCGATCCAAGTTCGTCGATGTGCCGCTCGACATGGATGATCCATACGTCGCGACCATCCTTGGCAGCATCATCACGCTGACGCCGGGGACGCTGACCATCGATATCGATATGGAGCGCCGGCTCATCCACATCCATGCGTTGGATGTACCGGACAAGTCGCTTCTCATCGCGGACATTAAAAGCCGGTACGAAACACCGCTGAAGGAGATCTTCGGATGCTGACGAGTGCCATCACGATCAGCCTCGGACTGGTGGGGCTTGCGACCGCTCTGACCCTTTGGCGGCTGGCACGCGGACCAACCATGCCGGACCGCATTCTGGCGCTCGATACCCTGGCCATCGATGTGATTGCGATCGTCGTTCTCATGGGCCTTGCGACGGGTAGCGTGTTCTCGTTCGAGGCGGCGCTGCTTATTGCGATGATGGGGTTCGTCGGTACCGTGGCGCTCTGCAAATATCTCATCGGCCGCAGCATCATAGAATAAGGTGGGCCATCATGTACGCGGAAGAGATTGCTTCGTTCTTGATCGTGACCGGTGGCTTCTTCGTGCTGCTTGGATCCGTGGCTCTCATTAGATTGCCGGATATATTCGCGCGGCTGCATGGACCGACCAAAGCGACAACGCTGGGGGTCGGCGCCATCGTCATTGCCACAACCGTGGCAGCGTATGCTCAATCCGGGGACATCAGCCTCAAAGAGCTGGCTATTTCGCTGTTTTTGTTCATTACGGCGCCGGTTTCGGCGCACCTGATCGCCAAGGCCGCAATAGCGGCCAAGGCGGCCGGCCGCGACGGCGATTAGGCGTTCGCGCGTGCAGCGGTGCGGTCGTGTTGGTTTCGCATCATACGCCAAAAATCATGCTTGCTTGCTTCTGATCCCGTTCTGGCGTCTTCCGCGCGTCGCCCGCCGGGCGCATAGTCTCCTTCTGGGGTCGTGTCGTTTGGGAGGTCGGAAAATGAAAAGCTTGAAAGTTGGCGGGATCGTCATTTCGGTATGTGCGCTCGTGCTGGCGTCGGCGCCGGCGTCGGCGAAGCACCACTGCAAGCGGGTGGGTGCGAGCGCGACAGCCGTGACGAAAGAAGTCTCGAAGGCTCTCGCGAAGGAAGCGCTTTATCAGTCGAATTTGTTCGCCGGCCGCAAGGGCAGGGGACACGTTGACGTGAGCTGCAAGTACCTCGGTGTGTTCACGAAATGCACCGCGCGCCAGGTGGCCTGCAAGTAGCAAACACAGCTATGGCGCCAGGCCTCAGCGTGGCGCCAACGGTTTATGCCGGTACGACATCAACGCCGACGGAGACCGTGTGGTCGCCGCCGCCTAGCAGCACGCCTCCGATCGGGCTGATGTCGTCGTAGTCGCGGCCGTACGCGATGGTGATATGCTCGTCGGAGACGATGAGGCCGTTCGTGGGGTCGAGATCGGTCCAGCCGGCTTCGGGGGACCAGACGGAAATCCAGGCGTGGGAGGCATCCGCGCCCTGCAAGCGCGGCTGGCCCGGCGGCGGGTGGGTGAGGATGTACCCGCTGACATAGCGTGCCGGTATGCGCATCGCGCGGAGGGCGGCCAGCATCACGTGGGCGAAATCCTGGCACACGCCGCGACGATCCCGCATCACTTTCGTGATCGGCGTCGAAATGTCGGTCGCGGCCGGGTCGAATGTAAAATCGTCGAAAATGCGCTGGTTCAGTTCGATGGCGGCGTCGAGGAGGGGCCGGCCAGAGCGGAAAGATTTGGCGGCATAGTCTTCGATTTCAAGATTGGGCGTCGTGAGACGCGAAGCGCAGCGGTATTGCAGCACGTCGAGGTCGAGCCGGCGGCCGGTTTCCAGAATGTGGACGTCGAGCAAATTCCACGGCGTCGTGCGCGAGGGGTCGATATCCGGCGGCGGGTCGACGGTGATGGTGCTGCGCGCCAGCAGGATCAATTCGCGGTGGAGAACTTCGATGTCGAGCAGAACAACAGGATTGCCGAATGCGTCGATGCTTTCCTGGCGGAGTGCCGGCGCCGGATCGACAATGAGACTGTGATGGCGCACGACCTGCCGCAGGCAGGGGCGCGGCGACATGTGGATCAAGTGCTGCGACTGGATCACCGGCTGCTCGTAGACGTAATGCGTGCGGTGGCTGACATCGAACATCATGAGCCATGCTCGGCGCGGCTTTGCGGCTCGATGCGGGTGTGGACGCGATGCGGCGCATCTTCGGTGAGATTGAAATAGTGGCGCGAGATGGCATTGGACAATGCCGGCAGCAATTGAATCTGTTCCAGCATGACGCGTTCGAGCGTGGCGCCGTTCGTTTCCCGGGCCATGGCTTCGACGTCGGCCAGCCGAATGGCGGTGAGGAGCGCCAAGATCAACCGGCGATCTTCAGGTAGCGTCGTCGATTGCTTGCCGCCGGGAAGCCGTTCGAGACGGCGTGAGAGGGCCGCCAATTGATAAGCGAGGCTGCGCGGGTTGGTTTCGTCGAGCAGCAGGAGGTCGAGAACGAGCGCCAGCATCGGGTCGAGCCGATAGCGCGAGCGATAGGTGATGAAGCTGTCGGCGAGTTCCAGGAGCAGGAGGAGGCTTGCGGTTTCTTCTTCGGGGCCGGGAATTGGAATGAATAGCGTGAGGATTGCTTCGCTGAGATTGTAGGCGCGCTCGAGGCGGCGACCCATGTCGAGGAAGGACCAGCCGTGATTGCGGGTCATGTTCTCGTGCATCAGGCCGTTGAAGGCGGCGATCGAGGCCAGGCCTTCGTCGAGAAGATCGAGAACGGCGACGGGCGGTGCTGCGGCAAGTGTCGTGACCCAGGTATCGCCGGGGCGGAAACGCGAGAGGGCCTGCCAAGCCTCAAGTGAAAGACGGTCGCGGGCAAGGTGGGCGACGCGATAGAGGCCGTCGAACGTATTCTCCAATGTGCGGTGGCCCGTGGAACTGCTGATCAGGCTGGTGCACAGCCTTTCAATTTCCAGGTCGCCGGCGAGGGTGCGCGCGGCCGTGCCGGCCCTGTCGGATTTCGAGAGCAACAGGGTGAGACACTTGCGGGCGGCATTGCGCCCGCTGGCCGGCCCGCCGTCTTCCTCGACCCGGCGGAGAGCGCCACGCAAGACGCGCATGGTCCAGTCGGCCCGTTCGCTGTAACGGCCGAGCCAGAAGAGGTCATCGGCGACGCGGCTTTGAATAACCCGCTGGGAGCGTTCGACGCGAGCCGTTTCGAGCGTCGGGCGCCAGAGGCTCACGTGCGGGGCTTGTTCGGCATCGGAGATCACCCAGACATCGCGCGTGTGGCCGTCTGGCGCCGAGAGGGCGACGGCGCGTTCCGGATCGACGGTCATGGCGAGGCCGCCCGGCATCGCCTGATAACCGGCAGGCGTGCGAGCGACGAAGAATCGGGCGGCGAATGGCCTGGATTCGAGGCCGTCGCGGACGACGATCGGCGCGCGGCTGAAGCCAATCTTTTCCTCGGCAACGAGGCGGGCGCCGTGGAGCTTGATTTCGCGTTTGAGGATTTCGAGGTCGGCTTCGGACAACGCGCGGGTGTCCTGGCCGAGAGCGGCCTGGCCTGGTCTGCCGGTGCCTTCCTGGGCCTTGCGGACGACAAGACCGTCAAGATTGGCCAGAACATGCGCGCGGGAGGCGGCGTCGCCAAGCCAAAACCGGCGGGCATCGGGCAGGCGGAGTTCTTCGCCCAGGAGGCGTTCGCAGATTTGCGGAAGGTAGCAACCGATGGCGCGGTTCTGGACGAGGGCCGATCCGATCGGATTGACGATGAGGCGCGGTTGGCGGCGCCAGACGCGCATGAGGCCCGCGGGTCCGTCGAAGCCTCCGGGGTCAAGTTCGAGCGGGTCGCTGGAGCGTCCATCGATGCAACGCACGACGAGGTCGATTTCCTTCAGGCCTTCGAGCGTTTTCAAATAGACCTGATTGCCCTTGGTGCGCAGGTCGGAATCCTCGACGAGGAGGTAGCCGAGGTAGCGTGCGATGTAGGCATGGGAGAAATAGTCTTCATGCAAAGGTCCGGGTGTCAGGAGCGCGATGCGCGCGTTCTCACGGCCGCTGTGGGCGGTGAGTGTCGCCTGTACCTTGTGGAAAAATGGTGCCAGCCGGACGCCGTTGCAGAGTTTGAACACGTCGCCCGCGATGTGCGTGTGGACCACGCGGTTGGCCAGCGCGAAACCGATGCCTGCCAAGGTCTCCGTGTGGTTGTCGATGATGCGCCACTGCCCGTCGTGACCTCGCGCGAGGTCGGCAGCATAGAATTGCAGGCCACCGGCTTCGTTGATAACGCCCTGTGCCGGGCGGATAAAGGCGGTGTCGGAAAAGACAAGTTCGGGAGGCAGCAGGCCTTCGCGCATCAAAAGTTGCGGCCCGTAGAGGTCGGAGAGGATCGCGTCGGACAGCCGGGCACGCTGCGTCAGGGCTTGTTCGAGCCAGTGCCACTCGGCGGCCGAAACCATCAGCGGGGCTAAATCGAGTTGCCATCGCTGATTGGGTTTGTGGGGGTCGGAGAAAATGTCGTAAGCGATGCCGGTGTCGCGCACGCGCCGATAGAGCCGGGCAGCGCGTGCGGCCCGATCGGACTCGGAGAGTTCGCCGAGACCATTTAGGAATGCGCGCCAATGAGCGCGCGGCTGTCCGGCGGCGTCCAACAGTTCGTCGTAGCCCGAGCCGGCGGCGGCACGGTAGCTGGCGACGAGGTCCGTTTGGAGGCCCGCGCCGGTAAGGGCCGCTTGTTTCATTGGTGTTGGGCCCTGCCCATCGTCACGTGTTCCCCCCACACGCCTTCGCCCCCGACTGCGCGCGAACCGACTATCTGACCGAATCGGCAGGGCTGCAACCTTTCAGGACCGGGCGAGGTAAACGGCTAGGCATTAGAACCTGCGGCGCAAATCGAGGGTGCAGGGGTAATCGGGATTGCGCAGCGGCGAGGCGGGTTGCAGGAGGCCGGCGGTGTGGCCCGTGTTCTCGAAGCGGGCGAGGCGGCGGCCCTCGGCTTCGTAGGCGTTGACGGGGAAACTCTCGAAGTTGCGGCCGCCGGGGTGGGCCACGTGATAGCGGCAGCCGGCGATCGAGCGGCCGGACCAGGTGTCGACAATATCCAGGACGAGCGGAACATGCGGGGCGATGGTGGGGTGCAAAGCCGATGGCGGTCCCCATGCACGAAACCGGATGCCGCAGACCGCTTCGCCAGGCGTGCCTGTCGGGTTCAACGGCAAAGCGCGGCCGTTGCAGGTGACTGTGAAGCGCTCGCCGACCAGTCCGTGAACCTTCGCCTCGATGCGCTCAAGGGAGCTGTCCACGTATCGTGCCGTGCCGCCCGGCGAGCCTTCTTCGCCAAGGACGTGCCAGGGCTCGAGGGCCTGGCGCAGTTCGAGCCCGACATCGAAGGCCGTGATCGAACCGAGCTTGGGGAAGCGGAAATCGAGGTGCGGACGGAACCAGTCCAGCTCGATGGTCAGGCCCTGTCTCTTATACACATCTGACGCTGC
>ERZ1066138.523-NODE-523-length-12924-cov-8.196596_pt1 | contig 12924 bp, 13 predicted proteins | sample MGYA00382785_ERZ1066138 | MGnify/ENA primary metagenome ERZ1066138 (study PRJEB33369, sample SAMEA5778368) | biofilm metagenome | biome: Industrial cooling water; feature: Water cooling tower basin; material: Biofilm | place: United Arab Emirates | collected...
GCGTGTATGGCGGCGCCACCGTGTGTGCCTGGTATCCGATCACGCCTTCGACCTCGGTGGCGGAGGCCTTTGAGAAATACTGCCGCAAGTTCCGCCACGATGCCGAAGGTCGCAAGCGCTATGCGATCGTGCAGGCCGAGGACGAAATCGCCTCGATCGGCATGGTGGTCGGCGCCGGCTGGAATGGCGCGCGCGCCTTCACCGCCACCAGCGGCCCGGGCGTGTCGCTGATGACCGAGTTCATCGGCCTGGCCTATTTCGCCGAGATCCCGGCCACCATCATCAATGTGCAGCGCGGCGGGCCGTCCACCGGCATGCCCACGCGCACCCAGCAGGCGGACATCCTGTCCTGCGCGCTGGCCTCGCACGGCGACACGCAGCACGTGCTGCTGTTCCCGGAAGACCCGCACGAGGCTTTCGAGCAGGCGGCGACCGCGCTTGATCTGGCCGATCGGCTGCAGACGCCGGTGTTCCTGATGCTCGACCTCGACATCGGCATGAACCAGCGCCTGTGCAAGCCCTTCGAATGGGATCCGGCGCGACGCTATGACCGCGGCAAGGTGATGACGGCCGCGGAACTCGAAGCCGGCAAGCCCTTTGGCCGCTATCGCGATGTGGATGGCGATGGCATTCCCTATCGCAGCTATCCCGGCACCCATCCGCAGCGCGGCGCCTTCTTCACCCGCGGCACCAGCAAGAACGCGGATGCCGGCTACTCCGAGCGCGGCGCTGATTACATCGAGAACGTCACGCGGCTCAAGCGCAAGTTCGAGACCGCCAAGTCGCTGGTGCCCCAGCCGGTGCTCAGCACAGCCGCGCGGCCCAGCCGCATCGGCGTGATCCACTTCGGCTCGACCAGCCCGGCCATGCAGGAGGCCGCCGAGCGCTGTGCGGCGGATGGCTTGCCGCTCGATCACTTGCGCATTCGTGCCTATCCCTTCCCGGATTCGGTGCGCGACTTCATCCTCCATCACGACACCGTGTTCGTGGTTGAGCAGAACCGCGATGCGCAGCTGCGCAGCCTGCTGATCCAGAGCTTCGAACTCGACCCGGCGCTGCTGCGGCCGATCCTGCATTACGACGGCACGCCGATCACCGCGCGCTACATCGTGCAGGCCATCGCCACCCAACTGGCGCATCACGCCGCCCACTCCGAGCGTGCCGCATGACCTACCTCGCCAAGCCCAAGCTGCACCATCCCAGCCTGCAGAAGAACAAGGTCGGCTTCACCCGGCGCGACTACGAAGGCCGCATCTCGACGCTGTGTGCGGGCTGCGGCCATGACTCGATTTCCGCTGCCATCGTGCAGGCCTGCTGGGAGCTCGATCTGGAGCCGCATCGCGTGGCCAAGCTGAGCGGCATCGGCTGCAGTTCGAAGACGCCGGACTACTTCCTCGGCCAGTCGCATGGCTTCAACACCGTGCACGGCCGCATGCCCTCGGTGCTCACTGGCGCCTACCTGGCCAATCGCGAGCTGATCTACCTCGGCGTGTCCGGCGATGGTGATTCCGCCTCGATCGGCATCGGCCAGTTCGTGCACCTGATGCGGCGCGGCGTGAACATGCTGTACCTCGTCGAGAACAACGGCGTGTATGGCCTCACCAAGGGCCAGTTCTCGGCCACTGCCGATCAAGGCAGCAAGAGCAAGAAGGGCGTGGTCAACAGCGACAGCCCGGTCGATCTGGTGTCGATGGCGCTGCAACTCGGCGCCAGCTTCGTTGCGCGCAGCTTCTCCGGCGACAAGGCGCAACTGGTGCCCTTGATCATGGCCGGCTTGCGCCATCCGGGTGCCGCCCTGATCGATGTGATCAGCCCCTGCGTGGCCTTCAACAACCACGCCGGCAGTACCAAGAGTTACGACCATATCCGCGCACACAACGAAGCCGTGAATCGCCTGGATGTGATCGAAGGACGCGCGCCCATCGAAGTCGAACAACCGGCCGATGGACGGATCATCGAAGTGCGTCAGCACGATGGCTCGGTGTTGCGCCTGCGCCAGGCTGATGCGAGCTACGATCCCACCGATCGCATCGCCGCCATCAGCCAAGTGGCGCGGCATCAGGCGCAAGGCGTGGTGCTGACCGGGCTCTTGTACATCGAAGCCGAAGCTGAGGACTTCCACCAGCACCTGGGCAGCGTGGACGGTGCACTCAATCGCCTGGGCGAGACCGAGTTGTGCCCTGGTCCGGCGGCACTGGCCAAGCTCAACAGCAGTCTGCGCTGAGGTCAAGGTTGGTGCGGCGGAGGACCGTTGTTCTTGACGCAAAGGAAGGCCAAGGTGTGAATGGCTCATCGACCATTCCTTTGCGTTCTTCGCTTCTTTCGCGTCCTTTGCGTCAATCGCCTTCTGTCATCGGCGCCGACAAATCCGCTAATTGAGATCGAGCCGCAACGGTGGCTCCGCTCCCCACGCCACTTTCGGCGTTGCGGGGTCGTCCCTTTGAGAGGAGATTCTCGTCATGCTGCGTCAATCACTGTTTGCCTCGATCGCCGTCCTGTCGCTGTGCGGTGATGCGTCGGCGCAACAGAGCATTCCGCCCTGGGCCCAGGCCATCCTGGAAGCCCGTGTCGATGCCGAAGCCAATCGCATCGTCGGACTGTACAGCTCACGCATCGACATCGGCCCCTGCGCCGGCGGCCCGCGCTCGCAAGTGCGCGGCCTGAATCAATTCCACAACGGCGGCACGCTGACCGAAACCGGCTCGCCCCCGCCCTTCAGTCGTGGCCCCGGCTTGGGCGTGTGGCGCTACAACAGGTCCACACAGAGCTATGAAGCGCGAATGTACTTCGCCCGCTTCCTGCCCGATGGCAGCTTCGATGGCTTTTCGGATGTGCAGCGGGAGATCGTGCTGAACCAGGATGGCAACGGCTTCCAGGACACCATCCGCGCCCGCCTGCTCAATCCGGATGACAGCCTGCGCGTGGAGTTGTGCGGAACCGCGGTGGCGCAGCGCGTGCAGGTGCGTTGAGCGATGCGGAGCTTGCGGGGAGGCAGCAATGCATGGGCAGGCTTTGTGCCTGCCCGTCATTGGGGCCAGCACGAGCGTGACAAGGTCGAGCACAAGGCTCGCCCCTACGAATTAGGGCGCCCTGCTGACGGTGGTCGGCAAGCCCGTGCCCTGTGCGCCTTTGGCGATGCCATGCGCTAACGCAACGCGCCCCAGCCCCGAATCCCCAGCCCCCGATCCCTCAGGGCCAACCACCGCTGAAGTCGATCACCTGGCCGGTGACAAAGCCGGAACGCCCGGAGATCAGGAAGGCAATCAACTCGCCGACTTCCTCCGGGTGTCCGAGTCGCCCAAGCGGCACCAGACGGGCGATTTCTGCGGCGCCGACCGGGTCGTCGATGTAGCGGGCGCGCGGGTAGTAGGCCTCGCTGTAGAGATAGTTCGGCGCCACCACATTGACCTGGATGCCGCTGCCGGCGACTTCACGCGCCAGTGCCAGGGCGAATTGCGTGCTCGCCGCACGCACCGTGGTCGCCACCGCAAAGCCGGCCTCGGGGCGTCGGTAACGCGCCGAGGTGACAAACACGAAGCGCCCTTGGCCTGCTTCGCGCATTGCCGGCAGCAGGGCCTGGCTCAACTGAATCGGGAACAGCAGCAGGTCCTGCAGGCTGGCCTGCCAATGCGCCAGGGGAATGTTCTCGATCGGCAGCGGATGGTTGGGATGGACATCGTTGTGCACCACGCATTGCGGGCGCAGGCCGCGCTCGGCCAGCAAGGCGAGCAAGCCGGGCGCATCGCGGGCGCCCAAGGCCACCGCGCCCGGATGCGCAGCTTCGAAGGCGCGGGCGCGATCCTGATCAACAAAGCTCGGATCGTGCGCCCACAGCTGAGCATGCTCGCGCAGCAGCACCGGCACGCAGCCGGGGCCGCAATACTGCGTGGCATGGGTCAGCAGGATGCTCATCGACCGCTGCCGTCCGGGGCCACAAAGCCCGCCGGCTTGGCCGAACCCTCACCGAAGAAGAACTTCTCCAGTTCATCTTTGAGGAACTGGCGAGCCTTGGGCTCCAGCGGGTTCAGGCGGTTCTCGTTGATCAGCATGGTCTGATGCGCCAGCCAGTCCGCCCAGGCGCGCTTGCCGACCTCGGCGTGGAGGCGCAAGCCCAGCGGGCCCGGATAGGGCGGGCGCGGCAATTGTTCTTGCCCGGCACCGTAACGTACGCAGTGGATGATCTCGCTCATGCAGGGGTCTCGGCCTCGGAAATCTCCATACTGCCTCAACTGATTCCCCGCTCGCCCCTTTTGCCGGTGCGGGGGATCGCCTAGCATGGGAGCCGCATGAACGCGCCACAGCCCATCACCATTCTGTTCGCCGATATCGCCGGCAGCACCAAGCTGTTCGAGCGCATGGGCGACATTGGCGCGCGTTCGATCACCTCGGTGGTGCTTGCCGCGCTGACCGAGATCACCCAGCGCCACGCCGGGCGGGTCATCAAGACGATCGGCGATGAGCTGATGTGCACTTTCCCTTCGCCGATGGCGGCCTTGCTGGCGGCCATCGACATGCAGAAGCGGGTCAGCAGCGATACCGCCTGGCAGCGCGAGTTCCTGGCCGTGCGCATCGGCCTGCATCACGGCGAGGCCTTGCTCGAAGACGGTGATGTCTATGGCGATGCGGTCAACACCGCGGCGCGCATGACGCAAATGGCCAAGCGCGAGCAGATCGTCACCACCCTGTCCACCATCCGCGGTCTGACCAACAGTTCGATCATCCGCACCCGCCATCTCGGCGATGTGCGCGTGGCCGGCAAGCTGAATCCGGTCGAGATCGTCGATGTGATGTGGCAGGAAGACACCTCCAACGTCACCATGGTGGCGCGGGCCATCCGCCTGGAAGACGCACCGGCCGGGCAGAAACTGACCTTGCGCTATCGCGGCCAGGTGATCGAGCTGTCCAGCCTGTCGCCGCCCTACGGCATGGGTCGCGATCCCAGCAATGCGCTGGTGGTGGACAACGAATGGGTGTCGCGCAACCACGCCAGCATCGAGTTCCGCCGCGGTTACTTCGTGCTCACCGATCGCAGCACCAACGGCACCTATGTGCGCCTGGGCGACGACGACGAACTGCGTCTGCATCGCGACGAGATCCAGTTGCGCAAGTCCGGCGCCATCAGTCTCGGGCAGGCGGTGGACAAGGATCCCAAGGACGTCCTGTACTTCCAGTGCCAGGGCTGAGGCCGGCCGCAGCGTCCTGCGGGCCCGGAGGCACTGAGCGACACCTTTCGAATCAACTTTGTTCACGATTGCATTGACCAAAGTCAGCGCACGACTCCGACCAATCTATTAGCGTGCTCTGAATTGCGGCGCTTTTCGAGTCGCCAGCCTACAGGGGGCTGCCGTGGCAGACGAGTTGGGGCCAGGCACGAGCACCGAGCCAGGCATGAGCGTGGCGGTGGGCCAACTGCTCGGTGTCGATCAACTGGTGCGGCTGTACCCGCGCGACCAGACCTCATTGGAGGGGCGCCTGCTCGACCCACTCCCGGTGGTGGCCTGTCAGAACGTGCGCCTGCGCCTCAAGGAAGGCGGTCGCGACATCAGCTTGCCGCTGACCGAATTGCGCCGAATCGAGTGGAGCGATCCTGCGATTCCGACCGCGACCTCTGCCCTGCCCTGCGCCATCCGATGGTTGGAAGGCAGCGCCTGGATCAGCAATGTGCAGACGCTGCGCGCCCTGCACGACGGCTTTCTGCTCGAACTGGCCTTGCCTGAGGGCAGCCGCGCCGCCTTCGTGCCCTATCACGCCGTGCGTGAGGTCTATCTGGCCGGCCAGCCGCTGAAGATCGGCGCCGCCGATGCCAGCACCAGCGGCCTGACGCCTCTGCTGCTGGACCTCGCCGACATCGCCACCTGGCTGCAGAGCCACGGTCCGGCGCGGACCCAGGGCAAGGACGCTGGCGTCAGCCTGGAGCAGTGGATGGGCTTCGTCAACGAGCACGAAGAAGCGCCGCGCAGCTTCCGCAAAGCCCGCCAGCTGGGTTTGCCGCTGGTGCGACTGGCACACATCAATGTCAGCGATCAGGTGTTGGCGCTGGTACCGCCCGCCACGGCGCGCCGCCTCGCCGCCTTGCCTCTGGCCGTGGAACCTGGGCTGATCGCAGTGGCGATGGAAGATCCGGCCAATATGGACGCCATCGCCACCATCGAGTTCGCCACCGGCCGCCGCGTGATGCCCCTGGTGGCGGCGACCAGTGATCTGCGTCTGGCCATCGCCGCGCACTACGACCGTCTGGAAGATGAAGCCCTGCTGCGCGATCTGGGTCTGGATCTAAGCAAGACGCCGCTCGATTCGGAATCGCTGGCCCGCGAGTCAGAACGCCTGTCCTCCGAGCGGCCGATCGTGCGCCTGGTCACTGATCTGATCAGTGAGGCGATCCGGCGGCGCGCCTCGGACATCCACGTGCGCCCGCGCGCCGAAGATTTCGATGTGTTGTTCCGCATCGATGGCTTGCTGCTGCCGTCGCGGCGCTACCACAAGGCCTTGCTGCCAGCGATCGTCAGCCGCATCAAGGTGTTGGGCGGCATGAACATCGCCGAGCGGCGTTTGCCGCAGGATGGCCGCGCCACTGCCAGCGACCAGGGCCAACTGGTCGACCTGCGCATCTCCGTACTGCCCACGGTGGATGGCGAGAGCGTGGTGATCCGTCTGCTCAACACTCGCGAAGGCCTGCGCAGCCTGGACCAGCTCGGTTTTGCGCCGCGCGATGAGCAACTGCTGCGCGACCTGACCCGGCGCAGCCACGGCATGCTGCTGGTGACCGGCCCCACCGGCTCGGGCAAATCGACCACGCTCTATGGCGCCTTGCTCGAAGTGAAGAAGCTCAACGTCAACATCATCACCGTCGAAGACCCGGTCGAGTACCACATCGCCGACATCGAGCAGGTGCAGGTCAACCGCGCCGTGGGCTACACCTTCGCGCGCACGTTGCGCAACATCCTGCGCCACGACCCCAACGTCATCATGGTCGGCGAGATACGCGACAACGAAACGGCCACCATCGCGGTGGATGCGGCGCTGACCGGCCACCTGGTTCTCTCCACGCTGCATACCAACACCGCAGCCACCACGGTGACGCGCCTGCTCGACCTCGGCGTCGAGGCCTTCCTGCTCAAGAGCACGCTGCTCGGCGTGCTGGCGCAGCGGCTGGCGCGGCGCAACTGCCGGCATTGCCTGGAGCCCGAGCAGATCGAGTCCTACATGCGCGAAGCGCTGGGCGTGGCCGAGGATGAGATCTTCTATCGCGGCACCGGCTGTGCGCGCTGTGATGGCACCGGCGTGCATGGCCGTCTGGCCGTGTACGAGCTCATGGCAGTGAGTTCGGCGATCCGCGAACTGATCGAACCCAAGGCCGATGCCGAGGCGATCCACCGCCAGGCGCTGAAGGACGGCATGCTGTCGCTGACCCAGCACGCATTGTCGCTGGCGCGGCAGGGTGTGATTGCGTACAAAGAAGCCTATCGACTGCGCGCGGGCTGAGCGCGTGAGCAAGCAACCTCAAGGAGGCACGATGAGTGAGCATCCTTATGTGATTGGCCCCGACATGCGCGAGGCCTATTTCGCCCTGATCGGCCGCAATGACACCTCGGCCTACGGCTTCACCGAAGACGTGGAGGCCTGCGTCAACGCCTGGTGCTTGGCCATGCGCAGCGGTGGCGGCGATGGCCTGCCCAAGGACGTGGGCAAGGACCTGGTCGACACCGTGCGCGTCGCCGCCGAATTGCGCAGCCTGCTGTATCGCCTGCCGCAGGACATCAAGCTGCTGATCGATCTGCAGCTGCTATCGGAAGGCTCCTATCGCCGCCTCAACACCGATATGGGCGCGCTGGTGGATCCGCTGGAAGACTTGGTCGCGGCGATCAGCGAGGTGCGCCAGCGTGCCGAGCGCGAAGCACATCTGGATGCCACGCAGCTGCAGGACAAGCTGTATGCGGCCATCGGCAGCGCCTATCGCAATCGTCTGAATCGCAAGCCGACGGCCGACGAGCACGGGCACTTCATGCAGACCTTGCACGGCGTGCTCGCCCTGGTGGCGCGCAGCCTGCCGGAAGCGGCCAGCCTCGCGGTCGGCCTCAGCGCTCAGCGTCTGGCACCTCTGCTGGATCGGGGTCGCGCGACTGCATGAGTTCGCGGATCAGGCTGGTGGCGTAGCAGCCGGGCGGCAGTTCAAAGCGCAGCAGCAGCGCGCCCTCCAGCCATTCCCACTGCAGGCCGCTCGCGCGCGCGCGCGTGGCGCGGCGCTCCTGTTTAAGCCCGTGTTGCTGCAACAGACGCGTCCAATCGGCATGTGCCTCGGCCTCTGCTTGCTCCAGCGCCGCCACCGGGCCCGCACTGCGCAATTCGCCTAGCCCCCACAGCGCAGCGGTGGGATGCAGATCGAACTCGGCGCAGCGTCGCGTCAGCGTGTCATCCAGCGTGATGGGCCCGAAGATGCTGGCGCTGCCGTCCAGCTGGCAGACATCGCCTTCAAGCAGGCGATCCCAGTTCTGCGCGCTCACCCTTTGCGCCAGGATCGCGTTGTACAGCGCCGAGCGCGCTGCTGACAGCGCATAGCCTCTGCGCTCCGGATCAAGCCGGCGGCCCCCGAGCAAGGCCGCGGCCAAGTCCAGGTTGTGTCCCTGCCGGCCGAAGCGCTGCGGTCCGAAGTAGTTGGGGAAGCCGTGATCTCGAATGGCAAGCAGGCGCTGTTCGGCGACGTCCTGCGCCCCTTCCAGTTCGCGCAGCCGGATCTCGAAGGCATTGCCGCGCAGCGCGCCGATGCGCAGCTTGCGGTCATGGCGGGCGACGCCGAGGACCGTCACACCGGGCACCGCCAGCGAGCTCCAGTCGACCTGGCGCCCGGGGGTTTGCACGCTGAAGGACTGCCGCGTGCAGCCGTGGCGGTCCTTGAGGCCGGCCCAGCCCACGGCACGCCCATCCACGCCGGCATGACGCGCCAGTTGTTGTGCCACCCAGGGTGTGTTGGCGCCGGTCTTTTCGATCTCGATGAGGTCGTGCTCGCCGTGCCCGCTGGCAGCAAAACCAAGGCGTTCGATGACGCGAAAGTCGCTGGCTTCGAGCTTGAGTCGACCGTGTAGCGGCGGCCCACCGTGTGCACAAGGGAGGGCGTTCACGCGAGCAGGATCACCACGGCCTGCGCGGCAATGCCTTCGCCGCGACCGGTGAAGCCCAACCGCTCCGAGGTGGTGGCCTTGACCGACACCTGCTCGATCGCAGCCTCCAGATCGCTGGCGATCAGGCTGCGCATGGCAAGCAGATGCGGCGCCAACTTGGGGCGCTCGCACACCACCACCGCATCGCAATTGCCCAGTCGATAGCCGCGCGCACTGACCAGCCCCCAACAGTGACGCAGCAGCATGCGGCTGTCGGCGCCACGCCAGCGTGCATCGCTGGGTGGGAAGTGATGACCGATGTCGCCCAGCGCCAGCGCGCCGAGCAAGGCATCGCACAGGGCATGCAGCAGCACATCGCCATCGGAATGAGCGACGATTCCCTGCTCATGCGCGATGCGCACGCCGCCGAGCACCACATGATCGCCCGGCCCGAAGGCATGGACGTCGTAACCGATGCCGATGCGTGGCGCATTCATGCTCTCGACTCCTCCTCGCGCATGGCCCACAGCGCTTCCGCCAGCTTGAGATCCACCGCAGTGGTGATCTTCAGATTGTCCTCGCGCCCTTCCACCAGTTGCACCGGATGGCCCAGCCATTCCACTGCCTGCGCCTCGTCGGTGGGCAGCCGCGCCGCGGCCAGCGCGGCATCCAGTGCGTGTTCGAGGATGCCGCGGCGGAAGCACTGCGGCGTCAAGGCGCGCCAATAGCGCTCGCGCGCCTCGGTGCGCAGCACTTCTGGCTTGCCTGCCGCGGCGTGCTTGAGGGTGTCGCGAAGCGGCGCGGCGAGCAAGCCACCGGCTGCTGCGTCCGCCAGAGCTGTGCACAGTCGTGCCACATCCAGTGAATGCAGGAGCGGCCTCGCAGCATCGTGGACCAACACCAGCTCATGCGGCTGCACCGTCGCCGGCAGGGCTGCCAGACCCGCACGCACCGAGTGCGCCCGTTCGGCGCCGCCTTCAGCGCGCAACAGCGGCTTGCCGGCCCAGCTCGCGGCGGGCGTCCAGTGCAGATCCTCGCGGGCCAGCACCAACACAATTCCCTCGACTTCCGGACAGGCGGCCAGGGCATCCAGCGTGCGCCACAGGATCGGACGACCGGCCAGCGGCAGATACTGCTTGGGACGGTCAGCCGGCAGACGGCGCCCGCTGCCGCCAGCGGGAACCACCGCCCAGATCACGGCGTCTCGGCCGGCTTGCTGTCGCCCGGCTCGACCACCTGATACATCACTTCGCCGCGCTTGATCATGCCGAGCTCATTGCGCGCGCGTTCCTCGATGGCTTCCTGACCTTCCTTGAGGTCGCGCACTTCGGCGGCGAGCTTGGCATTGCGCTCGCGCAGGGCTTCGTTTTCCTTGCGCTGCTGCTCCACCGCCTCCTGCATGCGCCAGACCTCGTCCATGCCGCCCGCAAACCACAGCTGGTACTGCAAGAGCACCAGCAAGACCAGGAGGACGAGCAGGAACCAGCGCACGCGCGCAGTGCCTCAACGCCGACCGAAGCGGAAGGCGTCGCGACCGAGGTAGCGCGCGCTGCCACCCAGCGCCTCCTCGATGCGCAGCAACTGGTTGTACTTGGCCACGCGATCGGTGCGGCACAGCGAGCCCGTCTTGATCTGCGTGGCGGTGGTGGCCACCGACAGATCGGCGATGGTGGTGTCTTCGGTTTCGCCGGAGCGGTGCGAGATGATCGCCGCATAGCCGGAACGATCGGCCAGCTCGATCGCTTCCAGGGTCTCGGTGAGCGTGCCGATCTGATTCAGCTTGATCAGGATCGCGTTGGCGATGCCACGCTCGATGCCGCTCTTGAAGATCTTGGTGTTGGTGACGAAGAGATCATCGCCGACCAGCTGCACGCGCTGGCCCAGGCGCTCGCTGAGCAGCTTCCAGCCGTCCCAGTCGTCTTCGGCCATGCCGTCCTCGATGGTGACGATCGGGTACTGGCGCACCCATTGATCCAGATAGTCGGCGAACTCGGCGCTGCTGAGCCAGCGGCTCTCCGAGGCAAGGTGGTAGCGCCCGTCCTTGTAGAACTCCGAGCTGGCCACGTCCAGGCCGAGCAGCACTTCATCGCCGGCCTTGTAGCCCGCCTTGCCAATCGCTTCGAGGATCACTTCCAGCGCTTCCACGTTGGAGCGCAGATCTGGCGCGAAGCCGCCCTCGTCGCCCACCGCTGTGGCCATGCCGCGCGCTTTGAGCACGCTCTTCAGGGCGTGGAAGATCTCCGCGCCGCAGCGCAGCGCTTCGGAGAAGCTGCTCACGCCCACGGGCAGGATCATGAATTCCTGCATGTCCACATTGTTGTCGGCATGCGCGCCGCCATTGATGATGTTCATCATCGGCACCGGCAATTGCGCACTGCGCCCACCCAGCAGCGACTGCCACAGGCCCAGCCCACGCGCCGTCGCCGCCGCATGCGCAGCCGCCAGCGACACGCCGAGCAAGGCATTGGCACCGAGCCGACCCTTGTTCTCGCTGCCGTCCAGTTCGATCAGACGCTGGTCCAGCGCGCGCTGATCCGCCACATCGTAGCCCTTCAGCGCCTCGGCAATCACGCCGTTCACATGCGCCACGGCCTTGCGCACGCCCTTGCCCAGGTAGCGGGTCTTGTCGCCATCGCGCAGCTCGATGGCCTCGCGCGAGCCGGTGGAAGCGCCGCTCGGAACTGCTGCCCGACCGCGCTGACCGCTGTCCAGCGTGACTTCGGCTTCGAGGGTCGGATTGCCGCGGGAGTCGATGATCTCGCGAGCATGAATCTGGGTGATGTGTGCCATGGATCGATTCGGTAGTGGAGACAGGGCCGCGACGCGGCTTGGGGCGGCGAGCATAGCGGGATCGGCTGGAGCCGGGCGCCGAAATCGCATGGTGACTCGGGACTCGGGACTCGGGACTCGGGACTCGGGACTCGGGACTCGGGACTCGGGGCTCGGGGCTCGGGGCTCGGGGCTCGGGACTCGGGGCTCGGGGCTCGGGACTCGGGGCTCGGGACTCGGGACTGGGAATGCGCCTCCGCGTAGGTCGGATCAAGCACCGCAGGTGCGGATCCGACGTTCGGGCTGCCGCAGGGGCTGCTGCAGCGCGCCGCGACGAGGCCGCATCGACGCGATATCGTCGCCGGCAACCCAGCGCCACGGAGATGAGCATGCAAAGCAAGGCCAGCAGTGTGGCGGAATACCTGGCCAGCCTGCCGCCGGATCGCCGGCAGTGCCTGGAAGCCCTGCGCGCGGTCATCCTCCAGCATCTCGACGCCGGCTTCGAGGAAGGCATGCAATACGGGATGATCGGCTACTACGTCCCGCATCGCGTGTACCCGGCCGGCTACCACTGCGACCCGCGCCAGCCGCTGCCCTATGCGGCCCTGGCCAGCCAGAAGCAGCACATGTCCCTGTATCTGATGGGTCTCTACGCCGGCCCCAGCATCGACGGCCAGGCCGACAACGCGGAGACCATCTGGTTTCGCCAGGCTTGGGCGGCGAGCGGCAAGAAGCTCGATCTCGGCAAGAGCTGCCTGCGCTTCAAGCGCCTCGACGATCTCGCCCTCGAGGTGATCGCCGAAGCCTTCCGCCGCCTGCCAGCGAGCGAGTACATCGCCCGAGTCGAAGCGGGCCTCGCCGCGAGCAAGGCGGCCAAGCGGAAGTGAGGGTGGGATTGGCGATTGCGGGCCGGGGATTGGGGATTAGGGGCTGGGGGCTGGGGCGCGTTTGCTGGCGGGGTTTTGGATTCGGGAGGGCCTGTTTCCTGGCCGCGCCAGCAACACCGTAGGGGCAGGCCTTGTGCCTGCCCGTCGTTCTTGCGCCAGTCCGTGACCCGGGC
>ERZ1066138.525-NODE-525-length-12905-cov-9.163813_pt1 | contig 12905 bp, 8 predicted proteins | sample MGYA00382785_ERZ1066138 | MGnify/ENA primary metagenome ERZ1066138 (study PRJEB33369, sample SAMEA5778368) | biofilm metagenome | biome: Industrial cooling water; feature: Water cooling tower basin; material: Biofilm | place: United Arab Emirates | collected...
GTCATCTCCAGCGCCATCGCCGACATCTTCCGCAACAACGCGCTGAAGAACGGCTTGCTGCCAGTCGCGGTCCCGGCTCCCGCGCTCGCCTGGCTAACGGCGCACCCGGGCGTCGAGGTGACGATCGACCTGCAGTCGGCGACGCTCGAGGCGCCGGGCCTGCCGGCTGTGCCGTTCCCCGTCGAGCCCTTTGCGCGCTACCGGCTGCTCAACGGCGTCGACGAACTCGGTTACCTGCTGTCGCAGTCGGCGGCCATCGACGCCTTCGAGCGGAGCCGCGGCGCGTGAAAGCGCGCATCGCCGTCCTGCCCGGCGACGGCATCGGCCCCGAAGTCACCGCCGAGGCCGTACGGGCGTTGCTCGCGGTCGCGGAGCGCTTCGGCCATGCGTTCGAGCTCTCGCAGGGGCCGGTCGGGGCGGCGGCCATGGACGCGGGGCAGGAGCCGCTGCCGCCGGCGACGCTGGCGCTCGCGCGCGGGTCCGACGCGGTGCTGTTCGGCGCGATCGGCGCGCCGAAGTACGCCGACCCGGCGGCGAAGGTCCGGCCGGAGCAGGCGATCCTGGGCCTGCGCCAGGCGCTCGGGTTGTACGCCAATCTCCGGCCCGTCGTGCCGCAGCCGGTGCTGTACGCGGCGTCGCCGCTCAAGGAGGCGCTGCTGCGCGGCGTCGACCTGCTGATCGTGCGCGAACTGACGGGCGGGATCTACTTCGGCCGCCGCACGCGCGATGCGGACGCAGCCACGGACGAGTGCCGGTACACGACGGGGGAGGTGGAGCGCATCGCCCGCATCGCCTTCCGGCTCGCCGCCGCGCGCCGCGGGCGCGTGACGTCGGTGGACAAGGCCAACGTCCTCGAGACCTCGCGGCTCTGGCGCGAGACCGTCACGCGCGTCGCGCGCGAGGAGTTTCCCGCCGTCGCGCTCGAGCACCAGTTGGTCGACTCCGCGGCGATGCTGCTGCTGACGCGCCCGGGCAGCTTCGACGTGCTGGTGACCGAGAACCTGTTCGGCGACATCCTGAGCGACGAGGCGGCGGCGCTCGCCGGCTCGCTCGGCCTCATGCCCTCGGCTTCGCTCGGCGACGGTCGCCGCGGCCTGTACGAGCCCATCCACGGTTCGGCGCCGGACATCGCCGGGCGCGGGATCGCGAACCCGTACGGCGCCATCGCGAGCGCCGCGCTGCTGCTGCGCCACTCGCTCGGGCTCGAGCGCGAAGCGGCGGCGCTGGAGGCTGCCGTCACCGGCGCGATCGCCGCGGGCGTCCTGACGGCCGACCTGGCGCCGTCTGGCGTGACGCCGGCCGGTACGCGGGCGGCGGGCGGAGCGGTGCTCGAGCGGATTTGACGGAGCGGCCGCGCCGGGTCAGCCGTCCGTGACCGCGCCCTCGGCGGCGCTGCCGACCAGCCGCCGGTACTTGGCGAGGACGCCGGGCGGCACCTCGCGCGTCGGCGGTTGCCAGGCCTTGCGCCGCGCGTCGATCGCCGCGTCGTCGAGCTGCAGGCGCAGTTCGCGCTTCTCGGCATCGATCGTGATCGTGTCGCCTTCCTCGACCAGCGCGAGCGGGCCGCCGACCGCGGCTTCCGGCGTCACGTGGCCCACGACGAAGCCGTGGCTGCCGCCGGAGAAGCGGCCGTCGGTGACCAGGGCGACGGAGTCGCCGAGTCCACGGCCCATGATCGCGGCGGTGGGCGAGAGCATTTCGCGCATGCCCGGTCCGCCCTTCGGTCCCTCGTAGCGCACGACGATCACGCTGCCGGGCGCGATGCGTCCGTCGAGTATCGCCTGCAGGCAGGTCTCTTCCGAGTCGAACACGCGCGCGCGCCCCGTGAACGCGAGCCCTTCCTTGCCGCTGATCTTGGCCACGGCGCCGGTCGGCGCGAGGTTGCCGTACAGCACGACCAGGTGGCTCTCCGGCTTGATCGGGTCGTCGAAGCCGCGAACGATGTCCTGGCCGTCCGGATAGGCGCCGGTCCCGGCCAGGTTCTCGGCCAGCGTCCGCCCGGTCACGGTGAGGCAGTCGCCGTGCAGCAGGCCGCGCTCTAGCAGCCTGCGCATGAGCGGCGTGATGCCGCCGATTGCGACGAGTTCGGACATCAGGTACTTGCCGCTCGGCTTCAGGTCCGCGAGCACCGGCACGCGCCTGCCGATGCGCGTGAAGTCGTCGAGCGCGAGCGGCACGCGCGCCGCGCGGGCGATCGCGAGCAGGTGCAGGACCGCATTCGTCGATCCCCCGAGCGCGATCACCGCGGTGATGGCGTTCTCGAAGGCCTCGCGCGTCAGGATCTTGGCGGGCGTGATGCCGCGCTCGAGCAGCCGCACCACGGCGGCGCCCGCCTGCCTGCAGTCCTCGCGCTTTGCGTCGGAAACGGCTTCCTGCGCCGAGCTGTTCGGCAGGCTCATGCCGAGCGCCTCGATCGCCGAGGCCATCGTGTTCGCGGTGTACATGCCGCCGCAGGAGCCGGGCCCCGGGATCGCGGTGCGCTCGATGTCGGCGAGGCCCGCGTCGTCGAGGTCGCCTTTCGCGTGACGGCCGACCGCCTCGAACACGCTGACGATGTCGCGCCGTCCCGCGCCCGGCCGGATGGTGCCGCCGTAGACAAAGACCGCCGGCCGGTCTAGGCGCGCCAGCGCCATCAGGCAGCCCGGCATGTTCTTGTCGCAGCCGCCGATCGCGACCAGGCCGTCGAAGCCCTGCGCGCCCGCGACGGTCTCGATGGAATCCGCGATCACCTCGCGCGACACGAGCGAGTAGCGCATGCCGGGCGAGCCCATCGAGATGCCGTCCGAGACCGTGATCGTGTTGAACAGCACGTCGCGGCCGCCCGCCTCGCGCACGCCCCGGCAGGCGGCTTCCGCCAGGCCGTCGATGTGCAGGTTGCAGGGCGTCACCCGGCTCCAGGTCGAGGCGATGCCGACCTGCGGGCGCCGGAAGTCCTGGTCCGTGAACCCGACCGCGCGCAGCATCGCCCGGTTCGGCGAGCGTTCGGCGCCGTCGACGACCAGGCGCGAGAACCTGCGGGAATCGTTGTCCGCCATGACGCGGCATCGTGTCGCATCGCGGCCGCGGTTGACAAGCCGGGCCGCGGGCCCGGATGATGGCCCCGATGCGCCGCAGCAGCTTCACCGGCTTCTTCTTTAGGACCGCACAGGGGTACGGGCCGACGGGCTGACTGCGCGCACGAAGGCACGATTCACGAACCCCGCACCGGACGCCGCTGCGGGGTTTTTCGTTTCAGGGGGAGGGCACATGGGCGACGCAACCGGCCTGGAGGACATCCGCCGCCGCATCGACGGGATCGACGAGGCGATCCAGCGCCTGATCGAGGACCGTGCGCGGCTCGCGCGCGAGGTCGGCGCGAGCAAGAAGGCGGGCGCGGCCGTCGATTTCTACCGGCCGGAACGCGAGGCCGAGGTGCTGCGCAACGTCGTGGCCCGCAACCGCGGGCCGCTGAAGGACGAGGAGATGCTCAGGCTGTTCCGCGAGATCATGTCGGCCTGCCTCGCGCAGCAGGAACCGCTCAAGATCGCCTTCCTCGGTCCCGAGGGCACCTACACGCATGCCGCGGTGACCCGCCACTTCGGCCACTCGGTGCGGGCGCTGCCGCTGCCCGAGGTCGAGAACGTGTTCCGCGAAGTCGAATCGGGCAGCGCCGACTTCGGCGTGGTGCCGATCGAAAACTCGACCGAAGGCACCGTGCGGCACTCGCTCGACATGTTCCTGTCCTCGCCGCTCAAGATCTGCGGCGAGGTGGAGCTCGCGATCCGCCACCACCTGCTGGCGCGGGCGGGCGGCCTTTCGGACGTGCGGCGCGTCTGCGCGCACGCGCAGGCGCTCGCGCAGTGCCGCGCGTCGCTCGACGAGCTGCTGCCCGGGGTCGAGCGGGTCGCGGTCGCGAGCAACGCCGAAGGCGCGCGCCGCGCGCGCGACGAGACGGGGACGGCGGCGATCGCGAGCCTCGCGGCCGCCGAGATCTACGGCCTGCGGACCCTGGCCGCGGAGATCGAGGACCGGCCCGACAACACCACGCGCTTCCACATCATCGGCCGTTCGCTGCTCGCGCCCTCGGGACGCGACAAGACGACGCTGCTGATGTCCATGTCCGACACCGAGGCGCCGGGCGCCCTGCACCGGCTGCTCGAGCCGCTGGCGCGTCACGCGATCACCATGACGCGCATCGAGTCGCGCCCCTCGCTGCAGCGCAAGTGGCACTACGTGTTCTTCGTGGACATCCTCGGCCACGCCGCCGACCCGGGCGTCGCCCCCGCGCTGGAGGAGCTTGGCCGCATCGCCTCGCTGTTCCGGGTGCTGGGCGCCTATCCGCGCAGCGTCTGAGCGCGCCGGCGTCGTTCAGGCCCGCAGACGCAGGTTCTGCGGATCGTAGAGCGGCTCGCGCGCGACGACGGCGCGCCGCCGCTCGCCGAGGATCTCGACGGCGAGTTCCGTCCCGGGCGCGGCGAGGTCGGCGCGGACGTAGGCGAGGGCGATGCTCCGCTTCAGGCGGTAGCCGTAGCCGCCCGAGGTGACGAGCCCGACGGGCTCGTCCTGCCGGAAGACGATCGACACGGCGGCCGCATCGGCGTCGTTCGCGTCCACCAGGAGCGGGACGAATCGCTCGCGCGGCCCGGCGGCCGCCTCGCGCCGCAGCGCCTCCTGGCCGATGAAGCCGCCGGGCTTGTCGAGCCGCACGAAGCGGTCCAGCGACGCCATGAACGGCGTGTACTCGGTGGTCAGGTCGCCCTTCCAGGCCCGGTAGCACTTCTCCAGCCGCAGGCTGTCCATGGCGTACAGGCCGAAGTCGCGGATCCCGAAGCGCTGGCCGGCCTCGAAGAGCAGGTCGTAGACCGACAGCAGGTGTTCGACCGGCAGGTGCAGCTCCCAGCCCAGTTCGCCGACGTAGTTGACGCGCAGCGCGATCGCCCGCGTGTAGCCGATCGGGATGTCGCGCACCGAGAGCCAGGGAAACGCCTCGTTGGACAGATCGGCTGTCGTGAGCCGTGAAAGCAGTTCGCGCGAGCGCGGCCCCGCGACGATCAGCGTGCCGAAGCGCGCCGACTGGTTCTCGACGCTGACGGCCGCGCCGGAGCCCGGCAGGTGCTCGCGCAGCCAGTGCTCGTCGTGCCGTTCGCCCGCCGCCGCGCTGATGAGCCAGTAGCGATCCGGCGCGAGCGCCGTCACGGTCATCTCCGTGACGATGCCGCCGTCGGGCGCGCAGAAGTAGTTGAGCGCCGTGCGCCCGGCCTTCGGGATCACGCCTGCCGCCAGGCTGTCGAGCCACGCGGCGGCGCCCGGCCCGGACACCTCGAACTTCGTGAATCCCGGCAGGTCGAGCACGGCCACGCGCTCGCCGACCGCTTCGCACTCGCGCGCGACGGCGGCGTGCCAGCGCGGACGGCGGAAGGACAGTTCTGGCCGGTCCTGCGGGTCGTTCGCCTCGGGGAAGAAGACCGCGCGCTCCCAGCCGCCGCGGGCGCCGAAGCTCGCGCCCTTGTCGCGCAGGCGCGCATAGGCGGGCGAGGTCTTGGCCGGGCGGCCTGCAGGCCGTTCTTCCGCCGGGTATCCGATGCCGTACTCGTGCCGGTAGGTCTCGAGGGCCTTGGCCAGCGTGTAGCGGTGGTTGTGGCAGTCGAGGTAGCGTCGCGAATCCAGCGGCCACAGGTCCCACTCGGGCTGGCCGTGCACCACCCACTCGGCGATGCACTTGCCGGCGCCGCCGGCCTGCGCGATGCCGAACGTGAATGCGCAGCAGTGGTAGAAGCCCGGCAGGCCGGGCGCCGGGCCGATCAGGGGATTGCCGTCCGGCGCGTACGGGATCGGGCCGTTGATGACCGTCCTGATGCCGACCGTGCCCAGGATGGGCACGCGCCCGCAGGCGTCCTCGATGTACGTCTCGATGCGCGACAGGTCGTCGTCGAACAGCTGGTGCGCGAACTCGTCCGGAATCCGGTCCAGCCAGTGCGCCGTGGCCTGCCGCTCGTAGGGTCCGAGGATGAGGCCGTGCTTCTCCTGCCGCAGGTAGTAGCTGACGTCCGGGTCGCGCAGCAGCGGCAGGCGCTCCGCGCCGCGCGCCACCAGTTCAGGGATCTCCTCGGTGACGAGGTACTGGTGCGAGAGCGTCACGATGGGCAGGTACTCGCCGACCATCGCCGCGACCTCGCCGCCGCGATAGCCGGCCGCGTTGATAACCTTTGCGGCCTGGATCACGCACTTGGTGGTCGTGATTCGCCACTCGCCGGAGCGCGTCCGCTCGATCGCCGTGACCCGGGCCTGGCGGTGGATCTCCGCGCCGGCATCGCGCGCCCCCCTGGCGAGCGCCTGCGTCAGCTGCGCCGGGTCGATATCGCCGTCGTGCGGGTCGTACAGGCCCGCGCGGATGCCGTCCGTGACGACGAACGGGTGGCGCGCACGGATATCCGCGGGCGTCAGCAGTTCGAACTCGATGCCCTGCGCGCGCGCCTGCGACGCGACGTGACGGAACTCGTCGACGCGCTCCGGCGAATGGGCGAGGCGGATGCTGCCCGTCACGTGGTAGTTGATGTCGTAACCGACGCGCCCGGCGAGTTCCCGGTACAGCCGCGTGCTGTGACGCTGCAGCTTGATGAGGTTCCAGGAGGTCGAGAAGTTCGGGCAGTTGCCGGCCGCGTGCCAGGTCGAGCCGGCCGTCAGTTCGTCGCGTTCCAGCAGCACGGCGTCCGTGACGCCGAGCTGCGTCAGGTGATAGAGCGCGCTGCAGCCGACCGCGCCGCCGCCGATGACCACGACTTCCGCGTGTGTTCTCACGGGTCCGGCCGCCTCAGGATTTCACGCGCAGGTTCTTCGGGTCGTACCAGGCGTCCAGCTGGACGCGCGCCGCGTGGCGCTCGCCGGCCACTTCGAGCTGCCAGCGGCCGGCGGCCAGCCACGCGGGGGTCACGCCCGCGTCGCAGTTTACGTAGCCCATGCCGATCGAGCGGCCGATGCGATGCCCCCACGCGCCCGAGCGCGTCGAGCCGACGATGACGCCGTCGCGCACGATCGGCTCCTCGTGATAGAGGAGGGGGGCGGACGCCGAGGAGTCCTCCAGCATCACCTGCACGAGCCGCCTCGCCGGCGTGCCGCGCGCGCGCTGCGCGAGCAGCGCCTCGCGGCCGGTGAAGCCGCCGGGCTTGTCCCAGGCCACCGTGAAACCGAGCCCAGCCTCCAGCGGCGTGTCTTCGTCGCCGATGTCATGGCTCCAGTGGCGGTAGCCTTTCTCGACGCGGCAGGCCGCCATGGCGTGATAGCCGGCGAGGCGCATGCCGTAGGCGGGGCCGGCCTCCAGCAGCCGTTCGTAGACGTCGAGCGCGTGCTCGGCCGGGAGGTAGAGTTCGAAGCCCAGCTCGCCGACGTAGGTGATGCGGCTCGCGCGCACGCGCGCATAGCCGATCTCGATCTCCCGTGAGTAACCGAACGGGTGCGCCGCATTGGACAGGTCGGCGCCGGAGAGCGACTGCAGCAGTTCGCGGCTGCGCGGCCCCATGACGCCCAGCATGGCGATGCCCGCGGTCACGTCGGTGGCGGTGCAGCGGAGCCCGGGATGGTCGTCGAGGTGACGCGTGAGCCAGCTGAGGTCGCGGGTCTGGCAGATGGCGCTGGTCACGACCAGGAATCGCGTCTCGTCGAGGCGCGTGATCGTGAGATCCGCCTCGATGCCGCCGCGGTCGTTGAGCCACTGCGTGTACACGATGCGACCCGGCGCGACGTCGACGTCGGCCGTCGACAGCCGGTTCAGGACGCTGCAGGCATCCGCGCCCTGCACGAGGTACTTTGCGAAGCAGCACTGGTCGAACAGCGCGACGGCGTCGCGCACGGCGTGGCACTCGCGCGCGCAGGCATCGAACCAGTTCTGGCGGCCAAAGGAGTACTCGTAGGCCGGCGCCGTGCCCGGTTCGGCGAACCAGTTCGGCCGTTCCCAGCCGGCCGTCTCGCCCATGCAGGCGCCGGCGGCCAGCAGGCGGTCGTGCAGCGCGCTGCGCCGCGCGCCGCGCGCCGTCCGGTACTGGTAGTACGGCCAGTGCATCGCGTACAGCAGGCCGAGCGTCTCGACCGTGCGGTCGCGCAGGTACCGCCGGTTGGACTGGAACGGCATGGCGCGGCGGATGTCGACGTCGGCCAGGTCCATCGGCGGCCGTCGATCGGCGATCCATTGCGCGAGGACCTTGCCGGCACCGCCGCTCGCCGCGATGCCGACCGAGTTGAAGCCGGTCGCCACGAACAGGTCGCGGATTTCCGGCGCTTCGCCGAGGTAGTAGCGGTCGTCCGGCGTGAAGCTCTCCGGGCCGTTGAAGAAGAGCTGGATGCCGGTCTCGGCGAGGACAGGCACGCGCTGCGTGGCGGCGGCGAGGATCGGCTCGAAGTGCTCGTAGTCCTCGGGGAGCGAGTCGAAGCAGAAGCTCTCCGGGATCCCGTCCATCCCCCAGGGCTTGGCCACGGGCTCGAAGCAGCCCATCAGCAGCTTGCCGGCGTCCTCCTTGTAATACGCGCACTCGTCATAGACGCGCAGGACCGGCAGGTTGCCGGGCAGCCCCGCGATGGGCTCGGTGACGATGTAGAAATGCTCGGCCGCGTGCAGTGGGATCGACGCGCCCGCGGCCCGGCCGAGCGCGTGCGACCACATCCCGGCGCACAGCACGACCGTGTCCGCCGCGATGGCGCCGGCCGCGGTGTCCACGCCGACGGCCCGGCCGTTCTTCACCCGGATGCCCGTGACGGGCGAGTTCTCGAAGATGCGGGCGCCGCCCTGTTTCGCGCCGCGTGCCAGTGCCTGGGTCGTATCCACGGGGTTGGTCTGGCCGTCCTTGCGGATGAAGATCCCGCCGACCAGGTCGCCGGCCTCCAGCAGCGGCCAGCGTTCCTTGATCTCGCCCGGCGACAACGCATCCACTTCGAGGCCGAAAGTCCTGCCCATCGACGCGCCGCGCAGCAGCTCCTCGAGGCGAGCCGGCGTCTTCGCGACGCTGATCGATCCGTTCTGCCGGAAACCGGTGGCCTGCCCGGTTTCCGCTTCCAGCGACCGGTAGAGATCGGCGGTGTACCGCGCGAGTTCCGTGAGATTGCGGGTCGCGCGCAGCTGGCCGACGAGACCGGCCGCGTGCCAGGTGGTGCCGCAGGTGAGCTGGCGGCGTTCCAGCAGGACGACGTCGCGGATGCCAATCTTCGTCAGGTGATACGCGATCGAACAGCCGGCGATGCCTCCGCCGACGATGACGACGCTGGCGTGCGCGGGGAGGGACAAGGCGTGCTTACGCGACGCCCTGCGCCGCGCCCGGCGCCTGCGGCGGCCGCATGGCGCCGCGCGGCAGCTTCACGGGGTGGCGGCGGCGGATCTCGGCATCGACCGCTTCCGGCACGTGTCCCGGGTAGTGCGTGGCGAGGATCTCGCGGACTCGCACGGCCGCGCGCTGCAGCGCGTCCCGGGACCCCAGTTCGGCCCACTCGTTCGGGCTGCGGCGATCGCCGGCCGCCGGGTACAGGTACTCGGTCTGCATCAGCTCCAGCGTCTGTCCGCTGCCGAGGAAGTGTCCCGGGCCATTGAGGCAGACGTCCCTGATGATGTCGAACGACAGGCGGTCGTCGCTGACCTCGATGCCTTTGATCGTGCGCTGCGTGGCGCCGATGATGTCGTTGTCGATTACCAGGCTTTCCAGCGAGAAGCCCAGCAGGCTCGCGTGCATGCCGGCCGATTCGTAGATGAGGTTGGCGCCGGAGTTGCCGACCAGCGCGTGGTTCAACGCCTTTTCGCCGGCGGACTGCGCATCGGGTACCTTCGAGTCGGTCATTCCCGAGGCGGTGCCGCCGGTCAGGTCGTAGAAATTCGCCATCTGGCCCGCGGCGGCCGACAGCAGCGCCTGCTCGGGGCTGCCGCCCGACATCGCGCCGGTGCGCAGGTCGGACACGAAACACCAGGTGCCGAATATCGCGGGGTGTCCCGGCTGGATGGCGTTGACGTAGACGAGTCCCGCGAGCACCTCGGCCACTTCCTGCGCCAGCGCGCCCGCGAGCGCCGCCGGCGCCGTCGCCCCGGCCTGTCCCGCGGACAGCAGCAGCACGGGCATGCCGCCCCGGACGGCGACCTCGAGGCAGCGGCAGGCATCCGCGGCGAACTTCATCGGCGGCACGACGAAGCAGTTGGACTGGCTGACGAAGGGTCGTGCGCGCCAGCGGTCCTCTCCCCCGGCGATGGCATGCAGCATCTGCAGCGACGCCTCGAGGTGCGCGGGGCTGACCCAGCTGCTGCCCACGTGCTTGGTCGTGCTCATGACCGAGGCGTAGCAGGTGTTGAAATCCATGTCGAAGGGGTCGGGCAGGTCGCGCGGCACGACCGTGCGCTGGAAGAAATGGATGTGCTCCATGACGTCGACGATCCGGCCGATGTCGTAGAGGTCCCGGATCCGCGACTCGCGATAGACGCCCTGCGCATCCACGATGTTGACCGCCGCGCCGGCGGTGCCGAAGTACGCGCGCTTGCCCCAGGGTTCCATGTCGTGCCGCGGATCCTGGCCGTGCAGCACGAAGCGGCGCGCGGCTTTCGCGAGCGTGTCCTCGACGAGTGCGCGCGGGAACAGCAGCCGGCCGGCGCCGCTCAGTTCGCAGCCGGCGCGGGTCATGATCTCGATGCCGGAATCGGTGGCGTCCGCCAGGCCGACCTCGGCGAGCAGGCGCAGTGCCGTGCGATGGATCTGTTCGACCTCGCCGGGCGTGAGCGGCTGGTAGCGCCCGCTCGGCATGCCGGGCCGGACGGGGCGCAGGTGATCGGGCAGCGGGCCGGAACGCTCGGCACGGCGCGCGTCGCGACCCGAAGGGCGCCGGCTCCGCAGGGGGGTATCGCTCAAGAACGCTTGCTCCCGCTGGAGCAGGCATCCTGCAGGTCCGGCTACGCTTTTTCAAGGATGCCCGCGTGAGGCATAGTGCAGTCGCGACGGCCGGCCGCAGCGCGGGGCACGCCAAGTGAGTGCCGAGGAAGACATCGCAGCACTGGGGCGCCAGGAGCGGGCCGTCGATCCGGCGTGGATCGACTACAACGGCCACCTGCGCGACGGCTACTACGTGGTCATCGCCAGCGCCAGCATCGACGCGCTGATGGACGACCTCGGCATGGACGAGTCCTATCGCCGCGACACACGGTGCACGCTCTATACCCTCGAGGTCCACGTGCGATTCCTGCGCGAGATCAAGGGTGACGCACGCCTTCGCATCGACCGGTACCCGGCGGCGTTCGATGCGAAGCGCCTCCGACTGCTGATCGCCATGCGGCCCGCGGGAGCGGACGAGATCGCGGCGGTCGTCGACGTGATGCTGATGCACGTGCACCAGGGCGCGGACGTCCGAGGTGCGCCGTTCCCGCCTGCCATTCTCGAGCGCCTCGCGGCCTGGCATGCGCTCGGCGTGCCGGACGAGGTACGGAGCCTGGGCTCCCGCGCACTGGCATTGCCAGGTCCGTCAAGGCCTTAGCCGCGGCGCCGGGCCGGCGATCCAGGCGAGCAATTGCTCGTATCCGCTTGACTCGCCTCCCTTTCTCCAACAAGATCGGGTCATGTCACGCACCCCGCACGCGGTTTCCGTTGCCCAGGCGCGCTTCGCGCCGTCGGCTGCCGCGCGCGCGCTGCTCGTAGCGATGCTTATCGGTACGGTACTCGTCATCCTCATCGGAGGCATGCGCGGGGTTACGTGAACTGACGGCGAAGCCGCACTGTAACCAAGACCCCGCACCGGAAGCCCGCTGCGGGGTTTTTCGTTTCCAGGACCCAGGAGTCACGCGATGAAGATCTATTTCGAGGAAGACGCCGACCCGCAGGCGCTGAAGGACGGGCCGATCGCGGTCCTTGGCTACGGCAGTCAGGGCCGCGCGCACGCGCTCAACCTGCGCGACAGCGGCTATCCGGTGGTCGTCGGCCTGCGGCCGGACGGCAAGAGCGCGGAACGCGCCCGGGCCGCCGGCCTCGAGGTGCGCAGCCCCGCGGAAGCCGTCCACGGCGCGACCCTGGTCGCCTTCCTGACGCCCGACATGACGCACCACGCGCTGTTCGAGCAGGTGCGGGACCGGCTCGACCCGCGAGCGGCCCTGCTGTTCGCGCACGGTTTCAGCGTCCATTACGGTCAGGTGCAGCCCGGCAAGACCCACGACGTCGTGCTGGTCGCACCCAAGAGCCCCGGCGACCTGGTGCGGCGCCAGTACGAGGCCGGGCAGGGCGTGCCCTGCCTGCTCGCGGTCGCCCAGGACGCGACCGGCCGCGCCAAGGCGCGCACGCTCGCCTACGCGCACGCGATCGGCGGCACGCGCAGCGGCGTGCTGGAGACGACGTTCGCGGAGGAAACCGAGACTGACCTGTTCGGCGAGCAGGCCGTGCTCTGCGGCGGCGCGACGGAACTGGTCGTCAAGGGCTACGAGACGCTGGTCGAGGCGGGTTACCAGCCGGAAGTCGCGTATTTCGAGTGCCTGCACGAACTGAAACTGATCGTCGACCTGCTGTACGAGGGCGGGCTCGCGAAGATGCACCAGTTCGTGAGCGAGACCGCCAAGTACGGCGACCTCACGCGCGGGCCGCGCGTGGTCGACGGTCACGCGAAGGCCGCCATGCGCCAGATCCTCGAGGAGATCCGTTCGGGCGAGTTCGCGCGCGAGTGGATCGCCGAGAATGCCGCCGGTCAGCCGCGTTACCGGGAGCTCCTGCAGCGCGACCTCAACCATCCCATCGAGCGCGTCGGGAAGGTCCTGCGCGAGCGCATGACCTGGCTCAAGCGCCAGGCCGCGGCCTGAGCGCCGCGGCCGCATGAGGCAGGGAGGCGCATGAAGGGCGGGGCGGCATTGCTGGAGGCGCTGCGCGATCGCGGCGTCGACACCGTCTTCGGGTACCCCGGCGGCGCGATCATGCCCCTGTACGACGCACTGC
>ERZ1066138.526-NODE-526-length-12899-cov-11.445500_pt1 | contig 12899 bp, 7 predicted proteins | sample MGYA00382785_ERZ1066138 | MGnify/ENA primary metagenome ERZ1066138 (study PRJEB33369, sample SAMEA5778368) | biofilm metagenome | biome: Industrial cooling water; feature: Water cooling tower basin; material: Biofilm | place: United Arab Emirates | collected...
CGATCGTCAACCTGGTGGCGATCCTGCACGGCAGCCCGGCCGAGTTCGAGCGCGCCCATGTCGCGCTGCCGCAGCGCCTGGCGCAGGCCTGCACCGCCGCCGGCGTGCGCCGGCTGCTGCACGTCAGCGCGCTCGGCGTCGCCGACGACGCGCCCTCGCACTACCTGCGCTCCAAGGCGCGCGGCGAGGCGGCGTTGCGCGCGGCCGGGCTGGACCTGACGCTGCTGCGGCCCTCGGTGATCTTCGGCGCCGGCGACCGCTTCCTCAACGTCTTCGCGCAGCTGCAGGCGCTGCTGCCGGTCGTGCCGCTGGCGGGCGCCGACGCGCGCTTCCAGCCGGTCTGGGTCGAGGACGTGGCCGCGGCGCTGGTCCGCATGCTCGACGACGACACGACGATCGGCCGCACCTTCGAGGCCGCCGGCCCGCGCGTGCTGACGCTGGCCGAGCTGGTGCGCCTGGCCGGCCGCTGGAGCGGCCACGAGCGGCCGGTGCTGCCGCTGCCCGACGCGCTGGCGCGCGCCCAGGCCGCGCTGATGGCGCTGGCGCCGGGCGAGCCGCTGATGTCGGCCGACAACCTCGACTCGATGCGCGTGCCCAACGTCGCCAGCGGCAAGCTGCCGGGGCTGGCGGACCTGGGCATCGCGGCCACCGCGCTCGAGGCCATCGGACCGAGCTACCTGGCACCCGGGCAGGGCGCGGCCCGGCTCGACGCGCTGCGCGCGCTGGCGCGGCGGCGCTGAGGCGCCGAGGCGCGACCCGGCGGCCTCCTACACTGGCCGCATGGAGCTCTACGAAGTCGGCGGCGCGGTGCGCGACGCCCTGCTCGGCCGGCCGGTGCAGGACCGCGACTGGGTCGCCGTCGGCGCCACGCCGCAGCAGCTGCTCGACGCCGGCTACACGCCGGTCGGGCGCGACTTCCCGGTCTTCCTGCACCCGGTGACGCGCGAGGAGGTCGCGCTCGCGCGGACCGAGCGCAAGACAGCGCCGGGCTACCACGGCTTCGCCTTCCACGCCACGCCCGAGGTCACGCTCGAGGACGACCTGGCGCGCCGCGACCTCACGATCAACGCGATCGCGCGCGCCGCCGACGGCACGCTGATCGACCCGCACGGCGGCCGGCGCGACCTCGCCGCGAAGGTGCTGCGCCACGTCTCGCCGGCCTTCGCCGAGGACCCGGTGCGCATCCTGAGGCTGGCGCGCTTCGCGGCGCGCTTCGAGGATTTCAGCGTCGCCGACGAGACCCTGGCGCTGATGCGTGCGATGGTCGAGGCCGGCGAGGTCGACGCGCTGGTCGCCGAGCGCGTCTGGCAGGAGCTCGCGCGCGGGCTGATGGAAGCGCGGCCCTCGCGCATGTTCGAGGTGCTGCGTGGCTGCGGTGCGCTCGCCCGGCTGCTGCCCGAGGTCGACCGCCTGTGGGGCGTGCCGCAGAGCCCCGAGCACCATCCGGAGATCGACACGGGTGTTCATTTGATGATGGTGCTCGACATGAGCGCGCGCCTGGTGGCGCCGCTGCCGGTGCGTTACGCCTGCCTCGGCCACGACCTCGGCAAGGGCACGACCCCGCGCGAACAGTGGCCGCGCCACATCGGCCACGAGCAGCGCAGCGTCGTGCTGCTGCGCTCGCTCGGCGAGCGGCTGCGGGTGCCGAACGACTGCCGCGAGCTCGCCGAGGCGGTCGCGCGCGAGCACGGCCATGTGCACCGCAGCGGCGGCTTCGGCGCCGAGGCGCTGGTGCGGCTGCTCGACCGCTGCGACGCCTGGCGCAAGCCGGCGCGCTTCGACGAACTGCTGCTCGCCTGCGAATGCGACGCCCGCGGCCGCCTCGGCCACGAGGACGACCCCTACCCGCAGGCCCGGCGCCTGCGCGCCGCGCTCGCCGCCGGCCAGTCGGTCGCGACCGCCGACATCGCCGCCGAGGCCGCAGCCCGCGGCGCCGGCGGCCCGGCGGTCGGCGCCGCGATCCACGCGGCGCGGATCGCCGCGGTGCAGGCGGCCGGGCTGTAGCCGCCGGGCGCCCTGCCCCGCTGCCCCGCCCGCCCTACAGCACCCGGTGCGTCAGCGCCGGCAGCTGGGCGCGCACCTGCGCCAGCCGGGCGGCGTCGAGTTCGGCCAGCACCACGCCCTCGCCCTCCTCCTCGCGCAGCGCGAGGATCTCGCCCCAGGGCCCGACGGCCAGGCTGTGGCCCCAGGTGCGGCGGCCGTTCTCGTGGCGGCCGCCCTGGGCCGGCGCGAGCACGACGCACTGGTTCTCGACCGCGCGCGCGCGCAGCAGCAGCTCCCAGTGCGCCTGGCCGGTCGGGTGGGTGAAGGCGGCCGGCACCAGCAGCAGGTCGCAGGGGCCCTCGGGCCCGGCCGACAGCGCGCGGTAGAGCTCGGGGAAGCGCAGGTCGTAGCAGATGCTCAGGCCGACGCGCCAGTGCGCGCCGTCGCGGCCCTCGAGCGTGAAGGCCACCGGCGTGCGGCCGGCCTGCAGCGTCGCCGCCTCGTCGTAGCGGCGCTCGCCGTCGTCGAAGCGGAACAGGTGGATCTTGTCGTAGCGCGCCGCCAGGCTGCCGTCGGGTGCGAACACCAGCGTGGTGTTGAAGGCACGGTCGTCGCGGCCGTCGATGCGCAGCGGCAGCGTGCCGCCGGCCAGCCAGACGCCGTGGCGGCGGGCTGTCGCGGCGAGCATGGCCTGGATCGGGCCATCGCCGGGCGCCTCGGCGACCGCGAGCTTGTCGGTGTCGCGATGGCCCATCAGGCAGAAGTACTCGGGCAGCGTGACCAGCTCGGCGCCGGCCGCAGCCGCCTCCGCCACCCGCGCCGCGGCGCGGTCGAGGTTGCGGGCGACGTCCGGCGTCGAGCACATCTGCACGGCGGCGATCTTCATCGTGGTGTCTCCTGGTCGGGGCCTGCGGCGGGTGCCGCGGCCGGCTCGGTGGCGGCCGCCGGCAGCGGCGCGCCGGGGCGCCGCTCGACCGGCTCGACCTTCGGGTCGGCCCAGGGTCCGGTGACGTGCAGCTCACGCGCGCCGGCCTCGGCGAGCGGCCGGCGCAGCAGCCACTGCGCGATGAATGCGCCCAACCCGACCGCCGGATTGATGACGGCGTAGGCCAGCGAGGCGCCGCCGGCGTCGATCTCGGGCACGATCCAGACGCGCAGGTCCTGAGTCTCCTGGGCGATGTCGGCGCTGCCTTCCATCGCCACCACGGCCTGCACGCCGCGCATGCGCAGGTTGCGGGTGCTGGCCACGCCGCCGGCCACGCTGACGTCGCCGCGCAGGCTGTCGAACACGAAGCCCGAGCCGAACACGTCGCGGAAGTCCAGCAGCAGCCGGCGCGGCAGCGACTGCAGGCTCAGAACGCCGAGCAGTTTGGCGATGCCCGGTTCGGCCTGCAGGAACTGGCCGCGGTCGATCGCCACCTTCATCTCGCCGCCGAGGCTGGGGTAGTCGATCTGCAGCGGCGAGCCGAGCCAGTCGATCCGCCCGGCGATCCGGCCCTTGGCGCCGCGCACGACGCCGGCCTCGCCGAGGCGCGCGAGCAGCGCGCCGCCGTCGGCCACGTCGAGCTCGAAGTCGAGCACGGTGCGGCGCGGCGCCCCGGGCTGCGCGGCCGGCACCCATTCGCCGCGGGCGGCCAGCGTCGCGTCGGGGTTGACGAGGCGCAGCCGGTCGAGCTGCCAGCCGGCCGCGCCGCGGGCGGCGTCGCGGTTGCGCGCCTCGATCTCGACGCGGCCGAGCCGCTTGCCGCGCAGCTCGAGATCCTCGACGACGATGTCGAGCGCCGGCACGCGCGCCGGCGTGGCGCGCTCCAGCAGCGAGCTGACCGCGTCGGCCTCGGACTTGGGCAGCGACAGCCGCGCCAGCCGCGCGTAGACGCGGCCGGCGCCCTGGGCGGCGCGCACGCCGCTCGGGTGGTACTCGGCGTAGCCGGTCAGCTCGGCAGCGTCGGCGGTGATGCGCCAGAGGCCGGCGTCGGGCCCGGCCGGGCTGCGCGTCAGGCCCGCGACGACCCCGGTCAGCCGGCGGTCGCCGATCTGCAGGCCTTGCGCCTGCAGCGCGATGCGGCTGGGTGCGTGCCCTCCCGGCGCGAACGCGGCGTTGGCCGCGGCGCCGTCGGCGGCGGCCGGCCACAGCGTCTCGATCGCGCGCTGCCAGGCGTCGAGGTCGAGTTCGGCGAGCTTCAGGCTCGCCGCCACGCCGTCGGTCGGCTCGGGTGCGGCGTCGAACAGGCCGATGCCGCCGCGCAGCACGCGCGGACCGTCGGCAGCCTCCTCACGCAGCCAGGCGGCCTGCAGCAGCGGCGCGTCGTCCGGGCCGAGGGCCAAGTGCAGCCGCTCGCGCGGCGCGCTGCCGGCGGCCGCCGGCAGCGGCTCGATCCGCACGCGCAGCGGCAACGTCGCCGCCGCCGGCTTGCCGATCGGCGCCGGCAGGTCGATCGCGAGGCCGGCAAGGTCGCTGCTCAGCCGCGCGTCGACGCGGCCGTCCGTGATGCCGAGCGCAAGCCGGTAGGCGGCCTGGCCGGACAAGGGCGCGGCCGCGCGCGACCAGCCGGCGAGCTCGGGGCTGCGCCGCAGCGCCTCGACGCTGGCCTGGCCCTGGATGTCGAAGCGCAGGCTGCCGTCGGGCTGCATCGCGCCGTCGTAGCGGGTCTCGCCGCCGAGCACGCGCGCGCTGCCGTCGGCGAGCGAGAAGCTCGATTCGCTGAAGGCGATGCGCGCCCTGGCGTCGGCCAGCAGCGGCAGGCCGGGCCGCAGGCGCAGGTCGTTGCCGGCGAGCACGAGGCGGCCGCGCACGGTGCTGCGGTCGCTGTCGTTGATCGGCAGCGTCAGCGCGAGCTGCAGCGCGGCGGGCGCCTGGCGGCCACCGCCGGCGTCGACCGGCTCGAGCGCGGCCTGGAGTTCGTCGCCGAGCGGCGCCTCGGCGACGAAGCGCAGCGCGTCGGCGAGCGGACCGCGGCCCTCGCCTTCGATCACGAGCGTGGCGTCGTCGGCGTCGAGGTCGGCGACCGTGCCGCGCACGCCGTCGATCGCGAAGCCGCCGCTGCCGACGCCGGCCAGCCGCCCCTGCAGGCCGCGCAACTGCAGCGAGGCGCGGTCGAACACCAGCTCACCCTGCACCTCGTCGAGCCGCGGCCATTCGGCGCCGCCGCCGTCGCCGTCCGGTCCCGGCGCGGGGTCGTAGCGCACACCCTCGACCTGGGCGGCGAAGCGGAACTCGCCGGCCGCCGCCTGGGCGCCGTCGAAGGGGAAGCGATCGAGGTCGCCGCGCAGCCTGACCTCGGCCGCGCGGATGCGGCCCGCCAGCACGGCGCCGCCGACGTACTCGCGCGCCTCGGCGTTCATCTGCAGCGGCAGGTAGCGCGCCACGCGCGCGGCGTCGGCGCGTTCGAGTCGGCCGTCGAGCTCCAGCACGCCCGAACCACCGGGCTGGGGCGCACTGGTCCAGCGCAGGTCGACGCGGCCGGCCGCGTCGGCGTTGGCGAAGCTCAGGCCTGGTGCCAGCAGCTCGACGCGCGGTGGCGCGCCGTCGTGGCCCGGCTCGAGCTTCCAGCTCAGCTCGCCGTCGAGCCGCTCGATCGGCACGCGCGGCTCGGCGAAGACGCCGGGCAGCTCGAGCGCGCCGCCGGCGAGCACGATGCGTGCGCGACCGCCGGCCTCGGTGGCGTGCAGTTCGACGTCGGCGCCCTGCAGGCCGGGCCGGCCGGGCTCGACGTCGCCGTCGGGCGACCGGGCCGGCTCGGCCGGCGCCGCGGCGAGCTGCAGGCCGGCGAGCCGGGCGTCGACACGGTAGTGCGCGGGGGCGCTCGGCTCGCCGTCCCAGCGCAGCAGCACATCGTTGGCGATGCCCTGCGGCGCCAGCGACGCCACCTGCGCCGACACGCCGGCACCGACCCAGCGCGCCGGCAACCGGCCGAGCGTGGCCGCGACCAGGCCGAGGTCCAGCCGCGGCGCGCTGATCTCGCCGCCGGCGAGCGCGCCCTGCGCGTCGAAGCGCCAGCTCAGTCGCGCATCGCCGGCCGGCCACTCGCGGCCGTCGGGCAGCGCGAAGGCCAGGCGCTCGACGGCCAACTCGCCGGCCTGGCCGTCGAAGCGGCCGCTGAGCCGGCCGTCGAGCCGCGCGAACGCGAGCGGCTCGGCCTCGGGCGCGAGCTGCACCGTCAGCCCGCGCAGCGCGAGGTCGGCGCTGGCGCTGACCGGCCGCGCGTCGCGCAGCTCGACCCAGACGCGCAGCGCGCCCTCGCCGGCGCTCGGCGTGAAGGGCAGCGTGAGGTGGCGCTGCAGCGGCGCGAGGTCGATCGACGGCAACTCGGCGTAGGCGGTGCCGCGCCAGCGACGCCAATCGCCCGGCCGCGCCAGCAGGCCGCCGGCGACACCGGGCGACTCGGCCAGCAGCGGCTGGGTGAAGCGACCGCGCAGCGAGAAGCGCCCGCCCCAGCCGTCGGGCGGTGTGGCGTCGAGGCGCAGGTCATGGCGGCGCACGCCGTTGCGCACGACCAGGTCGACCGCGCGCAGCAGCAGCGGCGGCGCGTCGCGAAGCGCGTCGGTCCAGGTCAGCGTGCCGCCGCGGATCGCGAACTCGTGCTGGCTGAAGAACCAGTCGGCCGCCGGCGAGGCCGCGTCGTCACCGGCGCCGCGACCGAGCTCGAGGCCGGCCACGAACAGCCGGCCGTCGCGCTCGCGGCGCACGTCCAGGCTCGGCGCCTCGATCGCGAGCTGCTCGAAGCGCAGCCGCCAGCGGCCGTCCCAGCCGGGCAGCAGCGAGGCCGGCGACAGCGCCGCGCGCACGCTCGGCAGGTGCAGGCGCTCGCCGCCGCCGTCGGGGTCGAGCAGGCGCACGTCGCGCAGCTCGACCGCACGCGCCCACTGCAGCAGGGTGCGCTCCCCCAGGACCGCGACCGCGCCGATGCGCACCGGCACCCCGAGGGCCTGCGTGGCACGCGCCTCGAGCTGCGGGCGCCATGCGTCGATCCGCGGCAGAATGCCCCACTGGAGAACGAGCCAGGCCGCGAAAACGATACTCCACGCGAACAGCAGCACCGCCGCCGTCCAGCGCAGCGCCGTGATCCAGCCGGCGCGCGCCGCACGCGGCGGCTCCGCAGGACGCGGGTCGATGGGAGCGGCAGAGGCTGGAGGCGGGATGGACGTCATCAGGACACGACGGGGTGGGTGTGCCGCGGTGCATCGCGTCGCCCATGCCGGGCGTGCACACCCGACGGCGGCGCCCGCGCGAACCCCGCCTGCACGCTAGCACAGACCCCGGCCGCCACGATGCGTTCCCCGTCCGTCATCGAGTCGAGTCCGCGCGCCGCCGACGCCGGCCATTCACGCTTCGTGCAGCGCATCCGCCGCCGCTACGCCGACGAGCTGCCACGGCTGCCTGCGGGCCTGCCGGACCGCGACGCGATCGCCGCGCTGATCGTCGCGCTGCAGCGCGACGGGCGGGCGCTGCCGTCGGCGCTGCGCGTCGCACGCCACCTGGTGCTGGAGAGGCTGGCGGTGCTCGACTGCGAGCAGGACGCGCCGCTCGACGCGGTGACGCAGACCATGAGCACCCTGGCCGAGCTGACGCTCGACCGCGCGCTGGCGCATGCCTTCGCCGAGCAGGACGCACGCCACGGCGCACCGCGCCGGGCCGACGGCCAGCGCGCCGCGTTCTGGGTGCTGGGCATGGGGAAACTCGGCGCGCGCGAGCTCAACGTTTCGTCGGACATCGACCTGATCTACGTCTACGACGAGGACGGCCAGACCGACGGCGACGCCGACGGCCGCGGCAGCGTCACCAACCACGAGTACTTCAGCCGGGTCGCGCACACGCTCTACGCGCTGATCGGCGACACCACCGACGACGGCCAGGTGTTCCGCGTCGACCTCGCGCTGCGCCCGAACGGCAACTCCGGCCCGGCGGTCGTGAGCCTGGCGATGCTGGAGGAGTATTTCCTCGTCCAGGGCCGAGAGTGGGAGCGCTTCGCCTGGCTGAAGAGCCGTGTCGTCGCCCCCGCCGCGGCGATGACCAGCGGCGAGGCGCTGGCGCTGCGCGACCTGGTGGTCGGCTTCGTCTACCGGCGCTACCTCGACTACGGCGTGTTCGAGGGCCTGCGCCAGCTGCACCGCAGGATCCGCGACGAGGCCGCCAAGCGCGCCGCCGGCCGGCCCGAGCGCGCCAACGACGTCAAGCTCTCGCGCGGCGGCATCCGCGAGATCGAGTTCATCGTGCAGCTGCTGCAGGTGGTGCGCGGCGGCCAGTTCCCCGAGCTGCGCACGCGCTCGACGCTCAGCGCGCTGGAGCGGCTGGTCGCCGTCGGCGTGATGAAGCCCGAGACCGCCGCGAAGCTCGCCGAGGCCTACGTCTTCCTGCGCCGCGTCGAGCACCGCATCCAGTACCTCGACGACCGCCAGACCCATGTGCTGCCGACCGAGGACGCCGACCTCGCCTGGATCGGCCGCTCGATGCGGCTGGTCTGCACCGCCGACGCCTGCGAGCTGTTCGACGGCCTGTGCGCGCACCGCGAGTTCGTCGCGATGGAATTCGACGCGCTGCTGCACGACGGCCGCGCGCCCGGCGGCTGCAAGAGCTGCGGCGGCCCGCCGCCGGCGCTCGACAGCGCAGCCTTCCTCGAGCGGCTGCCGCCGCGCGTGGCCGAGCGCGTCGGCGCGTTCTGCGCGGCGCCGCGGGTCGCGCTGCTGCGCGACGAGTCGCGCGAGCGGCTGGCCAAGCTGCTCGGCCGCGCGGCCGCGGCGATCGATGGCGAGCGCATCGGCGAGGACGCGGTGTGCCGCTTCGTCGACTGGCTCGAGCCGCTGCTGCGTCGCGAAAGCTACCTCGCGCTGCTGGCCGAGCGGCCCGAGGTGCTGGCGCGGCTGCTGCGGCTGCTCGGCCTGGCGAAGTGGCCGATGCGCTACCTGATGCGCCACCCCGGCGTGATCGACGAGCTGGCCGACGCGCGCGCGCTGAGCGGCCGCTTCGAGCGCGAGGCCTACCTGCGCGACCTGCAGGCGCGCCATGAGGCCTGGGCGCGCGGTGGCCAAGCCGACGAGGAGTCGCTGCTCGACACGCTGCGCCGCGCCCACCACGCCGAGGTGTTCCGTACGCTGGTGCGCGACGTCGAGGGCGAGCTCAGCGTCGAGCAGGTCGCCGACGACCTCTCCGCCCTGGCCGACGCCACGCTCGACTGCACGATCCGCTGGGCCTGGCAGCACCTCAAGACGCGTCACCGCGAGCAGCCGCGGCTGGCGGTCGTCGCCTACGGCAAGCTCGGCGGCAAGGAGCTCGGCTACGGCAGCGACCTCGACGTCGTCTTCCTGTTCGACGACGCCGACGAAACCGATGCCGACCGCGCCGCCGAGGTCTACGCCGCCTTCGTACGCAAGCTGATCACCTGGCTGACGCTGCGCACCGCGGCCGGCGAGCTGTTCGACATCGACATGGCGCTGCGGCCGAACGGCAACTCGGGGCTGCTGGTCACCTCGATCGGGTCGTTCGAGCGCTACCAGGCCGGCCGCGGCAGCAACACCGCCTGGACCTGGGAGCACCAGGCCATCACGCGGGCGCGCTGGTGCGCCGGCGACGCCGGCCTGGCGCCGCGCGTCGAGGCGGTGCGCCGCGCCGTGCTGGGAGCCAAGCGCGACGCCGCCGCGCTGCGCGCCGAAGTCCGGGCGATGCGCGTGCGCGTGCGCGCCGCCCACCCGGCGCCGCGCGAAGGCGCTGCGGCGCGATTCGACGTCAAGCACGGCGAGGGCGGCATGATGGACGTCGAGTTCGCGGTGCAGACGCTGGTGCTCGCGCACAGCGCCCTGCACCCCGGCCTGCGCGACGACATCGGCAACATCGCCCTGCTGAAGCTGGCGGAAACGCTGGGCCTGCTGCCGGCCGGCGTCGGCACGGCCGCGGCCGACGCCTACCGCGAGCTGCGCCGCGCCCAGCACCGCGCCCGCCTCGACGAGGCGCCGACGCACTTCGAGCCTGCGGCCTTCGCGACGGAGCGCGAAGCGGTGCGGGCGCTGACGCGCGCGGTCTTCGAAGCCTAGCCGCGGATGCGGCCGACCAGCGTCGTCGTCGAATAGCCGTCGACGAAGGGCAGCGCCAGGGCACGCCCGCCCCAGCCGCGCACCAACGCCGTCTCGGCGAGCGACTCGATGTCGTAGTCGCCGCCCTTCACGTAGAGCTCGGGCCGCACACGCGCCAGCAGCGCCAGCGGCGTGGGTTCGTCGAACAGCGTCACCAGGTCCACGCTCGCCAGCGCGGCCAGCACGGCGGCGCGGTCGGCCTCGGTGTTGAGCGGCCGGTCAGGGCCCTTGCCGAGGCCGCGCGCCGACGCGTCGCTGTTGAGGCCGATCACCAGGCTGGCACCGAGGGCGCGCGCCTGGGCGAGGTAGATCACGTGGCCGCGGTGCAGCAGGTCGAACACGCCGTTGGTGAAGACGATCGGCCGCGGCAGCGCGGCCAGGCGCGCGGCCAGCGCGGCGGGCGGGCACAGCTTGTCGAGAAACTCCGGCGGCTCCATCGGGTCACTCCCTCGGCGGCACCGCGTCGGTGCCGCTCACGCATTGTCACGCGCGCAGCTGCCGGGCCGGCGCCGGGGCCTCTAGACTGCCCGTCGAACACGAAGGAACGAACCATGATCACGCTGTGCGGCGTCCCGCTGTCGAACTACTACAACAAGGTCAAGTTGGTGCTGCTGGAAAAAGGCCTGGCCTTCGAGGAGCGGCCGGTCAAGCCCGGCGGCAGCGAGGCGCTGGCGCGCTCGCCGATGGGCAAGGTGCCGTTCCTCGAGACGCCGCAGGGCGTGCTGTGCGAAAGCCAGGTGATCGCTGACTGGATCGAGGCCGCCCACCCCACGCCGGCCCTGCTGCCGGCCGACCCCTGGGCGGCGGCCAAGGTGCGCGAGCTGACCGCGGTGCTGGAGCTGCACCTCGAGCTGGCCGCGCGGCAGCTCTACGCGCAGGCCTTCTTCGCGACGCCGCTGCCGGAGAAGTTCGTCGCGCGGGTGCGGCCGCAGGTCGAGAAGGGCCTCGCGGCCTTCCAGCGGCTGGCGCGCTTCGAGCCCCATGTGGCGGGCGCCGACTTCACGCTGGCCGATTGCGCCGCCTACGTGCACCTGCCGCTGGTGGCGCTGGCGACGCAGTCGGTCTATGGCAGCGACTTCGTGGCCGCCGCCGGGATCGACTGGAAGGGCTACGTGCGCCGCATCGAGGAGCGGCCGAGCGCGCAGCGCGTCGCAGCCGACCGCAAGGCCAACACCCTGCCGCTGCGCTCGGTCTGACTCAGGCGGCCGGCTGGGCGCGCGGCGCGGCGCCGGCGGCGGCGAGCTTCTGGGTCATCTCCTTGCGGAAGCGGTTCAGCTCCTGCACCGACTCGAAGCTGCGCTCCATCAGCAGGCTCATGTTGTGCAGGATGCGCTCGACGACCTTGTTCTCCCACACGGCATCGAACTGGATCTGCTTGTCGAGCCAGGCTTCGAGCCAGGCCGGGTCCGGCAGACGCGACTGCACGGTATCGCGCGGGAAGAGCTTGGCGTTGACGTGCAGGTTGGTCGGGTGCAGCGCCTGCGCGGTGCGGCGCGCGCTGGCCATCAGCACGCCGACCTTGGCGAAGGCGGCCTTGGCCTCGTCGCCGAACTTGTTCATCGCGCGCTTCATGTAGCGCAGGTAGGCGCCGCCGTGGCGGGCCTCGTCGCGCGCCAGCGTCTCGTAGATCGCCTTGATGACCGGCTCGGTGTGCCATTCGGCGGCGCGGCGGTACCAGTGGTTCAGGCGGATCTCGCCGCAGAAGTGCAGCATCAGCGTCTCGAGCGCCGGCGCCGGGTCGAACTCGAAGCGCACCTCGTGCAGCTCCTGCTCGGTCGGCACGAGGTCGGGGCGGAAGCGCCGCAGGTACTCCATCAGCACCAGCGAATGCTTCTGCTCCTCGAAGAACCAGACGCTCATGAAGGCGGAGAAGTCGCTGTCGTCGCGGTTGTCGCGCAGGAACATCTCGGTGGCCGGCAGCGCCGCCCACTCGGTGATGGCGTTCATCTTGATGGTCTGGGCCTGCTCTTCGGACAGCTTCGCGGCCTCGAACCGGGCCCAGGGGATGTCGGTGTCCATGTTCCAGCGCACCGACTCGAGCTGCTTGAAGAGTTCCGGGTAAAGCATGGTCTCTCCTCGTAGGAATCGAGCGATTGTAGGTCGCTGCCGTGACACGGCGGCGTCATGAACCGTCGAGCTCGGCCAGCACGCGGGCGGCCTCGCTGCGGACCTGCGCACGCTCGGAGGCCCCGAGCCGCGCGACGTTCCTGGCCATCAGCGCGGTGCGCGGGTTGGCCGCGAGTTCGGCCTCGTGGCGGTCGAGGAAGTGCCAGTACAACACGGTGAAGGGGCAGGCCTGCGGCCCGGTCTTCAGCGCCGGCCGGTAGCGGCAGCCGGCGCAGTGGTTGCTCTGGCGCTGGATGTAGGCACCCGAGGCGACGTAGGGCTTGCTGGTGAAGCGGCCGCCGTTGGCGTACAGCGTCATGCCCGCGACGTTGGGCAGCTCGACCCAGTCGACCGCGTCGACGTAGACCGCGAGGTACCAGGCCGCGACCTCGCGCGGGTCGAGCTCGGCCAGCAGCGCGAACAGGCCCGTGACCATCAGCCGCTGGATGTGGTGGGCGTAGCCGTGCTCGAGGGTCTGGCCGATCGCGTCGCGCAGGCAGGCCATCGGCGTGTCGCCGCTCCAGTACCAGCGCGGCAGCGGCCGCGTGTGGCCGAAATGGTTGGCCTCGGCCAGGCCCGGCATGTCGCGCCAGTAGACGCCGCGGATGAACTCGCGCCAGCCGAGGATCTGGCGGACGAAGCCCTCGACGCTGGCCAGCGGCGCGGCGCCGCGGCGGTAGGCGTCCTCGGCCGCGGCGATGACCTCGCGCGGGTCGAGCAGGTGCAGGTTCAGCGCCACCGACAGC
>ERZ1066138.528-NODE-528-length-12867-cov-9.322120_pt1 | contig 12867 bp, 14 predicted proteins | sample MGYA00382785_ERZ1066138 | MGnify/ENA primary metagenome ERZ1066138 (study PRJEB33369, sample SAMEA5778368) | biofilm metagenome | biome: Industrial cooling water; feature: Water cooling tower basin; material: Biofilm | place: United Arab Emirates | collected...
CCCAGTCGTCGACGAGGGAGAAGTTTTCTTTGAGATCGGAAAACGTCATGCCGGGTCCTGAGTTGCCGCATCACCGACGAGCGGCACCCTTCATGCAGGACTTAAGCGCAATGGGCACGTGGGGCAAGGCGCTGGCAGGACACGGGCACGTCTGAGGGATCGCCGCAGCCCATCCTAGCGGCGCGGTTCAGTGCCGCGCCAGCCCGGTTCAAGGTCGCGGGACGTCAATGTGCCGCGATGGATGATGCCGGAGGTCTCGACGCCTGCCGTTGCGGCGGTCTCGGCGTGGGGCTTGAACACGTGCGTCATGGCCACGTCATAGGCGACGCCGGCAGCGAACTCCGCCTTGGTCTTGAACACGTCCCAGGCGACGCCAGCGTTTTCGCAGGTCTTGGCGTTGCGTTCGCAGAACGTCATCGTCCAGTGGGCGGCGTCGACAGCGGCCTGCTGCAGCCGTTCCTGCTGCGCCCTGTCCGACGGCAGGAGCGCAATCACGGCACCAACAACAATGATCGTTCGCAGCAGAGGCATTTGCGTTCAATACCTGACGATACGGCGCGAGGCTTTGATGCGCCTCAAGCGAAACCATAGCTCATGGCGATCAAAGAACCGCAACGGCGGGAGCGTGCATTTGATTTGAATTTTATGGATTGCAGTAAGGGGGTGTAAAGGTGCGTGCGGTTAACGAGGCATTAACGCGCCCCCGGGATACTCGCGAGCGTGAGGGTCACCATGGACCTCGAGGAAGCATGTCGGCACGCATTTCAAGATTGGCGACGGCGCTGTTCGCGGTGTTGTCGGCCGCGGTGGCCATCAACCTGACGGTGATGCAGCCCGGCGCGCGCGTGCAGCACGTCGCCGACCGCAGCGGGATGTGGGGCGCGGTGCGGGAGACGGCGGCGTTGGCGGTGCCGGAACTCGATCAGAGAAATGGACGGCCGGAGTTGCCTGCCGGAGCGCCGGCTGGCGCGGCGTCGCGCGGGGACGGGCCGGTGCCGACGAACTCGGGGCCGTTGACGCCGGGGATCACTCAGCGCGTGCTGGTCTCACCGCCGGGGGCGGCGGCAGATCCAACGCAGACGACGCGTGCAGTTCAGATGGCGCTGGCGGCGAAGGGCTATGAGACCGGCGGCACGGATGGAATTGCGGGGCCGGTGACGCAGGCGGCCATTCTCGCCTACGAAGTCGATAACGGATTGCCTTTGACCGCGGAGCCCAGCGATGTGCTGCTGGCGAAAATCAAGGACGGGGGGCGGGGGACCGCGACGGCGGCATCGCTGGCACCGGGGCCGAAGGCGGACGCTCTGATCCGGTCGGTGCAGGTGTCGCTCGGCAAGCTCGGCTATAAGGTGGGGCGGGCCGATGGCCGGTTGGGCGAGGCGACGATTGCCGCGATCCGGGCGTTCGAGAAGCAGCAGGGGATGGCGGATACAGGGCGCATTTCGGGTGACCTGCTGATACGACTGACGCGTCTCAGCACGGCGCCGCGGACGGCGGAACGGCGCTGAAGCGCGCTGGGCGTCGCTGAAGCTCGGTGGGGCGTCGCGCGTTGCTACATGCCCCTTGCAGGATCAAAGCGCATGCGGCTCAAGGCCGGAATCTGGATCAAGGCTTACATCCGGCGATTGGCACGCGAGGGGGTGATGGCGGTCGTCGTGCGTCACGGCGATGATGATGCCGGCGCGATCTTCGTGCGCGTGAACCGGCTGGACGGGACATCGTTGCTGTTCGGGCCGGCGCCGGCGGGGCTCGATGAGGCACAATCGGATCGGCCGATGATGCCGGTGCTCGGTGGGCGCGCCGTGGCGGACGACGAGGCGGACGCGTTTCTCGAGCGGCAGCGCTCGTTCGATCCGGACTTGTGGATCGTGGAAGTGGAGGCGCGCGATGGGCGGCATTTTCTGGATGACTGGATCATCAAGCCGGCGATGTGAGCAGGCGCGGCATTTACGTTTCGTTAAGGTATCGAATTAAGATAATCGACGGTGCGATTCGCAAGATGTGATCGAATTGCAGTCCATCGGGGAGGCTCACGATGAGCAACGTGCTCGCGTTTCGTCCCGCGTTCGCCGGAGGGTCCGGCTCTCAAGAGAAAGTTTTGTCCGGCGGCGCTGCGTCGATGCATGTTAGCGGCGAGATCGTGATCTTTCCAGGCGTGCGCTATGAGAGAGCGAGCGAGCCGGGTGAGCCATCGCCGAAGCCGTCGCGCGGCGGGCGAGGCAAGGCACGCGGCGGCAAGTGAGAACGATCAGCGCGTGTCGGCGACGCTGCGGCAGGTGGCGCGGCTCAGTTCCGCTTCGTTGATGGCGCGGTAGGCGTAGCCTGCGTCGGGCGCGCGGAGGACGGCGAGGCCTTTTCTGGCCTGAACCTGTAACGGCGACTGGCGGGGTGAGCGACGGCCTTGAGCTTCCGGCGTCAGACCCATGAAGCGATCATCGTCGGGCACGAGCAGAAGGGAAATCGCAGTCGGCTGGTCGGGGCGGCCGGCTGCGACATAGATCGCGGCACCGGTGCGATCGTAGAGTGTCAGCGTCCAGCCCGGCGCCGGCAGGGATGCGGTGATCGCCACCTTGCCGTTGCGGGTATCGAAGAGGCACATGGCGACCCTGGAATCGGGGGCGAGATAGGGCAACGGCTGGGTGTCGGGTCCGACGGGCGGGAAGACGACCATCGTGTTGGATTTGAGCGCCGGGGCGAGCCGATCCCAAGCGGTCGCTAACGCGATGCTGGGCGCGGCAAAGGTCGTCGCCACATGGAGGATGGCCATGGCGAAGAAGGCCGCCAGCACGAGTCGCAGATCGAACTTCCGCAGTTGGGCAAGGATGGTCTTCATCGGCAGCCCTTGGCGGTGATGGCGGGGACGCGGGCGGAGAGGTCGCGCGCCTCGTCGCCGGTGCCGGTGGCGAGGCTCATGTCGATGACGGTGTAGACGACGCTCAGATTTCCAGCACCACTGGTCGGCAGCCAGTTGCCGCCGCCAGCGGAACGCGACAGCAACCCCACGAAGCGGCCGTCGGGAGAAATCGCTGCGGTGTCGCTGGTGAAGGCGTAGCGTTCGGCGGCATTCTGGATGAGGCGGCCGTCGCGATCGAATACTGCGATGCTCCACCAGGAAGACTCCGGTGGCCGCAGGGTCAACTCGTAGTCACATGACGAATGCAAAGCGCTGCCGTTGCTGTCGGTACGGGCGAGCCACGTTTCGGCGATTTCGCTGGACAGCGGAAGGGTGCCAAGGCGCGCATAGTGGGCGCGCGTGTACGGATCGGCATCGGGCCGCGCGGCCGTGGTCCACAAGGTCCAGGGGCCCTCGGTCACCGTGGACAGGCGCGTGCCGACATCCATCATGTAGTAAGCGCTGCCGAAGCCGCCGGTGAGCACAACGAGAATGAACAGCGCCCAGTCGGTGAGCAGGCGCAGAAAAATCGCGATCCGCTTCTTGACCTGGTGACGCCAGAAGCTGGTGCCGCGCAGTTTCGCAGTCCACGAGCGCGCGCCGGGGGCGGCACGAGCGAAGAGCCGTTGCGGTAGCGTTTGCAGTCCGCCGCCGAAACGCGTGCCATCGAACAAGGTGCGGATCATTGCACGACCCCGATCGAGCGTGTGTCGGTACCTGCGGATCGGCCGGGTGTGGGCAAGGCTGCGCGATCACCCGGCTTGCCAGCCGGCGCGGGTGGCGCAGGGGCGCCACCGCTGCCGCCGGCCGGCTTGGCAGTCAGACCAGCAGCTTTGCGTAGATCGACTGCCATCTGGCGTAGAGCGTCGCGGGCCGCATCTGGAAGACGGCGCGAGGCTTTGGCTTGAGCTTCCGCTTCGCCGGTCAACTGGGCGGCCAGCGCCGGATCGGTAATGCGCAATTGCGCGATGCGCTGCTGTTCGGCGACTTGTGTGGGATGCGGATCGAGACCGGGCAAGGTCGGGATGTTCATGTCCCGATGAGCAACGGCCATGAAGTCGTGCCAGATAGGTGCTGCGATCTGACCACCTGTGTTGCCGTTGGCCATGGGCCGGTTATCGTCGTTGCCCAGCCAGACGGAGGCCACATAACGGCCGGTGAATCCGACGAACCAGATGTCGTTCGGGCCGGAGCTCGTGCCGGTCTTGCCTGCCGAGTGTGTGAATTCCAGACCTGCGCGTTGTGCCGTTCCTTCGGTCACGACCTTGTTCATCATCCAGTTCATGCCGGCGGCGACTTCGGGCTTTATAATCTGAGGTGGGGCCGGTTCGTCGCGTTCGCGGCTGTAAATCAGCTCCCCCTTGGAATTGTAGATCTCCGTGACGCCATAGGGCAGCGCGCGCTTGCCGCCGTTGGCGAAGGTGGCAAACCCACCGGTATGTTCTAGAGGCGTGATGCCATAGTCGCCAAGCGCCATGGAGCAGGTCTTGCGAATGCCCTTGATGCCGAGGCGCTGGGTCATTTCGATGACGTTCTCACGGCCGACCGCAAAGGACAGTTCCGCGGCAACGGTATTCAACGATTTGGCGAGCGCCAACCACAACGGCAGGCGCGAGCCCGAGCCGCCGCCTCCGCCGTAGTTGGACGGGCTCCAGCGGCCGCACGAGCGTGACGCATCGCGGACAGTGGTCGTCGGTTTGTAGCCCCGTTCGAGTGCGGTGGCGTACACATAGACCTTGAATGACGATCCTGGCTGGCGGCGCGCATGGGTGGCGCGATTGAACTGGCTTTCGCCGTAGTCGGGTCCTCCGACCATGGCGCGTACGGCGCCGTCGGTCTCCATGGCTACCAGTGCGCCGGAGTTGAGGCGCAGGCCGCGGCCGCGCTGGCGAATGAAAGGCACGATGGCATCGTCGGCAGCCTTCTGCATCGACAGATCAATCGTGGTGCGGGCCGTGAGGACATACTGGCCTTTGCCTTCCGCCAGCTTCTGCACTTCTTCGAAGGCGTAATCGAGGAACCAATCCGGGCTGTCGGTGGTCCGCGCTTCGACGATTTTCGCCGGATTGAGACGGGCTTCGTGGACCTCTGCGGCGGTAAAGAACCCGGCCTCGACGAGGTTCTGCAATACTTCGTTGGTGCGGGCGCGGGATGCGGGCAGGTTGACGTGCGGAGCGTATTTCGTGGGTGCCTTATAAAGTCCGCCAAGAAGAGCTGCCTCGGCCAGGTTCACCTCGCGAACCGATTTGCCGAAATAGAACTGTGAAGCAGCTTCGACGCCAAAGGCACCGCCGCCCATATAGGCGCGGTCTAGGTAGAGCTTGAGGATTTCACGTTTGGTGAAGCGGCTCTCCAGGAGGAAGGAGAGGAACAGCTCCTTGATCTTGCGCTCCAGCGAGCGTTCCGAGGAGAGGAACAGGTTTTTCGCCAGCTGCTGGGTGAGCGATGAGCCGCCCTGGACGACGTCGTTGGCGCGAAGGTTTTCAGCCAGCGCGCGGACGGTGCCGAGCACGTCGATGCCGTAGTGTTCGAAGAAACGGCGGTCTTCGGTGGCCAGCGTGGCCTTGATCACGCTCTCGGGGATTTCTTCGAGGGGCACGGCGTCGTTATGCAGGATGCCGCGCTTGCCGATCTCGTTGCCATCCTTGTCGAGAAATTTGACGCTGTAGCGACCGGTGAGGAACTTGCCTTCATCGAACTCATTGAAGGCGGGAATGGCGAGCGCGAAGAGAACGACGAAGCCGCCGGCGCCCAATGTCAGACCTTCAGAGGCCAGTTCATTGAAGAGGCGCTTCCAACCGGTCAGCTGAAAACGGGCAAAGAAGGTCTGGCCGGCGTTCCAGGCGTCGCGGATGCGCGACCACGTTTCCGACAGGGTCGAATCGATCTTGGCATCGAGACCGAGAAGGTTCGAGAGCTTGTCACGGCCGCCCTGTTTGAAAAACCAGTCGCTCAAACTCGTCCGCCTCGCTAATGACGTCTACTCTCGAGGACGCAATCCTCGAACCACGGCCGCGCACATCGACCGGGCCCATGAGAACCGGGACCACTCGACGACAGACGCGCGGCGCCGACAAAAGGGCAGCACGACATGGCCAAGATGGGGCAGGGCCGGCGGAATCGTTCACGATCCGAAGGCGCAGGTCTAGCACTTTCCGCCCCAGAGGCGCGAGGGGGCCGTGGCATGCGCGAACGTGTCAAGATCAAAGACGGCGTCGAGCCCAAGCCCTTCTGGGAAACAAAGACCCTGGAGGAGATGACGGCTGCCGAATGGGAATCGCTGTGCGACGGCTGCGGGCGCTGCTGCCTCAATAAACTCGAGGACGAGGATACGGGTGAAATCGTGCTGACGCGGCTGGCCTGCGCGCTGCTCGATATCGGGAAGTGCCGGTGCTCCGACTATGCGAACCGGTTCGACAAGATGCCGGATTGCATCAATCTCACACCGGAAAAGGTGCGGACCCTGAAGTGGCTGCCGGCGACGTGCGGATACCGGCGCGTGAAGGAAGGCCGTGGGCTGGCCTGGTGGCACCCGCTCATTTCCGGCGACCCGGAAACCGTGCACCAAGCGGGAATTTCGGTGCGCGGCTTCGCGCGTTCGGAGAAGGGCGTGCGGGCCGACAACTTCGTCCGGTATATCATTTCAGACTTCGAGGACGGCGAGAGCTAAGTCTCTCGCCGCCCTTCGATGAGCGCTAGCGGCGGCGGTGGTATACGCGGTGCGCCCTATATGCACGGCGCGCACCATAGCCGCGATAGGGACTGTAGTATGCCCGGGCGCGCGCATACCCGTATGGGCGATAGTAGCGGTAGGGGCGATAGACTCGGTAGGCACGGTAGACGGGATAAGGGCGATAGTAATAGGCGTCGTCATAATAGTCGTCGTTATAATAATAGGCGGGGTAGCCGCCGTATCCGTAGCCGTAATAGGGACCATAATAGCGGTGGCGGTAAGCGCTGCCGATAATCACGGCGGTGGCGACGCCGGCCGCTATGCCCCAACCCCAGCCGCGATAGCGATGTGCATCGGCGCGATCGGTGGCGACCGTCATGCTTGCGACCGCGACCAGGAGCGCGAGGACGAGGCCATTCAGAGAACGCATACGCATTGAAACCTCCCATCGATACGGGTGTGCGTTCGAGGACGCACCCCGTGCTGCGAGATCGATGGACGATACCGCGACGGGGTTCGTTGATGAAGATCAATTCTTTAGATGGTCCGGACTCCGACGATGAACTCATCACCTCAATGCGCTCGTTCGCTTGTGAGAAATCTGATGAGTTCGACACGGCTGCCAGCGCGCAGCGACGACCAAGCTTGTGCATCGGGCAGGATCAGCTGGTCGGGTGGAATACCATCGCGTGCTTACGACTTATCCCCGCGTCGGTAGAGTGCGATAAACTGAAGGGTCTCTCTGAGTAAGTATCGGAATTGCAATGATAATTTTTGATTTTGCATTTGACAGCGTGACGGTCGTCGTGTAGGTTTTTGGTATGGTGCGAGAGTTGCGGGCGGTTCGAATGCGGTGATGCATTCGGGCCGTTTTCATTTTCGCGGCTCGTTCGCGAGACGCGGCTCGCACCAGTTCGCATTTCTTTCCCGGCATCGATGAAGACTGGAGTTGCTCCGCATGGCGCGTCCGCGTGTGGTCCTCGATGACGACGCGTGGGTGGCTGTCCGCGTTGCGTACGAGGACACGCCAGAGCCGGTGACGCGGATCCTGGCGCGGTTCGGGATCCAACGGCATCAGCTCTATGACCGGATCGCAATCGAGAACTGGCGGATGCGGTCGTCGGGCGTCGTCAAGTCGGCAGCCGACGTGGCGCCGCCGGTGGCACGACCGCCGCCCTTGCTGCGGTTCGAGCCTGCGACCAGCGATCCGGTGGGTGAAGGAATTGGCTGTCCGATCGACGGCGATCGGCCAGTGCAAACGCACGCGGAGCGCATGGAGCGGCTCTATCGCATCATCGACCGGCTACTGGAGAAGATGGAGAGCAACGTGGTCAATAATCCCAACATGACGGCACAAGAACAGGAACGCGCGGCGAAGGCGCTGACATCGACGATGACGGCGATGGAGCGGATGACCGACATCGCAGATCCGAAGAAAGCGCCCGAGACGTCCGACGGAGGCAAGAATACTGACAGTGCCGAAGCCGAACGGATGCGTCGCGAGATTGCGGAGCGTCTTGAGCGGCTCAGCGCCAAACTGCTCGACGACGCCGGCAAGTCTGAGTGACCTCACCGACGCCCAGATCCGGCGGATCTATTTCGACTGGCGGTTCTGGGCGCGTGACGATCAGCTGCCGCCGGACTCAGGTGATGGTTGGCGCGTGTGGCTGCTGCTCGGCGGGCGTGGCGCCGGCAAAACGCGGGCGGGGGCGGAGTGGGTTCGCGCGCAGGCCTTGGGTCTATGGGATCGGCAGGCGAGCGCATCGTCCGGTGCTGGTCCGCAACGGCGGCGGATCGCGCTCATCGGAGAGACGTTCGCCGATGTGCGGCGGGTGATGATCGAGGGCGCGTCGGGGCTGCTCAGCGTGCATCCGGAGAGCGAGCGGCCGGTGTTCGAAGCGTCAAACGGGCGGATCGTCTGGCCGAACGGGTCGGTGGCGCATGTGTTTTCAGCCGAGACGCCGGATAGTCTGCGCGGGCCGCAGTTCGAGTTCGCCTGGTGCGACGAGATCGCTAAGTGGCGCGAGCCGGATCAGGTTTGGGACATGCTGCAGTTTGCGCTGCGGCTGGGCGCGTCGCCGCGCGTGTGCGTGACAACGACGCCGCGTCCGCTGCCGTTCCTGAAGACGCTGATGGCGGATGCCGCGACGGTGACGATGCGGGCTGCGACGCATGACAACGCGGAGCATCTGGCGCCGGGGTTCGTTCAGGAAATGGAGCGGCGGTATCAGGGATCGGTGCTCGGGCGGCAGGAATTATTGGGCGAGATCGTCGAGGGTGAGCAGGGCGCGTTGTGGCGGCGCGACTGGATCGATGCGGGCCGCGTGGCTGCGGCGGGAGATTTGCGGCGTATCGTCGTGGCGGTTGATCCGCCGGTGACGGCGACGAAGGTGTCGGACGCCTGCGGGATCGTGGTGGCGGGCGAAGACGAGCAGGGCCAAGCGTTCGTGCTTGCCGATCTGACGCTCGAGGGGCGCGAGCCGCATGTGTGGGCGCGGGCGGCGGTGGCGGCCTATCATGAGTTTCAAGCCGACCACATCGTGGCGGAGACGAACCAGGGCGGTGATCTCGTGGTCGCGATCCTGAAGCAGATGGATGAGAACGTGCCGGTGCGGAAGGTGACGGCGACGCGGGGCAAGTGGCTGCGCGCGGAACCGGTGGCGGCGCTCTATGCGGACGGCCGCGTGGCGCATGTAGGTCGCTTTGAAAAGCTCGAGGCGCAGATGATGTCGTTTGCGGGTGACGGGCGTGCAGGTGGCCGCAGTCCAGACCGGCTCGATGCGCTCGTATGGGCGCTGACGGACTTGAAGCTCACGCCGCTGGCGCGACCTGGGATCCGAACGCTTTAGAGTGCGCCTTCCGACTCCGCTGCGCGGAGCCGGCCGGAAGGCGTGGCTGAGTGCGCCTTCCGACTCCGCTTGCGCGGAGCCGGCCGGAAGGCGTGGCTGTGTTTTGCGCCTGGCGACTCCGCTGTCGCGGAGCGGCCGCCGGGCGCGTTTGACAACTTGAAGGATACACCATGGCTCGATGGACGGAGCGGCTCGCGTCGATGTGGGCCGGGTCGCGGAGTACGTTGCCGTACGCGCTGACGGCACCGCCTTCCGCCGGTGACGAGAAGGCGACGCGGACCGGTTCGGTGGTCGCGGTGGAGACGCTCGGGCGACCGGTCTGGACACCGCGCGACTATCAGACCTTTGCGCGTGAAGGCTATATGCAGAACCCGATCGTGTACCGGTCGGTTCGCATGATCGCTGAAGCGGCGGCGTCGATCCCGCTCCTTCTGTATGAGGGCGTGCACGAGCACGAGGCGCATCCGCTTCTCGATCTCATCGCGCATCCGAACGCGGGACAGACGTCGGCGGATTTCTTCGAGAGCTGGTATGGCTACCTGCTCGTGTCGGGTAACGCGTATGCCGAAGCGGTCTTGATCGGCGATCGTGTGCGGGAATTGCACGCGCTGCGTTCCGATCGCATGAAGGTGATCCCCGGCAGCGAGGGCTGGCCGGAGGGATACGAATACACGGCAAACGGGCGGAGTGTCCGGTTCGGGGCAGATGCAGATGCGGCGGGTGGCGTGTCGCCGATCCTGCACATGAAGCTCTTTCACCCGGCGAACGATCACTATGGTTTCAGTCCGATCGAGGCGGCGGCAACTGCGATCGACATCCACAATACGGCGGCAGGCTGGAACAAGGCGCTGCTTGACAATTCGGCGAGGCCCTCCGGTGCGCTCGTCTATGGCAATGGCGGCGGGCGGTTGACGGCGGAGCAATTCGAGCGGCTGAAGACGGAGTTGGAGACGAACTTTCAAGGCGCCAAGCATGCGGGGCGTCCGCTGCTGCTCGAGGGCGGGCTCGACTGGAAGCCGCTGTCGCTGTCGCCGCGCGACATGGATTTCATCGAAGCCAAGAACGCGGCAGCGCGCGAGATCGCGCTCGCCGTCGGCGTGCCGCCGATGCTGCTCGGTATTCCGGGCGACAACACCTATTCCAACTATCAGGAAGCCACGCGCTCGTTCTGGCGACAGACCGTGCTGCCGCTCGTCAATCGAACGGCCATGGCGTTTACAGGCTGGCTCGCGCCGGCATTCGGGTCGGGACTTTTGCTGAGACCCAATCTCGATGATGTGGAGGCGCTGACGTTTGAGCGTGAGGCGCTCTGGCGGCGGCTCGATGCGGCGACGTTTCTCTCGCGCGACGAAAAGCGCGAGGCCGCCGGTTATCCGCCGGAGACCAGTGCATGAGGGAGGGCGTGAAGACGATGCGAGACCCGACGGTGGACGTTGCCGCTCCGGAGTTGAAGTTCACGGCGCTCGATCTTACGGACGCGGATGCGAGCGGTGTTTTCGAAGGGTACGCGAGCCTGTTCGATCGCGAGGACCTGGCGCGAGATGTGATCGTGCCTGGTGCGTTCCGGCAGAGTTTATCGGAGCGGGGCGCGCAGGGTGTGCGCATGCTCTATCAGCACGATCCGGCCCATCCCATCGGGGTGTGGGAGCGGATCGAGGAAGATGCGCTGGGCCTCAAGGTCAGAGGGCGCCTGACGCTCGAGACGGAAAAAGCGCGCGATGTTCTCTTTCTGATGCGCGCCGGCGCGATCGACGGCCTGTCCATCGGGTTCAAGGCGAAGCGGACGCGGCGCGAGGCACGCTCCGGCGTCCGGCGCATTCTGGACCTGCAACTCTGGGAAATTTCCATCGTGACGTTTCCCATGATGCCGGGCGCGCGGGTGCTCGGCGTCAAATCCACTCCGTTCGCCGGGGCGATCCCGACCGAACGCCAATTCGAGCGCTGGCTTGTGCGGGAAGCCGGGTTCACGCGCTCGGCTGCCCGGACGCTCATGCGATCGGGATACGACGGTCTGAAGTCCCAGCGGGATGCGGGCACGGACACGAACGGTGAGACAGCGGATCTCTCCGGCCAATTGCGTCGGCTGACCGCGCTCATCAAGTCTGCCACCACCTGACAAGGATTGAAAACAATGGACGCACTTGAAACCAAGGCCGGGTTGGGCCGCGATCTAGACGAGCTGATGCAGGCCTTCGAGGCCTTCAAGGACACCAATGACCGCCGCCTCGCCGAAATCGAGCGGCGTGGTTCGGAAGATGTCGTGACGGCCGACAAGCTCGCCCGCATCGAGAAGACGATGGATGCGCTTGCTTTGAAGCAGGCGCGCGTGCCTCTCGGTGAACGGGACGCCAAGCCGGTCGCGGAACTCGCACACAAGTCTGCGTTCGACGGTTACGTGCGCAAGGGCGAGACGGCGAACTTGACGGCATTGGAACAGAAAGCCCTCTCGGTCGGCATTGATGCGGACGGCGGCTTCCTGGTGCCAAAAGAGACCGAACGCGCGGTGAATACGGCCTTGAAGACGGTGTCTCCGATCCGCTCGGTCGCTGGTATTCGCCAGGTTTCGGGTTCGGTTTACAAGGTGCCGTTTGCGACGACAGGTGCGGCGACGGGTTGGGTCGGTGAAGCGGCGGTGCGTCCGCAGACCAACACGCCGACGCTGGCTGAGCTGTCGTTCCCGACCATGGAACTCTACGCCATGCCGGCGGCGACACAGGCGATCCTCGATGACAGCGCCGTCGACATCGATGCGTGGCTCGCGGAAGAAGTCCGGGTCGCCTTCGCCCAGCAGGAAGGCACGGCGTTCGTTACCGGTGATGGCGTCAACAAGCCGAAAGGTTTCCTCACCTATCCGACGGTGGCGAATGCCTCGTGGACGTGGGGCAATCTCGGCTTCGTGACGTCGGGTGCAGCGGGTGCATTTCCTGCCGCCAACCAGGCCGACAAGCTGATCGACCTCGTCTATGCGGTGAAGGGGACGTATCGCGCGAACGGTTCGTTCGTGATGAACCGCTCGACGCTCGGCACCGTGCGCAAGATGAAGGATGCCGATGGCTCGTACATCTGGCAGCCTTCGGGTGATGCGGCGCAGCCGTCGCGCTTGCTCGGCTATCCCGTCGTCGAAGCGGAAGACATGCCGAACATCGCGGCGAACAGCCTCTCGATCGCATTCGGTGATTTTGCGAGCGGCTATCTGATCGTCGATCGCGTGGGGATCCGCGTGCTGCGCGATCCCTATTCCTCCAAGCCGTATGTGCTCTTCTACACGACCAAGCGCGTCGGCGGCGGCGTCAGGGACTTCGACGCGATCAAGCTGATGCAGTTCTCGATCTAAAGCGCTCACGCCGGCTAATCCGAGCGCTCGCGCGTTCGGGCCGGCTCCGCGGGGGCGCGGCTTGCCGCGGGTCGCCTTGCTCCCCGGCGCTTTGCGCCGAAGTTTTGCTTCGCTCACG
>ERZ1066138.529-NODE-529-length-12863-cov-10.210806_pt1 | contig 12863 bp, 10 predicted proteins | sample MGYA00382785_ERZ1066138 | MGnify/ENA primary metagenome ERZ1066138 (study PRJEB33369, sample SAMEA5778368) | biofilm metagenome | biome: Industrial cooling water; feature: Water cooling tower basin; material: Biofilm | place: United Arab Emirates | collected...
GCGCTGCGGCCGCTGGCGCGCAGCGCGTCGGCCAGCGCGGCGCGCCGCGGCGCCAGCGCGGCGGCCTGGGCCGGGTCGTCGAGGGTGGTCGCGCCGTAGGACTCGGCGAACAGCAGCAGCACGTCGGCGCCGCGCAGCGCGCCGAGGTCGTGGGCGTCGAAGCGCGGGCTCGGCGGCAGCCGCGACTCGGCCTGCGCCGGCGACAGCCACGCCGGCAGCATCTGCATCTGGCGCAGCAGCGTCGGGCTGACCGGCAGCGCGAAGAACCAGCGCGTGTCGCGCTCGACATAAGGATGCACCGCGAAGCTGACCGACAGCGCTGCGCCGGCCGCCAGCAGCCAGGGCCGCGGCGGGTGCCAGGCCAGCGAGGCGGCGAGCCGGCCGACGGCCCAGCGGACCAGCCCGTGCAGCGCCGCCAGGCCGAGCAGCAGCGCGAGCCCGCCGGCGGCCAGCCGCCAGGCCGGCTCGGACCCCGCCGCCAGCCCCAGCACGCCGGCCAGGTGGCGGCCGTCCCAGTACAGATGCACCGGCCGGCCGAACACCGCCGGCACCGTGACGTCGATGTAGCGCAGCAGCACCAGCAGCGTCGTCGCCGCCGCGAGCGCCGCCACACCGCGCCGGCCGAGGGGGCCGCGCCAGGCGGTCCACAGCGCCAGCAGCACGACGCCGGCGCACAGCTCGTACGACAGCCGCGGGCTCAGCCGCACGCCCAGGCCGGGCCAGCGGTTCTCCAGGCAAAGCAGCGCGTTGAGCACCGCGAAGGCCAGCGCGAAGCCGAGCAGCCAGCGGCCCCAGCCGGGCGCAGCGGCGGGCGGCGGGGCGGTCGTCGCGTGCAGGGGTGTCGGCATGCGGGCCGATTCTGCGTGCTCACGGCGGCCCTAAACTCGACCGGGCTTCAGGAGACGACCATGGCAGCCTTCCAGTGGGACGATCCGCTGCGCCTCGACGCGCAGCTCGACGCCGACGAACGCGCGGTGCGCGACGCCGCCCGCGACTACGCCCAGGGGCGCCTGGCGCCGCGGGTGCTGGAGGCCTTCCGCCACGAGCGCACCGACCCGGCGATCTTCCGTGAGATGGGCGAGCTCGGCCTGCTCGGCGCGACCCTCCCCGAGGCCTACGGCGGCACCGGTCTGAGCCAGGTCTGCTACGGCCTGGTGGCGCGCGAGATCGAGCGCGTCGACTCCGGCTACCGCTCGATGATGAGCGTGCAGAGCTCGCTGGTGATGCTGCCGATCGAGCGCTTCGGCAGCGAGGCGACGAAGCAGCGCTACCTGCCCAAGCTGGCCCGCGGCGAGTGGGTCGGCTGCTTCGGCCTGACCGAGCCCGACCACGGCTCCGACCCCGGCGGCATGGCCACCCGCGCGCGCGCCGTGGCCGGCGGCTACGAGCTGAGCGGCAGCAAGATGTGGATCACCAACAGCCCGATCGCCGACGTCTTCGTCGTCTGGGCCAAGGACGACGAGGGCGCGATCCGCGGTTTCGTGCTCGACAAGGGCGCCAAGGGCCTCTCGGCGCCGGCGATCCACGGCAAGGTCGGGCTGCGCGCGTCGGTCACCGGCGAGATCGTGATGGACAGGGTGTTCTGCCCCGAGGCCAACGCCTTCGCCGAGGTGCGCGGCCTGAAGGGCCCCTTCACCTGCCTGAACAGCGCCCGCTACGGCATCGCCTGGGGTGCGCTCGGCGCGGCCGAAGACTGCTTCCACCGCGCCCGGCAGTACGTGCTGGACCGCCAGCAGTTCGGCCGCCCGCTGGCGGCCAACCAGCTGATCCAGAAGAAGCTCGCCGACATGGCCACCGAGATCGCCCTCGGCCTGCAGGCCTGCCTGCGCCTGGGGCGGATGAAGGACGAAGGCACGGCGGCGGTCGAGACCACGTCGATCCTGAAGCGCAACTCCTGCGGCAAGGCGCTCGACATCGCACGGATGGCGCGCGACATGATGGGCGGCAACGGCATCTCCGACGAATTCGGCGTCGCCCGCCACCTCGTCAACCTCGAGGTCGTCAACACCTACGAGGGCACCCACGACGTGCACGCACTGATCCTCGGCCGCGCGATCACCGGCCTGCAGGCCTTCGCCTGACGCGGGGCTGAGAGCCCCGCGCCGCGCCGCCGCCCGACCCCGGCCGCGCTTACAGTGAAGCCATGCACATCCTGCTCGCCGAAGACGACCCGGCCCTGGCCGAATCGACCGCCCGCGCACTGCGCTCGCAGGGCTGGGTGGTGGACCACACGCCGCGCGGCGAGCCGGTGCCGGCCTCCGTCAAGGCCGACCCCTACGACCTGGTGATCCTCGACATCGGCCTCGCCGGCATCGACGGCTTCGAGACCCTGCAGCGCATCCGCGCCCAGGGCTCGACGCTGCCGGTGCTGATGCTGACCGCGCGCGACGCCGTCGAGGACCGCGTGCGCGGCCTCGAGATGGGCGCCGACGACTACCTCGTCAAGCCCTTCGCGCTGGCCGAGCTGATCGCGCGCGTGCGCGTGCTGACGCGCCGCCACCAGGTGCGCCAGGGCAGCGTGCTGGCGATGGGCGGCCTGCGCATGGACCTGGAGGCGCGCCGCGCCTGGATCGGCGGGCAGGCGCTGGAACTGTCGGCGCGCGAATGGTCGGTGCTCGAGTACCTGCTCGGCCGCGTCGGCCACGTCGTCGGCAAGGAGCAGATCCTGCAGGCCATCAGCAGCTGGGACGAGGCCTTGTCGGAGAACGCCGTCGAGGTCTACGTGTCGCGGCTGCGGCCCAAGATCGAGCCGGCCGGGTTGAGGATCCGCGCGGTGCGCGGCTTCGGCTACCTGGTGGAGGAAGCGGCGCCGCCGCCGCCGGGCTGATGTTCCGCAGCCTCAAGACCACCCTGATGCTGTGGGTGGTGGTGGTGATGCTGGTGATCGTCCCGGCCTGGGCCTACTACGGCCTGCGCGGCCAGATCGAGCTGAACGACTCGGCCTACGACGTCGCGCTGCACGACTGGGCCCTGGCGCTGGGCAACCTGGTCGACGTCGAGCGCGGCCGGGTGAGCTTCGAGCTCAACGCGCAGACCGAGTCGCTGCTGCGCGCCACCAGCACCACCGACGACACGCTCTACCACGTCGTCATCGGGCCGCAGGGCGACGTGCTGGCCGGCGACGCGCCGCTGGCCGGGCCGCCGATGACGCTGCTGCGCGGCGAGCGCCGGCTGCTCGACGCGGTCCACGACGGCCAGCCTGTGCGCATGGCGGTGCATGCGGTCGACTGCGGCCGCGCGCTGTGCCAGGTGCGCGTGGCCGAGACGCTGCGCAAGCGCGAGCGCACCCGCGAGGAGGCGCTGGCGCTGACCGCCGGCCTGTCGGCCGGCGGCGCGGCGTTGCTGGCGCTGGCGATCTGGGGCGTGGTCGCGCGCACGATGCGGCCGCTCGCTTCGGTCAACGCCCAGCTCGCCGAACGCTCGCTCGACGACCTGCGCCCGCTGCGCCGCGGCCGCGTGCCGAGCGAGCTGCGGCCGCTGATCGACGCGGTCGACCAGCTGCTCGCACGGGTGGCCGGCGACGCCGCGCGCCAGCGTCACTTCATCGCCGACGCCGCCCACCAGCTGCGCACGCCGCTGACCGCGCTGCGCACCGAAACCGAGCTGGCGCTGCTCGAGCCGCACCCGCCGGCGGTGCACCAGACGCTCGAGCGCGTGAACCGCTCGGCGCAGCGCGTCGCGCGGCTGGCGGATCAGCTGCTGACGCTGGCGCGCGCCGAGGCGAGCAGCCGCGAGCCCGGTGGCGTCGAGACGGTCGACCTCAAGGCGGTGGCGCACGATGCGGCGCAGGACTGGGTGCCGCGCGCGCTCGAGCGCGGCGCCGACCTCGGCTTCCAGCTCGACGCCGCACCGGTGCGCGGCCGGCGCCACCTGCTCGGCGAGCTGCTGGCCAACCTGATCCACAACGCGCTCGAGCACGCCGGCGATCCCCAGCGGCCGGCGCGCATCACCGTGCGCACCGCCCACGCCGAGGCCGGGGGCGTCGCGCGCGTCGCGCTGCTGGAGGTCGAGGACAACGGCCCCGGCCTCGCGCCGGCGGAGCGCGAGCGCGTCTTCGAGCGCTTTTACCGCCCGGCGGGCTCGGCCGGCCAGGGCAGCGGGCTGGGCCTGGCGATCGTGCGCGACATCGCCCAGTCGCACGGCGCGCAGGTCACGCTGCACGACGCCGAGGGCGGCGGCCTGCGGGTGCGCGTCGCGTTCCCCGCGGTGCTCAGCTGAAGCGCGTGGTCATGGCGGTCAGCAGCTCGTCGATCGTGCCGAGCATCTCGTCGACGGCCACCGGCTTGGTCAGGTAGCGCGTCGCGCCGGCGTTCAGCGCGGTGGCGATCTGCGCCGGCAGCGCGTCGGCCGACACCACCACCACCGGGATCGCGGCGGCCGCCTCGTCGGCCTGCAGGTGGTGCAGCAGCTCCAGGCCGCTGATGTCGGGCAGGTGCATGTCGAGCAGGATCAGGTCCGGCGGCTCGGTGCGCACCGCGGCCAGGCCCTCGAGCCCGGTCATCGCCACCGCGAGCTGCACCTGCGGGCGCTGCGCCAGCATGCCGCGCATCACCTCGACGTTGATCTCGTTGTCCTCGATGTAGAGCACGCGGCGGCGGTGGTAGCCGTAGGAGGTGTCGTCGAGCGGCGCCGGCTTGGTGGCGGCGGTGTCGTCGGGTGCCGGCGGCAGCGTCAGCGTGAAGACCGAGCCTTCGCCCTCGCGGCTGGCGACCGCCAGGCTGCCGCCGAGCCGCTCGGCCAGCAGCCGTGCGATCACCAGGCCGATGCCGGTGCCCTCGGCGCCGCCGCGCTCGCGGCCGAGGCGGTTGAAGGGTTCGAACAGCCGCGCGAGCTGCTCGGTGTTCATGCCCAGGCCGGTGTCGGCGACGTCGACCTCGGCCCTGGGCGTGCCATCGGGGGCCGCGGTGCGCCGCATCGTCACGAGGACGCGGCCGTCCTCGCGGTTGTACTTGACGGCGTTGCTCAGCAGGTTGGTGAGGATCTGCTTGATGCGCGTGGCGTCGCCCAGCACCCGCAGCGCCGCACCTTCGTCGGCCCCGCGCTCCAGCGCGACGCGGCGCGCGCGCGCCTGCGGCTCGACGAGCGCGAGGGACTCGTCGAGCAGCGGTGCGAGCCGCAGCGGCTCGATCTGCAGCTTGAGCGTGCCGGATTCGATGCGCGAGAGGTCGAGCACGTCGTTGATCATCTCCAGCAGGTGCCAGCCGGCGCTGCGGATCTGGCCGACCCATTCGCCGTGGCGCGCGTCGAGCCGCGGTGCGCGGTCGAGTTCGAGCAGCTGCGCGAAGCCGAGCATCGCGTTGAGCGGCGTGCGCAGCTCGTGGCTCATGCGCGAGAGGAAGTCGCTCTTGGCGCGGTTGGAGGCTTCGGCGCGCTCGCGGGCCCGTTCGGCCTCCTCGAGCCGCAGGTGCTCGGACATGTCCTCGACCAGCGCGACGAGGCGGAACGGCGCGCCGGCGGCGTCGCGCAGCAGCGTCATCGTCACGTCGACCCACAGCACGCGGCCGTCGCGCGTCAGCAGCCGCTCGCGCCGCCGCGCCACCGCCAGCTCGCCCTGGGCGAGCCGCTCGCGGGTTCGGCGGTCCTCCTCGACGTCGTCGGGATGCATCATCGACGCCGTCGAGCTGCGCAGCAGGTCGACTTCGGGGTAGCCGCTCATCGCGACGAACACCTTGTTGGTCTGCTTGATGCCGCCCTGCAGGTCGGTGTAGAGCACGCCCATCGGCACCGAATTGAAGATGTTGCGGAAGCGCTGCTCGCTGTCGCGCAGCGCGTGCTCGGTGGCCTCGCGCTCGGCGATCTCGTGCTGCAGCTGGAAGGTGCGCTCGGCCACCGCGAGCTCGGTGCGGCGGGTGCGGCCGGTCACGATCAGCAGCAGCGCGCCCATCAGGCCGATCGCCATCAGCCCGGTGATCGCGAACAGCCAGCCGGTGCCGGCGTCGCCGGCGAGCGGGCCGCCGGCCTCGGCCGGCACGCCGCCGGGCGCGCGCACCTTCAGCGCCCAGGGCCGGCCGCCGAACTGGACCGCCGCCAGCTGCGTCGGCACCTCGGCGCCGCCCTCGGCCTCGCAGTCGGGCGGCCCGGCGAGCCGGCGAATCGACGCGGCCGGGTCGGTGTCGAGCAGGCAGACCTGCAGGTAGGCCGGCAAGCCGCTGCGCAGCGCGGCGAGCGCGTCGTCCATCCGCAGCGTCAGGAACACCAGGCCGCGCAGCGTGTCGGGCATCGACGCGGGCACGGCGCGGTAGATCACGACGCCGACCTGGCGGTCGGTCTCCTGGGTGAGCCGGAAGGCCGCGCTGGCGGCCGGCGCACCGCTGCGGCGGGCGCGCTCGATCGCCTCGCGTGCCGGCGCGATCGACAGCGCGTTGACGCCGATCGCGGCCTCGTTGCCGTGGCGCGGCTCGACGTAGCGCATCGCCACGACCTCGGTGTCGGCGGCGGCGAGCGCGGCGTCGCGGTCGAACACGCGAAAGCCCGGCTCACCGGTGGCCTGGACGGCGGCCTCGAAGGCGGGCAGATCGGCCCGCGCGATGCGCTCGTGCCAGCCGAGCGCCTGCACGCTCGGCAGCTTGCCCAGCCACACCGCGCTGGCGCGGCGGAACTCGTCGGCGTCGACCTCGCTCGACGCGATGTAGACGCCGTGCAGCGCCTCCAGCGCGTCGAGGTGGGCCTGCAGGCGCAGCTCGAGGGTGCGGCTCGCGGTCTGGGCGTCGCGCTCGAAGCGGGCGTCGCTGCGCTGCATCTGCCAGCGGGCGATCTGCCCGATGCCCAGCGCCAGCAGCAGCGTCGCGCACACCAGCGGCAGCGCGACCGCGTGGCGGCGCGGCCGCCAGGCCTCGCGCGGCGTGCCGAACAGGCTCAGCGCCACCGGCGCGGCGATCACGACGCCGAGCGTGTCGCCGGCCCACCAGGTGAGCCATGTGAGGGCCAGCGCGTCGGCCGGCACGCGGCCGTTGAACCACAGCACCAGCACCGCCAGGCTGGCGCTGACCAGGCAGGCCAGCGCGCCGCCATAGCCGAAGAAGCGCGCGATCGCCAGCGGGCTGTCGAGTGTCGGCGCCGGGCCGACGTGGCGGCGCACCAGCGCGGCGCCGAGCAGCGCCTGCAGCGCCGCGCCGGCGCCGATCGGCAGCGCCACGCGCAAGGCGGCGAGCAAGCCGTGGCCTTCGATCAGGCCCGGCAGTGCGCCGACCGCGACGCTGCCGACCAGCACCGCCGGCGCGAGCCGCGCGCCATAGGCCAGCACAAGCGCCAGCGCCAAGCCCGCGGCGGGGAAGATCGGCGCCGCGTGGCCCGGCGGCAGCGCCAGCGTCAGCGAGGCCCAGCCGATCAGCGTGTAGGCCAGCGCCGCCGCCGCGGAGATCAGCAGCAACCGGGGCAGGGCAGGGGCGGCGGCAGGGGGCATCGAGGCGGACGGGGGGCGGCGAACCGGACGCATCCATGCCGGTCGGGGCCCGCCCGCGAGCCTAACACCGCATCGTCGCGACGACGGTGTCGGGCGGCCGTTGCGGCTCAGACGTTGAACAGGAAGTTCATCACGTCGCCGTCCTTGACGACGTACTCCTTGCCCTCGGCGCGCATCTTGCCGGCTTCCTTCGCGCCCTGCTCGCCGCGGTGGGCGATGTAGTCGTCGAAGGCGATCGTCTGCGCGCGGATGAAGCCGCGCTCGAAGTCGGTGTGGATCACGCCGGCCGCCTGCGGCGCCGTGTCGCCGACGCGGATGGTCCAGGCCCGCACCTCCTTGGGGCCGGCGGTGAAGTAGGTCTGCAGCCCGAGCAGCTTGAAGGCGCTGCGGATCAGCCGGTTCAGGCCCGGCTCGTCCTGCCCCATCGCCTGCAGGAACATCAGCTTGTCCTCGTCGGCCATGTCGGCCAGTTCCGACTCGGTCTTGGCGCAGATCGCCACCACCGGCGCCTTCTGGCCTTCGGCGTAGACGCGCAGCTTGTCGAGGTGGGCGTTGCCCTCGAAGCCGGCCTCGTCGACGTTGCCGACGAACATCGCCGGCTTGGCGGTGATCAGGCACAGCGGCTTGAGCACCGCCAGCTCCTCCTTGCTGAAGTCGATGCTGCGCACCGGCCGGGCCTCGTTGAGCGCCGGCAGGCATCGGTCGAGCACCGCGCACAGGCGCTGCGCGTCCTTGTCGCCGGCCTTGGCCGGCTTGACCCAGCGTGCCAGCGCCTTCTCGACGGTGGCGAGATCGGCGAGGCACAGCTCGGTCTGGATCACCTCGATGTCGGCGATCGGATCGACCTTGCCGGCGACGTGGATCACGTTCTCGTCGTCGAAGCAGCGCACCACGTTGACCACCGCGTCGGTCTCGCGGATGTGCGCGAGGAACTGGTTGCCCAGGCCCTCCCCCTTGCTGGCGCCGGCCACGAGCCCGGCGATGTCGACGAACTCGACGATCGCCGGCACGAGCTTCTCGGGCTTGACGATCTCGGCCAGCTTCTGCAGCCGCGCATCGGGCAGCTCGACGATGCCGACGTTGGGCTCGATGGTGCAGAACGGGTAGTTCTCGGCGGCGATACCGGCCTTGGTCAGCGCGTTGAAGAGTGTGGACTTGCCGACATTGGGCAGGCCCACGATGCCGCATTTGAGGCTCATGGGGACTTCCGAGAGGGTGGGGGACGGCAGGGCGCGCACTTGCGCGATGCCGGCGTGAATTTTACCCGCCGCGCACGCACCGTTTCGGCGCGGTGCTGCAGGCTCCGTGCCAGCGGATGACACGCAGATGAATGTCCACAGGCCGCCACGGGCTCCTCCATCTGCGGGGTGCGTCGCGGCGGGTGGGTCGCTACCTTGAGCGCATGGACACGAGCACCACCTCGACCCCTTCGTCATCCGCCCCCGGTCGCGTCGTCGCATGGCGGCGCGAGATGCGGCTGGCGGCCTCGCCGGCCGGCCTGGCGCTGCTGTTCGACGCCGCGGTGTTCGCGCTGCTGCTGCCGGCGCTGAGCCTGTTGCCGGCCTGGCGGTCGCCGTTCGGCTCCGAGAGCGGGCTGATGCTGTGCGGCGCGCTGCTGCTGGCCTGGCTGTGGGCCTCGATCTGCGCGCCGGACTGGCGGCGCTACCTGCGACTGCGTCGCCGCTTCATGGCGCGCGCGCCCTTGCCGCCGGCGCCGCTGCAGCGCGTCACGACGCTGCGCAGGCGTGTCGTCGCCGCGCCGCGGGTGCGCTCGGCCTACCGGCCTGCGCAGCCGGGCGGCGCGCTGCGTTCGCAGTGGGCCTGGCGCGCCGGCGGGCGCTGAGCGCTCAGAAGCCCAGGCTGGCGAGCAGGTCGTCGACCTCGCCCTGGTTGGCGACCACGTCGGTGCGGCCGGCCGGGTCGACCACCGGGCCGTTGAGGATCGTCGACTCGACCTTCTGCACCACCTCGGCCGGCGCGGCCTGCACCAGCAGCTTGACGAGCGAATCTTCCAGGTCGCTGGCCAGCGACACCACCTTCGCGACCACCTGGCCGGTCAGGTCGTGGAAGTCCTGCGCCATCATGATGTCGGTCAGGTGCTGGTCGATGCGCGCGGTGGCGGACTCGACGTCGCCGACGAAGTTGATCACCGCGCCCGAGGCCACGGCCTTGACCGGGTCCTTGACGATGGCCTGCGCGATGCGCCGCGTCTCGGCGGCGATGTGGGCGTGCTCGACCTTGGCTTGGTCGACCGAGTTCAGCACCTTGTTGGCGGCGGCGCCGGTCTTCTCGGCGATGTAGTTCAGGCGGCTGCGCGCGTCGGGCAGGCCCTCGGCAGCGTTCTGCAGCTTCGGCATCACGCCGAGCTGCGACAGCGTGTCGTGCAGCTGACGGGTGATGTGGCCGAGCTGCTGGAACACCTCGGGCGAGGCGCCGCCGCCGGCGGCGGCCGCGTTCGGCTCGGCGAGCACGGCCGTGTCGTCCATCTTCATGGGAAGCTCCTGTTCTTATGGGCTCGTGGGCTCAGGCCGTGGCGGCGAGCTTCTGCATGATCTTCTGGACCTTTTCCTCCAGGGTGGCCTTGGTGAAGGGCTTGACGATGTAGCCGGCCGCACCGGTCTGCGCGGCCAGGACGATGTCCTCCTTGCGCGCTTCGGCGGTGACCATCAGCACCGGGATGTGCTTGAGGCTGTCGTCGGCCTTCACGGCCTTGAGCAGGTCGAAGCCGTTCATGTTGGGCATGTTGATGTCGGAGACGACGAAGTCGAACTTCTGCGCCTTCAGCATCTGCAGCGCGGCGGCACCGTCCTCGGCCTCCTCGGCGTTGTTGTAGCCGATCTCCTTCAGCAGGCCGCGCACGATGCGCCGCATGGTGGAGAAGTCGTCGACGATCAGGAACTTCAGGTCGGGGGTGCTCATGGTCGGGTTCCTCGCGGGCAAACGGGGCGCGGCCGCTGGGGCGTGCTGGATGGGTTATCGGGCGGTGTCGGCCGCACTTGAGGCCGCGGCGACGGCCGGCAGCGGCGCCGCGGCGACCTCGACCACCGCCGGCGCCTCGGCCGTGGCGGCCGTCTGGGCCGACTGCAGGAAACGGTCCTCGGCGTCGCGGTTCATCACGATGATGCTGATGCGGCGGTTGATCGGGTTCAGCGGGTCGGCGCGGTCGTAGGGCACGCTGGCGGCCAGGCCCTGGATGCGCAGCACCTGGGCGTCGCCGAGGTGGCCGGCGACCAGCTCGCGCCGCGAGGCGTTGGCGCGGTCGGCCGACAGCTCCCAGTTGCTGTAGCCCGCCGGGCCGGCGCCGAAGGCCGCGGCGTCGGTGTGGCCCTCGAGCGTCAGCTTGTTCGGCACTTCGGCAAGCACGCCGCCGATGGCGCGCAGCAGCTCGCGCATGTAGGGCTTCACGACCGCCGAGCCGCTGTCGAACATCGGCCGGTTCTGCTCGTCGACGATCTGGATGCGCAGGCCGTCGGGCGTCATGTCGAGGCGGATCTGCGACTTGAAGGCATCGAGCTGCGGGCTGGTCGCGAGCACCTGCTCGACGCGCTCCTTCAGCGCCTCGAGCCGCGCCGCCTCGGCGGCGGCCTGCTGGGCCTTCAGCGCCTGCAGCTGGTAGGTCTTGCGCTCGGCCTCGACCTGGCCGCGCTTGACCTGGCCGGTCGAGCGGGTGAGGTCCTGGCCGCCGCCCTGGATGACGTGCGAGCTGTCGCCCGAGCCCGAGCCGCCCATCATCGAGATCTTGACCGGGTTGTTGAAGTAGTCCTGGATGCCCTTGCGGTCGCCCTCGGTCGTGGAGCCGAGCAGCCACATCAGCAGGAAGAAGGCCATCATCGCCGTGACGAAGTCGGCGTAGGCGATCTTCCAGGCGCCGCCATGGTGGCCGTGGCCGCCTTTCTTGATCTTCTTGACGATGATCGGCTGGAGCTTCTTCGCGTCACCGGCCATGGCTTACTTCTTTCCCTTGACGTGGCCTTCGAGCTCGGCGAAGGAGGGGCGCTCGGTCGAGTACAGCGTCTTGCGGCCGAACTCCACGGCGATCGCCGGGGCGTAGCCCTGCATGCTCGCCAGCAGCGTGGTCTTGATGCACTGCAGCTCCTTGCCGCCCTCGTCGATCTTCTGCTCGAGCAGGCCGGCAAGCGGCTCCACCACCGCGTAGGCCAGCAGGATGCCGAGGAAGGTGCCGACCAGCGCCGAGCCGATCATGCCGCCCAGCACCGCCGGCGGCTGGCCAACCGAGCCCATGGTGTTCACGACGCCCAGCACCGCGGCGACGATGCCGAAGGCCGGCAGGCCGCCGGCCAGGCGCGTCAGCGCCGCGGCGGGCTGGTGCGCCTCGTGGTGGTGGGTCTCGATCTCGCTGTCCATCAGCGACTCGATCTCGTGCGGGTTCAGGTTGCCCGAGACCATCATCCGCAGGTAGTCGGTGATGAACTCGACCACGTGGTGGTCGGAGCCGACGGTGGCGTACTTCTTGAACAGCGCCGACTCGTGCGGGCTCTCGACGTCCTTCTCGATCGCCATCAGGCCTTCCTTGCGGGCCTTCTGCAGGATGTCGTAGAGCAGCGCCATCAGCTCCATGTAGCGCGCCTTGGTGTACTTGCTGCCCTTGAGCAGCTTGGGCATCGCGCCGAGCACGGCCTTGAGCACCTTGGGCTGGTTGCAGACGATGAACGCGCCGATCGCGCCGCCGCAGATCGCCATCATTTCGGTCGGCAAGGCCTTCAGGATCACGTCGAGGTTGCCCCCGTGAATGATGTACGCGCCGAAGATGCATCCCAGCGCGACGACGTAGCCGATGATGACGAACATGAGGTGCTTCCGTGCTCCGTGGCGCCCACCCCGGGGTCGCCGGAGCGGGTCTGTGCACTGGGTATCGGCCGGGCGGCCGGCTTCTTGAGTGTCGGCACGGCCGGCAGCGGCCGATCCGCCAAACCGCGCCGACCGGCGCCTTCAGAACCGCGCCGACCGGCGCCCTCATAAAGAGCGGGCTCCGGTCTGGCGACGGGAGCCCGCAAGCACCTCGGGGGTGCACGGAGGAGACAACCAGAAAGACGTGCTGATCGGTTTATCGGCGGCTGGTGGCCGGACTTGAAGGCCGCTCAGTGCAGGTGCAGGCCGCCGGCGGCCTTGCCCTTGCCGGCGCGCGCCGGCGGGTTGCACAGACCGCAGACGAAATGCTTGCCGATCTCGTGCGGGTGCGTGACGAAGTGGCCGCCGCACTTGGTGCAGGGCGTCATCGTCAGCATGCCGTTGTCGATGAACTTCACCAGGCGCCAGGCGCGCGTCACCGACAGCAGCGCCTCCAGGCCCTGCGACTCGGTCTGCTCGAGGTAGAGGCGGTAGGCCTTGATCACGGTGTCGATCTCGTCGAGCGCCGCGGCCTTGTTCAGGTACTCGTGGATGTTGAGGAACAGGCTGGCGTGGATGTTCGGCTGCCAGGTCATGAACCAGTCGGTCGAGA
>ERZ1066138.530-NODE-530-length-12822-cov-5.205217_pt1 | contig 12822 bp, 9 predicted proteins | sample MGYA00382785_ERZ1066138 | MGnify/ENA primary metagenome ERZ1066138 (study PRJEB33369, sample SAMEA5778368) | biofilm metagenome | biome: Industrial cooling water; feature: Water cooling tower basin; material: Biofilm | place: United Arab Emirates | collected...
GCGTTGAAGTAGGGGAGCGCGTCGCCGCGCACCGGGATCGGCTGCTCGAGTCGGCGGCGCAGACGCAGGCGGTCGATCTCGGCCTTCAGGGCGTCGGCGGCATCGGGCTCGACGCCGTCGACGTAGCCGAGCATCTGGCCCTGGTGATCGACGAGGACGAGATGCGTCGTGTGCGTGACCGCGTTGCCCGGCTCGGGATACTTGTTCGGGAAGACCATGTTCAGAAAGCCGAACCGCGCGAGATCGTGCACGCGCTCCTTCGGGCCCGTCAAGAACAGCCACTTCTCGGGATCGGCCTTCTTGTACTCGGCGAACTCCTCGAGCGTCTTGAGAGATGAGCCGTGCAGATCGAGGCTGACGAGGCGGACGTCAGACTTGTTGCGATAGGTCTCGTGCAGCTTCTCCATGCTTGGCATGTTGCGGATGCACAGATTGCAGCCGGGATAGAAGAACTGCGCGACCCAGATCTTGCCCAGCAGATCGCGAGCGCGGACCTCATCGCCGCCGGGCGCTTGCAGCGTGAAATCGGGGACGGGCATCGGCTCGGCGTACGCCTGAAAGCGCGCGGGCCCCTGCGCGGCGGCGGACGAGGCGATCCCGAGCGACAGAAACAGCGCAAGACAACGCGACATGAATCGGCTCACGGCGCCGCGGGGAGCGACGCTTCGTAGTAGGGGACCGAGCTTTCCGGGTACACGTGCCACGCCAGCGATGCGTCGATCGACAGGATGATCACCATCATCACCGTGACGATGCAGACCGGCAGAACGATGCAGTAGACCTTGCCCCAGTCGAACATCAGGTGCATGAAGATCGCCGCGACGAGGCTCGCCTTGATGACGGCGACGATCATGATAATGCCGGCGCCGGTCAGGTTGTTCTCGCCGAAGATGCGGTTGACGATGAACGACATCGCCGTGCACACGCATAGCGCGACGAAGACGTACATGTACAGCTGAAAGCTCGGCCCCGCGTGGTCGCCGTGCGCGCCGTGCCCGGCGTGGGCGTCATGCGCGAGCGGGTCGGAGGGGTAATGTTGCTCGGCCATTGTTTATCCTCGCAAGGGCGCTTGTGGCTTGGCGGTTTTTGCTAAGCCGCGAGCGGCGGTTCATACCAGGTACAAAAGCGGGAACAGGAAGATCCAGACGATATCGACGAAGTGCCAGTAGAGGCCGGTCAGCTCGATGCTCAGCTCGCTCTCGGGGCCGAACTTGCCGAAGAGGGCGGCGATCAGGTAGATCGCGAAGATGACGAGCCCGCCGAGGACGTGCAAGGCGTGGAAACCGGTCATCGCGAAATAGCACGACGCCCAGAGGTTGCCGTACGGGATCGAATACGTCAGGTGCACGCCGGTGTCGAGCGTGCCGTCTTCTTTTTGCAGCACGCCCTTGACCTCCGCGGCCCCCGGCGCCTTCTTCGGCATGTCGACGGGCTTGACGTTCTTGGTGCCGACGATGCGCTCGTTGACCTCCTTGGGGCTGAGCTTGCCGGCGTTGATGTCGGCGAGCAGTTGCCCGGCGCGCTGCTTCATCGCCTTCTGGTGCTCGGTGTTCTCCGGGCCGTCCTTGACGAGGTGCTCGAGCTGCTCCTTCACCACGCGCACGAAGCGGTAGCTCGACGCGTTCTCGGTCTTCAGCTCGAAAATGCGGCCCGGCAGGATCTGGTGATCGATCTTCGCCTTGTACTCAAAAGCCTTGACGACGAGGAACACGCAGCCGAGCGCGAGCGTGACGCCGAGGTACATGACCGCCTTGCGAACGAGCGCCTGGCGGTCGGCGCCTTGCTTCGAGCGCGCCTCGTGCAGGCACCAGTGGCACAGGACAACGGTCAAGCTGGAGCAGATCAGGACGAACGTGTTGAATGCGCCGATGAATTCGCTCAGGTGCACGTCGGTCGGCGACGGCCACGGGGCCGCGCGGGACGGCTGACCGTTGCGCAGGAGCATGTAGGTGCCGATGATCGCCGTGAAGAAGGTGATCTCGGTCACGAGGAAGATCCACAGCGCGAGCTTGCCATTGGGGAGCGGCAAGCCCATGTGCAGCGGCGGGGTTTGTTCGGCGTCGTGTGCCATTTTCGTGTCCCTGTCTTGCCGCTTGCGGCTTAGCGCTCGCCGAGCGAGCGCTAAGCCGCAAGCGGCCTGAAAATCATGTCAATCCCACCATGTACTGAATCCAGCGCTCCAAGAGCAAGAGCGCCAGCACGCTTGGCAGGTAGATGAGCGACGCGTGCAGCACGCGCCGGGCGTGGCCGTCGGACGGCGTCAGCGCGAACGCCCAGACCCAGCGCAGGAAAAATACGCCGAGCCCGAACGCGCCGAAGCCGTACATGACGCTGGCGCTGCCGAGCAGCACCGGCAGGAGGCTGATCGGAATCAGCGCGAGGGCGTACTGCATCATCTGCCGGCTCGTCGCGCTGCCGTCGGCGTCGACGCCGGGGAGCATCTTGAGGCCAGCGCGAGCATAGTCGTCGCGGTACATCCAGGCGATGGCCAGGAAGTGCGGGACTTGCCAGAAAAAGACGATCAGAAACAGGATCACTGCCGCCAGATCGAGCGTGCCGGTCATGGCGGTCCAGCCGATGACCGGCGGCAGCGCTCCGGGAACGGCGCCGATCAACGTGTTGAGCGTCGTTTTTCGCTTGAGCGGCGTGTAGACGAACACATAGCTCAGATGCGTGATCGCCGTCACGATGATCGCGAGACCATGCGTCATCGTCGCCAGCATGTAGCCGAGGCCGAGCACGCTGAGGGCGATGCCGAACGCCAGCACCTCGCCGGAGGAGAGCCGGCCCGAGGGGAGCGGACGATTCTCGGTGCGGCGCATCTGGGCGTCGCTGGCCCGTTCGAGCCATTGATTGAGAGCGCTCGCTCCGGACGCGACGAGCGCGACGCCCACCAGGGCGTGCACGAGCTGCAACAGCTCCATGCGCGCGGGCATCGTCAGGAGCGCCCCGATCGCGACCGTGAACAATACCATCAGCGCAATGCGCGGCTTCGTCAGCTCGACGAAATCGAGCCAGCGCGGCCGGGCCAGCGGCAAAACCTCGGGAAGCGCGGTCGTCTTCATCGCACCCCCTCCAGTTCGCGCGCCGGCGCGACGATCGTCTGTTCCAGCGGCAACGCCCGGCGATTGGCGACCAGCGCGACGACCACCGTCGTGCCGAAGAGCAGCGTGCCAACCAGATAATGCGCCGTCCGCAGCCACTCGGCGTGCATCGGCATCGGCTCGAGCGCTTGCTGCTGCACGGCGGTTGCGACGAAGAACTTCGCGAGCCAGGCCTCGACGCCGAGCCAAAGCTGCAGCATCAAGAGCCCCTTGATGAGCCAGCGCTGCGTGCGAAATCGCTCCGGCGCCTCGCACTCGCGGATCAGCTTCAGGAGCCAGACGAGCGCCCCGGTGACGACGAACGCGCCCAAAAGATGCGCCCGTGGTCCCACCGGCGACTCCTGATGCCGGACGAGCCCGCCGAGCAGGAGTTGCACGAAGACGATCAGCATCGTCACGATCGACCCGCGCTGCAAGGCGGGCGTCATCGCGTGCTCGCCATCGCTCGCCCAGCGCCGCGACGTGAAGAGCGCGAGACTCACGAGCGTGCCGAAGACGAGCTGCGCGAACATGCCGTGGATCATCGCGAACGTTCGACCATAGAGCTCGTTGTAATCGACGCGAAAGATACCGAGCGTTCCTTGCAGGCAGATCATGCCGAGCGCGACGAAGGCGAGCCAGCCCATCCAGCCGCGGCGATCGAAGAACCAGCAGCCGATGGCGAGTGCGATGGCGCACAGGCCGACGAGAAAGCCGAAGGTGCGATGGCCGTACTCGAGGCGGATGTCGAAGCCGGTGCTTTCCGCGAGAATCCTGACGATGACCCAGGGGGGGCGAAAGCCATGCGGGTCCGCCATGCCGACGCCGTGGGTGGTGACGCCGGCGCCGAGGAAGAGGAGCGGGAGCGTAAAGAGGACGGTCAGGACTGCAAGCAGGTGCAGCCAGCGCGGGGAGCCAGGGTTGGGAGACGGGAGGTTCATGTGCAAGTTTATGTCGCTTGCGGCTTAGCAGGTTTTGCTACGCCGCAAGCGGCGAGTTCTCAGTGCTCCGCGACGACGCCGACGGGGCGCTCGTCTTGCTTGAAGCTGTCCTTGCCTTCGAATTCGCCGTAGACGTAGGGGCCGCACTTCACCTCGGGAATCGTCTCGAAGTTGCCGTGGCCCGGGACCGGATCGCCGGTGAGCCATTCGAGCGTGTTCGAGTTCCACGGGTTGCGCGTGGCACGCTGGCCGAAGAACAGGCTCCAGAGGAAGTTGAACACGAAGATCAACTGCACCGCTCCGAGCGCGAGGGCACAGATGCTCATGAACTCGTTGAGGCCCAGGAGGCGCGCTTCAAGCACGCCAGCGGTGATATCCGGGATGCGGCGACGCAAGCCCGCGACGCCGAGCATGTGCATCGGAAAGAACACACCGTTTCCGAACAGAAACGTCAGCAGGAAATGGGCCTTCCCCAGCGGCTCGTTCATCAGGCGTCCGAACATCTTCGGGAACCAGTAGTAGATCCCGCCGAAGATGCCGAAGAGGCTGCTCGTGAAGAGCACGTAGTGAATGTGCCCGACGATGAAGTACGTGTCATGGATGTAGATGTCGACCGGCGTGGCAGCCATGAAGATGCCGGAAAGCCCGCCGATGACGAAGAGCGAGACGAAGGCGAGGGCGAAGAGCATGGGAGTCGTGAACTGGATGTTGCCGCGGTAGATCGTGCCGAGCCAGTTGAAGACCTTCACCGCGGAGGGGAGGGCGATCATGATGGTGGCGATCATGAAGCCGGTGCCGAGGCGCGGGTCCATGCCCGACTGGAACATGTGATGGCCCCAGACGATGAATCCCAGCCCCGCGATGCCGGCGATCGAATAGATCATGGCGCGATAGCCGAACAGCGGCCGGCGCGCGAAGGTCGAGATGATGTCCGACACCATGCCCATCGAGGGCAGGATCATGATGTACACGGCCGGATGCGAGTAGAACCAGAACAGGTGCTGCCAGAGGAGCGGCTGTCCGCCGCCGACGTCGGGGGACCAGTTGCCGAATACCAGACCGTCAGGGATGAAGAAGGTCGTGCCGAGCGTCTTGTCGAGCGTCTGGAAGAAGAGCGCGACGGTGAGGACCGGCAGCGCGAAGGCTTGCAGGATCGCGGTGATGAACATGGCCCAGATGGTCATGGGCATGCGATAGAGGGTCATGCCAGGGGCGCGCATGTTGATGATGGTCGTCATGTAGTTGACGGAGCCCATCATCGAGCCGACGCCGACGCACAAGAGCGACAGAAGCCAGAGGAGCTGGCCGTGCCCCGAGTTGGGCGAGGCGGGGGAGTTCGGTCCCTCGCCGGCGTTCATGCCGATGCTGGACAGGGGCGGATAGCTGGTCCAGCCCGCCGCCGCCGCGCCGCCGTCGACGAAGAACGACAGCGAGATGAGCACGAACGCGGGCCAGAGGACCCAGTACGACATCATGTTGAGCTTGGGAAACGCCATGTCCCCCGCGCCGATCATGAGCGGGATCGTGAAGTTGCCGAACGCGCCCGTGAGGAACGGGATGATGACGAAGAAGATCATGACGGAGGCGTGCATCGTGAAGAACATGTTGTACACGCTCTCCGGGATGCGCCCGCCGTTGTCGGGGAAGAAGTCCTTGAGGATCGGAATCTCGGCGTGCGGCCAGGCGAGCTGGATGCGGACCAGAAGCGCGAGGGCACCGCCCAGGCCGAGGAAGATGATGCTGGTGAACAGGAACTGAATGCCGATGATCTTGTGATCTTCGGAGAAGATATATTTGCGAATGAAGCCCAGCTCATGATGGCCATGTCCATGAGCGGTTCCGGGGGTAGCGTGGGAATCCATGTCCGTTCCTCGTTCAACAAAAATCGGTTGACCGGCCCGCAGCAAAAGGCAAGGGAAACCCCACTTAAACTGCGGGCTGGTAAGCTTACATTGACAGCGCCCCGTCGGTTTCAGTATCCCGATAAGGCAGGCATGTATTCGCACCGAAGGTGCAGCAACAAGTCAGCCCAGGGCAACGCCCTGGGGTTGGCGAGCGTTCTATGCCGAGCCCTGCAAGGGCGAAACAAACCAGCACGCCTCGCTTGTCCTGCCCTTTCAGGGCGACACCAACCTTTACATTCTCTCTCCCAGGGCGTTGCCCTGGGCTCACTTGTTGTGCCCCTTCGGGGCACCCAGAGCCGCGCGGTCGGATCACTTGCTCTCCGCCTTCGGGCCGCGGTGGTCTTGCTGGGCTTTCTCGAGCCAGGCGACGAAATCGTCGCGGTCCTTGTGCACGTACACACGGCCGATCATGCGATAGTGGCCCCAGCCGCACAGCTCGGCGCAGGCGATGTCATACGTGAAGTCGGGATCCGCTTCCTTGCCCGTCTCCGGATTGACGCCGTCGATGTAGCGGCCGCGCTTGTCCTCCGGCTTCGAGCCAGGCTCTGCGACCCACTTCGTGTTGTACGTCTTCATGACCTCGGGCTTGATCGTCTTGAACCAGACCGGGATGAGCTTGCCCGGCAGCGCGTCTTGCTTGACGCGGAAGTTGGGCAGGTTGAAGCTGTGAATCACATCGCGCGTGGAGAGATGGCACACGACCTGGTGATGCTGCCAGATGTGCAGCTCGTTCACGACCGGGATGTCGTCGGCCTGCGGGATCTTGCCGAAGGAATCGAAGTCCTTGCGCGTCGCGCTCTTGGGATCGCTCAGGGCGTCCTTCTCCATCCACTTCTTGAAGCGCTCGACGCTGGGGTAGCGCATGCGCCACTCGAACTGGCGGGCGCTGACGCCGACCTGGAGCGGAGCGCCGTCCTTCGACCAGTCTTGCTGCTTCTGCTTGCGGGTCTCGTACTTGATGTTCGCCCATGTCTCGACCTGGGCAAACGCGATGTAGAGCAGGATCGCGGCGGGGACCAGCGTCCACGCCAGCTCAACCTTGTGCTGCGTGTTGAGCAGGTTGGTGAGCGGCTTGAGGAATCCCGCCACGTCGGTCTTCTCGCTCACGGGCGGCTTGCCTTCGGGGGTGGAGCCATAGACCCACATGAAGCCCACGAGAATCGCTTCGGTGAGGACGAAGAAGAAGGTGGTGATGGCGAGGATGACATCGAAGAGGAAGTCGACATCGCCGGCGTGGGTCGAGATGCCGGCGGGCCGCCACCAGCCCATCCAGGGGGAGATGGCGAAGCTGACGAGGCATGCGACCATCGTCACGCCGAACAGGATGCTCCAGAACTTGTTGCCCACGAATAATCTCCTGCAAACCGCGTTGCGTTCCCGCGCGCGGAAATCAATCGATGCGAATGGCGAGGCGCTCCCGCATCGGAGGATACGAGAGGGTGCTGACGAAGTTGACGAGGTCCCAGAGGTATTCTTCGTTCCCCTTGAAGGTTCCGCCGAAGCCGTTCATCGGATAGCCGTTGATGCCGGAATGGATGCGGTAATAGATGTCGACGGGCCGTTTTCCGCCGCGGAAGGTGCCCATCACGAAGTTGTTGGGTCGGGTCAGCGTGCCCCAGGTATCGACGCGGTACTTCCCCTCGCGGCCATAATTCGTGTGGCAGCTGACGCAACTGGCGCCTTTGAGTTTGCCCTCCGCTTTCTCCAGCGATTCTTTGGTGTAAGCAACTTTCTCGGCGTCCGCCAATTCCGCGGGCGTCAATTTCTGCGCCTCCGCCTTCTCGAGCGCGGTGAGCTGCGCCTTAGGATCCTGAGTGGACTCGCGCTTTTTCGCCAACGCCTCCGCCATCCTCTTGGCTACGATGGGACGAGTAACGACGTTCAAGGCATGTTCTTTTGTGAATTCCGGCGAGATCTGCGCCAGAAAGATTTGCTGCCCGCGCTTCACGGACGCCTGAATTTGTTCGAGGTTGTTATTGTCATAAGGATAAGGTTCAACGATGATTCGATTCTCGGAAGCCTCCGCGGCAATCCAGTATCCTGCAAGCGTTCTAGCATATTCGGCAAGCAGATTGGACAAGGGCTCATTGGGCTGATCGTATTCAAGAGTGCCATCCTTCGGTTTGAAGTTGGTCTTCAGGATCCAATGCTCAACTTTGCCGCGGATACCTAGGTGAATTACGTAGCTGATGATATCCTGGAGTTCCTTGTCCTGGAGGAGGTTAAAACTTGGCATGGCGGTGCCTTCTATGCCTTGACGCAGCGTGCGCAAAAGATCGGCCCGGGAGGCCGGCAGCTCGGCGTTGCCATCTTTGGTCGTGCGGTCGATGGACTGGAACTTGAAGAGTCCCACCCGGAAATCGCGCGGATGCGGATTGACCCAGCGCGCCGTCGGTCCGCGCCCATCGCCAGGGACGCCGTGGCAGTGCAAGCAATGAACCCGATAGAGCTTGCTTCCCTCGGCTAAGGTGGTGGCGTCCACCTTGAGCACGTCCAGATCCTTGGGATCAAAGCCTTCCCCTGCCTTGATGTCGACTTTGGGATGCGCCGGAGTTCCGAACATCTCCTCCAATCCCTTCTCGAGACTTTCGCGGTCCTTGTCGCTGAGCAATCGGGGATCGCGCAGGGCGACTTCAAGCCGATCCTTCTTCTTGTGGTAAGGGTGGTCGGGCTTCTGGATGTCGCTGATATTCATCAGGGGCAAGACGCCAGGGCGGTCCGGCTCGTAGCGATCGTCGCCGAGTTCCTTCGGCTCGATTACGATCGGATCCTGCCGGATGCCGTAGCGCAGGTTGGTCGAATAGCTGGGATGGCGGTCTTGGCCGCAGCCGGCGAGCGTGAAGGAGAAACAAGCGAGTCCGAGAATGGCGATGCGAGTCGATGGCGTCATGATCCATCCTGCGAAGAGAACGGCGGTATTGACCCGACACGAACTGTGGTTTTGTACGTCTTGCGCCCCCACTGTCAAGCACGACGACAAGGCGTCCGTCGGTGAGGGCGAGGGCATGGGTAGACAATGCGGCGTGTCCACGGATTGGCAAGTCCTGTGCCGCGACATCGGCGGTTGGTAGAATCACCTCGCGGTCGTCTTCGCAATGTCAAGGTCCGTTCCAACGAAATGCTTTGCACGAGGGGCGTGTGTGGTAGTTTCGTGCAACGAATCCGCGCAAGACGCTCACAAACAAAGGGTTAGCGTCAAAATGCATCATGCAATGAAATTCAATGCTGGACGGGCCTCGAGCGTTCCCTGCGTTCCCTCGCCGCCCGTTCGAGCTGGTGCCGCACATCAGAATCGAGAAGCCGACGCGGGGCATTCTCGTTTTCGAGAATCATTGAGGAGCCGATGCTTTACAAGATAGGGCGGGCGCTGCAAGTGATCGGCATGCTGGTGCTGCCCATCGCGATCGCCGGGCAGGCGACGAGCTCGATGACGCTGGGCCAGATGCTGCTCTGGACGGCGGTCGGCATCGGCATCTTCGGGGCAGGCTGGCTGCTGCAAGAGATGGCTGGCAAGAAGTAACCCATTTCCTGATGGACAACGCTTGTCGGCGAGCCGTATGATGGGAACGTCGCTAACGCTCCCCTGTCTCGTGGGAATTTCATGACTATTCCCGTTTTCTGGCGACGTGGGCTGGCGCTCCTTCTGCTGAGCGTCGCCTCGCATGGCGCGGCTCAGGAGCCGGCGAGCGTGCGCAACGTCTTGCTCCCCGCGCTCGACGCGCAAGTCGCCGCTCGGATCATCGCACTTGACGCCCGGCTCAACCCCGTGCATTCGCCTCCTCTCGCCGCCGGTCTGCTCGGGCGCCTCGCCTGGCCTGACTCGGGAAGCCTGGCGCCGCTGTTGAGCGATCCGCGCAATAACGCGGTCTGGGCACAGCTTGCGGATGACTACGCGCAGATGGCGCTCGACTCGGGCGACTTGCTCGCGTCGCTGACGGAAACGCCGACGCCGGGAACGGTCGCCTGGCCGAGCATGCAGGTGCGCCGACTGTGCCACGCCCGGCTCGCGAGGTTGCCGCGGTCGGTCCTCCAGACGTACCGCCGGCGTGTCGATACCGAGGCGAAAGCGTTGCTCGCGCAGGCGAAACTGACGCGCTCGGACGTGCCACTGCGCCGCCTGATCGACGATTTCTTCTGCAGCAGCGTGACGGACGAGGCGCTCGACCTTCTAGGCGATCTCGCTTTCGAGCGCGGCGAATTCGAGGAAGCGCGGCAGTGGTGGCGCATGCTGCTGCCGAGCGATTCGAGCCGTGAGGACGAGCTGCGCTATCCCGATCCGAAGATCGCGCCGGCGCGCGTCGAGGCGAAGCGCATTCTCGCACGCATCTTCCAGGGACGATTCGAGGAGGCGGAGGTCGAGCTGCGCCGCTATGGGCTCGAGCATCCGAAGGCATCCGGGGCGCTCGCGGGCGAAAGCGGGCACTATCACGCGATTCTCGCCAAGGCGCTGACGACGGTTGTGCAAGCACGCTTGCGCAACAACGATGAGCCGTGGACGACGTTCGCCGGCAACGCAATGCGCAATCCCGTCCTGTCCCACGCACCGCTGCCGGCGCTCTGGGAGGACGGGCCAACCTGGCGCGTCAAGCTTCCCGCGCTCAAGACGGGGCTGGCGCGCGGGCCGATGTTTCATCCGGTCATCGTTCGGCAACAGATTCTCATCGCCGATCATCGCTCGGTCGTGAGCTATCATCTGCACACGGGAAAGGAGCTGTTCCGCTTCGATCTGCGCCTCGCGGGCCTGTCCGATCCAGGCCCCCACGCGGACGTCGGCGCATCGTCGCCGCGTTTCACGCTGACCGCCGACGCCGAGCGCGTCTACGCTCGGCTCGGCCCCACGCCGATGGGATCGCGCAATGGCGAGCGACCCGGGGCGAGCTATCTGGTGTGCCTCGACATCACCGAGCCCGCGCAGGCGAAGAACCGCGAAGTCTGGCACGTCCGCGCCCGCGGCGATGACAAGATGACGCTCGCTTTCGAGGGCGCTCCGCTCGTGCACGGCGGCTTCGTCTACGTCGCGCTGAGCCGAGTTCGGCAAGGGCGCAACACGACGTCGATCGTGTGCTACGATCGCCACGGCCGACAACGCTGGGCGCGCGAGGTGTGCGAGACGCCGGAGTTGGATGAAAACGGTCACGGCCCGCGCGGCCGGCAGCATCTGCTGACGTGGGCCGCCGGGCAGATCGTGTACTGCTCGCACAGCGGCGCGATCGTCGCGGTCGATGCGCGGACCGGGGTGCCAACCTGGGCCGTGCGTTATCCGAGTCGCGGGACACTGACGAACGAACTGGCGCCGTCGCCGCGCGATCTGGCGCCGTGTTTGGCGTGCGATGGCTGCGTGTTCGCGGCGCCGGCGGACAGCGACCGCGTCTTCTGCATGGACGCCGTCAGCGGCGCGTTGCGCTGGGAACTCGACGGGCTCGAGGCCGCCCATGTGCTTGGCGCGGCTCAGGGTCGACTGTATTTAGCGACGCGCGATGGCACGGCCGCCATCGACGCAGCCAGCGGCGCGATTGCGTGGAAGCAGCCGTCGGACGGCAAGTTGCCGAGCCTCGGCCGGGGCGTTCTCGCGGGAGGCTGGCTGCTCTGGCCGACGCGCGATCCGCAGCTCCCCTACCGCGCGGTGTCGCTGTCGCACGGCCGGCAATCGCGCGACAAGACGCCGACCGGCACGCCTGCGCGCTACGAGCCGTCGGTGTTTCACACGCTGCCGCCGGGAAACTGGGCGCTTGGCGAGGGTTGCCTGGCCATCGCCGGCCTGAGCGAGCTGTCCGTGTACATTCCGTCGCATCGCCTGCCGAATGGCGTGGAACCTCGGCCTCAGGCGCGACGTGAAGCAGGGCTTCCTCGCCTCGCCTTTGAATAATCCTTCACCCCCAACGAAGAATCCGGTAGCATGAACCAAAGTCGTCTCGCCGCCCTATTTGCATCGATCCCGCGGCAGCGACCTTTCTCACGAGAGCACCCATGAAACCTGAAGTCGTCACGGTTCGCTGCAAGTGTCAGGCGCAGTTGCAGGTCCCCGTCGGAGGCAAACGTTTGTGCGCGTGCGGCACGTGGGTCGCCGCCCCCGCCGTGGCCACGGTCGCGCCGGTCGCGGATGAGCCGGTCGTCGTTCGCCCGGAAGAAACGCGCATCCCGACGGCCAGCGCCGCGCCGCCGCTTCCCGTCGCCAAGCCCGCCGTCGAGCGCGACGCCGCGACGCCCGCCGGCGCCGCCTGGCCGCGCATCGAAGGCGATCTGTCCGCGATCGAGCGCCTCAACGACGGCTATCGCCGCATCACGCGCGAGCTGTCGAAGGCGATCGTCGGACAAACGGACGTCATCGAGCAGCTTCTCATCGCTGTGTTCGCGAAGGGGCATTGCCTTTTGGTCGGCGTGCCGGGATTGGCGAAGACGTTGATGATCCGGGCGCTCTCCGATGCGCTGAATCTGAGCTTTAGCCGTATTCAGTTCACGCCCGACTTGATGCCCTCGGACATCACGGGGACGGAAGTCTTGCAAGAGGACAAGACAAGCGGGCAGCGCGTGTTCAAGTTCCTGCACGGGCCCATCTTCTCGAACGTCATTCTTGCCGACGAAATTAACCGCACGCCGCCGAAGACACAGGCGGCCCTGCTCGAAGCGATGCAGGAAAAGCAGGTCACCGTGGGCGGCACGCGGCACAAGCTCCCCGAGCCGTTCTTCGTCCTTGCGACGCAGAACCCGATCGAGCAGGAAGGCACGTATCCGCTCCCCGAAGCGCAACAGGACCGCTTCATGTTCAACGTGCTTGTCGATTATCCGACGGAGGACGAGGAATTCAAGATCGTCGAGCTGACGACCGCGACGCACGTGCCGAAGCTCGAGCGCATCCTGGGCGCGAACGACATTCTCGAGATGCAAGACATCGTG
>ERZ1066138.531-NODE-531-length-12799-cov-6.839689_pt1 | contig 12799 bp, 11 predicted proteins | sample MGYA00382785_ERZ1066138 | MGnify/ENA primary metagenome ERZ1066138 (study PRJEB33369, sample SAMEA5778368) | biofilm metagenome | biome: Industrial cooling water; feature: Water cooling tower basin; material: Biofilm | place: United Arab Emirates | collected...
GGCCTGTGCGCTGGCGCGCAGGTTCGGAACGGCGGCTTTGCCTAATGGGTCGCCCGTCATTGGGCGGCGCGGTGGACCTGAGGAACTGCGACATGCCGGCGGTGGGAGCGCAGCAGAAGACTCAAGTTCTACCTGTCATTTGAATTGTTAGGCGCATCGCAGGGCCTTGAGCAAGGCCAAAGAATAGACAATTTTCGCAATTGCAGCACAATGTTTGTGCATTGCACGCGGCCATTAACGCCGTTGTGACTCGATGTAGGCGTCGAGGCGATCCGGATCAAACAGCATCCCGTCGAAGAAGCCATCCGGACCCAAGGTCAGGCTGGCGCCCGCCGAACCAACGGGCGTCGGCGAGACGAGGGCCCCCTCCACCTTCGCGTTGGCGGCCGGCAGTGCGACACCGAGCGGCTCCAGAGCGCGGCGGTAGATGTCGGGACGGTACGTGTCTCGAACGACCGCTGCGTTCGCCGGTGTGTGAGCCACCTGGCCCCACCGCACCATTTGCGAATAGAACCAGAGCGCATGACTTTTCCAGGGAAACGTCGCACCGCGCGCAAATGGTACAAAAAAATCATCGATCTGGACGATGCGGCCGCCACCCGTATCGAGCGCTCCCGACAAACCGTGCTCCAGCCACGCGGCGGGACGATCGATCACGGAACGCGACGCCAGGATCGCGGCCAGTTCGGCGCAGTTCTGCGGAGCAGCGCACCATTGCGCCGAACGGCACAGCGCGCGCAGGAGTGCGCTCAGTGCTTCCGGCTCGCGCTCGGCCCAGCTCGCCGCCACACCCAACACCTTCTCCGGGCTGGAGCGCCACAGCGCCGCTTTCACCGTAACAATGTGACCGAGCGAAGCCTTTGCCGCCGCCGTGCTCCACGGCTCGCCGACGCAATAGCCGTCGATCGTTGCGCTCGCGAGCGCGTCCGCCATCAACGGCGGTGGCACGTAGACGATTTCGATATCGCGTTCCGGATCGATGCCGCAGGCCGACAGCCAATAGCGCAATTCGTAATTGTGCCCCGAAAACGGATGCACCACGGCAAAGCGCAAGGGCGGCCTTCCTTGCCCGTTCAGCTCTGTGACGGCCTTTCTGAGTGCCATCCCGGCAGACGACGGATCGAGGTTGGCGGCTGCGCCATGCTCAGCCATGCGCGCCCAAACACCGTTCGACACCGTGATCGCATTGCCGCCGAGGCCGAGTGCGATGGGCGCAATCGTTTTGACGGCGAACGGAGTCAGGCCGAGATTGGCTGCGATCGGCATCGGGCCAAGGAGGTGGGCGACCTGGAAATGTCCGACGGCCATTCGGTCGCGTATACTGGCCCAGGACGTTTCACGCACGAGCGTCAGATCGATGCCTTCCGCGGCGGCAAAACCCTTCGCGTGCGCCGCCACAAGAACTGCGCTGTCGAGCAGCGGCATGAACCCCGCGACGATCTCGTAGGAATGGCGATCGCTCATTGATCCTCCGGCGGAGCAAGCAGGCCCGCGGCCAAGATCAGGCTCTCTGCAATTTCGGAAATCTTCCGGTTCTGGTTCATGGCGGTCTTGCGCAGCGCGGCGTAGGCATCCGCCTCGGACAGCCCGCGCGTCTTCATCAGGATGCCCTTGGCGCGATCGACGATCTTGCGGCTTTCCAATTGCGAACGCGCTTCCTCCAGTTCGCGCGCCATCCGCGCAAAGGCATTGAACCGGCTGATGGCCATATCCAGAACTGGCTTCACGCGCTCCCGCTTCAACCCGTCGACCACGTACGCCGACACACCGGCGTCGACCGCAGCCTCGATGGCCGCCTGATCGGAGCGATCCACGAACATGGCGATCGGCCGCTTCACGGCGCGCGACAACTGAAACATGCTTTCCAGAACGTCGCGATTGGGATTTTCCAGATCGATCACGATGACATCGGGGGAAATATCGGCGATCCGCCGCGCAATGCCATCGACGTCGTGCACGATCACGAGATTCGAATAGCCCGCATCGCGCAGTCCGTCCTCGATGACCGCGGCCCTGAGCCGGTTCTCATCGATGATCAGGATGGACAGTGTGTGTTCGGGTTCGGACATCCAGGCGCTCGATCTGCCACGGCAGCGCCCTTACAGGAAACTCAATCGTGCGGCAACCATGCGGACCCGGCATGGCGGCAGGCCAAATAGCCACCCCACGTTCCTCTCCTCGATCCAATCCGAACTTGGCCCATCACTCGGGCGGAGCGGCGTGGCCTACACCCTGTCGCCCATCGGCATCTTGCGGATCCGCTTGCCCGTCGCGGCAAAGATGGCATTGGCGAGAGCGGGCGCGAACGGCGGAACACCGGGTTCGCCGATCCCGCCGGCATGTGACCCCGCCTCGGGCTCGACGATGATCGTCGTCACCTTCTTGGGATAGTTCGCCATTGTCGCGATGGCATAGTCGGCGAAGTTCCACTGCTCGACCGCGCCGTTCTTGAAGGTAATGCCGCTGTAGAGTGCGTTCGACATGCCCATCACCGCCGCGCCTTCCATCTGCGAGCGAATGCGCTCCGGATTGACATAGAAGCCGCAATCGACGGCGCTCACGACCTCCGGAACACGGATCGTGCCGTCCGCGCCGGCCACGACGTGCACGACGGTCGCGACATAGGTGGCAAACGAGCGATGCGCGGCGATGCCGAGCCCTTCTCCCTCCGGCAGCGTCTTGCCCCAACCGGCCTTGTCGGCGGCGACCCGGATGACGTTCTTCAGGCGCGCCGTGTTGATGGGAAACTCTTCGTATGGGTCGCCATAGTTCCAGAAGTCCTCCGGGAATCCGGAACTCTTGGGATCGATGTTGCGGTCCGGCCCGATCAGTTCCAGGAGAAACTCCTTGGGGTCCCGCCCGAGCATCAATGCCGCCTCGCACACAGCGGACTGCACGGCGAACGCGCGCGGGATATTGGAGACGGAACGATACCAGCCGATGCGGGTGTGCGCCTTCGCCTGGCCGTTCTCGCACCGCACGTTCGGAATATCGAACGGCATATCGACAAACCCCATGCCGTATTCGATCGGAAACTGATAGCCGGAGTCAGGCGCAAACGTGGACACGATCGACGGCGCGACCGTCCGATGGCGCCAGCCTTTGACCTTCCCCTGGTCGTCGATGGCCATCTCGATGCGTTCGACGGACGTAGTGTGATAAAAGCCGGAGCGCATGTCGTCGTCGCGTGTCCATTGCAGCAGCACCGGGGCTCCACCGAGCTTTTGCGACAGGATGGCGGTCTCAAGTATGAAGTCCCAGTTGGATTTCCGGCCAAACCCGCCACCGAGCAGCGTCACGTTCACCGTCACGTTCTCGATTGGCAGCTTGAGAGCCTCGGCGACATCCTTTCGCGCGCCGTAAGGACTTTGCACCGGAGCCCAGATTTCCGCCTTGCCGTCCTTAATCCGGGCCACCGCCACCAGCGGTTCCATGGCGGCCTGAGCAAGATGTGGCGCGTGATAGTCCGCAGAGAAAATCTGCTTCGCTTCCGCAAAAGCCGCATCGGGATCACCCTGGTTGCGGATCACCTTTCCCGGCTTTGCGGCGGTCGCGGCCAACTCCGTCTCGTAAGCGACGGAGTCGTAGCTGGCGTTCGGGCCGTCGTCCCATTCGACCGTCAGCGCCTCGCGGCCGCGCAGCGCGGCAAAGGTCGAATTGGCGACGATCGCGAGTCCGCCGAGCGGCTGAAACTTGTGCGGGAAAGCAGCGAACCCATCGATCTGGTGCACGGCTTCGACACCCGGGACCTTGAGCGCCGCAGCCGCATCGAACGATTTCACTTTGCCGCCTGTCACCGCCGGCCGCGCCATGACTGCGAACTTCATCCCTGGCAGCCGGATATCCGCACCGTATATAGCCTTGCCCATCGTGATGTCGCGCAGATCCGCGATCTTTGCCTCGCCCTTGCGCATCAGCGTGAATTCGTCGGGACTCTTTACGAGCAGCTTGTCCATCGGCGGTACGGGGAGCGCCATGGCTGACTTGGCCAGGATGCCGAAGCCGATTTTTACGCCGGTTTCCTTCCCGTCTTTGTCGAGCAGCATGACATTGTGGTTCTTGGCTCTGCAAAGCGCAGGCTCCACCTCCCATGCGGCAGCGGCGGCGGATTCCAGCATTTGGCGCATCGCGGCGCCGCACTGGCGCATGGACTGGATGAAGTGGCGCATACTGCGCGACCCATCCGTGTCCTGATTGCCGTAGCGGGGTTCGTCGCCCGGTGCCTGGATCAGGCTGACGCGCGACCAGTCCGCTTCCATCTCGTCGGCAACCACCATCGGCAGGCTGGTTCGAATGCCGGTCCCCATTTCAGCGCGGTGCGTGACAATCGTCACGGCACCGTCGTCGGCAATAGCAATATAAACGTGCGGATCATGTGCCTTGCCGTAGCCGTGGTCCATCGCCGAGCCACCGGTCGGATACGTCTTCAAAGGCTCGCGGGCATTAGCGGGCGAATATTGAACGGCCAGCACGAAACCGGACGCGGCAAGCCCGCCTCCAACAAAAGCGCGGCGGCTCACATTTTCAATTCTGATGGCGGAGGCCGCTGCGTTGCAGCCGGCGGCATGCTTCTCGATGTAATACAGCATGGCTCACACGCCTCCTGCTGCAAGGCGAATGGCCTCGTGAATGCGCTGATAGCAGCCACACCGGCACAGATTGCCGGACATTTCCTCAACGATCTCCACATCGCTGGGCGCTTGGTTGCGGGCGAGCAGCGCAGCCGCCTGCATGATCTGCCCTGCTTGACAAAAACCGCACTGGGGCACGCTCAGTTCGCGCCACGCCTTCTGCACGGGATGATCGCCGTCGGGGCTCAAACCCTCGATCGTCGTAATGTCCTTTCCATCAGCCTCGGCAACCGTCGTAATACAGCTGCGCACGGCAAGCCCATCGAGATGGATCGTACATGCCCCGCAAACCCCCGAGCCGCACCCATATTTGGTACCGGTGAGGCTCAACGCATCTCGCAGATGCCAGAGCAGAGGCGTTTCCGGATCGCCGTTGAAATCTTGGCTTTCGCCGTTGATGGTGAGGGTGGGCATGTCGTTGGTCCTCCTCATCGTCGCGGCAACACCCGCCGCAGCCGCTCAACGGTAACCCACAAATTCGCGTCAGCCAAGTGGGTTTCGCGCGCAACAATCGTCTGTGTAACTTAATGCTCATCCGAGCCATGCCCGTAGCAACGCGTATGGCCCGTCCCAGTGCGAAAACTCATCCCGTCATCGGCGCCGATTGTGTTGGGTTCCATGGCAGATCACCAGCTCTTAAGTGCGCACCCGCCGGTGGTCTGCGTGCCCGCGCCACAGTGCCCGCCGTGAAAGCGGCTTGTCATTCCCAAGTTGTACGAACGCACCCCGTATCGGGAGCATCGGATGAACTCCGGCGTTCCGACAAATCAACATCCCCTTGGGATAACTGCCGCTCGGCCCGCGAACGGCCATCGCGGTTCAACCGCGCGCCGCTATAGATGAGCGCCGGAAGCGACCGGACAAAACGGCATCATGGTGCAATCGAGATGCACTGCAGATCCTGGCCGATGCGAAGGGTAACCAGCCATGCATGAAATCATCTGCCCGCACTGCGGCAAGGCATTCAAGATCAGCGAGGCCGGTTACGCGGACATCCTGAAGCAGGTTCGCAACAGCGAATTTGACAAGCAGGTCCACGAGCGTCTGGCATTGGCCGAGCAGGACAAGCGAAGCGCGATCGAACTCGCCCAAACGAAGCTTGCCAGTGAATTCCAGAAGACGGCCGCCGCCAAGGACGCCGACATCCAGGATTTGAAGTCAAGGCTCGAAGCTATCGCGGTCGCAAACAGGCTTGCCATCAGCGAAGCCGTCAATGCGGTCGAAAAGGAACGCGACGAACTGAAAAGCGGCATTGAGCGAGCTATGCTTGAAAAGCAGCTCGCGGAAAAGTCGCTCAAGGACAAGTACGAAACCCAAATAAAAGACCGCGACGACGCAATCGAGCGCCTCCGGGACATGAAGGCCCGCCTGTCGACCAAGATGGTTGGCGAAACCCTTGAGCAGCACTGCGAGACGGAGTTCAACCGCGTTCGCGCAATGGCGTTTCCAAGGGCATATTTCGAAAAGGACAACGACGCGCGGGCCGGCAGCAAGGGCGACTACATCTTTCGCGATACAGATGACTTCGGCAACGAGATCGTCTCGATCATGTTCGAGATGAAGAACGAGAACGACCGCACCACGACGAAGAACAAGAACGAGGACTTCCTAAAAGAACTCGACAAGGATCGCCTTGAGAAGGGCTGCGAATATGCCGTTCTGGTCTCCTTGCTCGAACCCGAAAGCGAACTTTACAACAGCGGCATTGTTGACGTGTTCCACCGCTACCCAAAAATGTATGTGGTCCGGCCGCAGTTCTTTCTGCCCATCATCACGCTTCTGCGAAATGCGGCCTTGAACTCACTCAAGTACAAGTCGGAACTTGCACTCATCAAGGCGCAGAACATCGACATCACGAATTTTGAAACCCAACTCGAAACGTTCAAGAGCGGCTTCGCCAAGAACTATGATCTGGCCTCAAAGCGCTTCCAAACGGCGATCGAAGAGATCGACAAGTCCATCGATCATTTGCAAAAGACGAGGGAAGCCTTGATCGGCGCCGATCGGAACCTCCGTCTTGCGAACGACAAGGCGCAGGACGTGACCATCAAGAAGCTCACGCGCGGCAACCCCACGATGGCAGCCAAGTTTGCGCAGCTCAAAGACGATAGCCCATCAGAGTCCGAATGACGTTGGTGATGCGCCGCCAAGCCGCGCTATAACGGCGCGACCGGCCTTGCATGGCAGTCGCAACCTGCGAGACTTCGAGCGACAGCCAAATCGACTGGCTCTCTCGACGCAGGCCCGCCTATTCGTCGTTCGGATAATCGACCCGCTCCAGATAGAGCCCGCTCGCCGGCGCAACGGGTCCACATCGCGCCCGGTCGCGCGCCGCCAGTGCCGAACCGACATCACCGGGCGTCCATTTCCCCTCGCCGACGAGCTTCAGTGTCCCGGTCATTGAGCGGACCTGATTGTGGAGAAACGAACGTGCTGAGGTCCGGATCACGATCTCTCCTCCCTCCTGCGCCACGTCCAGACGATCGAGCGTCCGCATGGGCGAGGCCGCCTGGCACTGCGCCGCACGAAACGTCGTGAAATCGTGCCGCCCGACAAGTTCGCGGGATGCGGCCTGCATCGCCTCCAGATCGAGGCTATGCGTGATCCACCAAACCCGGTCCCGGTCCAGCACAGGCCGCGCCCGCCGCGTCAGGATGCGATAGACGTAGTGCCGCGCCACGGCACTGAAGCGTGCGTCGAAAGTGGGCGCGACCTGCGCGCAGGTGAGCACCGCACACGTCGCGGGTTTCAGATGGAAATTGATGGCATCCCGCACGCGGCCGGCGTCCCAGTCTCGCGTCAGATCGATGTGCGCCACCTGCCCCAGCGCGTGCACGCCGGCATCGGTTCGCCCAGCGCCCTTAACGACCACGCGCTCGCCGGTGAAGCGGAAAATCGCCTCTTGCAAGACGCCCTGCACCGACGTCTCCGCCGGCTGAACCTGCCAGCCGGAGAAGGGTGTGCCGTCGTATTCGATGATGAGTTTGTAGCGGGGCATCGTTGCGCGACGTTGAACGAAGATGGGCACCGCAATTGACGCGGTGCCCACTTATGCCACGTTCGGGCGCCGTCTCAAGCAGCCGCCGTCAGCAACTGTCGCCAACCGCCGGAATGCAGGTCCGGTAGCCCCAGCCGCGAGTCCACGGGTTGCCGTAAATGTGCTTGTTGACGCTGCGCGAGTACGACCGCTTCGTCTCGGTGACGTTCGTTTCCGACAGACCGAGATTGAGCGGCGTGCCGTTCGGATTGACGATGACGTACTTCTCTGGCGGCAGCGGACGGAAGACCCGCACGCCCTCCTCGATGGTCACCGTCGCGCCGTAAACCGGGCGCGGTTCGATCCGGATCGTCGACGATTGCGCGCTAGCGGCGGACGTGCCGGCTGCCAGACTGATGACAAAGCCGAGAGCAAGAACGCGAGTGGACATGGGTGGCTCCGGGACACAACAAACACGATCCCGGCATCCTACGGCGAACCCCCGTCCGCGTATCCGCGTTCTTTACCTTTGATTAACGGTTGTACCGGCAGGCAGCGGAAAACCCCGCAAAAATTCGCCCGCCTGCATCGGCCGCTTGCCGGCGCGCTGAACTTCCAAGAGCCGCACGGCCCCGCGACCGCATGCGATCGTAAGATTATCGTCCAGGACGCGGCCCGGCGGCCCGCTTTCCGCGGCGATCTCTGACCGCAGCACCTTGATCCGCTCCATGGCCCCAGCCGGACCCATCGCCTCGAACCATGCGCCCGGAAACGGCGAGAGACCGCGAATATGGTTATGCACGTCGCCCGATGCCCCTGCGAAATCGATCCGCGCTTCGGCCTTGTCGATCTTGGCGGCGTAGACGACACCCTCCTCCGATTGCGGGACAGCAATGATCTGGCCGCGCTCCAATTGCGCCATCGCCGAAACGATCAGCCGTGCACCTGCCGCCGCAAGTTCGTCGTGCAGTTCGCCGGTCGTGACCTCAGCACCGATTGGAATCCGCGCCGTCGCGCAGACCGGGCCCGTATCCAGCCCCTCCGCCATCTTCATCACCATCACCGCCGTTTCGCGGTCCCCCGCCATGATCGCGCGATGGATCGGCGCGGCACCCCGCCAGCGCGGCAAAGCGGAGGCGTGCACATTGAAACAGCCGTGCACGGGCGCATCGAGGATCGCGCGCGGCAACAGCAGCCCGTAGGCGACGACCACCGCCGCATCGGCCCCGTGCGCTGCAAACGCCGCCTGCTCGGGCACGCCCTTCAGGCTTTTCGGCGTCAGCACCGGCAAGCCGAGCGCTTCGGCGCGAAGCTGGACCGGCGATTTCCGGTCGGCCATGCCACGTCCGGCGGGGCGCGGCGGCTGCGAATAGACCGCAACGATCTGGTGTCCCGCCGCTGCGAGCGCATCGAGACAGGGAACGGAAAATTCCGGCGTTCCCATGAAGACGATCTTCAGCGGCATCTTCGACCCCCGGCTCGCCGCCGTCAGAGCGGCCCGTCTTGCCGCGCCAGCTTCTTCAACTTGCGCACCACCATGTCGCGCTTCAGCCGCGACAGGAAATCGATGATGAGCTTGCCATCCAGATGATCGAGCTCATGCTGAACCGCTGTCGCCAGCAGGCCGCCCGCGTCGGTCTCCTGCACTTTGCCGTCCCGATCGACGTAACGCAGCCGGACATCCGCCGGCCGCTCGATGTCGACCCTGAAATCGGGAATGGAGAGACAGCCCTCTTCGTAGACCTTCAACTGCGAACCCAGCTGCAGGATTTCCGGATTGATCAGCACCAGCGGGCTGGGCGGCTCACCCTCCCCGGCGCAATCCAGAACCACCAGCCGCAGCGGCACGCCGACTTGCACGGCGGCGAGCCCGATTCCCGGCGCGTCGTACATCGTCTCCAGCATGTCGTTGGCGAGGCGTAGCACGTCCGCGTCCACGCGCTCGATCGGCGCGGATGTCTGGCGCAGGATAGGGTCGGGCAGGGTGACGATTGGAAGCTTGGCCATGGCCGTCAGATAAGAGAGCCGTCCGCCGGGGTCAATCGGTCTCCGCGACCCCGGCCAACATTCACTTAATGCGTGTTCAACCTTCGACTGCCGCGATCACCGGAGCCAGCACCCTGCGCCTGTCGAAAGCCTGCACGGCCTTGGCGCGCGCCGCCCGCGACTCCGCCGGCAACAAATCGCGATGGATGATGAAACTCTCCATTGCCGCGGCCAGCGCACCGGTATCGCTCGGCGGCACGAGACACCCGTTGACGCGCTCGTCGACCATCTCGCGGCACCCGCCGGCATCCAGTGTCAGCACCGGACGTCCCGACGCCAGCGCCTGCTTGAGCGCCGTCGGTGACCCGTCGTCGGCTGAAAGCTGCACGGCCACGTGCGCCGCCGCCAGAAACGGCCGCGCATCCCTCGCGCACCCGTGAAACGTCACACCCTCGGCCGTCAGCAGTGCCGTGTCGTCGGCTGTCTCGCGATCCGTTGCCAGATGAAATTGCGCCGTATGCCCTCGTGCGGCCAGATCCCGCGCCGCAGCGGTGTATTGCGCGATCGCATCGCGTGCTGCCGGATCGGCGATCATCAGGAATGTCACCGGCTTGTCCGCCGCGGGAAGCGGCACCGCCGCGAATGTTTCCACATCGACGCCGTCGCCCGCTGATACGATCAATTCGGCGCGCGACTTCGCCAGCACTTTCTCGAGCGCACGCGCGTCGTCCTCGTTATGACAGACGATGGCATCGCTGACCGCTCCAGCCCGCTTGTATGCCGCAGCAGCCGCCTCTCGCGCCCCATCGCCATCCGCCCCCAAGCCACCGGCAATCGTAACCACGCGCTTTGCCCCGGCTTTGCGCGCCGCCGTCGCGGCCAGGGATGCCAGCTCTTCACCCGTGACGATTGCCGTCTCGGTCTGCCACGCCGACAGGATCTCCCGCACCGCCTTCATCACCTTCCGGCCGGCGAAAAGCGCCATCCCCGGAGGCTTCGGGTCAAGGTTGCGATGTTCGCTGCCCAGTCGATGGAGTGCCGCCACTTCTCCGGCCAGATGCGATGCCGCGACCACCAGCACGCTGTGGCCGCGCGCCGCCAAACCGTCAATGAGATTGGACCGGTCGCGCAACACGCCTGCCAGCGACGGCGCTATAATCGCAATCCGCGTTCCCGACCCCTGACTTGAAGGTGCCATGCTAAAGCCCGCCCGGCGTCGCGCCTGAAAGTGCGCCTGTCCGTTCCGCATACTTCAGCAACCGATTCGAGGCGAGTGGCAGGCGCGCTACGGCGTCGCCTTGGCCTGCAAACGGTCCATGAGCCGGTAGCAAAGCCACACGGCGAGTGCGCCGAACGCGATCCCCCCGATCATGTTTCCGGCAAGAACGCCTTCCGCGCCGCCAAGCCGGGACCCGTATTCCACGAACGGTATCGTGCCCACCGTCGCGCGTCCCCAGTTGAGCCACGTCGAGAGCTGCGCATGGCCGAGCGTGTTGAACGCAGCGTTGGCCACGAACAACGCGCCGAGAAACACAAACAGTGGCGACAGCCACGTATTGAAGAGCCCGATGAGATCGGCGGTGCTTCCCGTCGCATTGAAGAAGTCGATGATGGTGCCCGTGCCGAGCCACAGCGCGATCCATGCCGCCAGCGTGAAGGCCCCGTTGACGGCGAGAGACAGTGTAAAGGCCCTGCGCATGCGCGCCATGTCGCCCGCGCCGTAGTTCTGCCCGATGATCGGCCCGATCGACCCGGAGAGCGCATAGATCGCTCCGAACGCCACAGGCATGATGCGCCCGATGATGGCCCACGCGGCCACCGCGCTGTCCCCATGCGCCGCGATCGCGGCCGTGACGTAGGCGTTGGCGACAGGCGTCGCTACGTTCGTCAGTACAGCCGGCACCGCGACGCCGAGCAAAGGCGGCCAATCCTCCTCGATTGCCGCTCTGGATGGCCGCGCCGCCATATCGTGCACGTTGACCACCGCATAAATCGCGTAACCGACCATCGCCAGCCGCGCCAACCCCGATGCGATCGCCGCGCCGTGTATGCCAAGATCGAGCGTAAAGATGAAAAATGGATCGAGCGCGATGTTTACGAACGCGCCGATCAGCGTGATGTGCATCGCGCGGCGGGGATCGCCGACGCTGCGCAGAATACCCGTCGCCGTCATCGCCACGGCAAGCGGCGGCAGAAACGGCACCAAAATCCAAAGATAATCCCGTGCCAGGGTATGCGTCCGGCCTTCCGCGCCCAGCAACCCCAAGAGCGGCGAAACGGCGACCCACACCACGGCCGTCAGCACGATCGACGAGACCAGCGTCAGCATCAACGCACTCGACGCCAGCCGGCGCGCGCGTCCACGTTCGCTCGCTCCAATGGCCGGCGACACGAGCGACGTGGCGGCAATCGACAGCCCGATCCCAATAGACGTGGTGAAAAACAGAATGGAACTGGCATATCCGACCGCCGCGACGATCGACTGATCCCCAAGCCAGGAGAGAAAAAGAATATTTGCCAGATCACCAATGAAAATGGCGATCAGCCCGGCCGCACCGGTTCCCGTCATAATCAGAATATGTGTGAGAAGCGGTCCGGTAACGAAGCGCGGCCGCTCCGCGGGAATGACCCCGGCGACGGACTGTTCAGCCGCATCCATCTCTATTTTGCTCCGCTGACCCTCAGACGCGCCGCCGCGACTTGATCGCCGCCGCCAGCGTGCCTTCGTCGAGGTAATCCAGTTCGCCGCCGATCGGCACGCCTTGCGCAAGGCGCGATACCGCGACATCAGTGCCGGTCAACTGATCCATCACATAGTGCGCGGTCGATTGACCTTCCACTGTCGCATTGAGCGCCAGCAGCACTTCCGTCACGTCCGGCGCACGCGCCCGCTCCACGAGAGAAGCGATATTCAACTTGTCAGGACCGATCCCGTCCAGCGGCGATAAATGCCCGCCAAGCACATGGTAGCGCGCGTTCACGACACCGGCCCGCTCGAGCGCCCACAAGTCGCCGACCTCTTCCACGACGACGATGAGTGAGGCATCACGGCGTGGATCCTGACAGATCGTGCACGGCGAAACCGTATCGAGATTGCCGCAGTTTGGGCATTCGATAATTTTCTCAACCGCCGTGCGCATCGCGTCGGCGAGCGGCACGAGCAAATCCTGCCGCTTTTTCAAAAGACCCAGTGCGGCCTTGCGCG
>ERZ1066138.533-NODE-533-length-12753-cov-9.049299_pt1 | contig 12753 bp, 9 predicted proteins | sample MGYA00382785_ERZ1066138 | MGnify/ENA primary metagenome ERZ1066138 (study PRJEB33369, sample SAMEA5778368) | biofilm metagenome | biome: Industrial cooling water; feature: Water cooling tower basin; material: Biofilm | place: United Arab Emirates | collected...
ATGCAGGGCCACGCCGCAGCCAACATCATGCCGCTCGGTGCCGATGCGGTTCGAGGCCACGAGCGGCATGATGTTGGCTGCGGCGTGGCCCTGCATGGTGCGCTGCCAGTGCCAGCGCGAGTCTAGCGCCGGATCCTGCGGCTCCGAGCCGATCGCCGTCGGGTACAGGAGGATCTCGGCGCCCATCAGCGCCATCGCCCGCGCGGTCTCCGGAAACCACTGGTCCCAGCACACCGCGACGCCCAGCGTGCCGAAGCGGGTAGGCCACACCTTGAAGCCGGTGTCGCCGGGCGAGAAATAGAACTTCTCGTGGTAGCCCGGGCTCTCCGGGATGTGCGACTTGCGGTAGATGCCGAGCGCCGCGCCGTCCGCATCCACCATGACGAGCGTGTTGAAGTAGGCGTTCTGCGCGCGCTCGAACACCGACAGCGGCAGCACCACGCCGAGTTCGGCGGCCACCTTCGAGAGCCGCCGGATTGCCGGGTTCTCGGCGATCGGCAGCGCCAGCTCGAAGTGCTTCGCGAGGTGGTCCTTGCAGAAATACGGCGTCTCGAACAGTTCCTGGATCAGGATGACATTGGCGCCCCGCTTTGCGGCCGCGCGGACCAGCTTCTCCGCGTTCGCGATGTTCGCCTCGCGGTCGGAGCCGCAGGCCATCTGCATCGCGGCGACGGTCACCTTCATGACAGGTCGATCCAGGTGGTCTTGAGCTCGGTGTACTTGTCCATGGCGTGCAGCGACTTGTCGCGCCCGTTGCCGGACTGCTTGAAGCCGCCGAACGGCACGGTGATGTCGTCCGCGTCGTAGCAGTTGACGTACACGGTGCCGGCGCGCAGCCGCTTCGCGACGCGGTGGGCGGTCGTGATGTCGCGGCTCCAGACCGCAGCGGTCAGGCCGTAGCTCACGTCGTTCGCGATCTTCACCGCCTCCTCGACGTCGCTGAAGGTGATCGTCGACAGCACCGGCCCGAAGATCTCCTCGCGTGCGATCTTCATGCCGGGCTTCACGTCCGCGAACACGGTCGGCTCCACGAAGAATCCCCCGCTTTCGCGGCGCGCACGCTTGCCGCCGAGGCGGACCTCGGCGCCTTCCTCCCTGCCCGACTCGATGTAGCCGAGCACGGTGTTGAGCTGCACCTGGTCGACGATCGCGCCGAGGCGCGTCTTCGGGTCCAGCGGGTCGCCAGGCTGCAGGGTCCTGCCGATCTCGACGATCTTCTCGAGCATCGCGTCCTTCACGGACTCGTGCACCACCAGCCGCGAGGCGGCTGAGCACATCTCGCCCTGGTTGAAGAAGATGCCCCAGGCGGCGGCGGTCGCGGCGCGCTCGAGGTCGGCGACGTCGCCGAGCACGACATTCGGCGCCTTGCCGCCGCACTCGAGCCAGACGCGCTTCATGTTCGACTTGCCCGAGTACTCGAGCATGCGCTTGCCGGTGCGCGTCGAGCCGGTGAAGGCGATGCAGTCGACGTCCATGTGCATCGCGAGCGCCTCGCCGGCCGTGTTGCCGAAACCCGGGACGACGTTCAGCACGCCCTCCGGCAGCCCGGCCTCCATCGCCAGCTCGGCCACGCGCAGGGCCGTGAGCGGCGACTTCTCGGAGGGCTTCAGCACCACGGAGTTGCCGGTCGCGAGCGCCGGTCCGAGTTTCCACGAGGCCATCAGCAGCGGGAAGTTCCAGGGCACGATCGCGCCGACGACGCCGACGGGTTCGCGCGTGATGAGGGCGAGCGCCTCGTGTGCGGTCGGCGCCACCTCGTCGTAGACCTTGTCGATCGCTTCCGCGTACCAGGAGATGCAGTTCGCGGCCGCCGGGACGTCGACCTTCATCGAGTCGGAGATCGGCTTGCCCATGTCGAGGGTTTCGGTGAGCGCGAGCTCCTCGCGGTGCTTGCGGATCAGTTCCGCGAAGCGCAGCAGCACCTTCTTGCGCGCCGCCGGCGCCAGCCGCGACCAGGCGCCGCCTTCGAACGCGCGGCGCGCGCTGGCGACGGCGGCCTCGACGTCCGACGCGTCGCAGGCGGCGACCTGCGCGAGCACCAGGCCGTTTGCCGGGTTGACGCAGTCGAAGGTCGCGCCGGAGACAGCCGGCACGTACTTGCCGTCGATGAAGGCCTCGGTGCGCGGCTTCAGCGCCTTCGCGAGCGCCTGCCAGTCCACGGATTTCTGTTCACGGGTCACGACGGTGTCCTCAGAGGGTCGGCGGGCACGAGGCGCTGATGATCTCACAGCGCTCGCGCCCGCGATTCCGGAAGCGGTGCGGCACTGCACTCGCGAAATAATAGGCGTCCCCGGGCCCGAGCACGCGCGTCTGGCCGCCGATGGTCACCTCGACCCGGCCCGCCACGACCACGCCCCCTTCCTCGCCCGCGTGCCTCAGCATTTCGGAGCCCGTGTCCGCCCCCGGTTCGTAGGCTTCGCGCAGGACCGTCATGCGCCGGCCCGGGCGGTGCGCCGCGACGAGCTGCAGCGATACCGGCCCCTCGCCGAGCTCGACCAGCTCGTCCTTGCCGTAGAACACCTGGGTCGTGCCGGCCGGGTCCATCGTGAAGAACTCCGCGAGCCCCATGGGCAGGCCGTCGAGCACCTTCTTGAGCGAGGCGACCGAGGGACTCACCCGCCCCTGTTCGATCAGGGAAATCATGCCGTTCGTGACGCCTGCGCGCTTGGCGAGTTCGCGCTGTGAGAGTCCGTGCATCTGCCGGACGGCCTTCAGCCGTGCGGCGACGTCGTTCGCCATGGTGACCCCGTTTTGTCTATGATTTTAAACACGAAGCCGCGTAATATCGGCTTTTCTTCCCGAAAGTGTCAATTATATGAACGCAATTCCCAAGCCTGTCGCCGTCCCCGCCGACCTCGAAGCGTTCTGGATGCCGTTCACGGCGAACCGCCAGTTCAAGGCGAGCCCGCGCCTGCTGGCGCGGGCCGAGGGTCTCTACTACTGGACGCCGGAGGGCCGCCAGGTCCTGGATGCCGCTTCCGGCCTCTGGTGCGTCAACGCCGGCCACGGGCGCAAGGAAATCACCGAGGCGGTCGCCCGGCAGATCGCGGTGATGGACTACGCCCCGCCCTTCCAGATGGGCCATCCGATCGCCTTCGAGTTCGCGAGCGCGCTCGCCGGGATTTCGCCGAAGGGCCTCGACCGCGTCTTCTTCACGAATTCCGGTTCGGAGTCGGTCGACACCGCGCTCAAGATCGCGATCGCCTACCACCGCGTCCGCGGCGAGGCCGCCCGGACCCGCCTGATCGGCCGCGAGCGCGGCTACCACGGCGTCGGCTTCGGCGGCATCTCGGTCGGCGGCATGGTCAACAACCGCAAGTGGTTCGGGGCGCTGCTCCCGGGCGTCGATCACCTGCGCCACACCCACGACCCGTCGCGCAACCTGTTCTCGAAGGGGCTGCCCGAGCACGGCGCGGAATTCGCCGACGACCTCGAGCGTCTCGTCGCCCTGCACGACGCCTCGACGATCGCCGCGGTGATCGTCGAGCCGATCGCCGGATCGACCGGGGTGCTGCTGCCGCCGAAAGGCTACCTGAAGCGCCTGCGGGAACTGTGCACGAAACACGGCATCCTGCTCGTCTTCGACGAGGTCATCACCGGCTTCGGCCGCACGGGCTCGCCGTTCGCATCCCAGGAGTTCGACGTCGTTCCGGACCTGATCACCTGCGCGAAGGGACTCACCAACGGCGCCGTGCCGATGGGCGCGGTGCTCGTCCGGCGCGAGATCCACGACGCGTTCATGTCGGGACCCGCGGGCGCGATCGAGCTGTTCCACGGCTACACCTACTCGGCGCACCCGATCGCCTGCGCCGCGGGCCTCGCGGCCCTCGACATCTACCGCGGGGAGAAGCTCTTCGAGCGCGCGAAGGCGATGGCGCCCTACTGGTCGGACGCCGTCCATGCGCTGCGGGGCCGCAGGCACGTCGTCGACCTGCGCGCCTACGGCCTGGTCGCCGGCATCGAGCTGGCCTCCCGGGAGGGCGCGATCGGCGCCCGCGCCTATGATGCGCTGGTCGCGGCCTTCAACGCCGGGCTCCTGATCCGCATCACGGGCGACACGATCGCGCTGTCGCCGCCGCTCATCGTCGAGCGCAAGGACGTGGACCGGATCTTCGAGACCCTGTCCGGGATCATCGACCGCTTGGACTGACGCGCCGGAGGCAGGTATCCTCGGATCCGGTACCTGGTGCATTCGCACCATCCGGGGGATCGCGTATGAATCACCGCTACCCGGCGTCAGTCCGCGCGGCTGTCGCCCTCGCTTTGTCCTGCCCGCTCGCCTTGCAGGCCCAGCAGGAATCGCCGCCGGCGGCGGAGCCCGCGGTCGTCGGGCTCGAGGAGATCGTGATCACGGCGCAGAAGCGCCAGCAGTCCCTGCAGGACGTGCCGCTCTCGGTGTCCGCCTTCACCGGCGACATGCTGAGCGAGGGCCGCATGGCGGACATCCGCGCCATCGTCGACTTCACGCCGGGCTTCAGCGGAAACACGGCGGACGGCTTCACCGACGCGCTGTCCATGCGCGGCATCTCGACCAACGACTTCGGCATCGGCGGCGATCCCTCGGTCGCCATGTTCGAGGACGGCATCTGGGCGGGCCGCACCGGCGGCGTCATGACCTCGATGTTCGACGTCGAGCGCGTCGAGGTCGTCAAGGGCCCGCAGGGCACCCTGTTCGGCCGCAACTCGATCGCCGGCGCCGTGAGCACGTTCACCAACAAGCCGCAGAGCGCGTTCGGCGCCAGCGCGGAGCTCTCGCTCGCCGAGTTCTCCGAGATCGAAGCCAACGGCATGGTCAACATCCCGCTCAGCGACCAGTGGGCGATGCGCGTGGCAGGCTACTTCCTGGAAAACGACGGCTACCTGACCAACCTCGCGGGCGGCGACGACCTCGGCTACCACGAGGTCAGCGCCGGCCGCGTGTCGCTGCGCAGGAGCGGCGAGACCCTCGATGCGACGCTGATCGCCGCCTACGAGGACCGCGAGCAGGACCCGTCCGTGTACTGGGTGCCGGCGGCGGGCTTGTCCGAGGACGAGGTCAACATCGACCTCGGCGAAGACGGGATCAACGAGTCGGACGTGTTCGAGTCGCGCCTGCTGCTCGACTGGACGCTGGGCAACGACTACACCGTCGCCTCGCTGACCGGCTACAAGAAGTTCAATTTCCACTACCTCGAGGACTACGACGGCGGCCCGGAACGGGTCAACGACTACCGCCAGGTCAACGCGGTCGAGTACTGGAGCCAGGAGCTCCGGCTCAATTCGCCGGGCGACGGTCCGGTCACCTGGTTCGTGGGCGCGAGCGTCTACGAGGAGACCATCGACGGCGTATTCGACTACATCTACGACGAGGACGCCCTCTGCCGCGCCATCAGCGTCACCGAGGCGCCGGACTTCGACGGTCCGGCGGAGGGATGCGACGACCCGAACTTCGAGGCCTACTGGGAAGACGACATCGACCCGGCCGACATCCTCGAAGGCAAGGTGGAGCGCAGCTACGTGGACGTCGAGAGTCGCGGCTGGGCCGTGTACGGCGACTTCACCTGGGCCATCAGCGACCGCCTGGAGCTGACCGCGGGCGCGCGCTACACCTTCGACGAGAAGGAGATGGAGAGTCGGGTCCTGGATTCAGGCGGAGCGCTCGGCAACAACTTCAACTTCGAGTTCTTCACCAACGGCACGGTGAGCGACAAGGCCGACTGGAGCGACTTCACGCCGCGCATCGCGCTCGCCTATGACGTCAGCGACGACGTGTCGCTGTACGCGACGGCGTCCATGGGCTACAAGTCCGGCGGCTTCGCGACCTTCGGCTACGACCTGCAGGGGCAGGACATCAACGACGACGGCTCGGCGCCCGACGGCACGACGCCGCTGGAATTCGACCCCGAGCAGGTGGACAGCTACGAGGTCGGCGCCAAGACCCGCCTGCTCGGCAACACCCTGCAGGCCAACGTCGCCCTGTTCCTGTACGACTACACGGACCTGCAGCTCGTGTACTTCGACCAGGGTTCCTCGCAGGTCGCGAACGTGGGCGAGGCGCGGGGCATGGGCATGGAGCTCGACCTGCGCTGGGTGCCGAACGCGAACTGGGACGCGATGTTCGGCCTGTCGCTGCTCGACACCGAGATCACGGACGCGGACGACATCATCGAGGTCGGCGCCTGCGGGGACTGCGACGGCAACAACCTGCCGTTCGCCCCGGAGGTGAGCGCCTCGGCCGTCCTCACCTACCGCACCCCGATCGCCTCCGGCGAGGGCTTCTTCACGACCGAGGCCGTGTACCGCTCCAAGATGTACGGCGGCCCGGACAACATCCCGGATGCCACCGTCGACTCCTGGAACGAGTTCAACTTCCGGCTCGGTTACCGCAGCACCTCGAACTGGTACGCGACGCTCTGGATCGAGAACGCCTTCGACGAACTGTACTTCGAGCGCGGCTGGGAGAACGCGGACGCCGACAACCTTTTCGGTTACGGGCTCTTCAACGAGCTGGTGTGGCCGAACCGCCCGCGGACGGTCGGCGTCACCTTCGGCATGGAGTGGTAGCAAACCTCAAAAAGGGGACGCTAACCTTTTCAAAAGGGGACGCTAACCTTTTCGCGGCCTTGCGCCTGCCTGGAGATCGGGCGGCAACCGCGAAAAGGTTAGCGTCCCCTTTTGAAAAGGTTAGCGTCCCCTTTTTGGGCTAGGGCTTCGCGGCCTCGAAGATCGCGTAGCGCTTGCGCGCCGGCTCGATCGACTCCCAGGTGCCCTTGAAGCCGGCGGGGATCACCCAGGCGTCCCCGGCGTTGAACTGCCAGCGCTTGCCTTCCTCGGAGGTGAGCGTCACGCGGCCCTCGAGCAGGTGGCAGAACTCGTGCTCGGTGTACTCGACCTTCCACTTGCCGATGCTGCTCGACCAGGTTCCGGCGAAGAACTGGTTCGTCGGATCGGTGAAATAGTTGCGCACCACCGTTTTCGGCTCGCCCTTGACGACCTTCTCGGCGGCCACGGCCGATTCCTCGCCCTTCATGCTGCGCCTGAAGTCCACGATCGCGGGTGTCGGCATGGCGTCGTCTCCGTTTGCGTATTTTCCCCGATTGTAGTCTCTGGAACGGGCGGCTGTTCGGGCGTAGGATACCGACATGGGTAACCGACTCCCGCCAATCGTCGGAAACTGGTACGCGCACCGAGACAAGGGCGCGTTGTTCCAGGTGGTCGCGCTCGACGAGGACGCGGGCACGATCGAAATCCAGGAGTTCGACGGCGGCCTCGACGAGCTCGACCTCGACGAGTGGCGCGCGCTTTCCGTGTACGGCGCCGCGCAACCCGAGGACTGGGGCGGCCCGCTCGACGACGTGGAGCCCGACGAGTTCGGCTACACGGACATGGAAGGCGACAAACCGGCGGAATCTTCGCTCGAGTCCGAGACCACGACCTGGGAGCAGATCGTCGAAGACGACGAGTTCGACGAGCCCATCCACTGACGGGAGAGTGTCTTGTCCAGCAATGAATCACTGGTCGCCCGGCGCCAGGCTGCCATCGCGCGCGGCGTGTCCATGGTCCACCCCGTCTTCATCGAGCGCGCCGAGAACGCGCTCCTGTGGGACGGCGAGGGCCGGCGCTACGTGGATTTTGCGGGCGGCATCGCCGTGCTCAACACGGGCCATCGGCACCGCCGCGTGCTGGAGGCCGTGCGCGCCCAGCTCGACAAGGTCACGCACACCTGCTTCCAGATCACGCCCTACGAGCCCTACGTCGCGCTCTGCGAGAAGCTGAACGCGCTCGCGCCCGGCAAGGGACCGAACAAGTCGGTGCTGATGTCGACCGGCGCCGAGGCGGTCGAGAACGCGGTCAAGATCGCCCGCGCGGCGACGGGCCGCCCGGCCGTCATCGCCTTCTCCGGCGGATTCCACGGTCGCACGATCATGGCGCTCGCGCTGACCGGCAAAGTCGATCCGTACAAGGCCGGCTTCGGCCCGTACCCGGCCGAGGTCTACCACGCGCCGTTCCCGAACGCGCTGCACGGCGTGTCGGTGGGGGACTCGTTCCGCGCGCTCGCCCAGATCTTCAAGTGCGACGTCGCGGCGGACCGCGTCGCCGCCATCGTCGTCGAGCCCGTGCAGGGCGAAGGCGGCTTCTACGTCGCGCCGAAAGAATTCATCGTGCGGCTGCGCGAGCTGTGCGACCGGCACGGGATCCTGCTGGTCGCGGACGAGATCCAGAGCGGCGCCGGCCGCACCGGCCGCATGTTCGCGATGGAGCACTATGGCGTCGCAGCCGACCTCTACACGCTGGCGAAGTCGATCGCCGGCGGCTTTCCGCTGTCCGCGGTCGTCGGCCGCGCCGACGTGATGGACGCCTGCGGGCCGGGCGGTCTCGGCGGCACGTACGCAGGCAACCCGGTCGCCTGCGCGGCCGCGCTGGCCGTGCTGCAGGTGTTCGAGGAGGAACGCATCCTGGAACGCGCCGAGCGCCTCGGCGAGCGCATCGGCCGCGCGCTGGACGCGCTGGCGGCGCGCCACCCCGAGATCGTCGAGGTGCGCCGCCTCGGCGCGATGATCGCCTTCGAGCTCGGCGAGGGCGGCGACCCGCACCGTCCGGCTGCGGAGCTGACGAAGAAGCTGACCGCCCGTGCCCGGGAGCTCGGCCTGATCCTGCTGTCCTGCGGGGTCTACGGCAACGTCGTGCGCATCCTCGTGCCGATCACGGCCGAGGACGCGGTGGTCGACGAAGGTCTCGCCATCATCGCGAAGGCGGCCGCGGAGCTCCTGACCGACGCGAACGCGACCGTGCCGCGACTGCGCCCTGCGCTCTAGCGGCCCGCGCATGCGCCGACCACGCCCTGCCCGGATCGCGCTCCTCGCGGCGGTCTTCAGCCTGGCGGCGGGCTGCAGCGGCGAGCCGCCGGCGGACCGCATTTTCGTGGGCGGCTCGGTCTACACGGTGGACCTGCGCCGCAGCCGGGCCGAAGCCGTCGCGGTCCGCGACGGCCGGATCGTCGCCGTCGGAAGCGACGAGGAGATCCGAGGGCTGGCCGGTCGCCGCACGGAGGTCACCGATCTCCGCGGCGCCATGCTGCTGCCGGGCTTCCACGACTCGCACATCCACATCCTGATCGGCGTCGCGACGAAGGACGACTGCGACCTCCTGCGCCTCGAGTCGCAGGAGGCGGTCGAGGCGCGGCTCCAGGAGTGCGCGCAGCTCGCGGGCTACGGGCCGGACCGCTGGGTGGCGGGCGGCGGCTGGTCCGAATGGCTCTGGCCGGACGCCAACCCGGGCAAGGACGTGCTCGACGCGCTGTTCCCGGACCGGCCTGTCTACCTGGTCTCGAGCTTTGGGCACGCGGCCTGGGTGAACAGCCGCGCGCTCGCGCTCGCGGAAATCACGAAGGCGACCGCGGACCCGGCGGACGGCGTGATCGAACGTGACGCCGCCGGCGAGCCGAGCGGCACCCTGCGCGACGCGGCCATGATGCTCGTGGAAAGCAAGCTGCCGGGACGGACGGCGGCACAGCGGCTGGAGTCCGTGCGGGCCGGGATCCGGCTTGCGCACAGCGTGGGCATCACCTCGGTGATCGAGCCGGGGCTCGACGCCGCGCTGATCGAGCCGGTCGTCGCCCTCGCGGATGCCGGCGAGCTCACGCTGCGCACGCGCGCCTCGCTCTCGCCGATCGCCTGGCAGCCCGGGACCTTCGACGACGGCGTTTTCGCCTTCCTCGAGGGCCGCGAGCGCTGGCGCCGTCCGGGCCTCGACGTCGACTCGGTCAAGGTCTACATGGACGGGGTGATCGAGTACGGCACCGGCGCGCTGCTCGAGCCTTACGCGAAAGAGGCGCTCGGCGTCGGCCCGCGCTTCTACACGCAGGCGGACGTGGACCGATACTTCGCGCGCTTCGACGCGATGGGCCTCGCGATCCACGTGCACGCGACCGGCGACGCCGGCATCCGCAGGGCGCTCGACGGTTTTGCGGCGATGCGCAAGGCCAACGGCATGAGTGACAACCGCCACCACATCGTGCACCTGCAGCTGATCCACGAGGACGACCTGCCCCGCTTCGCGGAACTGGGCGTGACGGCGACGTTCCAGCCGCTCTGGGCCTACCCCGACCCTGCCGCGATCGAGCTCGATGTGCCGATGATCGGCGAGGCGCGGACGCAGGCGATGTACCCGATCGGCAGCATGGCGAGGAGCGGCGCGCGCATCGCGGCCGGCAGCGACTATTTCGTCACCGACCTCAACCCGCTGCACGCGATCGAGGCCGCGGTGACGCGCCAGGACCCGTACACGAATTCGGGCGCGGTGCTCGGCGAGTCCGAGCGCGTGGATCTCGCCACGATGGTCGCCGCCTACACGATCAACGGCGCCTGGCTGATGGGCCTCGAGAAGGAACAGGGCTCGATCGAGGTCGGCAAGCGTGCCGACTTCGTCGTGCTGGACCGCGACCTGTTCGCCGGGCCCGCGTCCGCGATCAACGAGGCGAAGGTCGTCATGACGGTCGTCGACGGCCGCAACGTCTACGAGGCGGCGCGGCGGTAGGCGGCCGCACCGGCGTCAGGCGGCCTTCTTCGCTGCGATGTAATCGTCGACCAGCTGCTCGAGGATCGTGAGCGACACCGCGCCGTTCTTCAGCACGACGTCGTGGAAGTCGCGGATGTCGAACTTCGGCCCGAGCTCGCGCTTCGCCCGCTCGCGCAGGTCGAGGATCTTGATCATGCCGATCTTGTAGGACAGCGCCTGTCCCGGGTTGTCGATGTAGCGCTCGACTTCCTTGGTGGCTTCTTCCTTCTTCATCGGGTTGTTGGCGAGCATGTACTCGATCATCTGCTCGCGGGTCCACTTCTTGGCGTGGGCGCCGGTGTCGACGACGAGGCGCGCGGCGCGCAGCATCTCGTTCTGCAGGCGGCCGAAGTCCTGCAGCGGATCGGTGAACCGGCCCTCCTCCTTCGCGAGGCGCTCGGAGTACAGGCCCCAGCCCTCAACGTATGCGCCGAAGTAGGCGAACTTCTGGAATGTCGGCACGCCCTCCAGCTCCTGCTGGATGGCGATCTGGAAATGGTGGCCCGGCGCGCCCTCGTGGTAGGCGATCGTCTCCATCTCGTGCTTCTGCTTGCCGGCCATGTCCTTCAGGTTGACGTAGTAGATGCCCGGGCGGCTGCCGTCCGGCGTCGGCTGGTTGTAGAACGCGATCGGCGCAGTGTCCTGGCGCCACTCCTCGACGCGGCGCACCTCGAGCGGGGCCTTGGGCAGCACGTTGAAGTACTTGCCGACGTCGGCGTAGATCGAGTCGATGTACGCCTTCGACTGGTCGAGGTAAGCCTGGCGCCCGGCGTCCGTGTTCGGGTAGAAGTTGGACGGGTCGGTGCGGAGGTACTCGAAGAACGCTGGCAGGTCGCCCTGGAAGCCGACCTTCTTCATGATGGCTTCCATCTCGCCGCGGATGCGCGCGACCTCGGCGAGGCCGATGTCGTGGATCTGGCCGGCCGTGAGGTCCGGCACCGTCGTCCAGAACCGGACCTGCGACTCGTAGTAGGCGGCGCCGTCGGGCAGCGCCCAGACGCCGTGCGGGCCGGGCGACTTCGGGCGCAGCGCCTCGATCGCGGCGATCATCGCCAGCGTGCCGCGCTTCATCGGGCCCTGCATCGCGGCGATGCCGGCGTCGAGCAGGCGCTGCTTCTCGGCGTCCGGGGCGTCGAGCTTCCCGACCTTCGCGCGGAAGTCGGCGAGTATCGCCGAGTCCTTGCCGCTGTCGTCGAACGGTGCGCCGGTCAGGACATTGCGCGCGTCCGCGATCACCGGGTCGAAGGAGAACGAGGTCGGCACGACGCCGCGGCGGGCGGACTCCTCGATGCCCTCGATGGACTGCGCATAAGCCTGTTCGAGCGCGTTGAGCCGGGAGACGTAGGCCTCCGCATCGGCCACGGTCTCGATGCCGTGCACGTTCTGCAGGAAGGTCACGAGCGTGGTCGCCGGGTTCGACTGCGTCTGGAACGGGTAGCCGTGGAAGCGCCACTTGAAGTTCCGGATCGCGGTCTCCTGCTGCTCCTCGAAGATCCGGTAACTGACCTTCATCTTGTCGGTGAGCTTCGCGTAGTCGAACTCCGAGCGCAGGCGCTCGAGGTCCTTGCGGGTCAGCCCGTCCTGGCGCTGCCTCTCCGCGTCCGTGAAGTCGTCCCACTTGCCGTAGTCCGGGCCCTTCATGCCGAGGTACGACTGGAAGATCGGGCTGTCTTCGAGTCCGCGCTGGAAGACCTCTTCGAAGAAGGCGGCGAGCCGCTCGTCCTCGGTCCCGGCCGGCGCGGCGGCGGACGCCTCCTGGGCGCCGGCCGCTGCGGCGGCGAGGCCCAGGAACACGAGGCCGCAGGTAGCGGCCATCCGGCGAAGGAACACGGTCATTCGGCTCTCCTGGTGGATTCCGGCGCCCACGCTAGTGGCTGGCGCCGGTCAGCGCAGCCCCGTCCGTCGCGGCATCGGGGCCTCCCGTCTCAAATCGGATGAATAGATGGTGGCTAGGGAGAGAATCGAACTCTCGACCCCGGGGTTATGAATCCCGTGCTCTAACCAGCTGAGCTACCTAGCCACGCGGCGGGAAGGTACCCCGGGGAGGCGGGATTGTCGGGACCGTGCCCCCGGGTGTCAAGGCATGGCGCGCGGACGCAGCCATGCGGCCGGGGCGGCCGCGGCGAGGCCCGCGACGGCCGCGATCAGCCAGTCCTGGAGCCGCAGCGGCTGCACCGCCAGCGCCGATGCAGCGGCCGGCCACTCCGTGACGACCAC
>ERZ1066138.534-NODE-534-length-12732-cov-7.393547_pt1 | contig 12732 bp, 11 predicted proteins | sample MGYA00382785_ERZ1066138 | MGnify/ENA primary metagenome ERZ1066138 (study PRJEB33369, sample SAMEA5778368) | biofilm metagenome | biome: Industrial cooling water; feature: Water cooling tower basin; material: Biofilm | place: United Arab Emirates | collected...
ATGCTTGAACAGGCTTTTCAGACTGTGCAGGCTCTGCTCCACGGACACGCCGTGATAGGCGTTGGGAAATTCCACTTGATAGACGTCGGCTGGGAACGGCCCGAATCCCTTTTTGTAAGGCACCACCTTGCCGGTCAGCGCCATCCCCATCAGCGTGCGGCCGTGAAACCCTGCCGTGAATGAGATGATACCAGGGCGGCCGGTGAAAACCCGCGCCACCTTCACAGCATTTTCTACAGCCTCCGCACCCGTCGAAATCAGCATGGTCTTGGCCGGTCCCGTCACGGGCGCGATGGCGTTGAGCCGTTCCGCCAGACGAACGTACGATTCGTAAGGTGTCACCTGAAAGCAAACATGGCTGAACGCCTTCATCTGCTCGTCGATGGCTTTCAGAATGCGCGGATGCTGATGCCCCGTGTTCGTCACCGCGATGCCGGCCGCGAAATCGATGTAGCGCCGGCCGTCCTCGCTCCAGATTTCGGAGTTGAGCGCCCGCGCCGCGTAAATCGATGTTGCGTGCCCGATGCCACGGGGCACGGCCGCGGCGCGGCGCTCGTGAAGTTCGGCGGAAGTGGCCATCGTCGCAATGCTCCTCAAGAGAAAGCCTGAATGCCGGTCTGCGCGCGACCCAGGATCAAGGCGTGAATGTCGGCTGTGCCCTCGTAGGTGTTGACGGCCTCGAGGTTCAGCATGTGGCGGATGACGGGGTACTCGTCCGAGATGCCGTTCCCGCCCAGCATGTCGCGGGCCGTACGCGCAATCTCCAGCGCCTTGAGGCAACTGTTGCGCTTGATGAGCGAGATCGCTTCCGGCGCGAGACGGCCCTGTTCCTTCATCCGTCCTGCTTGCAGGCAGGCGCCGAAGGCCAGCGCAATGTCGGTCTGCATATCGGCGAGTTTCTTCTGGATGAGTTGGTTCGCGGCCAGCGGCCGGCCGAACTGCGTCCGGTCGATCACATACTGGCGTGCCGTGCGCCAGCAGGCCTCCGCCGCACCGATGGCGCCCCAGGCGATGCCGAAGCGCGCGTTGTTCAAGCACCCGAACGGCCCCTTGAGCCCCGCGACGTGCGGCAGCAGGTTGGCTTCGGGAACCAACACGCCGTCGAGAACGATTTCGCCGGTGACCGAGGCACGCAGCGAAATCTTGCTCTCGATTCTGGGCGTGGAAAATCCTGCCATGCCCCGCTCGACGATGAAGCCGCGGATCGTGCCCTCGTCCGTCTTTGCCCATACGATCGCGATATCCGCGATCGTCGAATTCGTGATCCAGGTCTTGGCGCCGTCGAGGCGATAGCCGCCGCAATCACGCCGCGCCCGCGTTGTCATGCCACCGGGATCCGAACCGTGGTCGGGCTCCGTCAGCCCGAAGCAGCCGATCATCTCGCCCGCCGCAAGCGCCGGCAGAAACATTTGCCGTTGCGTCTCCGTGCCATAGGCCCAGATCGGATACATGACGAGGCTGGATTGAACGCTCATCGCGGAGCGATAGCCGCTATCTACCGCTTCGATCTCGCGCGCGATCAGACCATACGCGACCGGGCCAACGCCGGCGCCGCCATAGGCCTCGGGTATCGTCGGCCCGAGAAAACCCATCCCGCCCAGATCGCGCATGATCGACCGGTCAAAGCCCTCTTCCCTGAAATCGCGAATGACGCGCGGCGCGAGCTTGTCGGCTGCAAACTTTGCCGCCGCCTCGCTCAGCATCCGCTCCTCGTCACTGAGCATCGCGCCGAATGAGAGCGGGTCCGCCCAGTCGAATGCCGCGCGCGCCGCGTCCGCGCCATCCGGCGCCGGATAGGGATCTGCTGTTTTCATCGGTGCCGCAGTCATCGCCGCGACCTTTCTTCGGTTACCGGCTAGATGCCGCCCAAGCAGATGAATTTCGTTTCCAGGTACTCGTCGAGCCCTTCAGCAGCGCCTTCGCGCCCAAGCCCGGATTCCTTTACGCCGCCGAACGGGACAACTTCGTTCGAGAATATCCCTTCGTTGACGCCCACCATGCCTGCCTCCAATTTCTCTGCCGTCTTCCAGGCGCGCGAAATGTTCTGGCTGAAGAGGTAGGCGGCCAGACCGAAGGGCGTGCTGTTGGCCAACGCAATGGCCTCATCGTCCGTTTCGAACTTGATGAGCGCCGCCACCGGTCCAAAAATCTCCTGGCCGACGATGTCCATGTCCGCCGTCACGCCGGTCAACACGGTCGGCTTGTAGAACAGCGAACCGGCTGCATCCTTCGCCCCGCCCGTCTTGACTGTGCCGCCCCTTTTGACCGCGTCCGCCATAAGGCTTTCCACCTTGGCGATGGCCTCGGCATTGATGAGCGGTCCGAGGTTGACGCCCTGGCCCGTGCCGGGTCCGATGATGAGAGACTGGGCTGCTTTCGCGAGCGCATCGGCAAAGCGGTCGTAGATGCCCGCCTGCACGAGAATGCGGTTCGCGCACACACACGTCTGCCCGGCGTTGCGGTACTTGGACGCCATCGCACCGGCCACCGCCTGATCGAGATCGGCGTCGTCGAATACGATCAGGGGCGCGTTGCCGCCAAGTTCCAGCGTCAGCTTCTTGACCGTATCGGCACACTGCCGGTAGAGGACTTTCCCAACTTCCGTCGAGCCTGTGAACGTCAGCTTACGCACCCGGCTGTCGGCGCACAGCACTTCGCCGACGCCCCGCGCATTGCGGGTCGTCACGACGTTGAGAACGCCCTCTGGCAAACCGGCCTTCTCGGCAAGCTTCGCCAGCGCCAACGCGCACAACGGGGTATCTTCAGCCGGTTTCACAATGATCGTGCATCCCGCCGCCAGCGCCGGCGCCACCTTGCGCGTAATCATCGCGATCGGAAAATTCCACGGCGTGATCGCCGCCACGACCCCGATGGGCTGCTTGATCGTCACATAGCGCTTGCTGGCCGCCGTCGTCGGGATCGTCCGGCCATAAGCGCGCTTTCCTTCCTCGGCAAACCATTCGACAAAAGACGCGCCGTATGCAACTTCGCCGCGCGATTCAGCAAGCGGCTTGCCCTGCTCGGCCGTCATCAATTGCGCCAGTGGTTCCGCTTCAGCCAGGATCAGTTCGTTCCAGCGCCGCAGTACTGCCGCGCGGTCTTTCGCTGTCTTTGCCGACCATGCGGGCAACGCGGCGCTTGCCGCATCGATGGCGCGGCGTGCGTCCGCCGCCGTCAGATCCGGAACGCTGGCGATCACGAGACCAGTCGCTGGATTGACGACCGCAAACCGGTCCTTCGACGTCACCCACTCCCCGCCGATATAGGCGGAAGTCGGAAAATCGTCGGGCGTCATATCCATGGGTCGTGTCTCCGTCAGCGCAGTGTAATCGAGATGGCTTTGAGATCGGCGTATTTGTGCAGAGCGTGCATCGAACGATCGCGGCCGAAGCCCGACTGTTTGAATCCGCCGAATGGCATCGTGATGTCGCAGGCGTCCCAGCCGTTGACCCAGACAAGTCCGGCCTTCAAGTCCCGCGCCGCGCGATGGGCGAGAGACACGTCGCGGGTCCATAGCCCGGCGGCCAGTCCGTAGATCGTACCGTTGGCGATTCTGATGGCTTCTTCCGGCGTTTTGAATCGTGTCACCGCCAACACCGGCCCGAACACTTCTTCCTTCGCCAGCGTATGCGTCGGCTGCACCGCATCGAACACGGTCGGCTCCACGTAGAAACCGCCGCTGTCCTCGCGCGCGCGGTTGCCGCCCAGGCGCAGCGTGTTGCCCTCGGACGTCGCGGTACCGATGTAACGCAGCGCCGTCTTCATCTGCTCTTCGCTCACCATCGAGCCGAACGTCGTGGTGGGATTGAGCGGATCGCCGGGCACGATCTTCTTGGCAACCTTCAGAAGCTTGTCGGTGAACTCGTCGGCAATCGCCTCCTGCACGAGAAGCCGCGATGCCGCCGTGCACACCTCTCCCTGATTGAAGAACACGCCCCACGCCGCGCTGACCGCCGCAGCATTCATGTCTGGACAATCCGCGAACACGATCTGCGGCGACTTCCCGCCCAGCTCCAGCGACACGCGCTTCAGGTTGGATTGCCCCGAGTACTGCATCAGCAGCTTGCCGACCGGACCCGATCCGGTGAAGGCGATCATATCCACGTCCATATGCAACGCGAGCGCCTTGCCGGCCGTCGCACCAAAGCCCGGCACGATATTGAGGACGCCCGGCGGCAGTCCGGCTTCGAGGGCCAATTCGCCCATCTTGAGGGCAGTCAACGGCGATTGCTCGGCAGGCTTCAGCACGATGGAATTGCCCATCGCCAGCGCGGGTCCCACCTTCCACATCGCCATGAGCAAAGGGAAGTTCCACGGCACGATCACGCCAATGACGCCGAGCGGCTCGTGCACCGCGAAGGAAATCCGGTCGGTCGTCTCCGGACCCACCTCGCCGTAGACCTTGTCGAGCGCCTCCGCGTAATACCGCAGAGTTTTGATCGAACCGGGAATGTCGACGGCAAGAGCGTCCTTGATGGGCTTGCCGACATCCAGGCTTTCCAACAGCGCCAGCTGCTCCGCGTCCCGCTCCATCAGGTCGGCGAACTTGAACAGGATTTTCTTCTTCTGGCGGTAGTGCATCTTCCGCCAAGTGCCGTCATCGAATGCACGCCGCGCGGCCGCGACCGCCGCATCGACGTCGCCCGCATCCAGTTCCGCGACCTTGTTGATGATCGCCCCGTTCCGCGGGCTGACGTTCGCAAACGTCTTGCCGGACTGCGCGGGCACGGTTTTGCCGTCGATCACCGCATGCGAAGGGATCGCAATGCGTCCGGCGAGCGCTTCGAAATGGGCCAGCGAAGTCATGTCGCTTTATCCTCACGCCACGCGGGCATACCATTGGTGATCGAGCGCCGTCACGACACGCTCGAAATCGCGCCGCTCCGTGTCTTTCATCTCGGCATAGGTCTTCTGGAAGATCGCACCGAGCGTTTCCGTCACGACGCGCGACTCGCGGAATTCGGCAAGTGCGTTGACCCACGCCGTCGGCACCTTCGGCGCGTTGGAGCCGTCGCAGTTGCCTTCGGCGGCGGGACCGGGATCGAGCTTGTTGACGATGCCGTGGTGAATGCCGCCCAGCACTGCGGCGAGCACCAAATAGGGATTGGCATCCGAGCCGGCGATACGGTGCTCGACGCGCGTGGCATTCGCGGACGTATTCAGCACGCGCAAGGACGCGGTGCGGTTGTTAAAGCCCCAGTGCGCCGCCATGGGCACATAAGACTTCGGCTGATAGCGCCGGTACGCATTGGCCGACTGCGCCCAGATCGCCATGAATTCTCCCATGGTCGCGCGCAGACCGCCGAGCGCATTGCGGAAGAGGGGAGAAATGGGATCACCGGCAAAAACGTTCTTCCCGTTCTTGTCGACCAGCGACACATGAATGTGCATGCCCGACCCCGACCAGTCGTGGTGGGGCTTGGCCATGAAGGTCGCGTCCATTTTGTGTGCCCGCGCCGCCGCCTTGACCGCGCGCTTCAGCAGGAGCCCGTCGAGTGCCGAGCTGGCGGCGTCCTTTTTGTGCTTCAGGTTGATTTCGAATTGGCCGGGCCCCGCCTCCTGCAAGACCGCATCGACTGGAAGACCCTGCGCTTCGGCAATGCGATAGATGTCGTCGATGAAGGGTTGGACGCAGTCCAGTTCCTCGAACTGATAAAGCTGCTGCCAATCCGGGTTGTCGACAAGGCCACACGGGGTCTTAAGTTCGAACACGCCGTTCTTCGAGCTGGCGCTGACGTAAAACTCAAGTTCCACTGCCGTGACCGGCTCGAAGCCCATCTTGCCGAGCGCCACCGACTGGCGCTGCAGGATGCGCCGCGGATCGAGGCCGCCGTCGTCTTCGACAGGCACCATAACGGCCTGAGCATGCGTCGTACCGTCAACGGCGACGGGGGCAAGTGTTTCGCTGAGGATCTTGAATTGCAGGTCCGGATCGCCGGTCTCCCACAGCCGGCCCGTCTCCTCGACGCACGATCCGCGCATATCCATGATGTAGCAGGTTGAGGGGACCATGAATCCCTTGTCCGCGAAACCAAGTAGATCGCACGACCGGATACGCTTGCCGCGTGGAATGCCATTGAGATCGTGCATGAATACATCGATCCACTGCACGGTCGGATATTTGGCGAGAAAGTCCTTCGCCTGCTCGGTCGTCAGATACGTCTCGGTCATGTCAGCTCAGCTCCTGCTGCGCGGCCGAAACGGCGGAACAGCTTGACGGATACGGGGTTCTCGGCGGCACGCCACTCGGGATGCCATTGCACGCCGACACAGAAGGGATGTTCGTCCGGGCCGCGAACAGCTTCCACGAGCCCGTCGGCCGCGAACGCTTCGGGCGTCAACACGGGTGCAAGGTCCTTGAGCCCTTGGCCGTGCAGCGAGTTGACCATGATCTCGTCCTCGCCGATCCACTCACGCAGCCGGCCGGTGAGATTGAGCGCATGCACGGGCCCCCACCGCTGCTCCAGCGGCGCTTCCTTGCGTTCGCGGTGGTCGTGCTTGCCGCTCTGCGTATGGACCGCCTGGTGCAGCGTGCCCCCAAGCGCCACGTTGAGTTCCTGGAAACCCCGGCAGATCGCCATCATGGGGATTTTGCGTTCAACGGCCGTGCGAATGAGCGGCAGCGTCACCGCATCACGTGCCGGATCGAGAGAATCCGGCAGCACCGGATCTTCCTCGCTGTAATGATTGGGCGCTATGTTCGAAGGACTGCCAGAAAACAGAATACCGTCCGCAACGTCGAGCACCGCGCCGATGTCGACGAGCGCGGCATCGAGCGGAATGAGCAAGGGCTGGCATTGCGCCACCTCGGCCACCGCGGCCGAGTATTTCCGGCTGACGGCATCGAAGACGTAGCCCTCGATGCTCTTCGTGCAGCATGGAATGACGACGATAGGCCGGCTCATGCTGCAATCTCTCCGGCGACATCGGCCAGTGTCAGGTCCAGAACCTTGGCGATCACGCGCTCGGCCTCGTCGAAATGTTCCTGGTTGAAGATGAGCGGCGGCGCCGTCACCATCGTGTCGCCGATGGCGCGCATGATGAATCCCTCGCGCGAAAAGTGATTGCGGCAGATCGTGCCCACGCGGCCCGCATCGACAAAGCGGCCGCGCGTACGCCTGTTAGCGACGAGTTCAATCGCGCCCAGCATGCCGACGGACCGCACCTCGCCGACCAGCGGATGGTCCTTGAACTTCCCGAGCATGCGGGCAAGCGCCGGTCCGGTGAACTCATTCACCTTTTCCACAAGCCGTTCGCGTTGCATGATTTCGATATTCTTCAGGGCCACCGCACAGGCGACGGGATGCCCGGCGTAGGTGTAGCCGTGGTAGAATTCGTCGTCGTGCTCGGCGAAGGCCCTCGCCACGCGGTCGCCGACGAGAAGTCCCGAGAGCGGGACGTATCCCGACGTCGCGGCCTTCGCGAACGTCACCAGATCGGGTCGCGTGCCGTAAAACTCGGCGCCGAACCATTTACCCGTGCGGCCAAACCCGGTGATGACCTCGTCGTGCAAGAAGAGAATGCCGTACTTGTCGACGATCTTCTGCACGGCCGGCCAGTACGTCGACGGCGGAATCTTAAGACCGCCCGCGCCCATGATGGGCTCACCGACAAATGCGGCGACGTTCTCAGGTCCGGCGGCCAGGATTTCGTCTTCCACTGCCTTTGCCGCCCGCAGACCGAACGCCTCCGGTGTCTCGCCCTCTTCGGCGTTGCCGTACCAGTAGGGCTCCATGACGTGACGAAAACCCTCGTACGCGGGATAGAGCTGTGAGTGCATCAGCGCCATGCCGCCCATCGAGGCCGCCGTGATCGTCGAGCCGTGATAGGCATTGCGCCGGCTGATAATGATGCGCCGCTTGGGTTCGCCCTTGATGACCCAGTAGTGCCGGATCATCCGCACGGCGGTGTCGTTCGATTCCGATCCCGACGAACCGTAAAAGACCTGCGCAATCCCGGCCGGAGCGATCTCCGCGAGCTTTGCCGACAATTCCACCACGCGGGGGTGCGTCGTCTGGAAGAACGTATTGTAATAGGGCAATTCGAGCAGCTGCTCGTAGGCGGCCTTGGCCAACTCTTCACGCCCGTAGCCGACGTTCGTCGTCCAAAGGCCTGACATTCCATCGAGCACGCGCTTGCCTTCGCTGTCGATGAAGTGCGCGCCTTCTCCGCCGACGATGACGCGAGCTCCAGCGGCCCTCAGCGACTTGTGGTTCGAGAAGGGATGCAGATGATGGCGCGCATCCAGCTCTTGCAGCTGGGCCGTAGGATACTTGTTGGACATTTAGGCTTCGTCTCCAGCTAAAGCACGATCCCCCGTGGGATCTCGTTCGATCAGGGCTGGAGATCTCCCGGGGGCGTAAAGCCGACGCGCGCGCAAAGCCGCAGAAGTTCATTCTTCTGCGTGCGGCGGTCAAAAAAATTGGCAATGGCCGAAGGGCGGTGCGCGCGCGTCATAACGGTCTCGCTCCTCCCTCGTTCACACCGCGCCTTGGGCGCGGAACAGCCAAATCGCATTCGCCGGCAGGCGTCCCTCCGGCAGACCTTGCAACAGGACCGCGCGGCGCGACGAAGGGGGTTTACAAACCCGCCGCGATAACCCACACGTTATGATCTACGCCGTAGAAGTGTCAAGAGCTCGCGTGAGAAAACCCAAACCCCGTTCCCGTACGCCCCGTGGCCTGGACCGCTCCGCGATCCTGGAAACGGCATTCGCCTTGCTCGACGAGGCCGGCGAAGACGGCTTTTCGGTGCGCAAAGTCGGCGCCGCAATGGGGATCGATCCGATGACGGTCCTCCACCACTTTCGTTCGAAAGAAGAATTGCTCCGTCAGATCGCTGACCGGGCGCTGGGTTCGATTGAATTGCCAAGGCCTTCCGGCGACTGGCGAATTGATCTGAAGAACGTCGCGGTCGCATACCGCCGCCTCGCCCACCGCCACCCCCGCCTCTTCCATCTGCATTTTCGCTTCCACGCAACCGGCGTTGCCGATCACGTCTCAAGCGAAATCGTCTATCGCGCGCTTCTCGATGCCGGGTTGCCGGCGGAACGCGCTGCGGGGCTCGGACTATCCTTCTACGCCTTCGTGCTTGGCTTCGCGTTGGCGGAAGTCGAAGGACTCCTGAAGCCGCTGGAAGGTCCGGAAGACGAGGAAATGGCAGCGCTTGCTGCCGACGCCTTCCCGGCAACGACCCGTCTCCTGCCGGCTTTTCGATCGTTGAATAGCGATCAGGCCTTCGAGGATGCCGTCGGCGCCTTCATCTGCGGGATCGCCGCCGGAGAGTCCGAAGCCAGTGGGCGCGCGGCTTAAACCACGTCGTCGTCGAAGACGTACCCGGCACCCCGCACCGTTCGAATGGGATCGGCCTCCATCCCACGCACGATGGCTTTGCGGAGCCGCCCGACATGGACGTCGACTGTACGCTCATCGACGTCCGAATCCCGGCCCCACGTGCCGTCCAGGAGCTGTGAGCGGCTCAGCACGCGGCCCATGTTCTCCATGAACTGTTCCAGCAGCCGGTATTCTGTTGGACCGACGTTCACCTCGCGGCCGAAGCGCGTCACCCGGTGAGCGACTCGGTCGAGCTTGATCCCATTGCCTTCCAGCACGTCGGCGATCCGCTCGGGCGACGCGCGCCGCAGCAACGCCTTCACGCGCGCAACCAGTTCTGAAACCGAGAACGGCTTGACCACATAGTCGTCGGCACCGGTTTGCAAACCGCGAATACGGTCGCCTTCTTCACCCCGCGCCGTGAGCATGATGACGGGAAGAGCTTTCGTCTCGGGCCGCACCCGGATCTGACGGCAGATTTCGATGCCGGCAACCCCGGGCAACATCCAATCCAGAATGACGAGATCCGGCCGCTCCTCCTGGATGAGCATCATCGCTTCCGAACCCGACGGCGTATGGACGACGCCATAGCCCTCTGCCTGCAGATTGTAGGAGAGCAGTGTTACGAGCGAATCCTCGTCTTCTACGATCAGCACCTTGGCCGGCATTCGTTATTGTTCTCTCGGTCGATTGGTCAGGAGATTGGACTAGATAATAGCGTTGAACTTGTCAGGTCGCCCTTGGGCCGCTCGCCCTCAGGCAGAGCGCCCCGCGTCATGTAGGTCACGGTCTCTGCGATGTTCGTCGTGTGGTCGCCGATCCGCTCCAAGTTCTTCGCCACGAACAAGAGATGCGTGCAAAGCCCGATGTTGCGCGGATCTTCCATCATGTAGGTCAGCAGTTCCCGAAAGACCGAATTGTAAACGGCATCAAGCTTCTGGTCCTGCCGCCACACCTGCATGGCCCTGTCGGCGTTGCGCGAGGCATAGGCGTCCAGCACGTCCTTGAGCTGGCGCGAAGCCAGATCGGTCATGTGCTGCAGCCCCGTCAGCAGGCCCTTGGGATGGGTCTCGCCCGATACGGTCTGCGCCCGCTTGGCGACGTTTTTGGCCAGATCGCCGACCCGCTCCAGTTCGCCGGCAACTTTGAGAACTGAGATCACCTGCCGCAAATCGTTCGCGACCGGCTGCCGCCGGGCGATCATCAAGATAACCTGTTCTTCCAGTTCACGATGCAAGAGGTCGATGGTTGCATCGCTGGCGACGGTCGCCTTGGCGCGCGTAGGATTATGGCTCGCAAGCGAGTCGAAAGCCTCGCCTACGAGTTGTTCGGCAAGCCCGCCCATCTGGCTGATCTTGCCGTCGAGCAGCGACAGTTCCTGCTCGTAGGATTTGACGATGTGTTCTGACATGGATGCTGACTTCCCGTGATGTGGGACGAAGAAGGACAAAAGGCCCGGACGGCGCATTAGCCGAACCGGCCGGTGATGTAGTCCTGCGTCCGCTTGTCGGACGGATTGGTGAAGATGTCGCTCGTATCGCCGACTTCCACCAGGTTGCCGAGATGGAAGAAGGCCGTGCGTTGCGAGACACGTGCCGCCTGCTGCATCGAATGGGTCACTATGATGATCGTGAAATTCCGGCGCAGATCTTCCATCAGCTCTTCGATACGCGCGGTCGCGATCGGGTCAAGCGCCGAGCACGGCTCGTCCATCAGAATAATTTCAGGATTGATAGCGATGGTCCGCGCGATGCAAAGACGTTGCTGCTGTCCGCCGGAAAGTCCCGTTCCGCTATCGCCCAGGCGATCCTTCACCTCTTCCCAGAGACTGGCCTTGCGCAGGCTCTGCTCCACGATCTGATCGAGTTCCGCCTTGTTGCGCGCAAGTCCGTGGATCCGCGGACCATAGGCAACGTTATCGTAGATGGATTTTGGAAAGGGATTGGGCTTCTGGAACACCATTCCCACCCGCGCACGCAACTGCACCGGATCGAGGGCGGGATCATAGATGTTCCGCCCGTCGATCTCGATCAGCCCTTCAACGCGGCACGACGAAATCGTGTCGTTCATGCGGTTGATGCAGCGCAGGAACGTCGACTTGCCGCAACCGGACGGGCCGATGAAGGCCGTGACCGCACGTTCCGGAATTTCTACAGAGACGTCTGTTAGAGCATGTTTCGGCCCATAAAAGACGTTGACTTTCTGAGCCACGACCTTCGGCTTGACCGAAACGGGGGCCTCTACGGGTTTGCCGGTCATCATCACGAGTTGATCTGGGCGCATATCCATCTGGGTTCTCTATGTTCCTACAACGGCTACCAGCGGCGTTCAAATTTCTTGCGCAACCAGATCGCCAAGCCGTTCATGACGAACAGGACGGCAAGCAAAACCATGATTGCGGCGGCGGTCCGGGCCTGGAAGGCCTGTTCAGGCAAATCAGACCAGATGTATATCTGAGCGGGCAATGCTGTAGCGGAGTCTGTAAATCCCGTTGGGATATCTACAACGAATGCGAGCATACCGATCATCAGAAGGGGAGCGGTTTCACCGAGTGCATGCGCCATCCCGATAATTGTCCCAGTCATGATTCCCGGCATAGCGAGAGGGAGGACATGGTGGAACACGGCTTGTTGATGCGAGGCACCTACCCCAAGTGCGGCCTCCTTGATCGATGGCGGCACCGCTTTCAACGCAGCGCGCGCGGCGATGATAATTGTCGGCAGAACAAGGAGCGCTAGAACTAGTCCGCCAACGAGCGGAGCAGATCGCGGTAGCCCGAAAAAGTTCAAGAAAACAGCAAGTCCAAGTAGCCCGAAGACAATCGAGGGCACGGCCGCCAAGTTGTTGACGTTGATCTCAATGATGTCCGTCAGCCAATTTTTGGGAGCGAATTCTTCCAGGTAAACCGCCGCGAGCACACCAAGCGGTACGCAGATCGCAATTGTGACACTCAACATTAGGATGGATCCGATGAGCGAGCCGAGAATACCGGCTTGCTCAGCTTCCCGGCTGTCGCCGGAAGTGAAAAAGATCGAATTAAAATGATTTTCAATCTTTCCCTCGGCTTTGAGACGCTCAAGAAATGCAATCTCAAGGTCGCTGATCTTTCGGCTGCTTTCAGGTGTCTCATACGACACGACCTGCCACGATCCGGCTGGCGCGTCCGCTGCTGAGGTAAGCGGGATAACGACTGTGCCTTCCGCCGAAGTGTTATCGATTTTGTTGAGCTTCACCAGTCCGCCGTTCAAGGCGACCAGCACACTTGGCAGCTTATCGTTGAGGTTCTCCGCCAATGCCGGCTGACCAACACGGCGCTCGATGTCGGCAATCTCAGCCTTCAGGTCCTGAATGTCCTGTTCGACACCTCCGCGTTCAGCACGCCGCAGCCTCGTGCGCAGAC
>ERZ1066138.536-NODE-536-length-12707-cov-9.225577_pt1 | contig 12707 bp, 10 predicted proteins | sample MGYA00382785_ERZ1066138 | MGnify/ENA primary metagenome ERZ1066138 (study PRJEB33369, sample SAMEA5778368) | biofilm metagenome | biome: Industrial cooling water; feature: Water cooling tower basin; material: Biofilm | place: United Arab Emirates | collected...
CGTAGAGGTCGGCCGGCAGCACCACGTCGAGCCAGCGCGTGACCGCGTCGCGGAAGCTCGCCACCATGACCGTCAGCGCGACCGCGAGCGCCAGGCTCGCGACCACACCGGCCACCGCCACGGTGGCGCTCGAACGCAGGTGCCGCGCGCGCTGCGTGGCGAGCAGCCAGGACGGCTGGGTGGTCGGCCGCACCAGCCGCAGCAGCGCGCCGACGCCGGCCGGCACGCAGCCGATGCCGCCGAGCAGCAGCAGCGCCACCGCCAGGTAGGCGGCGATCGGCAGGCCGGCGACCGGCGGCGCCAGCGCCAGCAGCGCGCCGGCGGCCATCAGTGCCGGGCCGAGCCAGGGGCGCGGCGTACGGCGGCCGGCCTCGCCGCCCAGGCCCTTGAGCGCCTGGGCCGGCGCGAGCCGCTGCGCGCTGCGCGCCGGCAGCCAGCCGCCGACCAGCGCCGCGACGACGCCGAGCGCGCCGTAGACCGCCGCCGCCAGCGGCTCGAAGCGCAGCCGCGGCGCGGCGTCGGCGAAGTAGCCGCCGCCGAGGTCGCCGCCCAGCCAGCGCAGCGCCAGCAGCGCCAGCGCCGCGCCGAGCGCCAGGCCGAGCAGGCTGCCGGCCAGGCCCAGCCCGGCCGATTCGGCCAGCACCAGCCGCAGCCGCTCGCGGGCGCCCAGGCCCAGCACCCCCAGCAGCGCGAGCTGCGGCTGGCGCTTCGCGACCGACAGCGACAACACCGAGAACACCAGGAAGGCGCCGGTGAACAGCGCCACCAGCGCCAGCACCGTCAGGTTGACGCGGTAGGCGCGCGAGACGTTGCTGAGCCGCTCGGTCGCGGCCTCGGGCTTGGCGGTGCGCAGCGTCGGCGGCAGCGCCAGTTCGCGCAGCACGGCGTCGGGGTCGGCGCCCGCGGTCAGCCGAAGGTCGAGGCGGCTGAGCCGGCCGAGCCGGCCGAAGTGCTGCTGCGCGCCGGCCAGGTCCATCAGCGCCAGCGGCGCGCCCGGCGTGCTGCTGCCGCCGGCGACGCGCAGCGTGCGCAGCGCCAGCCCGGCCTGGACGCGCAGCGCGTCGCCGGGGCGCAGGCCGAGGGCCTGCTGCGCGGCCGGGTTCAGGAACACCGCCTCGGGGTCGAGCATCACGAGGCGGCGCTCGCCGTCGGCCGGCTCGGGCCGCAGCGCCGGGGCCAGCGCCGGCGCGACCAGCGCGTCCAGACCGAGCAGCTCGAGCGGCACGCGGCGGCCCTCGGCGTCGAGTGCGTAGGTCTTCACCTCGACCACCGGCGAGGCCAGCGCCACCTGCGGGTGGGCGGCGACACGGCCGTACAGCGCCTCGTCGAAGCCGCCGGGCTCGGCGGCCTGCAGCACCAGGTCGGGCTCGCCCTGCACGCCGCGCACCGCGGCGCCGAACTCGGCCAGCGCCGAGGCGTTGATCAGGTGGACCGCATACGCGAGCGCGACGCCCAGCGTGACCGCCAGCACCGCGGTGACATGGCGCGCCGCGTGGTGGCGCAGTTCGGGCCAGGACAGACGGCGCAGCAGGGTCGGCAGCATCCGCCCCGGCGCCCTACCTCGGGCCCGCCTCCGGCGCGACCATCGGCCAGCCGCGCTCGGCCCATTCCTTCATGCCGCCGCGGACGAAGCGCACGTTGGTGTAGCCGCGCTTGCGCAGCGCGTCGACCACCGAGCCGCTGCGGTTCTGGGTCCGGCAGATCAGCAGCACCGGGCGGTCGGGGTCCTGGGGGATCTCGGCCAAGCGCTGCGGCAGCTGGCTCATCGGCAGCAGCCGTGCGCCGGCGGCCACGCCGGTGGCGTGCTCGTCGGGCTCGCGGATGTCGATCAGCGTCACGCCACCAGCCTGGTGCGCCGCGCGTGCCTCGTCGAGGCTCACCTCGGACGGGGCCGCGGCGGCCGCGGGCGAGGCCAGGCCGGCGAAGGCGACCGCGACGGCGGCCCGCAGCAGCGCGCGGCGGGTGGGGTCGGCGGGACGAAGGCGCATGCGGGGCTCCTGCGGGGGCGGTCGTTCCAGCATGGAGTGTGGCCGGCCGGGGCGGGTTCAACCGCCGGCGGGGCCGGGCGGCGGTGGACCGTCGGCCCGCAGGCCCGACGGCGTCAGCGTGGCCACGCGGTCGGCGTGCGCCGCCGCGGCGCGCGAATGCGTGACCAGCAGGCAGGCCGTGCCCTCCTGCCGCACCTCGGCGTCGAGCAGCGCCATCACCCGCTCGGCGGTCGTCGGATCGAGGTTGCCGGTCGGCTCGTCGGCCAGGATCAGCCGCGGCCGGTGCACCACCGCGCGGGCGATCGCCACGCGCTGCAGTTGCCCGCCGGAAAGCTGCTGCGGCAGGCGTTCGCCCAGGCCGCCGAGACCGACCGCTTCCAGCACCGCCTGCACCCGCGCCGTGTCGGGCCGGCCGAGCAGCAGCAGCGGCAGCGCCACGTTGTCGGCCACGCTCAGGTGCGGCAGCACATGGAAGGCCTGGAAGACGAAGCCGAGCTTCTCGCGCCGCAGCCGCGCCAGCGCCGGCTCGGGCAGCGCGGTGACCTCGGCGCCGTCGAGCCGCACCGAGCCGGCGTCGACCGTGTCGAGCCCCGCCACGGCGTTGAGCAGCGTCGACTTGCCGACACCCGACTCGCCGAGCAGCGCGACGAACTCGCCCGCCTCGACGCGCAGCGCCACGCCCTCGAACACCGGCGTGTCGCCGTAGCGCTTGGCCAGCCCGTCGATCTGCAGCAGCGTCATGGGCGCTCGGTGCTCAGGCGACGAGGCGCCGCGCCAGCGCGACGACCTGCTCGGTGGCGTCCGGCGCGTCGCAGGCGACGACGTGGCGCCAGGGCATGCCGCGCAGCCAGGTCAGCTGACGCTTGGCGAGCTGGCGGGTCGCGGCGCTGCCGCGCGCCTGGATCGCCGCGAGGTCCGGCGGGTCGGCCGCGTCCAGCGCCTCCCAGACCTGCCGGTAGCCGACGCAGCGCATCGACGGCAGCTCGGCATGCAGGTCGCCGCGCGCCCGCAGCGCCCGCACCTCGTCGACCAGCCCGGCGTCCAGCATGGCCGCGAAGCGCTCGCCGATGCGCGCATGCAGCCAGGCGCGGTCGCTCGGCTCCAGCGCGATCAGCGCGGTGCCGGCCGGGGCCGGCGCCTCGCCGTCGAAGCGGCCGCTGTGGAAGCTGCTGAGCGGCCGGCCGCTGCCGCGCCAGACCTCCAGCGCGCGCTGGATGCGCTGCGCGTCGTTCGGCGCCAGCCGCGCGGCAGTGGCCGGGTCCGCCGCCGCGAGCTCGGCGTGCAGCGCCGGCCAGCCGCGCTCGCGCGCCTCGGCGTCGATCGCGGCACGCAGCGCCGGGTCGGCCTGGGGCAGGGCGTCGAGGCCGTCGAACAGGGCCTTGAAGTACAGCATCGTGCCGCCGACCAGCAGCGGCAGCCGGCCGCGGGCGCGGACCGCCGCCATCGCCGCCTGCGCGTCGGCGACGAAGCGCGCGGCCGAGTAGGCCTCGGCCGGGTCGATCAGGTCGATCAGGTGGTGCGGCACCGCGGCCTGCTCGGTGGCGCTGGGCTTGGCGGTGCCGATGTCCATGCCGCGGTAGACCAGCGCCGAGTCGACGCTGAGCACCTCGACCGGCAGCGCCCGCGCGATCGCCAGCGCCGCGGCGGTCTTGCCGGCGGCGGTGGGGCCGGCGAGGCACAGGGTCGACAGGGGCATGCGGGGGTGGCAAGGCGGGGCGGGTCGGGCGCGAGCGTAGCCGAGGCCACGCGGTCGGGCCGGTCCGTGTCGTCACCAAGGTTTTGTAACAAGCGCGGGGCGGTGTGGCCCTAGGATGCTGCTGCCGCGCAGAGCCTCCGGCTGGCGCGGTCACGCCACTCAAGGAGAACTCGATGAAGAAGCCCAGTCCCTGGATCGCGACGCTGCTGGCCGCCAGCCTGACCTTCGCCGGCAGCGTACACGCCGCCCCCGGCGCCCTGATCGGCACCGCGCAGGTGGCCGAGGCGCAGGGTGTCGTCTCGGCCGACGCCCAGGCCGAGCAGCGGCGCGCGCATGTGCTGTCCTACCTCGACCGGCCCGAGGTCGCCGCCGGCCTGCAGGAGCGCGGCGTCAGCGCCGACCAGGCGCGCGAGCGCGTTGCGGCGCTGACCGATGCCGAAGTCGAGCAGCTCGCCCAGTCGCTCGACAGCGCGCCGGCCGGCGGCGTGGTCGGCGCGATCGTGTTCGTGTTCGTGCTGCTGCTGGTGACCGACCTGCTGGGCCTGACCAAGGTCTTCCCCTTCACCCGCTCGGTGCGTTGACCGCGGTGCGGCGGGCGGCGGCGGGCCTGCTCGCCGCCGCCGCCCTGGCTTTGAGCGGCTGCGCGGCGCTGCTGCCGGCGCCGCCGCAGACCGCGGCGCTGAACGCCGCGCGCCCCGATGGGCTGCCGGCGCGCGTCGAGCGGCGCGACGTGCCGTTCTTCCCCCAGGCCGAGTACGAGTGCGGCCCCGCTGCGCTGGCCACCGCGCTCGGCGCCGTCGGGATCGACGTGCGGCCCGAGGCGCTGACCGGGCAGGTCTACCTGCCGGCCCGCCAGGGCAGCCTGCAACTCGAGATGCTGGCCACCGCGCGCCGCCAGGGCACGGTGGCGGTGCGGCTGCCGGGCACGCTGCAGGCGCTGCTGGCCGAGGTGGCTGCCGGCCACGCGGTGGTGATCCTGCAGAACCGCGGGCTGTCGGTCGCGCCGCAATGGCATTACGCGGTGGTCGTCGGCTACGACCTCGACGCCGGCGAGTTGGTGATGCGCTCGGGCACCACCGAGCGCGAGTTCATGCGGCTCGACACCTTCGAGCGCACCTGGGCGCGCGGCGGTCACTGGGCCTTCGTCGCGCTGCCGCCGGGCAAGCTGCCCGCGACGGCCACCGAGGCCGAAGTCACCGCCGCCAGCGTCGCCTTCGAGCGCGTCGCGGCGCCGGCCGCCGCCGAGCGCGCCTACGAGGCCGCGCTGGCACGCTGGCCGGCCAGCCTGACGCTGGCGATGGGGGTCGGCAACGCCCGCTTCGGCGCCGGCCGGCTGCGCGACGCCGCGGACGCCTTCGAGCGTGTCGCGCGCCGCCACGACAGCGCGGCGGCCTGGGTCAACCTCGCCGAGCTGAGGCTGCAACTGGGCGAGCGCGAGGCCGCCGAAGCGGCCGCGCGACGCGCGGTCGCGCGCAGCGAGGTCGAAACGCGCTGGAAGGCCGCCGCCGACGGCGTGCTGGCGCGCGTGCAGGCCGGGCGCTGAGCCGCCGACCGCCCCCGCGACCGGTGGCGGCATCGGCCCCGGCCGGGGCGGGCCCGCTGTCATCGAAGCGTCATCGGCTGATCCTACGATTCGATACTCATAGAAAAGTAATTCCATCGAGGGAGCGCTGCGGCATGAGAGTAGGCATCAACGGCATGGGGCGCATCGGCCGACTCGCCCTGCGGGCGGCGATGGGGGCGGCCGAGCGGCCGCACGACGACCCGCGGGCCGCGAACCGGCTCGACGTGGTCCACGTCAACGAGATCAAGGGCGGCGCCGAGGTGCTGGCCCACCTGCTGGCCTTCGACACGGTGCAGGGGCGCTGGCGCGCCGACATCGCCGCCGAGGGTGAGGCCGAGGTCCGCATCGACGGCAGGCCGCTGCGCTTCACGGGCCACGCGACGCCGGCCGAGATCCCCTGGGGCGAGCTCGGCGTCGACCTGGTGCTGGAGTGCAGCGGCCGATTCCTGACCCCCGAGACGCTGCAGGGCCACCTGGACCGCGGCGCCAAGCGCGTCATCGTCGCGGCGCCGGTCAAGGTCGGCGGGGTGCTGAACATCGTCGTCGGCGTCAACCACGGCCTGTACGACCCGGCGCGCGACCGCATCGTCACCGCCGCGAGCTGCACGACCAACTGTCTCGCGCCGGTGGTCAAGGTGGTGCACGAGGCGATCGGCATCCGCCACGGGCAGATCACGACGATCCACGACCCGACCAACACCAACGTCGTCGTCGACGCGCCGCACAAGGACCTGCGCCGCGCCCGCAGCGCGATGACCAGCCTGGCGCCGACGACGACCGGCAGCGCGACCGCCATCGCGCTGATCTACCCCGAGCTGAAGGGCCGGCTCGACGGCCACGCGGTGCGCGCGCCGGTGCTCAACGCCTCGCTGACCGACTGCGTCTTCGAGCTGCGGCGCGAGACCACGCCGCAGGAGGTCAACGCACTGTTCGCCGCCGCGGCGCGCGGGCCGCTGGCCGGCATCCTCGGCTACGAGGCGCGCCCGCTCGTCAGCGCCGACTACGCGCGCGACACCCGCAGCAGCATCGTCGATGCACCGTCGACCATGGTCACCGACGGCACGCTGCTGAAGGTCTACGCCTGGTACGACAACGAGATGGGCTACGCCTGCCGCATGGTCGACCTGGCCTGCCACATGGACGGCCATGGCCTCTGAGGGCGTCACCGTACCGCGGCCGCCGGGGGCGCCGCTCAACGCTCCCGAAGCCCCCGGCGGCCGCGGGGCGCGCGACTACGCCCTCGTCACCGCGGCCTACTGGGGCTTCACGCTGACCGACGGCGCGCTGCGCATGCTGGTGCTGCTGCACTTCTACCGGCTCGGCTACTCGCCCTTCACGCTGGCCTTCCTGTTCCTGCTCTACGAGGCCGCCGGCGTGCTGGCCAACCTGGTGGGCGGCTGGCTCGCGACGCGCTACGGCATCCAGCGCATGCTGGTGGTCGGGCTGACGACGCAGATCGCCGGCTTCCTGCTGCTGTCGATGCTGCAGCCACAATGGAGCGCGGCGGTGTCGGTGGCCTGGGTGGTGCTGGCGCAGGGCGTCTGCGGCGTCGCCAAGGACCTGACCAAGACCGCCAGCAAGTCGGCCATCAAGCTGACGGCCGGTTCGGCCTCGGGCCAGCTGTTCCGCTGGGTCGCCTTCTTCACCGGCAGCAAGAACGCGATGAAGGGCGTGGGCTTCTTCCTCGGCGGCCTGCTGCTGCAGACGCTGGGCTTCCAGGGCTCGCTGTGGGCCATGGCGGCGCTGCTGGCGCTGGTGCTGCTGGGCGTGGCGACCTGCGTGCCGCGGCTGATGGGCAGGAGCAGGGCCTCGGGCTCGGCCCGCGAGCTGTTCGCCAAGCACCGCGGCATCAACCTGCTGGCCGCTGCGCGGGTGGTGTTGTTCGGCGCGCGCGACGTGTGGTTCGTGGTCGGCGTGCCGGTGTTCCTGTACTCGGCCGGCTGGAGCTTCACGATGGTCGGCGCCTTCCTGGCGCTGTGGACGATCGGCTACGGCCTCGTCCAGGGCCTGGCGCCGGCCGTCGTGCGCCGCAGCGACGACGGCCTGAGCCGCGAGGTGCCGGCGGCGCGGCTGTGGTCGGCGCTGCTGGCGCTGGTGCCGATGCTGCTGGCCGGCGTCGTGCTGGCGCAGCCGCCGCAGCTCGAGTGGGTGGTGGTCGGCGGGCTGGCGGTGTTCGGCGTGGCCTTCGCGGTCAATTCCTCGGTGCACTCCTACCTGATCCTCGCCTACGCGGGCTCGGAGAAGGCGGCCGAGGACGTCGGCTTCTACTACGCCGCCAACGCGCTCGGGCGCTTCGTCGGCACGCTGCTGTCGGGGCTGCTGTACCAGGGCTTCGGCCTCGTCGGCGCGCTGGCCGGGTCGACCGCGATGCTGACCGCCTGCTGGCTGATCACGCTCGGCCTGCCGACCCGGCGGCCGGGCGACGCCGCGGCGCCGGCCCGCGCCACCCACCCCTGAAAGGACGCCCCATGGACGAGACCACCGCGGTCACCGCGCTCGGCGCGCTGGCCCAGAGCATGCGGCTGCGGATCTTCCGCGCGCTGGTCGGCGCCGGCCCGCAGGGGCTGACGCCCGGCACGCTGGCCGCGACGCTCGGCGTGCCGGCCTCGACGCTGTCCTTCCACCTGAAGGAGCTGGCGCACGCTGGGCTCGTCAGCCAGGAGCGCGAAGGCCGGCACCTGATCTACCGCCCCGAGTTGCAGCGCATGAACGCGCTGCTCGATTACCTGACGGCGCACTGCTGCCAAGGCCAGGGCTGTGCGGTCGTCGCCGCCACCGGCTGCACCACCTGCTGAAGACGCGGCCTGCCGCGCCGCGAGGAGTCACCATGCCCGACAAGGTCTACCACGCCCTGTTCATCTGCACCCACAACTCGGCCCGCTCGATCATGGCCGAAGGCATGCTCGCGCGCCTGGGCGGCGGGCGCTTCGCGGCCTGGTCGGCCGGCAGCCGGCCGGCCGGTGCGGTGCACCCGCTGGCGCTGGCGACGCTGGCGCGCATGCACATGCCGGTGGACGGCCTGCGCAGCAAGGACTGGGCCGAGTTCGGCCGCCCGGGCGCCCCGACGATGGACTTCGTCTTCACCGTCTGCGACCACGCCGCCGGCGAGGCCTGCCCGGTCTGGCCGGGCCGGCCGATGACCGCGCACTGGGGTGTGCCCGACCCGGCCGCCTTCGAAGGCAGCGATGCCGAGAAGGCGCAGGTCTTCTGGGATACCGCCGTCACGCTCAAGCGCCGGATCGAGCTGATGCTCGCGCTGCCGCTGGCCTCGCTCGACCGGCTGTCGCTGCAGCGCGAGATCGACGCGATCGGCTCGCGCTGAGCGATGCGCGCTGCCGGCCCGACGACCGGCGGCACGCCGGCGGCGACGATGAGCGTGTTCGAGCGCGGGCTCAGCGTCTGGGTGCTGCTGTGCATCGTCGTCGGCGTCGCGCTCGGCCAGTGGCTGCCGGCGCCGGTGCAGGCGCTCGGCCGCATGGAGCTGGCGCAGGTCAACCTGCCGGTCGGCCTGCTGATCTGGGCGATGATCGTGCCGATGCTGCTGCGCGTGGACTTCGGCGCGCTGCAGCAGGTGCGGCAACACTGGCGCGGCATCGGCGTCACGCTGTTCGTCAACTGGGCCGTCAAGCCGTTCACGATGGCGCTGCTGGCCTGGCTCTTCGTCCGCGGGCTGTTCGCGCCCTGGCTGCCGGCCGAGCAGGTCGACGGCTACGTGGCCGGGCTGATCCTGCTGGCCGCCGCGCCCTGCACCGCGATGGTCTTCGTCTGGAGCCGGCTCACCGGCGGGCACCCGCTGTTCACGCTGTCGCAGGTGGCGCTGAACGACGCGATCATGGTGTTCGCCTTCGCGCCGCTGGTTGCGCTGCTGCTGGGGCTGTCGACCATCGTCGTGCCCTGGGACACGCTGCTGACGTCGGTCGTGCTGTACATCGTGATCCCCGTCGTGCTGGCGCAGGCCTGGCGGCGGCGCCTGCTGCGCCACGGACCCGCGGCGCTGGAGCGCACGCTGGCACGGCTCGGGCCGTGGTCGATCGCGGCGCTGCTCGCCACGCTGGTGCTGCTGTTCGGCTTCCAGGGCGAGGCGATCCTGCGGCAGCCGCTGGTGATCGCGATGCTGGCGGTGCCGATCCTGATCCAGGTCTTCTTCAACGCCGGGTTGGCCTACTGGCTCAACCGCCGCGTCGGCGAGCCGCACAGCGTCGCCTGCCCGTCGGCGCTGATCGGTGCGAGCAACTTCTTCGAATTGGCGGTCGCGACGGCGATCGGCCTGTTCGGCTTCGAGTCGGGCGCGGCGCTCGCCACCGTCGTCGGCGTGCTGATCGAGGTGCCGGTGATGCTGCTCGTCGTGCGGATCGTCAACGGCAGCCGGGGGTGGTACGAGCGCGGCTGACGCCGTCGGCAGACGGCGAAGCCGGCGTGGCCGACATCCGTCGGATGGGGTGGTTTGCGGGCGGGCAAGAAAAATGGCCTTGAGTGACAAGGTCTAGAAGTCGTTTCGTGGAGACGAGGATCTCGACAGCAAGGTCATCTCGTCCGAAGCCCACTTGCGTACTGTTACATCCCTGCCTGGGCGCACTTCGTAAGGCGCAGGGAAGTCCATTGATGGCGCATGGGATGATTTCGCCGCGCCGTAATCACCGCCGCTAATTTTGGCTGGTAGGTCAGTAGCCCTTCGCGCAAGAACAGAAGCAAGGGTCGCCAGGGAGAAACACAAAGATGTCGGAGACCAACAAGATTACGCTCAAAAATTTGGCCGAACGCAAGGAAGCCAAACGCCTGAACCTGAGTGACGGGCGCTACGTTACGCGCGGCAATCCGAAGAGCGGAGGCCTCTCGTCCGTCTACCGCGCCACCGATATCGAGACCAGCAGCATGGTTGCGCTGAAGGTGTTCAGGAGCGAGGGCAGCACGGACGAGGTCATCGAGGAGTCGTTCCGGCGCGAAGTCCAGGCGCTTTCGGACCTGAAGCACCCGCACATCGTGCGGATTCTCGATTCCGGGCGCGACGACGAGAACGGCTTGCACTTCGTCGTGATGGAGTGGGTGGAGCGTGATCTCAGCGTCGTGATGGCGCCGGGCCAGTACGAAAACTGGGAGGCTTATTACCGAGCCGTCGGCAAAGGCGTGCTTGACGCACTCGCCTTTGCCCATACGCGTTCCACCGCGCACCGGGATGTGAAGCCGTCCAACGTGCTGGTCACCGACGATGGGTTGGTGAAGCTCTGCGACTTCGGCATCTCCAAGATCCGCAACTTCCTGGCCCCGGGGGTGACGCTGGCCCGGTTCTCGTCGGCGCCGTACTCGCCGCCTGAGCTGGACGACGGCAGCTACAGCTACAGCCGAGACGTGTTCGGGTTTGCGGCGCTGAGCGTGGCCGCGCTCACCGGCAAGGCCCCGTCGAAATACGAAGAGCTGTTCACGCTGCTGGAAGAGGCACCGCTCGAGGAGCCGATCCGCCGGGTGCTACGGCGCTGCCTCGAACTCAGTCAGCCCGACCTGAGGCCCGCCAATGCGGTACTGCTGCAGGCGGAACTGGAGCGCGCGGCGCCCGCGCCGGTATCGCAGGGGCTGCCGCTGGTCTTGGTAGCGCTGACGAACAAGGTGCGTGATGCGGTCGAGCATGACCTGGGTTTGCGCGGGCCGCAGGGGGAACGGTTTATCGAGCGAGACCTGGAAGGCGCTCGCATGGAAGAGCTGCCTTCAACCCCCGAGAAGCCGGACCGCAGCTTTCGTCTGTACGGCGGCAAGTACGGCTACACCGCACTGCGCGACAACACCGGCGGGAAGCTGCTCTTGGTCGCGGCGCTGGAATACCAGCCTTCTGAGATCGATCGCAAGCGTAACAACGCGGCGGACCCCGAGGTTCGGCTTGCTCTGTCGGGCACCACCAGCCAGGCGTCCGGTGAGGCGCTGGATGGCCTGCTGGATAGGTTGCTCACCTTTGCTGCAGACCAGAAGCAGCGCAAGCTGGAACAGCGAGAGCTGGCGCTCTACCAGACCTGGGTCGACCTGCTCAGCGCCAAGACCGAGTTGGAGAAGATGCGGTGCGTGCGCCTGGCGTATGTAGGCCGCGAGGCCTCAGGCGAGTTTGTTCGGCTGAAGTTGAAGCCAGACACGGATGGCTCGGCGCTCGTTGGCCAAGATGTGATGGTGCAGGCCGGCAGGCTAGGCGAGTTTCGCGGCAAGGCCGTGTCGCGATCGGATGCCCATCTGATCATCCGGCCGAGCATCAGGAACCGCATCGATGCGGGTGCCATTCCCGAAGAAGGCATCGTCGAGACAGACACCGCCAAGACCGACGGCTCGCTGGGTAAGCAGAAGTCTGCAGTCGATGCTGTGCGGTACGGCCGTTCGGTTAACCCGGAGTTGGGTGGGTACATCGTCAGCCCCGATCGCGTGCCGGTACCCAAGCCGGTAGAGGTTGAGTTCATCAATCCGAACATCGACGATGACAAAAAAGAGGCTGTGATCGCGGCGCTGTCCGCGCCCGCGCTGCTGCTAGTGGAGGGGCCGCCGGGAACAGGCAAGACGACCTTCATCACCGAGTTGGTGTTGCAGACCCTGAAGGCCAACCCGAACGTGCGTGTGTTGCTGACATCGCAAACACATGTGGCACTCGACAACTCACTAGAACGAATCGTCGGGCAGTCAGGGATGGCAGTCAGCGCTGTGCGCATCGGGCAAGAGGACGACGAGCGCATTGCCGCTTCCACCCGCAAGCTGATGCTGGACGCCAAGCTGCCGGAGATGCGAAAGCAGGCGCTGGCCGCCGGGCGTGCCTTCATGGAGCGCTGGGCGCTGGAGCACGACTTGAACGTGCGGGACGTTCGGCGCGCGATGGCGCTGGAGCGCCACGCCTTCCTCAAGACTCGTCTGGAAGAGGTGGAAACCGGCATGCAGGCGCTGGAGCCGCAGTTGACGGACGCCAACCGCAAGAAGCTGACGGCGGAGGAGCTTGACGCGATCGAGGAGCAGTTTGAAGGGCTGAGCAAAGAGCGCGATGGCCTCGAGCGGGTGCTCAAAGAGTCGATGAAGGATCTGGGGATCTACGTCGATTCCAAGGAAGAACTGAAGGAGTTCGCCGAGTGCTCGGCGGCGGACCTTCGCGAGTGGGCCGAGGCCTATGCCGCCCAGACACCGGCTGGTGGACAGCTGAAGCAGCTGCTGCAAACTCATGCGGAGTGGGAGACAGCGTTTGGCCGCGGCAAGGAGTTTCAGGCAGCCGTGATCGCGGCCAGCCAGGTCGTGGCTGGAACGTGCCTGGGCGTGATGAGCATCCCCGGGCGCAACGACATCACTTACGACCTGTGCATCGTGGACGAGGCGTCCATCGCCACACCCACGGAGGTACTTGTCCCGATGGCGCGAGCGCGCCGCATCGTGGTGGTGGGTGACAGCAAGCAACTCTCGCCGTTCCAGGACCCAGAGCTGAAGGCGCTCGGCCTGCTGGAGAAGTGGG
>ERZ1066138.538-NODE-538-length-12698-cov-8.289884_pt1 | contig 12698 bp, 12 predicted proteins | sample MGYA00382785_ERZ1066138 | MGnify/ENA primary metagenome ERZ1066138 (study PRJEB33369, sample SAMEA5778368) | biofilm metagenome | biome: Industrial cooling water; feature: Water cooling tower basin; material: Biofilm | place: United Arab Emirates | collected...
GACTCAGATGGCGCAAGCCGCTGTGCTGTTTGCCACCCTGCTGATCGGCGTGTTCGTGGGGCTGGCAGGCCTGCTCTTGGCTGTGCTGCTGGTCGTTTGGCTGCCCCCGCCGCGCAATGCCGATCTGGCGATGAGCCTGTGCTTCCTGGCCACTTACCTCTGGCAGGTGGCACTGCTCAGCACCATCTCCGACGAGGAATTGCGTCACATCGCCCGCCAGCCTTTCCTGCGCGGCTGAGAGCCACCCTTGCTCTGACGCGGCGGCCATCCAGTGTGCTCGCTCAGGCACTTGATCGCCATCAACGCGGCGCTCCCGGCGCGGCCTAAGCTTGGGCCGTACATGGCCATGCGAGCCGGGAGGGTGCATGACGATGGAGAGCGACGCAGCGGTCGAGACCGCGATTGCGCGTGTGCTGGCCGCGGAAGCAACCGCACGCGATGCCCTCGTGCAGGCTGAGCAGGAGGCGACCGCCGCGCTGGCGGCCGCACGTGCTGCGGCCCAGGCTCTGGAGGCGCGCACTGGCGCCCGCCTGAGCCGTCTGCTGGCGGCGATCGATGCCGCGAGCAAGCAGAAGATTGCGGCGATCGCCCGCGCTGGTGCAGCAAGCGGCGATGAGCAGCAACTGGACGCCGAGGTGCAGCGCTGTGTCGCCCTGCTGGCCGCCGAGCTGACCGGGCCATGATCCAACTCGCCGATGACGCGCAGGTGCGACTGCATGCCCGCCTGGCGCGCATGCCGGACGGGCTGTCCTTGGAAGCCCTGGCGCGCACCCGCAGCCTTGCGGCCGCGCTGGAAGTGCTGCGCCGCGAACTGGCACCGGACTGGGCCGCCGGCTTGCATGAGGGGATGGACGCCCATGCACTGGAAGCTGCGCTGCGTGCGCACTTTGTGGCCGAGATCGAGCGCTGGCGGCGCTGGCTGCCGGCGGCCTTGAGCCAGGCGCTGCGCTGGTGCCAGAGCTTGGTCGATCTGCCGCGACTGCGGCATCGCCTGCTGCACGGTGTGGCACTGGAAGTCGATCCAGACCTCGCCGCGTGGGCGCGGCATCGCGCGCCCCGCATCGATGTCCTGGACGCCGCCTGGTGGGAGGCGCTCATGCAACGCCTGCCCCGGCACAGCAGCAGCGAGGCGGCCGAGCTGGCGACACTGCAAGAACTCCTGTTTCGGCACCGTCTTGCTTTCGCCGCCCTGCCGGCTGGGCATGCCTGGCTGGAGCGTCAGGCGCTCAGCGCCGCCTTGTCGCGACGCCGTCGCCGTGATCCCTTGAGCCCCTGGCTGTGGCTGGATGCCGTGTGGCGCCTGCTGTTGAGCTACGAGTGGCTGCGTGGCGAGTTGGTGCGCCGCGCACTGGCACTGCCGGAGCCTGCCGCATGATGCGCGCCGTGCCTGCGCGCTGGTTCGAAGTGCTGTGCGCGCGGCAGGACGTCAGCCTGTTGCTGGATGCCCTGGGCCGCAGCGGCGTGGTCCAGTTGGAAGCGCCGACAGCCGTGGCCATGCCGGCCGAATGGCAGGCGCTGGGACCTGGCCTCTCGGAATTCGAAGTGCTGCGCCAGCGCAATGGCCGCTGGTGGCCACGCGAGCGCATCGCCTATGCGCCCTGCCCCGGCCACCCCGCCGAGATCCTGCAGCGCGCGCTGGAGGCGGTCCGGCGCTGGGACCAGAGTTGCAGTCCGGCGGTGGCGGAACTCGAAGCCTTGCAACAGGAACGCGCCCAACTGGACAGCTGGGAGCAAGCGCTGTCGCTATGGCAGGCGCAGGCCGCCGAGCCGCTGCCTTTGCCGGATCGACACAGCCGGATGCGCCTGGTTCTGATCTGTGGCGGCTTGCAGGCGCCGGCACCAGAGCCCGCATTGCGTCGCGAGCTGTACCAGGACGACGAGGTGTGGGGCAGCCTCTTGCTGCTGCCGCTGGAGCAGGCCGTGGCGCTGACGGGATCGCGCACGCCCGGCGCTCCTGCCTGCTTGATCGCGCCGGCCGCGCTCGCCGACTGGCCGCACGCCGGCGCGGCGGGCTGGCAGCAGCAACGCGAGCGTTTGCTGGCGCGCGAGGCTGAGCTGCATGCCCAGTGCCGCGATACCGCGCAGCAGCTGGGCCTGGCGGCGGCCGTGGTGGAACTGGAACGGCTGGCCTGGATTGCGCGCAGCGTGCATGCGCTGGCCACCACCGAGTTGCTGGCTTTCGTCACCGGCTGGAGTGCCGATCGCAGCGGCCTGCGACTGCAACAGGCGGTCGCCGGCAGCGGCGCGCGTGCGCTGCTGCACTACCCGCCCGCGCCCGAGGGGCTGCGCGCGCCACGGCTGCTGGAAAACCCACGCTGGGCGCGTGCCTTCGAGTTGTACGCGCGCGCCTTCGGTGTGCCGGGCGAGGCGGAAGCCGATCCCACGCCGATCGTCGCCTTCGTGGTGCCGCTGATGTTCGGCTACATGTTCGGCGATGTGGGCCAGGGCGCCGTGATCCTGCTGCTGGGGCTGTGGCTGTCCGGTCGCCAGCCGCTGGCACGCATGCTGGTGCCGGCCGGGTTGTCCTCGATGCTGTTTGGCTTCCTCTACGGCAGCGTGTTCTGCCTCGAACACCTGATTCCGCCGCTGTGGCTGCATCCGCTGGCGCATCCGGTCGAGATCCTCAGTGTGCCCCTGCTGTTCGGTGCGGCGCTGTTGCTGCTGGGCCTGGGCCTGAGCGCACTGGCTGCGCACTGGCAGGGACGCGCGGCGGCCTGGCTGGCGCATCACGGTGGCAGCCTTTGGATCTACCTCGCGGTGTTGAGCAGCTTCATCGATCTCCGCCTGGGCCAGGGCCTGGCCGTGCTTGGCCTGCTGAACACCGTGCTGGGCGCCCGCAGCGAAGGCGGACGTTGGTCGGCCGTGCCGGCGGCGTTGGGCGAGCTTCTGGAAAGCAGCTTCCAGTTGCTGGTCAACACGCTGTCCTTCGCCCGCGTCGGCGCCTTTGCGCTGGCCCATGCCGGCCTGGCCAGCGCCGTGCTGGCACTGGCCGAGGCCGCAGGGCATCCGCTGGCCATGGTGCTGGTGCTGATCCTCGGCAACCTGCTGATCCTCAGCATCGAGGCCATGGTCGTGTCGATCCAGGCCACGCGCCTGGTGCTGTTCGAGTTCTTCGCCCGCTTTCTGACCGGCAGTGGTCGCGTCTTCGTGCCACTGCCGCCACCACCGCCCATTCCCGTCCTCACGGAGCCCGCCGCATGAGCAAGCCCATCCCGCCCCTCGTGAAACTCTGGCTGGCCGCCGCCACCGTGATGGCCGTGCTCGGCAGCGTGCTGCTGCTGGTGCCGGTCGCCCTGGCGCAGGAGGCCGCGCCGACTATGGCCCTGGATCCAACAGCGGTGAGTTGGGCCTTTGCCGCGGCCGCACTGGCCACGGCCGCGTCTGCCATCGGCGCCGGACTGGCGGTGGCGCGGGTGGGCACCGCCGCCATCGGTGCACTGATCGAAAAGCCGGAGCTCTTCGGCCGTCTGCTGATCTTCGTTGGCCTGGCCGAGGGCATCGCCATCTACGGCCTGATCGTGTCCATCCTGATCCTCAACCGGATCTGAGCTGCGGCATGCCGACGGTGCTCTATTTCGGCGATGAGGCGCGTGCGGCGGGTTGGCGCCTGGCCGGCGTGGCCTGCCACACGCCGGTGGATGCGCAGACCCTGCTGCAGCTCTTGAGCAGCCTGCCCGAGGACTGTGCGCTGGTGCTGATCGAGGCCGATCAGGCAGCACGCCTGCCGCCCGGATTCGCCGAGGCGGCGCGCCGTCGGCTGAGTCCCTTGTTCCTGGAACTGCCAGCGCCAGGTCAGGCCGATCCGGCCGAACTGGGTCGCCGCGTGCAGGCGCTGCTGGGCATGGACACATGAGCAGCGCCCGCCAGGAGGCCGCCTTGCTGGATCTGATCGAGCAGGATCGCCGCGAGCGCTGCGCGCGCATCGAAGCGGCCACTGCGGCGCAGGTCGAGAGCATTCGTCGCACCGCACATCAGGAGGCGCAGCGGCGCCTGCGCAGCGCGCTCAGTCAGGCGCGCGAGCGTGCCGTCGCAGCCGTGGCTGCGGCTGAGGCCGAAGCCGAAACCCGACGCCGTCTGCAGCGTCAGCAAGCCGATGCGCGCTTCCTGCATGCCTGCCGCAGCGCACTGCCGGCGGCGCTGCGCGCGCGCTGGCAGACCGCAGCCACGCGACTCGACTGGTGCCGTGGCGCATTGCGCCAGGCGCATGCGGCGCTGGCTCAGCAAGCGCTCACGGTGCAACACGCCGCAGGCCTGCAAGCAGCCGACATCGCCAGCCTGATGGCCGAGTTTGCGGCGCTGGATCTGCGCTTCGCACTGACGCCGTCGATCGAGACCGGATTGCGCGTTGGCTGCGGCCACAACTGCATCGATGCCAGTGGCGCTGGCCTGTGCAGCGACGAGGACGCGCTGGCGGCGCGGCTGCTCAGCCTGCGAGGAACTGCACCATGAGTTGTCGCGCCGAGATCGAGTGGGTGTCCGGGCCGGTGCTGCGCGCACGCGGTGCCGGCTTTGCGCTGCGCGAGGCGGTAGCGGTAGGGCCACAAGCCTTGCTCGGCGAGGCCGTGCGTCTGGAAGGCGAGCGACTGTGGGTGCAGGTGTACGAGGACACCACCGGCCTGCGACCGGGCATGCAGGTGCTGGGCAGCGGCCTGCCACTGTCGGTGCCCTTGGGTCCCCATCTGCTGGGCGGCATGTACGACGGTCTCTTGCGTCCACTGGGCGGCGCCGAACAGGCCTTCGTGCAGCCGGGCCTGGCCAAACCGGCGCATGGCTGGACCGGCCGCTGGCAACCACTCGTGGAAGTCGGCAGCACACTCAGTCCGGGCCAGGCCCTGGGCCGCTGGGAAGGCGCGGCCGGTGGCATCGAACTGGCTCTGCTGGTGCCCGATGGGATGGCCGGCACCTTGCGCCAGATCAGCCCTGCCGCCGTCGTCGATGCCCACACGCAGCTGGCGCTGATCGAGGGCGAGGACGGTCGCAGCCATGTGCTCCGCGCCACCGAAGTCTGGCCGGTGCGCAAGCCGCGGCCGATCCGGCGTCGCTTGCCGACCCGCGCCCCGCTGATCACCGGGCAACGCATCCTCGACGCGCTGTTTCCGGTGGCGCTGGGCGGCAAGGCAGCGATCCCCGGCGGATTCGGCACCGGCAAGACGGTGCTGCTGGAAGCGCTGGCGCGCGGCTGCAGCGCCGATGTGATCGTTTATCTGGGCTGCGGCGAGCGCGGCAACGAGATCGCCGGCGTGCTGGAAGAATTTCCCACCTTGAGCGACCCGCGCAACGGCCAGCCCCTGATGGCGCGCACGGTGATCATCGCCAATACATCGAACATGCCGGTGGCCGCGCGCGAAGCCAGCATCTACAGCGCGGTGACCGTGGCCGAGTACTTCCGCGACCAAGGTCTGCATGTGGCGCTGATGGCCGACTCGACCAGCCGCTGGGCGGAGGCGCTGCGCGAGGTCTCCGGCCGCTTCGGCGAGTTGCCCGGCGAAGGTGGCTATCCAGCCTACCTGGCCAGTCGGCTGGCCGACTTCTACGAGCGCGCGGCGCTGGTGGAAACGCTCAACGGCCGCCAAGGCTCGGTGACTCTGATCGGCGCCATCAGTCCGCCCTCGGGCGATTTCTCCGAGCCGGTGACCAGCCACACCAAGCGCTACGTGAAGGCCTTCTGGACGCTGGACGTGAAGCGCGCACAGGCACGCTTCTATCCCGCCGTGCATCCCCTGCAGTCCTACGCTGAGGACGCCGAGACCTTCGCGCCATGGTGGGCCGCGCAAGGCAATGACGCGTGGTGGAGCCTGCGCAAGCGCTTCCTGGCCATGCTCGAAGAGCAGGCGCGGCTGGAACGCATGGCCCGCATCATCGGCAAGGATGCGCTGCCACCACGGCAGCAGCTGAGCCTGGCCAGCGCCGATCTGATCAACGATGCCTTCCTGCGCCAGTCCGCCTTCTCGACCGTCGACCGCGTCGCCTCGCCCGCCAAGCAGGCCGAAATGATGCGACTGGTCGCCTTGTGGATCGACCTGGCCGAAGCCGCCCTCGCCGCCGGTCAAACGCTGACCGCGATCCTCGCCCTGCCCTGCACCCGCGCGCTGATGCGGATGGGCGAGGACATCGGCGATGAGCCGGCCCGCTACGCCGCGCTCAAGGCGCGCGTGCAGACCGAATTCTCCAGCTTGCAAGGATCCGAGCATGCGCCCGCTGCTGCGCGTTGAAGGCGCCGCCCTCAAGCTGGATGGCCCGCTGCTCTTCCTCAAGCGCACGCTGGACGTGGGTCTGGGCGATGCGGTGGAGGTGCGCGGTCGCGATGGCCACGCACGCCTCGGCCGTGTGGCAGCGGTGGATGCCGACACGCTGACCATCGAGATCCTCGAATCCAGCGCCGGCCTGGATCTGGGTGGCACCGAGGTGCGCTTTCGCGGCGAGCCGCTGAGCTTTGCACTGAGTGCGGACATCCTCGGGCGGGTGTTCAACGGCGTCGGTCAGGTGATCGATGGCGGACCGCCGATCGCCGCCAGCGAGCGCTTCCCCATCGACGGCTGGCCGATGAATCCAGTGGCGCGCGCGCTGCCGCGCAACTTCATCGAAACCGGCATCTCCAGCATCGACGTGATGAACAGCCTGGTGCGCGGGCAGAAGTTGCCGATCTTCTCTGGCGGCGGCCTGCCGCACGACCGCCTCGCCACCGACATCGCCCGCCACGCCCGCTTGCGCGGCGAGGACCAGGATGACTTCGCCATCGTGTTCTGCGGCATTGGCCTCAGCTACGACTCCGCCGAGCACTTCCGCCGCGCCCTGGAGCAGTCCGGCGCGCTGGTGCGCACCGCGCTGTTCCTGAATCTGGCCAGCGACTCCAGCACCCAGCGCCTGCTGACGCCACGCTATGCACTCAGCGCCGCCGAGTACCTCGCCTTCGTCGCTGGCAAGCACGTGCTGGCCATCCTCACCGACATGACCAACTACTGCGAGGCCTTGCGCGAGGTGTCGTCGAGCAAGGGCGAGATCCCGGCGCGCAAGGGTTTTCCCGGCTATCTCTACTCCGATCTCGCCACCCTCTACGAACGCGCCGGTTGTCTGCGTGACCGGCCCGGCACGCTGACCCAGCTGTCGATCCTGACCATGCCGGCGGATGACATCAGCCACCCGATTCCCGATCTCACCGGCTACATCACCGAAGGCCAGATCGTGCTCTCGCGCGAACTGGATCGCCGTGGCATTCGCCCACCGGTGGGCGTGCTGCCCAGCCTGTCGCGCCTGGCCAAGGACGGCAGCGGCGGTCGCTACACCCATCCCGACCACCCCGCGCTGGCCAGCCAGCTGTATGCCGCCTACGCGCGCGCCGCACAGACCCGCGTGCTGGCCAGCGTGGTCGGCGAGGACGGGCTGGCCGAGGCCGATCGTCGCTATCTGAGCTTTGGCCTGCGCTTCGAGCAGGAATTCCTGCACCAGGACGCGCCACGCAGCCTGGACGACAGCATGGCCATCGGCTGGCGCCTGCTGGGCAGCCTGCCGCGGCAGGATCTCAGCCGCCTGTCCGATGCGCAGATCGCCACCCATCTGGGCCAGCCGCAATGAGCGAGCAGATCGCCACGCGCAGCGCGCTGCTCGAACTGCGCGAGGAGAGCGAGGCGCTGCGCGAGGGGCATCGCTTCCTCGACGAGAAATGTCTGTTGCTGGCCGGCAGCATGCTGCGCCAATGGCAGCACTGGCAGGCGCTGCTGGCGGCATCGGCGCCGCTGCAAGCCGCTGCCTTGCGCAGCCTGGATGCCGCGCTGGGCCGGCATGGCCTGGAAGCCCTGGCGCTGTACCCGTTGGCCCGCGATCCGCTGCTGGCGCGCGATCCTGACCCGGTTCGTATCGACGCCAGCACGCAGCGCCTGCTCGGTCTGCCGCTGCGCAGTGCGGCCTTGCACTGGCAGCGCCCGCAAGAAGCCGATCCACTGCTGCGCAGCCCGGAAGCCGCCGCCTGCGCCGAAGCCCTAGGTCGCTGGCTGGCATTGCTCACCGAAATGGCGGCAGTGGGCGCCAACCTGGAACGCCTGCATCACGAGTACCGCCGCACTGCGCGCCGCGCCCGCGCGCTGGACGGCGTGCTGATCCCGGAATCGACACACGCCATCCAGGAGATCGCCGTCAGTTTGGAAGAAAGCGAGCGCGAAGATGCCATTGCGATGCGCCCGCGCGGAGGCCCGGCATGCAACTGAGCCGTTCGGCCTATGTGCTGCTGCCGGCGCAGCAAGTCTTCGATCTGATCGAACACGCCGAGCACTATCCCGAATTCCTGCCCTGGTGCCTGGAAGCCAGCATCCTGGAACGCCACGAGCACTTCGTGCGCGCCCGCGTGGGCTTCGGCTACGCCGCCCTGCATTCGCACTTCCACGCGCATGTCGACAAGCGTCCGCCGACTGGCATGGATGTGCACATCGAAGGCTGGCCCTTCGAACTGTTCAAGGGCGAGTGGCAGATCCAGCCCATCGGCGACAAAGGCTGCCGCACCACCTTCACCGTGCGCTGCGACATCCAGGACCCGCTGTGGGATCAGGTGCTCAGCCTCGCCGCCGGATTCATCGCCGACAAGCTGGTCGATGCCTTCATGCAGCGCGCCCGCCGCATCGCCGCCGAGCAGGCGCTCAAGGCCAGCAGCGCGGCATGACCGCACTCACCCTCTCCCATCGCGGGAGAGGGCTGCAGAGCGCGGCGCAACGGAGGCTAGGCTTGCTTGGCCTTCCAAGCCTTGAGCACCTCGGCCTCCTTCTCGCGACTGATGCCAGCGCGAATTTCGGCCTGGCGCTCAGCGGGCAAGGCGCGATACCAGGCCAGAAGATCGGCGACCGTATTGGCCAGGGGGCGGAAGCTCAGCCCGGCGGCGATGGCCTTCGCGTTGCTGACCTGGCCGTAGCCCGAGAAGGGCGTGCCCTCACGCGGCACCCAGATCGGCAAGCCCACTTCCTGTTGCTCCAGGAAATCGCCAGGCACGTGCACGAAGTCAACGGCCCCGCCAATCACCGCATGGCAGCCGTAGACCATCGCATCGGTGCTCAGACTGTAGTTCGGCCCACAGGCATTGAACACGCCGGTGGTGCCGTTCTCGGCCAGGCGGATCATCCATTCACCCAGATCGCGGCCATCGATGATCTGCACCGGATCCTTGCCATCACCGGGCACGATCACCTCGCCGCCCTGCGCGATGCGGCGCGGCCAGTAGGTGAAGCGGTCGCTCTCGTCGCGCGGACCCACGATGAAGCCCGGGCGCACGATGGTCACCTTGTCACCAAACTGCTTGTGCGCCTCGGCCTCGCTCAGCGCCTTCAGCGGGCCGTACAAACCGGCCACATCCGCGAGCAGCTTCTCCTGGGTCTCCGCCATCGCATCGGCGCCCTTGTACTCGGCCACTGCAGCCGACTCGTCGATGCCCGGCTTGCTGCCATCGGCGTACACCGAGATCGTCGAGATGAAGAGATAGTGCTTCACCTTCCCGGCCAGCACCTTGCCCACATCCCGCACCCAGAACGGAAGGCTGGTCGGGTTGTCGATGCACACATCCCACTCGCGACCTTCCAGGGCTTTCAGATCCCCGGTGTTGCGGTCGCCATGCAACTGCTCGACCTTGCCCGGCCACTCCGGCGAGGGCCGCTTGCCGCGGTTGAACAAGGTGACTTCATGGCCGCGCGCCAGCGCGTAGGCCACCTGGAAGGGGCCGGTGAAACCGGTGCCGCCAAGGATCAGGATGCGCAGCGGGTTGCTCGCCTTCTCCACCCCTGCCAGCCCCGCCGACCAGGCCATCGACGGCACCACCGCACTGGCAGCCGCCAGCGTACTGAGCTTGAGCAGATCACGACGAGTCACTTGCATGGCACTTCCTCTGAGGGTTCATCCGGGCGGGCCGCTAGGCTGCGCGCCTGAAAGTGATGGCGGCATCTGCCGGAAGTGGGGTTCAAGCGTGCTGTGGTACCAAGCCGGTGCGCTTCCGTGGGCCCGGATGGCAGACAGAGCCGCTCCGCTCGCTCACTGCCGTCAGGCGAGCACCACCCGATCCCGCCCCTCGCGCTTGGCCCGATACAAGGCCTGGTCCGCACTTCCCACGAGGTCCAGCGGTGCACCGCCATGTCTTGGCAGCCCGCTGGCCACACCGATGCTGACGCGCATTTCGATGCGCGGGCCCTGGGGCGGCGGGCGACGGCCGGCGATGGCGGCGCGGATCTGCTCGCCGCGCTCCGCCGCCTGCGGGCCCTCAAGGCCGGGCAGCAGCACGATGAACTCTTCTCCGCCCCAGCGCGCCAGGCACTCGCGCGGACCGCGCAGGCTGGCGTGGGCGGCGTCGGCAACGGCCTTGAGGCACTCGTCGCCGACGAGGTGGCCGTGGCGATCGTTGATCGACTTGAAGTGATCGATGTCCAGCATCAGCACACTGAAGGCTTCACCAGCGTTGCGGCACTCGGCCCAAAGCAGATCGAGGCTCTGTTCGAGGAAGCGGCGGTTGTAGGCGCCGGTGAGGCCGTCGCGGCGACTGACTTCATGCAGCTGTCGATTCGCCGCGGCAAGTTCGTCGAGGGCACGATTGAGTTCCTCGGTGCGGCGGGCCACACGCAGCTCCAGCTCGTCGTTGGCAGCACGCACCAGGCGCTGCTTTTCCTGCTCCAGCGCGCGCAGGCGGAAGGACAGCGCGAAGGACAGCAGCGTCAGTTCCAGCGCCGAGCCGATCTGAATGCCGTACTCGGTGATGAACCACTTCGGCAACACCCCGAAAGAGACCAGGGCATAGGCCACGGTACCGAGCAGTAACACGGTCCAGGCGAGCAGGAACCAGCCCGCCGGGCGGAATCCGGAGCGCCACAGACTGACCGCTGCGTACAGGATCAGCGGCACGATCAGGAACACACTCGCAGTCTCGATCATGATCGCGACGCGATAGGGCAGCAGCGCGACTGCGACGAGCATCACCGCCTGCGCCTGGATGAACACGCGAAACACGCGGTCAAGTCGCGGGCGATTGCGCGGCAGATCAAGGAAGGTGCGCGTGAACAACGACATCGTCATCAGGCCCAGCGCCATCGACAGCGCCATCGCCAGGTTGGCGAGCGTCGGCAGCCCAGGCCACAGGTATTCGAAAGAGAGGCCGTTGAGGTTCATCTGCACCAGGCCGAAGCTCGCCACATAGGCCACGTACCAGCCGTAGGTAGCCTCGCGCAGAACCAGCCACAAGGTGAGGTTCACCAGCAGCAGAGCGAGCAGGATCCCGTAGTAGATGCCGATGCCGAGCTGGGACTCGTGGTTGCGCTTGAGGAAGGCGCTGCGAGTCAGCAGTTCCTGCGGTACTTGCACCGAGCTGTCGGTATGCACGCGCAGCACCAGATCGACGCGCTCGCCAGGGCCAATGTCGATGAGGAAGTTGAAGTGCCGATGCTTCAGGTCACGGGTGTCGAAGGGAGTGCGGTCGCCGCTTTCGCGGATCTCCACGCGGCCGTCGGCACGCAGGATGTGCAGGGTCAGGCGGTCGAGCAAGGCATAGGGGACGACGTAGACCCAGCGGCCTTCCGCATTCCCGGCATTGACGATGCGCGTGCGGAACCAGAATGCACCGCTGGCGAAGCCGAACACCGGGGAGCGCGCGCCCAGCGGCTGCCACTGGGTGGCCGCCAGTGCAGATGACAGGTCCAGGTGTGCATCCGGGTCGCGAAGCGCTTCGGCGGCAGGCGCCAGATCGTACACCTCACGCCCGGGAACCAGCTCCAGGGCCGCCGCAGGCAGCGCGAGCAGCAAGCACAGCAGCGCCACGAGGCATCGCCAGTAGCGGCGGCCCGCTATCGGTCCCAAGCCGTGCTGGCGTGGCAGGCTGGCTGCCAAGGTCCCCTCCCCTGGACGACGCGCAAGCAGCATACACCGCAGCGCTCGCCGGCTATCCGCAGCTGGGCCTCCAGAGCACCGTGGCACTTCGTCCGCGGCTGATCGGTTGTAACGGTGGCCGGGATCTAGGCCGCGAGCACCTGCCAGCAGCGATGCCCCGACTCCAGGTACTTGCGTTCGAAGGGCGTGACGGCGCTGCCTGCCTCGATCGGGGTGAGCGTGGTGGAGCGACCCAGCGCGTGGCAGGCGACGATGAACTCATCGACATAAATACGCCAGTTGCTGCGCAACTCGATGCTGGCGCCGAGCGCGAGCAGACTGGGGAACAGCGGATGCGCGTGCCAACGGCGCTGCAAGTGCTCCGCCTTCGGCCAGGGATTGGGATACCAAAGCAGGTGGCGCTGCGCGCGCCAGGGCAGCTCGGCCAACAATGGCCAGGCATCGACGAGGTCCGAGCGCCAGAAAATCACCCGCCCGTCGCGCAACACGCTGCACTGCTCAGCAATGCCCTGTCGCGACAGGCGCGCCAGCGACTGATCGATGCCCAGCACCGACAGTCCCGGGTTGCGCTCGGCCAGCGCCCGGCTGCTCTCTCCCGTGCCGCAGCCATGGTCGATCCAGATCGGCCGTGCCAGCCAGTCGGCCGTCAACAAGGACTGCAAGTGCGCAAAATCGGCGCGCGCCCGCGGCGTGATCGGACGGCGCCAATGGCTCGCTGCATGCACCGCCACCCGCTCCAGCAAGCGCGGATGCGGACCGGTCTGGGACGAATGGGGAATCAGCGAGTTGGCGTGCAAGGATTGGGACTCGGGACTCGGGACTCGGGACTCGGGACTCGGGACTCGGGACTCGGGACT
>ERZ1066138.539-NODE-539-length-12684-cov-10.786998_pt1 | contig 12684 bp, 14 predicted proteins | sample MGYA00382785_ERZ1066138 | MGnify/ENA primary metagenome ERZ1066138 (study PRJEB33369, sample SAMEA5778368) | biofilm metagenome | biome: Industrial cooling water; feature: Water cooling tower basin; material: Biofilm | place: United Arab Emirates | collected...
GCATCCATCCACAAGGAGTGAGGGTGAAATGAACGAAATGGTCATGAAACTCGACGAATTGGGCCGCCCCGCGTGGATCGGCCTGATGGTTGTTAGTTTCATCCTGGTCTGGCCCGTCGGGCTGGCAATTCTGGCTTTTCTTCTCTGGAGTGGACGAATGGGTTGCGGATCTCGCATGAACAAGGGCCGTTGGCCGTCGCGTTTCGCCGATAAAATGGAGCGGACGGCGTCCGCATGGAGCAACGAAGTCCGCACCGGCTTCGGCGGCTCGAGTGGCAACCGCGCATTCGACGAATACCGCGAAGCCACGTTGAAGCGCTTGGAAGAGGAACAGCGCGAATTCCGCGACTTCCTCGAGAACCTCCGCCACGCCAAGGATCGTGCCGAGTTCGACCAGTTCATGTCGAGCCGTAAGAACGGCACGGGCGGATCTGAGGCTGGCGGCACCCCCCAAGCCGTCTGACACTAAACCCGGCGACTTTGCGGAGCAGAGTCGCCGGGACCCAAGACGTGAAAGGGCCCGCGTGCATGCGGGCCTTTTTGTCATGCGCGCCGCCGTCTCACTGACACCTGTCATGCAAAACCGCTATGCTGGCCTCGACATGACGGACGAAGCCAAAACCACGTCTCACCGCGACCATCCTGACCTGCGCCACGTCACCGGACCGTTCGATATCATCGGCGACGTGCACGGCTGCGCAGACGAATTACAGGAACTTCTGCACAAGCTCGGGTACGAGGCTCGACTCTACGGCACTGGCGACGGCCGCCGCGCGCATGTCAAATCACCTTCCGGACGCCGCGCTGTTTTTGTTGGCGACCTCGTCGATCGCGGCCCAGCCGCGCCCGATGTTCTCCGCCTCGTTCTCGCTCTCGTGGCTGAAGGCCATGCGCTCTGTGTTCCCGGCAACCACGACGTGAAGTTCGTCCGCTGGCTCGCCGGCCGAAACGTCAAACTCACACATGGTCTCGACAAGACAGCCGAGCAGTTCGAAGCGGAATCGCCCGCATTCCGCACACACATCGGCAGCTTCCTGGAAAAACTTCCCATCCACGTCTGGCTCGACGGCGGTAAACTGGCCGTCGCACATGCGGGATTGAAGGAAGACATGCTGGGGCGCGACACCGACAAGATCCGCTCGTTCTGCCTCTACGGCGAAACCTCCGGCGAGCAGGACGAATTCGGCTTGCCGGTCCGCTATCACTGGGCCGCCGAATACCGCGGCAGCACGGCCGTCATCTATGGCCACACACCGGTCCCCGACCCGGGCTGGGTCAACAACACGCTCTGCGTCGATACCGGATGCTGCTTCGGAGGCAAACTTTCAGCCTTACGCTGGCCTGAACGCGAAATCGTCTCCGTTCCCGCGCGCAAGGTCCACGCGGAGAGCCGCCGTCCCTTTGGTCATCCGCCCGTCCGACCCGGCGTTGGCGCAACGGGTTCGGGCTGATTAAATGGCTATTTCCGCAACCGCTGCGGTCTCGGCGGCTCTTTTCCAGCCGCTCGATTTTGCTCTTCAGTTTTCGCCACGTCACAGCGCCGCGCCACAATCCCGAAAGTGGGACGCCGGTCTTGTATAGCGGATGGGATGAGGACCGGGGTTCTACTCGTTGTCCTTCCCGGCATCGGGACCGGTATTGTAACAGCCGTTCTCACACTGATCTTCGAGCTGATCGCAACGGTCAGAGGATTCGCCCTGCGGCCGCAATCCGAGGCAAATCTCCAGGTCCAGCTTGCATTTGTTGACGCAGCCGGCGACGCCGTCGTCGTCATCATCGAATTGGGCGAGTTCAACGCAGCTTTGCGAAATGCTCCGAACCCCTGTTGGCTCGCACGAACCGGCATGAGCGGCTGCACCGGTGTTCAAGGTCACCACCGCGACGACAATGGCCAATGCAGTCCGAAATTGCATAAAGCTGCTCCCCAGAAAAAGAGCCATGTTACGGTGGAGCAGATAAGCTCAAGTTGATGGTCCCATCAATGTTCAAACTTCATAGACGAGAGCCCCTCCAGTGAGCCCCGCACCTGCCGCAGCGAACAGCAGCTTGTCCCCGGCTCGAAGATCGGCCTCCGCGGCCCGGAGCGACAGCGTGAGCGGGATCGTCGCCGCCGAACTGTTGCCATACTCCGCCACGCTCGAAAGCAGCCGCTCATCGGCCAACCCAAGCTTTTTCTGCACCGCGCCGATGATCCGCGCATTCGCCTGGTGTGGAATGCAATACCGTATGTCGCCCAGACTGAGCCCCGCGTTCGCCAGCGCCCTTTCGGACGTTGCCGCCATCATCTCGACGGCCTTGACGAACACAGCCCGCCCATCCCGGATCTGCATCAGCGTCTCAGACGGATCGGCGACCGTGCTGAATGGTCGACGGCTCCCGCCGGCCGGAATCTGAATGAGATCGTAGCTGGCTCCGTCCGTGGCAAGTTCAATGCCACGTATGCCGGCGTTCGGCCGCTCATCGGGCGCGATGAGCACGGCCCCCGCCGCATCCGCGAACAGGATGACGCTCGCCCGCTCTTGCGGGTTCGTTCGCCGCGACAGAATATTCGCCGCGATGACAAGCACCGGTTTGCGATGCAGCCGCGCAAAGCCGTCTGCGTAGGCGAGCGCGTGCAGAAATCCTCCGCACGCCCCCGCCATGTCGATCCCGCCCGCGCGGCTTAAGCCCAGCCGGTATGCCACCAGCGGCGCGCTGGGCGGCAACAAGTGATCCGGCGTCGACGTCGCCAGCACCAACAGGCCAATGCGCGAGCGATCGAACCCGATCCGCTCCAGCGCCATCTCGCCGGCTTTCACCGCCATGTCCGACAGCGCTTCATCGGCCGCCGCATAGCGCCGCTCAACGATCCCGGTGCGCTTCAAAATCCAACCGTCCTCCAGGCCCAGCCGCGCCTCGATCTCGGCATTGCCGACACGGCGTAAGGGCGCATAGTGGCCGGTTGAGAGGATCGTGGAACCCATGTCGAACTTTCGCGGGTTGGATCAAGCCGCCGTGTCGGCCGCGCTGGCGATGGCGGCATAGACCCGGTCGAGATCGGCGGCGGTCGTGCAGTAGGGCGGCATCACATAAACGGTATTGCCGAGCGGGCGCAGCAGAACGCCTGCCGCAATGAAGTGGTCGTAGAGCTTCGGCCCCACGCCCGCAAGATACCCGGCATCGCTAACCTGCACATCGACCGCCGTAATCGTCCCGGTCTGCCGCACATTGGTAAATCGCGCATCCCCCGCCAATGCCTTCAACCGATCGCTCTGCAGCTTGGCGAGCGTATCGATACGCGCCACCACCGGCTCGTTGAGCCAGATATCGAGGTTGGCCGAAGCTGCTGCACATGCGATCGGATTGGCCGTGTAGCTTGAAGAATGGAAGAACGTCTTGGTCCGATCCGTCGAATAGTGGGCGTCGAAAATCGCCCGCGTCGCCAATGTCGCCGCCAGCGGAATGACGCCGCCCGTCAACCCTTTCGCAACGCACAGGATATCGGGAGTGACGCACGCCTGCTCACAGGCGAACGCCGTGCCGGTCCGCCCGAACCCGGTCATCACCTCATCGGCGATGAACAACGCCCCATGCTTTTTCGTAATGTCATGGATCCGACGCAGCACGGGCGCCGGGTACATCAGCATCCCGCCCGCTCCGAGGATCAGCGGCTCCACGATCACCGCTGCCGTAGGTTCTTCGCTCAACAGAGCGTCGAGCGAAGCAAAGGTCTCCTCCTCGCGCCCGGTTTCGGGAAACGGCGCCCGCGCCACATCGAAAAGCATCGGCTCGTACGGCGCATTGAAGACGCCCCGGGCCCCCGCCGACATCGTCCCGATCGTATCGCCATGATACGCATGTTCGAACGCGATGATGCGCGTGCGCCTCTCTCCCGTGTTCCGCCAGTACCCGAGAGCCATTTTCAGTGCCACTTCCACGGCCATCGACCCGCTGTCGGAATAGAAAACGTGAGCGAGATCGCTGGTCCCCAGACTGCGCCTGACGAGGGCGAGCAGTTTCTCAGCCGTCTCCTCGGCTGGCGCGTGCGTGAAACCGGCGAAGATCACCTGATCGAGGGTATCCGCCTGCCGTTTGATCGCCTCCACGATGGGCGGATGCCGATGCCCATGCGTCACCACCCACCACGACGAGATGCCGTCGAAAATCCGCCGCCCATCTTCAGCCGTCAGATGCGCGCCCGTTGCCGACGCCACCTTGATCGGCAGCGGTGCAACAGCGTGCTGCGTGAACGGATGCCAGACCGCGGACCGGCTCAACGGAAATCCTCCTCGCGGAAATGCGTCGTGAACGCATCCCGCAGCGTATGGGCATTGAGCTGCGGCAGATGCGGCAGCCGTCCCAGAACGCGCACGTCTCCCATCTCGCCGACCGTGCGAATATTGTCGGAGTTATCCTCGCCCACGAATGCGATGCCATGAATAGGGATGCCACGCGATCGCATGGCGGCAATCGAGAGGAGGGTATGGTTGATCGTCCCGAGCGTGGTCCGTGTCACCAGTATGACGGGCAGTTGCCACTTCTGGTACAAGTCGATCTGCAGGAATGCGCGCGTGATCGGGACCATCAGACCGCCCGCACCCTCGATCACGAGTGATCCCGGAACATCCGGCGGCACCAGCCTCGCGGGTTCAATGACGATCCCGTCGAGTTCCGCCGACCGGTGCGGCGACAGCGGCGCGTTCAGCCGGTATCGCTCGGGCAAAATGTGATCCGCAGCCAAGCCGGATAGCCGCATCACGGTTTCTTTATCGCCTTCGGGCGCGACCCCGCTCTGGATCGGCTTCCAGTAAAAGGCGCCGAGCGCCCCGGCGAGACCGGCGGAGAAAACGGTCTTGCCGACGTTGGTGTCGGTTCCGCTAACGACGAAGCGGCGTGTCATGGTTGTCTCTCGAGTTCACGGGCAATGGAGGTTGCGAGCGAGATCGTATCCTCGGCACTCGCATTCAAGGTCAAAGAAACACGCAGCCGCGCCGTCCCTTCCGGCACGGTCGGTGGCCGAACCGCACGAACGTCGAAACCCTGCTCTTGCAATCGAGCTGCGATGCTGACCGCGCGCGTATCACTCTTAACGATCACGGGCTGGATCTGCGTGCCCGAAGGCGCGATCCCGCACAGGCGCTGCAACTCATGCCCGAAAATCGCAATCCGCTCGTGCAGCATGTCCCGCCGCTCTGGACCGGCAGCCGACAAACGAAGCGCCGCCCGCACGCCCGCTGCCATCAGCGGAGACGGCCCCGTCGCATAAATGAACGGCCGGGCCCGATTGACGAGAAAATCCCGCAGCGTCTTCGGCGCCAGCACGAGCGCACCCATCACGCCGAGCGCCTTTCCGCAGGTATGCAGCGAAACCACATTCGGCCGTCCTTCGAGCGCATGAGCGAGCCCCCGGCCCAGAGGTCCGAAAATCCCCGTCGCATGCGCCTCGTCGATAATGAGCATCGCGTCTGTCTCACGCGCCAGCGTGTCGAAATCATCAATTGGCGCGACATCGCCTTCCATGGAGTAAAGGCTTTCGATGGCAATCCAAACCCGTCCGGTGCCTCCGTTCGCCCGCCACGCCGCGATGCGCTCGCGACACCCCTCGACGTCATTGTGTGCCGCGCTCACCGTTGCCGCTTTGCTCATGCGCATGCCGTCGTGCGCACTGGCGTGGATGAGGTCGTCATGAACGATGAGATCGCCGCGCTGCGGAAGCGTTGCGAAGATTGCCGTATTCGCTGCAAACCCTCCGCCCATGTAGAGCGCCGTCTCGGCTCCGAAGAAGCGGGCTGCCTCGTCCTCCAACGCCTCGTGTTCCGGATCGTTGCCGCGCAGCAGCCGCGAACCACCGGCGCCGACAGGCACACCCCGCGCGAGCGCTTCGGAAATCGCCGCCGCAAGCTCCCGCGACGATCCGAGCCCCAGATAGTCGTTGGACGAAAAATCGATTCCGCGCCGGGGCGCGAGCGCGCGCAGGCGTCCGCGCGCGGCCAGCGCCTTCAGTGCGCGTTCGTGGTCTTCGTGCATGCCGGCCGCTCAGGGCTCGGAACCGCGCCCGAGGTTTCGCTTGAATCGAGTTCCATCGGCTTCATGCCGAGCTTGGCGAAGAGCACAGCATCCTTGTCTTCGCCGGGATTGTCGGCGGTCAGAAGCACATCACCGCAGAAAATCGAATTTGCGCCGGCGAAGAAGCACATCGCCTGCATTTCGTCGCTCATCTCCGTGCGCCCCGCCGAGAGCCGCACCATCGATTTCGGCATCATAATCCGCGCCGTCGCGATCACGCGCACGAATGAAATCGGATCAATCTTCTGGGTGCCTTCCAGCGGCGTGCCCGGAATGGCGATCAGCATGTTGATCGGAATGCTCTCGGGGTGTTCCGACAGGTTCGCCAGCGTGACCAGCATATCGACGCGATCCGCCGCTTCCTCGCCCATGCCCATAATGCCGCCGGAGCAGACCTTCATGCCCGCCGCCCGCACCCGCTCCAGTGTATCCAGCCGGTCCGCGTAGGTCCGCGTCTTGATGATCTCCGGGTAGAAGCGCTCGGACGTGTCCACGTTATGATTGTAGTAATCGAGACCCGCATCGCGCAGCCGAACGACTTGATCGTCGGAAAGCATGCCCAGTGTCATGCACGTTTCCATGCCCATCGCCTTCACGCCCTCGACCATGGCGAGGATCGTGGCCATGTCCCGTTCCTTGGGTTCGCGCCACGCAGCACCCATGCAGTATCGGGTCGCCCCCGCCTCCTTCGCCTTGCGGGCCTCGGCAAGCACGCGCTCAACTTCCATCAGCTTGGACGCCTTGAGCCCCGACTCATGATGCGCCGACTGGCTGCAGTAGCCGCAATCCTCCGCGCAGCCGCCCGTTTTGATGGACAACAGCCGACTCATCTGCACCCGGTTGGCATCGAAGTGCCGACGATGCACCGACTGCGCCCGAAACAGCAGGTCCATCAATGGCATGTCGTGGATGGTGATCGCCTCCGACCGGGTCCAGTTATGGCGGACCTCGGCGTCTTCACGATTGAAGGCCGTCTCCGGCTTGGCGTGCACGTTCATGGGGTGGGCTCTCCAGGTCGCTGGCCGGCGCTAAGGCGGCTGACGGAGCCCTGGTTGTAGCCGGGTTCGGCCGCCGGGCAAGACCCCAGCCTCTCAAAAGGACAACTCGTCCCAACCCGATCCGGGCCGGATCGCGCCCGCGAGACCCGCCTTGGGTCATTCTTTTGGGGATGGTCTAATTGGCGTCTCGCCTGTTACCTAGGAGAATTGAAGAGTGTAGGTGGGTCATGCGTCTGAAAACACGGGTTCGACGGCTCGGCGTCGGTTTCCTTCTCTGGGGGTCTGCGGCCATGGCAGCGCAACCCTCCGACGTCGCTGACCTCGTTGGCATCAAGGGGCGCGATGGTGAATCCGAACTCCAGAACCGCGGCTACGAGTTCCACCACGGTGCCGACGCCAAGGATGGCAAGCTAACCTTTTGGAAGAACGCAGCCACCAAAACCTGCATCCAGGTGCTGACCCAAGACGGCCGCTATGCGATCATCGAAACCGCCCCTGCCGAAGCGTGCCAGTCAAAACCGCAATAATCGAAGGCTGAACATGCTCAAGGTCGCTTCGAACCTCCTCGCCACGTTTGGAATACTGGCCGCGCTCCCGTGTGCCGCTTCAGCCGGCTACAATGAAACACTCACCATGCAAGGCATCAGCTTCGAAGTTTCCGCGGCTGAAAGTGGCGATACGTCCAAGCTCACGATCAAGCCGTCCGGTCTGAAAGCCGTGAACGATCCCGTCACGCATGACATCGCCGGGCGTGTACTGCGCGCCGAAGTCGCCGACATCGACTCCAACGGCGATCCCGAGATTTACGTCTTCACCGCTTCGAACAGTGATCCGAAGCGCGGCGGCATCATTGCGTACGCCGTAAACAAGAAGAAAAGTATGTCGCCGATTTTTGTGCCCGATTTCACCGAGGATCCAAAGCTCGCGGCTGGCTACGCGGGCGGCGACGAGAGTGCGGTTGTCGAGACGTCTTTCGTCACGCGCTTCAAGATCGGCAGCGGCGAAAAATGGCGTCAGCTCCAGTACAAGCTCAAACCCGGCGAGGCCGGTTGGAAACTCGTGCTGGACAAGGTCGTAGAATTTTAAGCCGGCAAACGGGGGGAATGGATGCGCGTTATTGATCGTCGCGGCGTGTTGTCGGGTCTTGCGGCCGGCGTGGGCTTTTTCGGCCTCGGTACCGGCATATCGGCCGACCCTGTCTATAAAAAGATCGAAGACCTTAAGCCGGGCGAGTTCACCTGGCACCCGGAACGCTCACCCGAAGGACCTGTCGCAATCATCGTCTCGATCCCGGAACAGCGTGTCTTCGTCTATCGCAATGGCATCCGCATCGGCGTGTCCACCTGCTCCACCGGAAAGCCCGGACATGAAACACCTACGGGGGTCTTCACTATCTTGGAGAAGGACAAGAACCACCACTCGTCCACCTACAACAATGCGCCCATGCCGAATATGAACCGCCTGACCTGGAATGGCGTCGCGCTGCATGCCGGTAATTTGCCCGGCTACCCCGCATCCCATGGCTGCGTGCGTCTTCCGGTAAAATTTTCCGAAGTCCTGTTCGGCGTTACCCATGTTGGAACTCCGGTCATCCTTGCCGGCAGCCACACCGATCCCAAGGAAGTCACCCATCCCGGCCTCGTGCTCAGCGACTATGCCGAATCCGAGTTCACATCCGTCCAGTCGAACCTCAAGGGCGAAAAGCTTCCGTGGCAGACCGAAGTCGTCAAAGGTGCAACTTCAATGTCGATCCTCGTCAGCCACGGCGACATGACGATCGAAGTACTCGAGAATGGCAAAACGATCGCTAGCGGACCAGCGACCATCACCAGCCCGTCGACGCCACTTGGCCGCCATGTCTTCATGCTGATCGGCGCCCACGAAGGCCGCCAGGGCCTGACGTGGCACGCGATCACCCACCACGACCAAAACGGAATCCCGCTTGGCCAGCCGGACGAAGCCGTTCTCCAGCGCATCAAAGCCGACGAACAGGTGCGCAAGGCCATCGCCGACCGCATGCATCCGGGCATGGTTCTGATCACCACCGAACTGCCGTCTCACCCGGACAACCGCAGCGGCGAAGATTTCGTCTTGATGGATACCGACCAGTCGAGCTGATCGCTTTTGAACTGACGGTGTTGGTTAAACGCCGATCTTGCCGCCGCCCTTGCGCGTGATGGCGACGATGCTCGGTCGTGGCGGCATGTCGTCCTTGAAGTCAGGCCAGCGCGTAGTCGGTGACTCGGCTGTCGCCAGCACGTTGTCATCCTCGCTTTCACCCGGATGCTGGACCGCAACGAACAGCGTCTCGAGATCCGGCGTAAAGCAGGGCCCACAGAGTTCCGCCCCGGTAGGGCATCGGAAAAACAGCCGCGACGTTCCCCGCAGGGCGCCCTCGGTCTCCAACGCGAAAAGCCCATCGATGCGCCCGGTCACCCCGACGCTATTGCCGTCGGTTGCCACCCACAGGCGCCCATCGGCATCGATGGCGCAATTGTCCGGCATCCCGAACCACCCCTCCTTCGACGTCGCCGGATTGAACGTCGCGCCAACCTCCGCGATGGTCGGATCTCCGCACTTGACGAGGATCTCCCATGCGAAGCCCGTCGCGGCGTGATCTCCGCCGTCTGGCGTGATCTCGATGATGTGACCGAACCGGTTCTCCGCCCTTGGGTTCGCCGCATCCACGTCTTGTAGCTTGCGCTTATTATTGTTGGTCAGCATCACGTAGACTTTGCCGGTCTTCGGGTTGGCTTCCACGTCTTCCGGTCTATCCATTTTGGTGGCGCCGAGCGCGTCAGCCGCAAGCCGGGCGTGGATCAGGATCGCCCCTTGATCCTTAAAGGCGCTGAGCTTCCGATGGCCGACGACAAGAGGCAGCCACTCGCCGCGTCCATCGGCATTGAACCGGGCCACATACAGTGTGCCACTATCGAGCAGGTCGCGATTGGCCTCCCGGTTGCCGAAATCGACCCGGCCGCTGCTCACAAATTTGTAGACGTAGTCGAACCGCTGATCATCACCCTGATAGACGACGAACCGGCCATCTCGATTGACGATGTTCCCCGCGCCCTCGTGCTTGAACCGGCCAAGCGCCGTCCGCTTCTTCGGCATCGAATCTGGATCGAGCGGATCGATCTCCACCACCCACCCGAAGCGATGGCACTCGTTGGGCTCGCGGCCCACATTGAAGCGACTGTCGATGCGATCCCAGGGATAATAGCCCTCCGACATGCCGTAGCGCGCGTAGGCCGCCGCAAGGGGCGAGGTCTCCGCAGCATCCTTGCCCGAGAAGTAGTGGTTGAAGTTCTCCTCGCACGTCAGCCACGTGCCCCACGGCGTGACGCCGCCGGCACAGTTGTTGAGCATGCCGAGAACCCGGGTCCCTGCGGGATCCGCGTTCGTCTTCATGAGTTCGTGACCCGCAGCCGGCCCAGTGATCTCCATCGGCGTCAACGCCGTGATGCGCCGCGCAAACTTCGACCCCGGTACGACGCGCCATGTGCCTTGGACGCGTTCAACTTCGATCACGCTGCCGCCATGTGCCGCCATCGAAGCGAGGATCTGCGCATCGGAAAGCCCCGCCACCTTGTCTTTCCGGCTCGCACCAGTGAGCCCGAAATACATGAGCTCATCATTCGTGTACTCGTGATTGACCACGAGCAGCCCGCGATCACTCGGGCCTTCGAGTGCAATGAACCCGATGAAGTCGTTGTTGTAGCCGAATTGGGTTTCTTGACTCGCAGCTGAGGGATTGGCCGGGTCGAACTGAGGTGCATTTGGCAACACCGCATCGCCCCAGCGAATGAGGATGTCAGCGTCGTATCCGGCAGCAACATGGTGGGTCTGGTCGGATCCGGTGCCCACCTCGGCGAACGAAAAGCTGGATTTCGGCGCGGGCTGAGCCTGCGTCGGACGCGTCACAGTCGCGAGCGCCAGCGGCACCACCGTTGTGCTCACGACCGAAGCGGCCAGAGCCCCGCGCATCAGATCGCGCCGGGTCAAGCGCTCCGCCAGGACATCTCCGATCGTCGGATTTGCCGACGGATTGGCGGGAACATCGTCCCCTTCGTCAAACGGCGCATTCGGCTGAACCGGCGATGAGGTCATGTCGATTCCGAAATTGCAACAAGGAGGCGCAGCCCCGGCAACGGCTACCCTGTGGCTGTGAAGCAATTATGAAGCCGACGGCGCGCTATCAATTGCGCTCTTCTGGCAGAACCGGCAGCGCAAACACCTGGATGCCTTCCGCGTCGAGTTCGGCGACCTGATCTGATGTGGCCTCGCCGTAGATCCCTCGCTCCGGGCTTTCCGCGTAATGGATCTTGCGTGCTTCTTCGGCGAAGTCAGACCCGACATATTCGGCCCGCTTCTCGATCTCGGTCCGGATCTTGCGCACGATGTCCTGGATCGATGGCGGCACGTACGCGTGTGTCGTCGTCCCGGCGCCAGGCGTTGGATGATTTTGCGCCGGCGTGGTCTCTTTCGCCCGCGTCGCCACGGCAGGCGCCATAAGCGCTTTCTGCACCTCGTGCGTCCCGCACGACGGGCAGCTGATTAGGCTGTTGGCGCTCTGCACATCAAAGGCGCCACTGTTCTGGAACCAGCCATCGAATTCGTGTCCTGTCTCACAGATGAGACTGTATTTGATCATGGTCCGCTCCGGCTTTCGACGGTGAAGGGGCGGTCGTGTCCTAGGGAGGGTACGCGCTTTCGGGCGTCCTCGATCGCTTGCAACTCTATATCGGCTAAGATGACCCCGGGCTGAACGCCGCCCTCCGCCAGAATCTGCCCCCATGGCGAAATGATCAGGCTGTGTCCATAGGTGTCCCGGCCGTGCTCGTGCCGGCCACCTTGCGCCGCGGCAAAGACAAAGCACTGGCATTCGATGGCGCGAGCCCGCAGCAGCGTGTGCCAGTGGGCTTCCCCTGTGACTTTCGTGAACGCGGCCGGGACCGAGAGGAACTTGGCCCCGGATTTCGCCAGCGCACGGTAGAGATGCGGGAAGCGCAAGTCGTAGCAGATCGAAAGTCCAAGCCCACCCCATGGCAGAACTGCCACCACCGCCCGCTCGCCGGCTCGGTAGTTCTTGCTTTCGCGGTAGCTCTCCCCGCCCGGCAGATCCACATCGAACATGTGGATCTTGTCGTACGTCGCGGCGACCGCTCCTTGTGGCGTCAGCACATAGGCCCGGTTGGCAATCTTATCTGGCGCCACCTTCACCGGCATCGAACCGATGTGCAGCCAGATCTTGAGTTCCGCCGCCAGTTCACGAAAGCGCTGCAGGGCCCCGTTGCCCTCTTCCGGCTCGACCGCCGCGAACAGCTTCGCCGTCTCGAGTTCCATCAGCGTCGTGACTTCCGGCGTCTGCACGTACTGCGCGCCGCCGGCTGCGGCGTCACGAATGAGCCCCACCGCGTCATCGACATTCTTGTCGACACTGCGGCCGGAACAGAGCTGCACGAGAGCGGCGCGGAACCCCCGCCCGGAGGAAAAGTCTGACATTGTTGCCTTGTTATTCGTCTTGTGTGGCGCGCAGTTCAAAAGGTGTCAGGCCGCCAACATTCCATCGAGCTTACCGCTACGGTCGAGGGCCTGAAGGTCGTCACAACCGCCGATATGCGTATCCCCAATCCAGATC
>ERZ1066138.540-NODE-540-length-12675-cov-8.471712_pt1 | contig 12675 bp, 6 predicted proteins | sample MGYA00382785_ERZ1066138 | MGnify/ENA primary metagenome ERZ1066138 (study PRJEB33369, sample SAMEA5778368) | biofilm metagenome | biome: Industrial cooling water; feature: Water cooling tower basin; material: Biofilm | place: United Arab Emirates | collected...
GCCCCTCGGTCGTGCGCCGCGCGTTGACCTCGTGGACCTCGGCGGACTTCTCCTCGAACGGGAACGCCTGTTCCTCCAGCAGGAGGTCGTACTGCTCGAGCTCCTCCGCGTCGAGATTCGCCGGCCGCTCGGATTTCAGCAGGTCCGCCGCGAGCGTCCGGTACAGCTCGCCCATCTCGAACGTGGCGGCCGTCGTCACTTCCGCGACCGCATAGCCGGCAGCGGACTGGTAGCCGGCGAGGGCCCGCTCCATCGCGGTCTTCTTGGCGGCGAGCGACTGCTTGAGCGGCGCGACGAGCGCGATCGAGCGGAACGCGTCGCGCTCGACGGACGTCAGTTCGAGCGTCGCGAGCGCGGCGAGATAGCGGCTGCGGTCGGTGCGCGCGGAAGCCGCGTCGCGGTCGGCGGCGACGATGCCTTCGAGCCAGCGGCGCCGGCCCATGCCGTCCCCGTTCTTGCCGGCCCAGTCCGCCAGCTTCTGGCGCGCCTCGACGGCCTCGGCGAGCGGCGCCGGGAAGCGCTGCACGTAGCCCTCCCAGGTCGCCATCGCCCGCGCCGTCTGCCCGGACTTCTCGTAGAGCTCGGCCGCCTGCAGGAGCGCGGACCGCTGGACTTCCGGCGGCTCGTCGCCCGAGGCGGCGATGCGCTCGAACTCGCCGGCCGCCTCGCCGGGCCGGCCGCCCTCGAGGTAGGCGAGCGCAAGGTTGCGCGTGACGTCGGCCTGGCGCGCGCTCGCCGGGAACCCGGCGCGGAACGATTCCAGCACGGGGATCGCCTGCGGCCAGTCCTTGAGCGAGACGAGCAGCATCGCGGCGTCGAACTGGGCGGTCTCGACGATTGCGGCGCCCGGCGCGAGCCGGCCGACGCGCAGGTAGTCGCCGACCGCGCCGGCTGCGTCGCCCGCCGCCTGCCTGGCCTCGCCCTGCTTGTAGATCGTCGCCGCGAGCCGCTCGGTGATCGCCGGCGCCTCCGGGTCGCCCGGCGCCAGCAGCGACTGGACCTGGAGGTAGGCGCCCTCCGCGTCCGCGAAGCGGCCGGTGTCGAACTGCGCGTTGCCGGTCACCGTCCAGGCGGTGCGCTGCATCGCCGCGTCGACCGGGGGCTGGCGCGCCAGCACGAGGCCCGCGACCTCCAGCGCCTTCGGCAGGTCCTTGAGGTCGTAATACTCGCGCGCGGTGCGCGTGAGCAGCGCCGCGCTCTCGGCATGCGACGGGAAGGTGACGGCGAAGCGCTGCTGGCTGTCCAGGCGCTGCCGGTCCCAGGCCGCGAGCGCGGCGCCGTCCAGCGACTTCGCCTCGCGCTCGTAGCACACGAGCGCCGCGTAGCCCGCCTCCGCCGACTTCGCGTGGAACGGATAGGAGTAGGCCGTCCGCTCGTACTCGACGGCGGCGGCGCGGAAGTCCTCGCTCTCGAACAGCGCGTCCGCCAGCAGGTAATTGGTCCCGGCGGACTCCGGATCGTCGGGGAACGACTGCAGGAACTCCCGGTACCAGCGCGCCGCCTCGTGGTAGTCGGCCTTCCTCTTCGAGCGCTGCGCCTCGGCGTGGTAGTACTGCGCGAGGTCCGTGAGGTTGGTCTTGAGTTCCTTGGCCACCAGCGGGAACTGCTCCGGCGTGCGCGCCGCCCAGAAAGTGCTGCCGAGGCGGTAGCGCTCGACGAACTCCTTCTTCCCGTCCAGCACCAGCTGCGCGAAGCCGCCCTTGCGGTAGGCCTCGATCGCCTGCATCTGCAGGAGCGGCGCGCGCTCGTGGTCGGGAGAGCGCCTGACGAACGCGCGGTACGTGTCGGCCGCGTCGGTGTAGCGCTGCTTGCCGACGTACAGGTCGCCGAGCTCCGCGTACAGCAGGTGCGCGTAGGGCACCTCGCCGCGCGCGGTCACGACGCGATCCAGCGTCTCCTGCCCGTCCAGGTAGGAGAAGCCGATCGACAGCACGCGGAAGGTGTCCTGCACCAGCTCGCGGTCGGCGCGCGCGAGCGATGCCGGGTCGGCCAGCCCGCCCGGCTCGCCGGGCGCGAGCAGCTTGAGGTCGAGCACGCGCAGGAACGGATCGAACGACGCCTCGTTTTCCGACTGCTTGAACAGCGACCAGCCCAGCTTGTAGAGGCTCTGCTCGTGGAACTCGCTCCGCGGGCCGAAGGCGCTCGCGGCCTCGTAGGCGGCCTGCGCGTCCACGTAGCGCTGCGCGCTGAACAGGATCTCGCCGCGGCGGAATTGCGCCTCGTCGATGCGCGGACTCGACGGGTAGCCGGCCACCAGCCGGTCCAAGTAGCCGAGCGCCTTCTCGGGTTCGCCCAGCGACTCCCAGCCGCGCGCGAGCTGGTAGAGCACGACGTCGGCACGCGGGTAGTCAGGCTCCTGCTCGAGCAGGCGCGTGTAGATGTCGATCGCCTCGCGCGTCTCGGCCTCGCCCTGCCCGGCCGTCTCGCCGCGCGCGGCGTCGCCCGATTCCATCTGCAGGTCGCCGAGCCGGCGCATCGCTTCGGTCCGCAGTCCCGCGTCGCCGCCCTCCAGCTCGAGGAAGTCCCGGTACAGCGCCTTGGCGCGCTCGGGATCCGGCGCGACAGTCTCGCCCGTGCGGACCACCGGCGCCTCGCGCTTCAGGTCCTTGAGCGTCGGCGGCGGCTTCGGCTTGGCGGCGCCGGCCGCCAGCGGCAGCAGCGCGAGCAGGACCGCGGCCAGGCGGATGCGGCTCATGGCGTCGCCGCCGTGCGGTCGTAGATCGTCGCGAGCGCGTAGCGCGCCTGCACGGCGTACTCGTCGAGGCGCTTGCGCTGGTCCTCGAGCTCGCGGACGGCGATGTCGGCGAGCCGGCGGCCCTGCGCGGCCTTTGCCTCCTCGACCCGGACCGCGAGGGTGTCGATGCGCGGCGACACGCGTTCGACGCGCCGGGCGAGCGCCGCGTTCTTCTCCGGCGCGCCCTCGCGCGCGCGTCCCGAGGCGGTCTCGCGCGTGCGCGCGTCGTAGACCGCCGCGTTCAGGTCCCTGAGCGCCCGGCTGGCCTGCCAGCTGCGGACCTTCCAGGCGGCGTCGAGCTCCCAGAGCAGCACGCCGCGCGCGAGCCGCGCCTTCTCCCGCGCCTCGTCGTAGCTCGCGTCGCCGGCGTGGCGCGCGAGCTCGGCATCGACGGCGTCCAGCATGTCGAGCTGGGCCCGTTCCTCCTCGGTGGCGAGCGCCGTGATGTCGCGCGCAGCGACGGCGGCCTCGAACCCCGCCTGCAGCGCGTCGCGCCGGCCGTTGATGGTCGCGACGTCCACCGTGGCGAGCCGCGCGTCCGCCGCGGGCAGCTTCGCTTCGAAAGCGCGCCGGCGCGTCTCCACCATGTCCGTGAACGCGCCGAGGCTCTGCTGCCAGTCCGCGAGGTTCTTCGCCATGGCGTCGAGCGCGCGGTAGTTCTTGAGTCCTTCCTGGAACTCGTGGCCCGCCATCAGGTGATACAGGTAGCGCGACTCCGGCGAGTCCGGCAGCGTGGCGAGCTGCGCAAACCAGCCCTCGCGGCCGTCGCCGCCCGCCTGCATCGCGGCGGCCAGCAGCGTGCCTTCGCGGATGGCGGCGATCGACTCGCCGATGCGCGAACGCTCGGCGTCGTAGGCGGCAATCGCCCGCTCGTAGTACTCGACCGCCTGCGCCAACGCGCCGAGCTCGGCGTAGGCGTAGGGCACGGCGAGGTAGGACTCCTGCACCGCGGCATCGAGCAGGCTGCGCCCCTGCAGTTCCTGCCACGGCGCGAGCGCCGCTTCGTACTGCTTCGCCGCCGCATCCGCCCAGCCGGCGCCCAGCAGCGCCTTGTTCGACTGCGGGCCTTCGAGCCGCACGCGCTCGAGCGCGAGGCGGGCGGCGGCGGCCTCGCCCGCCTGCAGCTTCGCATAGCCGATCGCGAGGTTGGCCTTGTCGCGCAGCGCCATCAGCTCCGGCCAGCGGGTCTCCAGGCTGCCGACGGCGTCGAGCAGCTCGAGACCGCGCGCGGCCTCGCCCGCGCGCACCAGCGCGACGCCCAGGTTGAACTGACCGTAGGCGAGCCAGTAACGCGGGCCCTGCCAGTTCGAGAGCTCCGCGATCGCCTCCGAATAGCGCTGCCGGTATAGGAGCCCCTGCGCGATCAGCAGCCGCCGCTCGGCCTCCAGGTCCTCGCCCAGCGAGCCGGCGCCCTGTCGCAGCGCCCGGTCCGACTCCTCGTACATGCCCGATGCGTAGAGCACCTTGCCGAGCCAGAACCAGGCGCGGTCGCGCACCTGCTGCGGCGTCGCCGGGTCCGCCAGCAGGCGCTCGAAGATCTCGCGCGCCTCGCGATGCTGCCCGAGCGACAGGTACAGACCTCCGCGCAGCAGCTCGGCGTCGCGCGCGTGCGCCGCGAGCCGGCCCTGGTCGCGGTAGGCCGCGAGGCGGACCAGCGCGTCGAAGTAGTCCTGCTGGTAGTAACGGAACAGCACGTCGCCGTAGTGCAGGTCCTGCACCTTCACGGCCGGCAGGCCGGGAATCGCCTCCTGCTCGACGACCGGCGCGGCGGCCGCGAGTGGCGCAAGCGCCGCGAGGATGATGATCCTGCCCAGCACGCCCGGATCACTCCCAGACTTTGACCACGAATTCGGGCTGGAGCTTGGACGCCTTGTCGCTGATGCGCAGCTCGACGTACTTGGCGCCGACGCCCTTCTCGACCTGCAGCGTCGTCCCGCGCTTGTAGTCGCGCTCGTGCGGCCCCTGGCCGGTGAAGAATGCCGTCACCTCGTGCTCGCCCGCCTTGAGGTTGCCGAGCCACAGGCGCTGGACGCCGCCTCGCTTGAGGGCATCCTGCTCGCGCTCGGTGTAGAGGTAGTTCGCGACTTCCTTGTCGTCGATCTTTAGCTGCACCGAGTCGACGGCGAAGAACGTGCCGACGTCCATGGAAACGAAAACGGCGACCTGCGTGCTGGCGGGGAACAGCAGGTCCTCCTCCAGCATGAAGAGGTCCCTGTTGAGGTCGACGACTTCGCGGCGCAGGGACTGGACCTCGGCGTCGAGGGCCGAGCGCTCGGCGGGTGCCGCGGGCACGGCGGCCTCGTCCGCGACGGCGGGCATCGCCGCGGCCAGCGCCGCGAGGAAAGTGATGAATGCGGTCTTCATGTTGGCTCCGGCTTACTCGTCGATCAGGTCGCGAAGGTTGACCAGCAGGCCGCCCTCGTCGCGCTCGTCGAACGCGGCGTGCCGTGCGCGGATCGCGCCGTTGCGGTCGATCAGCACGATCAGCGGCAGGTCGTCGGCGCGGTAGGTCCGGCTGACCTCCTTGCCCGCGTCGAGCAGCACCGGGTAGCCGATGCCCGCCGCGCCGGCGAGGGCGGCCGCGCGCTCGGGCTCGGTATCGAGGTTCACGCCGAGCACCGTGAACCCGACGCTGCCGTAGGTCCTGCGCAGGCGCTCGAAACGCTCGAGCTCGCGGCGGCAGTCGCCGCACCAGCTCGCCCAGAACACCAGCGCGACGACCTCGCCACGGTACTCGGACAGCCGGTAGTTGCTGCCCGCGGTCGAGGCGAGCGCGAAATCCGGGGCCGCAGGACCCTGGGTCGCGGCCGAGGCGCCGATTCCGGCCGTGCCCAGCAGCGCCGCGAGGACGAGGCGAGCCGCCGCGCCGCGGCGGGAATGGGGAGCATCCATGGTGAACCCCGCGTGACCTGACGCCGGCCAGTCCGGCACGCGATATGTTTACTTAACGGGCGCCGGCGATCTCGGCGCACGTCACACAATGGTGCCGTTGACGATCGGGTTGAAGGCGATGAGGCTGTCCTGGAGGCTCGCCGAGCCCAGGCCATGGCCCGGGAAGCGCGCCGAGAACTGCCCCTGCTCGCCGTGCAGGGCCATGTAATTGAGGATCACGGCCTCGACCAGCAGGTTGACGTTGTTGGCCGCGGGGGTGCTCGCCGTCTCCACGGAACCGTCGTTCCTGAACCAGCCGATCTGCTGGTGCTGCTGCGGCGGGCGGTTATCCCCGGTGTAGAGCTGCGGCCTGCCGCCCGGGTTGTACACGAGGAAGAACGAGGCGGCGGTCTGCTGGTTGTCGCTCGTCCAGTCGAATTTGCCGCGCCCGTCGACGCTGTTGTCGACGACGCCGTCCGCGTTCAGCGAGCCGTCGCTGAACACGTAGAGCATCAGGGGCACGCCGCGGCGCGCGGCGTACTCGAGGCAGGCGCCCATGCAGCGGCCCGCGCGCAGGTCGCGCAGCTCGCCGGTCGCCCGGCCCTGCCCGTGGTAGTCGTAGCCGCCCATCTCGATGGTGCCGGCGCCGGCGTAGCCGTTGATCACCAGCTTCATGACGGCCGCGGTCTTGCGGAACTCGCTGTCGTTGTCGAACTCGGCCTGCGTGAAGATGCCGGCCGGGCCGACGATGTCCGGGTCGAGCTCGGGGTTGAGCGCCGAGGGATCGCCGTAGCGGTCGGTCAGGTCCGCCGCCTTGACGTAGTTGCAGCGCACCATGTCCTTGATGACGGCATCGCGGGTGATCCCGGTATCGACGCGCGCGAGCTTGTCGTCGGACAGCCGCTGGATGGATTCCATGACGCGCACGGCGTCGTCCTGGTCGAGCAGGCCGACGAGCTTGCCGGTGTCGACGAGACCGGTAACGTCGCTCGTGCGGTCGACCTTGGTCGGCCGGACCGAGGGATCGACGAGCATGGCGGGCGCCATGGAGTTGCCGCCGGACTCGGAGCTCTCCGAGCCGATCAGCGTCAGCAGCTCCCCGTCCGCGCCGGCGCGGTAGATGCCGTACATCGGGTTGTGGGGGTTGTTTCCGGTGTCGTTCTCCGAGCGCGCCGGGATCACGGCGCCGTTGATCGCCGCGGCGGTCGTGACGCTGACGCGCTCGAGGATGCCGCGCACGAAGGCGCTGTCCAGGTGGAACAGCAGGCCGAGGCGGCGCTCGATGAAATCGTTGGTCGGGCTGCCCGGGTTGGGCGCGTTCGGCACCATGTCGCCGGGCAGTCCCTGCCGGCCGTAGGCCGCGACCGAGAGGAAGTCCTCCTGGCCGTCCTGCCCGCCGGCGAGCACGTTCGAGCCGACCATGTTCGCGCCGCCGGCGAGATCGATGCAGATGAACGGGATCTTGCCGGCGCCCTGCACGGCGATGCCGCAGCTCGCCTTGAGCGCCTCGAGGTCCGGCGACAGCGCGGCGTGCGCGGCCCGCGGATTGGCGAACAGGCTGAACACGGTCGGCGCGAAAACGCTCGCGGCCCCGGCGACGAAGCCCTGGGACACGAACTGACGGCGCGTGACGGGGCGCGGGTGGTCCGGCTGGCGGACCGGCGCGTCGGGATGCAGGGCGCCGCGGCGCGATTTTCTCTTCATGGTTGCATGCACCTCATTGCAGCAGCGTGCTGGCGCTGCCGATCACGGCCGAGCAGGCCGCCTTGACCACGACTTCCGTGCGGTCCGCCGCGCAGGCGCCGCCGCAGGCCGTGAGCCGCCCGATCAGCGCGTTCACCTCGGTCTCGATCTCCGCCGCGGACGGCTGGGTCGCGAGCCCGGTGCCGACGGCGCGGGCGATCAGCGGGCCCGTCACCAGCGACGGCGTGCCGAAGGCAGTCGCGGCCGGGGCGCCGAAGTTGAAGCCCGGGAAATAGGCCGCGCGGGCGCCGGTGTCGTTCACCAGCTCGTTGCAGTACTCGATGGCGAGCTGCGCCGCACCGACCTGGTGCGAGGACAGGAAGCCCTCGATGTTCTCGACGGTCGGCAGCTGCTGGCGCACGCGGTCGTAGGTGGCGGCGACGTTCGGGTTCGTCGTCGGGACGCCGGTCATCCCGGACATCGACGCGGAGATCTCCTCGAAGGTCCTGAGGCCGATCTCCGGCGACGGGTCGGCGTCGGGCGGCGGCGGCAGCGGCGTCGGCGCCGGCTCCACGAACGGGTTGCTGTGCGTGTCGATGCGTTCGAAGGTCAGGAAGAACTCGTCGGCCGCCGGTCCCTTGTCCAGCGGCAGGACCGTGCCGATGTCCGAGAGGCCGAACCCGGTGGCGGATTCGTAGCCCGCGGCGGTCACCGTGCGGTCGAGCGGCGCGTACGCCTGGCCGACGCGCGCCTCGGCGCCGTTGACGCCGATGCGCACGCCCGCGATGCGGATCTGGTCGGGGTCCTGCGTGCCGTCGAGGCTGATGAACGCCGGCTCGCTGAACAGGTACGAGTAGCTGTCGAACTGGCTGGCCTCGAACATCACGTAGCTGTCCGGGACGTCGACCAGGTGCTCGACCGAGAACAGCAGGTAGAAGCGCTCGCCCACGCCCGCCTCGAAGTTCTGCGTGATCTGCGCCTGGTTCAGCGCCCGGTTGTGGATCGCGACCATGCGGATCACGCCCTGCCAGGTGCGGTCGTTGGAGACCTCGTTGCCGAGCACCAGGGCGAAGGTGTCGTTCCAGTCGGTGAACAGGCCGGTGGGCGTCGGGTCCGCCTGCGTGGTGAGCACGCCATTCACGTAGATGCGCCGGCCGTCCACCGCGCTGTAGGTCGCGACCACGTGCTGCAGCGTCGCCTGCAGCACCTCGTCCGCCGACGGCGTGGACAGGACCGGCTGGCCGTTCGCGTCCGTGGTCGTCGAGCGGCTGAAGAAGTCGTAGTCGTACATCGTCTGCCCGAGCGTGAAGTTGCGCGCCGTCGTGCCGCCGGAGTAGCTGACGATGTACGCCATCTCCTGCACGACGTTGGCCGGCGCCACCCAGGCCTCGATCGTGTATTCGCCGGTCGCCTTGATCAGGTCGTGGAGCTTCCGGCTCGAGGCGGTCGTGCCCTGGGCCTTGCCGCCGCGCAGGTCGATGCCCCAGCCGCCCACCCAGGTCGCCGCGCCGGACAACGTCAGGTTCGCGGCGGGCTCGACGCCGGAGGTGTCGTAGGCGACCGTGCCGGTGCCGGTCTTGAACTCGTACAGCGCGATCGCGGCGTTGTCGTAGCGCGTGCCGCCGCTCGCGACCGTGCCGTCGTACAGGGTGAGCGCCTTCGAGACCACCAGGTTCGGGTCGATCTGCGTCAGCGGCACGCCGTCCGCGAAATCCTGGATCGCCGCCAGCATCACGTTCGCGGCGGTCCCGCAATCCGTCCAGCAGTTGTGGAACTCGTCGCGCAGGCGCACGGCCAGGCGCGACTGGGCGGGCGTGTCGAGGTTGATCTTCGACCGCACCGCCGCGTAGGCGACGTCCACGTCGGCCTCCGCGAAGAACGGCGACTGCGGCGTGAGCGCGCCCGACGAGTGGCAGCGCGCGCAGTACTGCTCGACCACCGGGTAGACGGTCGAGGCGAACAGCGCCGAGCTCGCCGGGAACGACTTGCTCGCGCCCGGATCCTTGAGCGGCGGCGCCTGCAGCGGCACGCCGCGCGTCCCGCCCAGCGTCTGGCCGGCCCAGTTGCGGATCCAGACCGTGAGCTGGTCCGCGCAGGCCGAGTCCGCCGCGAGCCAGCAGTTGTGGCCGCCGCCGACCTTGGTGACCATCTCGGAGGCCGACGGGTTCGACAGGTCGACGACGCTGTTCGCCGCCTCGTAGGCGAGGTTGATGTCGTCGCTGCGCACGAAGCTCGGCACCTGGCCGCCCGTGCCGTGGCACTGCCCGCAGCGGTTCGCGGACATCAGGTTGTCCCAGACGTTCAGCTTGAAGGCCTGCACGTCCTGGCTCGCGGGCGGCGGGCCCACGTAACTGGCCGGCGGCGGCGACGTCGTCGGCGGGTTCTCGGTCGTCGAGGCACCGCCACCGCAGCCCGCAAGGGCGAGCGCGGCCAGCGCCGGCACGAGGACGTCGAGGAATCGCAGCGGTGAACTGACGGAGCGGTTCATCTTCGTTTCCTCAATCGCCCATGCAGTACGTGGCGGCGTCGGCGAAGGCCTGCTTCAGCCGGTAGCCGCTGCCGCGGAAGGAGCTCGCCATCGCCGCGAGCTGGTTGCGGTCGGCCGCGTCCTGCGGCGTGCGCAGGCAGACCGTGCGGAACACCTTCTCGACCTGGCAGGACGCGAAGGCGTCGCTCGCGCCGAACTCCTCGCCGAGCGACTTGGCGCCCGTGCCGGAACCCGGCAGCGAGGCGTCCCAGCCGAGCAGCGCGTTGTGGCCGACGCGCCAGCGGTTCTCCCAGCGGTCGTCCGGCGTGCGGAAGCCGTAGGCGAAGGTCGTGTCGTTGTTGAAGTACTTCGGCTGCACGCTGCCCGGCGTGTACACGAGCCGCCCCTGCGCCTCGTCGTACGTGTAGTACGCGAAGGCCTGCGCCATCGGGTCCATGCCCGCGTGGCAGCCGACGCAGCCGTTCAGGAACAGCCGCGCGTCGCCGCCGGGGCTGCGGCTCACGTCCTGCCGGATGAGGTCCGGCGGGCGCGAGGTGTCCTGGACCTCCTCGAGGTCGCGGCACATGTGGTTCATCAGCGTGAAGCGGAACATCGCGCGGTTGGTCCCGGCGATGAAGAACGACTGCGCCGCGGCGCGGGTCGTCATGATGCCCGCCGTCGCGGCCGGCGGCGTGCCGTACACGCCCGACTGCGTGCTGCGCGTGAGCCCGGTCAGCAGGTTCACACCCCGCGTCTCCATCTGCTCGTAATGGTCGTTGTTCGAAGCCGACACGGCCGGCAGCCCGAGGCCCGCGCCGCCGACGTACAGCACGTCGGCCGACAGCACCTCGTTGAACGGAAGGTCGTCGCGCACCATGCCGATCACGGTCGCCGTGTAGTCGTTGAGCGGCGCGAACACGGTCTGCTCGCGGTTGGTCCAGGGCGTGACGAGGTTCTTGAGCGTCACCGAGTAGAAGGCGGGGTCGTTCATCGCGATGAACGCGGCCGCTTCGGCGTCGCCGCCCGCGATCTCGGCTTCCATCTGCGCGAGCACGGCGGCCGACGGCGGCACGCCCGCGATGCGGTCGTGCATGCGCTTCGCCTGCTCGCGCGGTCCCGCATTCGCGGCAGCTGCGCACGCGGCGAGCGCCACGACCGCTGTCATGCGCTTCACGAACGTACCGGCATCATCTGGCGACCAAAGCATTTCGTGCTCCACTCGCTCGCGCTTTTCCGAAACTGCGGGCGAATATATCGGCGGGTTTCCGGCCGGGTAATGTCTCTGAACCGCGACATTCACCCGCGACGCCCGTCAAGGTAGGCTCGAACCGTGATCGAAGCCGTCGCGCGCAAATGCTTGTATCTAGGGAACACGAAGTCGTTTCCGTGCACCGTGACGCAGTAGCGCACCTGCATTCTGTCGTGTACTTACCCCTGCCGGGACCGGAGTGAATTGAGATGCGTGTCACGAATAAGACATCGCGGATTCTGTCGCTAGCCGCCTTTGCGCTCGCCGGATGTGCCACCGGGCACGACGGCGACGTGAACATCGGCAGCGGCCAGTCGCCGGACCCGGTCGTGCTCGACATTCCGGTCGCGTACGTCAGGAGTCCCCTGCCCGAGGACCTCACCGACCTCGAGGACCTCGATGTTCGCGAGCTCGAGACCTTCACCGCGGGTGCGGACGTGTGGCTGCGCGACCGGGCGGCGCCCGACGTGCCCGAGCGCAACATCACCGAGCGCGTCACCGGCGGGCTCTGGGACGTGCGCGACATCGACGGTTCCTACGATGGCACGAAGGTCATCTTCGCCATGCGCATGCCGCTGATCCCGGGCGCCATGGACAGCGAACAGCCGACCTGGAACATCTGGGAGTACGACATCCCGACCGACACGCTGCGGCGCGTCATCCAGTCGGACATCGTGGCCGAGGAAGGCCACGACGTCGCGCCGCGCTACCTGCCGGACGGCCGCATCGTGTTCTCGTCCACGCGCCAGCGCCAGTCGAAAGCGGTGCTCATTGACGAGGGCAAGCCGCAGTTCTCGGCCCAGGACGAGGACCGAAACGAGCACGCCTTCGTGCTGCACGTAATGAACCCGGACGGCTCAGGGATCCGGCAGATCTCGTTCAACCAGAGCCACGACCTCGACCCGGACGTGCTCGACGACGGGCGCATCGTCTTCAGCCGCTGGGAGAACGCGAGCGGCAGCTCGATACATCTCTATACGGTGAACCCCGACGGCAGCGGGCTCGAGCTGCTGTACGGCGCCAACAGCCACGCGACCGGCACCGGCGGGCCGGCCACGGCGCCCGCGACGGTCGGCACCGCGGAGGTCCAGTTCCTGCAGCCCCGCCCGGGCGAGGACGGCCGCGTCGTGGCGCTGCTGAAACCCTTCCAGGGCACCGATCAGGGCGGCGACCCGGTCGCGATCGACACGGCCGCCTTCGTCGAGATCCAGCAGGCGAACCTCGCGAACGTCGGCCTGCAGGGTCCCGCGCAGACGCGGCTCACCTCGATCGACGTGCGCACCGACCCCGGCCTGTCGCCGGGGGGGCGGTTCTCGTCCGTGTTCCCGCTGCGGGACGGCACCGGCCGACTGCTCACCACCTGGACGATGTGCCGGCTGAACGACAGCCAGGGCCGCACCCTGCCCTGCACGGCGGAGAACCTGGCGGACGCCACGCTGACGATCGCCCCACCTTTATATGGCGTGTGGCTCTACGACCCGCGCGACCAGACCCAGCGTCCGGTGCTCCAGCCGGTCGAGGGCATCCGCTACACGGAGGTGATCGCCCTCGCGCCGCGCGCCGTGCTGCCGTCGACCATCCTCGATGCCGTGCCGGGCATCGATTACGACGCGGTGCTCGCCTCCGAGAACGTGGGCATCCTCAACATCCGCAGCGTCTACGACTTCGACG
>ERZ1066138.542-NODE-542-length-12648-cov-10.089256_pt1 | contig 12648 bp, 14 predicted proteins | sample MGYA00382785_ERZ1066138 | MGnify/ENA primary metagenome ERZ1066138 (study PRJEB33369, sample SAMEA5778368) | biofilm metagenome | biome: Industrial cooling water; feature: Water cooling tower basin; material: Biofilm | place: United Arab Emirates | collected...
TTAGGCCCACACCCGATCGGATTACAGCCAGTGTGACATTGCCGTGCTTTTGCACCTGGACACCGACGCCGCCGACGAGATAGGCCGCGCCCTGCACACCGCCAAAGCGTTCGTAGATTTCAGAGGGATCGCTCATATTATAGATTAGAACCATGGTCTTGGAGCCTTCGGCTCCTGCGTCGTACCCGACCGACGGGCCCTGCCAAAAGACTTTCTGGGTGCCGTACAACTTCGAGTGGAGCGTGCCCTCGCCGTAGCGCAGGCCGACGACGAAGGCGCCGCCGGCATCCTCGCCGACAATGTAGCCGTTCGGTCGGCCCTGGCTCTGGAACGCCCATTCCACAGCGTCTGCGAGACCTTTGCTGACGCCGCCGAACAGTTTATGGCCCGCGCCGATGATCTCGTTCTTGTCGTAACCCGATGATGCGGCGGTATCGGCTTCCCCCGGTCCCATCGGCTCGGGCAGACCATCGTTGGCAGAAGGTGGAGTGTAAGGCTCTCCGTAGCCGGCGGCGGGGGGCACACCGTATCCAGGATCCGGGCTGTAGGTATTGCCCGGATCGTAGCGATCATTCGGAGGGTATTGTCCCGGTGCTGGCGCGGGGCGGTAGACCTCCTCCGACGCAGTCCCGTATGGGTCGCCCGGAGGGCGGTAGGCGTCGTTGGCGCTCAGAGCCGGAGATTGGAAAAGTGGTGCGAACACGAGCGCAGCGATCACACTGGCTGCGCCCCCCGCGATGCGGCGGGACTGTTTGCGAGACAACATGGTGCGGACACCCTGTGTGGTCGATGCCGCGTAAGGGCGGCAGGTTTAAGTCTCCATCAACCATCGCGAGAAAGTGTTACTAAAGTATGGCTATCCGGCCGCGGAACCAAGGCTCTCCGGCGTCAATCCGCAATGCGGCCGCGCGCAACGAAAGGGCCATTGAGGAATTTTGCTTCCGACTTTCCGTAGATCATCGGCGATCCATCCAGAGCCGTAACGGTGCCGCCTGCCGCTTCTACGATGGCCTGCCCGGCGGCGGTGTCCCATTCGCACGTCGGCCCAAAGCGCGGATAGATATCGGCGTCGCCGCGGACCAGATGGCCAAACTTGATCGCGGAACTCATGGGCGTACGAGAAGTCACGCCAAGCCTTTGCAGCCGATCATCGAATTCGGTGCCGGCTTCGCGGCGGCTGACGAGCGCGCTCAGGCGGCCGGTTTGGCCGGTGCGCACGTGCAGTTTCTGCAAATCCAGGTCTGAGAGCGCGCGAGGTGACGTGCAATCGAAAGAGGCAGCTACAGCCTCGCCCGGCGCGGACGTGAGGTAGAGTTCACGGTGCGCGGGTGCATAGATCAGGCCGAAGACCGGGCGACCATCATCGATCAGGCCGACGTTGACCGTGAAGTCATCGCGGCCGGCGCAGTAGTCCCGCGTGCCGTCGAGCGGGTCGAGCAGAATGAACGTCGTGCCGATCGGGGGCGCTGAACCGGCGGCAGACGATTCTTCGGCCACGACGGGGAGCCCGGGAAGGATATCATTTATTGCTCTCGTCAGGATTGCTTCCGCGCGGCGGTCTGCCTCGGTGACGGGAGAATTGTCCGACTTGCGGTCGACGACGAGGCCTTGTTCCCGCGTCGACAGAATGACGCGAGCTGCCTCGGCAAGCGAAGGTAAGAGCGCGCCGGCTAATCGAGCGTGGGACGTGAAAGGCATCGCGTGCACCTTGTGCTTCAGGATGGACCCCGGTGATTCGGGACTTGGCGTGCTCGAACAGGGTGCGGCACCAACCTGTGTCGAGAAAGTGCCGGTGAAGCGGCGCTTTTGATGCGCTGCGGCTCGGACCTTTCAACCGTACACGGGGCCGTGTATCAGAGCACATGCGCGCCGGGCAAGCGGATGGGCTCTCGACCCCTCCCGCACTGCGTGGTGCGGCCAACCAGAAGCGCCGCGTGCGGCTTGCTTTCGAGGGACTGATTTCTCATGACCGATATCGCCCAGTTGTCCGATCTCGAGATCGCCGCGCTGATTTCCAGCAAGATCTGCCACGACGTGATCGGACCGGTCGGCGCTATCAGCATCGGTTTGCAATTGCATGACGAGGAGAAAGACGAAGAAGCCCGTCGCTACGCGTTCGAGATGATTCGAAACGTCACGGCTCAAGCCTCGGTGTGCCTGGAATTCGCGCGATTCGCGTTTGGCGCCAGCGGATCGGCAGGTGCGCTGATCGACCTCGGCATGGCCGAGAAGATTTCGCGTGGCTACGTCGTCAACGGCAAAGGCAAGGCCAAGCACCGGCTTAATTGGAGTGGCCCTCCCGGCTACATGAGCAAGGACAAAGTCAAACTGCTGCTCAACATTATCGCGGCGGCCATCACGGCACTGCCCAAGGGCGGCGACATCGATGTGGCGATCGAGGGACCCGTGGAGCGACCGTCGTTCGTGGTGACGTGCCGCGGGACGGGTGCGCGCTTTCCGCAGCACCTCAACGAGTTCGTCACGGGACGGGACGTCCCGGCTCTCGATGCGATGACCATTCAGGCCTATTATACGTCCCGCTTGGCTCAGATGGCAGAGATGCCGATTTCGGTCGTCAAGGATGGGGCAGATATCCGCATCATCGCAGCGGCGGGCTGAGCCAATCTCAAGACTTTATTAACCATGGGCGCGGCACAGTTTCGAGTGGATGAACCATCTGCATAGCGCCATGCTGTGCGAGGCGTTCGCGGGGTCTGTGTCATGAAACGCTGCCTGATCGTCGACGACAGCGATGTCGTACGAAAGGTCGCCTCTGCAATTCTGTCGGCCATCGGCTACGAGATCCTCGAGGCCAGCAGCGGTCGCGATGGACTTGAGTTGGCCAGATCGACAATGCCAGATGCCATTTTGCTGGATTGGCAGATACCCGATGTTGGCGCTCACGACTTCATCGCCAAACTCAGAGCCCACACAACGGGCCCCCGGCCCTACCTCGTCTATCTGACGACAGAGTATGACCATTACGACATAAGACGTGCATTGGCCGCCGGAGCCGATGCGTCGCTCATGAAGCCTTTCGATCGCGCGTCTCTGGAAGACAAGTTCCGGATTTCGCGGATTGCGGCATAAGCCGCTCTGGCCGCTCGCGCGCAGGCTTGGTAATCACCGCGGACTGCACAGCGTCCGAAGGATGAACGGCTCGTGTTGCGCGTCGATACATTGAGACTTGCGCCATTGCCGTCGCTCACATTTCAAGTCGCGGACGGCGAATGCCTGACCGTGGAAGGGGCTTCGGGGTCGGGCAAGACGCGGCTCCTTCGCGCCATTGCCGACCTCGATCCCGTCGAAGGCCTCATCTTTCTCGACGGGGCTGAGCGACATGAGATCACCGGGCCCCAGTGGCGCGCACGGGTGCGCTATGTGGCGGCAGAGTCCGGCTGGTGGAGTGACACGCCTCGAGGAACATTTCCGCGCGACGCAGTCGATACCGAGCGTCTCGAACGGCAGCTTGCAAACGTCGGTCTTACACTCGAGCATCTCGATCGCGACATCGGCCATTTGTCGACCGGTGAAAGGGCGCGTCTCGCCTTTGTGCGCGCGCTGCAAGGCGAGCCCAAGGTGCTGCTCCTGGACGAGCCGACCGCGGCCCTGGATCCGGCGAGTGCGGCGCTGGTCGAGGAGCAGATCAGGTTCCAGCTCTATGCGGGGCGGATCGTCGTTCTTGCCACCCACGACGTTGGGCTTTCACAGCGGGTGTCCCACACGCGCCTGATGCTCCCCAAGCCGCGCCTGGCAACGCTTCAGACCACGGGTGGACCGGCATGACGTATGTTTCTCTTACTCCCTTTGATCTCGTGCTTGCCGCATTACTGCTGGTTCTCACGTCCGGGCTGTCGTTGGCGTTTCGGCTCGGGCTGGAACGCTCCATTGCGACTTCGGCGCTGCGTATGTGCGCGCAACTCGGGGTCGTCGGGTTCCTGCTGAAGCTCGTATTCGAGAGCGGATCGCCGCTGGCCACCGCGGGTTTTGCGCTGATGATGCTCGTGGCGACCGCGTACGAGGTCGCGTCCCGACAGGAACGTCGATTTCAGGGACCGGCGTCGTATCTCATCGGTGGCGCGGCGCCGTTTCTGGCGGGGCTGATCGCCACCGTGTTTGCTGTGACCGCGATCATCGGCTCGGAGCCGTGGTGGTCGCCGCGCTTTCTACTCCCCATTCTCGGCATGATGATCGGCAACGCGCTTGCGGGTGTGACGCTCGTTCTCGATACGATCACGAGTGCCGCGACACGGGAAAAGAGTGCGATAGAGGGGCGACTTGCACTGGGAGCAACGCGTTGGGATGCGCTACAGGATGTGTTGCGCCGCGGGTTGAGGACGGGCTTGACGCCCATCCTCAGCGCCATGGCTGTCGCGGGCGTCGTGTCGTTGCCGGGCATGATGACGGGCCAGATTCTCGCCGGCGCTGATCCGGTCGAGGCGATGAAGTATCAAATCATGATCATGTTTTTGATCGCGGGTGCGACTGGTGTCGCGGTGGTGCTGGCCGGACTAATATCGGTGGTCTTACTGACCGATGAGCGCCATCGACTGCGACTCGACCGGCTGGTGCCGATGAACAAGCTGGACGCCTGAGGCAAACAAAAAGCGCGCCTGTTAGGGCGCGCTTTTGGTCGACGTCGACGTTCGACGACAGATCTTATGACTTCGGATCGACGGGGGTGATCGGTGCAATTTCTGCCGGCTTACCTGCGCCAAAAGCCGGCATCTCCAACTGTGACGGTGGAGCGGTCTTGGCTGCCGCAGCGGCTCGCTCAGCGGCAGCCGCAGCGCGTTCCGCAGCTTCGGCTGCGCGCTCGGCAGCAGCGGCGGCGCGCGTAGCTGCATCATCATCAGAGGCGGCCGGGGTCGCGGGAGTGGCAGGTGCATCGGCCGCAATCGTGCCGGTTTCGATGGCAGCTGCGGGCGCAGCGTCAGGGGTTTCGGCCGACTGCTTGACAGCCTCGGCAGCCGTTTTCTCGCTCGATTTCTTCTCGGTTTGAGCTGCCTTGGACTGTTCCGGAGCGTTCTTGACCTTCGCGGCTTTGGCCGGCTTCTCCTTGCCAGGTTCATCCCAGCAGACGTTGGCCGAGGCGGTGCAGGTATGCTCATCGAACAGGATGACGTCGATGAAAAGCTCGCACTTCACGTCCTTCTTGCCGATCGTATAGTCCTTGATGCCGTTCTGAGCAGCCCACTCGGCGACGTGCTTGTCCAGAAGATCCTGGGCGTCCTTGGCAGGACCATCCTTGCCGTAGTCGTTGACGAGGAAGCCCATTCTCTTGCACGCGGCTTCGGCCGTGCCGGCTGCCAAGAGCATAGCCGCGGCGGCGGCGAACGAGGTCAACGACGTTGCGGTGAGCGCGCGCATCAAGACGTTCTCCAATATGCGGCCAGCATGCGGCCTGCATCCATCCTGCATCACCTATAGCCACTGTTGGACGATGCGACCAGTGGCGACGACGCTGCAAAGGCCCATGCTTTTCAACAATCTGTTGATCTTGTGGCAAAATCGTGCGGCGCGATCAAAACGCTTTCTGAATGTGGTTTTTGCACCTCTCTTCGAATGCGATCCGGCCGTGGCCTACGCTAGCATCGCCTTTTGAAGCCTTGCCTGTTTTGGACCTGCCAATGTCTAGCCTTGTCTACTCTGGCCGGAGTTGAACGGCTTTCGGCCCTTTGCCCCGCTTGTCGGGTTCGGTTTCGAACGAGATGCGCATGCCCTCTGCCAGGTTCTGCAAGCCTGACTGCTGGAGCGCGGTGATATGGACAAAGATATCGTTGCCGCCACCGTCCGGCTTGATGAAGCCGAAGCCCTTTTGTTCGTTGAAAAATTTAACAGTCCCAGTCTGACGCATCATTGTCACCGCTCTCGCTGCTTTATCTATGCTGCTTTTCGAAATGCCCTTGGCGCTGGGTTACCCGCGACAATCCACCCGCTGCGGCGCCATGTCCTATGCGATCAAAGTTTTTTACCTTGCGCAAGGCGCAAATGACACGATGGCGAGGAAATTAAGCAGTCACAGGCTTAACGTGGTGAATGAAGAGGCGGGAACTCCTCGGCGGAGCGTCTGGGCGGACAGCGCGTATCGACAACATGGAAGGCTCCGTCAGCGACCGCCATCCGGCGCGTAAGTTCCGGCAAAACAGCGGATAGCCGTTCGGCGAGTGTGAAGGGCGGGTTGAAGATGACGAGGCCGCATCCATTCAGGCTGTTGGGGTCGATCGGCGCGCGGGTGAAAAGCTCGGTGACGAGCACTTTTTCCAGGGCAAGGGTCGACAGAGCCGAATAGAACCTATCAATGGGCCCAAGCCCCTTGATCGGGTACCAGAGCAGCATTGTTCCGGTCGCAAAGCGGCGCTGGGCATCTTTCAGTCCTGCGACCAGACGGTCGAGTTCGCCAGCCTCTTCGAAGGGCGGGTCCACGAGGACGACTGCACGCCGCTCTTTCGGTGGCAGCAGCGATTTCAAGGCGGTCCAGCCGTCGAGGTGGAGGACCTTCGTCTGGCGATCGCGGGCAAAAAGCTGTGCCAGTTCCGCATGATCTGCGGGGTGCAGTTCATTGGCGACAAGCACGTCTCCGGGTCTCAGAAGCTGGCGGGCTATGCGGGGGCTGCCTGGATAGCTGGTGAGGCCCCCGTGAGGGTTTTCGGACGCCACAGTTGCGAGGTAGGGAGCAAGGATGCTGGCAACGTTGTCTGGCAGAGGCTCTGCGAGGAGCTTGGCTATGCCGCCCTGCCATTCGCTTGTTTTTTCCGCCTCGATGCCCGTCAGATCGTACAGCCCCACGCCCGCATGGGTGTCGATGACGCGGAACGGCGCCGGCTTCTGCTTCAGATGCTCAATGACCAGCGTTAACACCAGATGCTTCAGGACATCCGCGAAGTTTCCGGCGTGATAGGCGTGACGGTAATTCATGGTGCTGAATGTAAGGTCGCCGGATGCGCGAGCACGGGTTTTGCCGATCCTGCGGTTTCATGCGCTCAAGCCGCGCCTCTGTCACGCACTTGCGTGAGACTAAGAATGAGGCATAAGCGGCGGAGCAACCCCCCGACGGCAAGTCTCATGTCCCCTCGTAAGGCGTCTCCCAAGCTGGCGTCCCCATCGCCCGCATCATCATCTGAGCCAGTGGCTGCTCCTGGCGTCCGCTTGCCGGTGGTTGCGATCGTGGGGCGACCGAACGTTGGCAAGTCGACGCTGTTCAACCGGCTGACGCACACACGTGCCGCGCTCGTTTCCGATCTGCCGGGGCTGACGCGCGACCGGCGAGACGGGGAAGCGAATTTCGAAGGACATCTGCTGCGTATCACGGATACTGCTGGTCTGGAGGAGGCTACGCGGGGATCGATCGCCGACCGGATGCGGCAGCAGACGATCGCTGCCATCGAGTCGGCGGACCTCGTGCTCTTTGTCATCGACGCGCGCGATGGTGTGACCCCGGCGGATGAAGCGTTCGGGCGCATCGTGCGTCAGTCAGGCAAGCCCGTCGTACTGGTCGCCAACAAGAGTGAGGCTCGATCCTCGGCTGCCGGCTTCTATGAGGCTTTTAAACTCGGGCTTGGCGATCCGGTGGCGATTTCTGCCGAGCACGGCGAAGGTCTGGGCGAATTGATGATCGACGTGCTCAATGCGTTGGGTCTGAAGCCGATCATCCGGCAGAAGGATCCCCATGCGGTACTGGAGGACGAGGAGCCGCCTGAGGACGAGGACACGTTCCGCGCCAACCGTCCGCTGCGGGTAGCCATCGTCGGGCGGCCGAATGCGGGCAAGTCGACGCTGGTCAATGCACTGCTGGGCGAAGACCGGATGATCACTGGCCCTGAGCCAGGGCTGACGCGGGATTCCGTCTCCACCGATTTCAATTGGAAGGGGCGGACCGTCCGGCTGTTCGATACGGCAGGGCTGCGGCGGAAGGCGAAGATCACGGAGCTGGCTGAGAAGCTCTCCGCTTCGGATGCGGTGCGGGCGATCCGGTTTGCGGAAGTCGTGGTGCTCCTCGTGGACGCGGAGCGTCCGCTCGAACATCAAGATTTGACGATCGGCGACTTGGCGACGAGCGAGGGCCGCGCCTTCGTCATCGCGGTCAACAAATGGGACCTCGTCGAAAACAAGCAGAAGCGGCTTAAGGAGATCCGCGAGATCGTGGACAACTCACTGACGCAGGTGTCCGGCGTTGCGGTGGTTCCGGTGTCGGCTCTGGGTGAAAGCGGCATGGACAAACTCATGACCGCGATCTTCAAAGCGGCGGAGATCTGGAACAAGAGGATTTCGACGTCCGATCTCAACCGCTGGCTTGCGGAAGCGCTGGCTCGGCACGCCCCTCCGGCCTCCGCCGGACGGCGGATCAAGATCAGGTACGTGACACAGCCTTCGACGCGGCCACCCACGTTCGTTGCGTTCTGCCAGAAGGCGGACGAGATGCCAAAATCTTACCTTAAATATCTCACGAATAGCCTGCGTGAGACGTTCGGATTGCCGGGGGTGCCGATCCGCTTCAACCTCAGGAAAAGTGAGAATCCGTACGAAAAGACGAGTCGCCGCATCAGGTGAGAAAGCGGTTTCAGTACTCAAGAGCCTGCGTCGAGCCGGTGCTGGTGCAGGCGGGAGGACGTCGCTATTCTTGCGTCATGCCGGAACGAAATGACAGAGATGGACGTCCAAAGGACGTAGAGGAACGAAAAGGTGCTGAGATGATCAAGGTGAAAAGCTTTGCGTTCTTGCTGGCAGCAGGATGCGCAATGATTGCGACCGTGCCGGCGCACGCCGTATCGGGGAAAGTACGCGAGGCATGTGGCGCCGACTACAAGCGGTTCTGCCCGAGCTATCCTCCGGAGTCGGCCAAGGCGCGGCAGTGCATGCGGCAGGTCGGCAAGCGTCTGTCCGTCGGGTGCATTGATGCGCTCGCTGATGCGGGTGAAATTCGGCGCCCACGTCGCTGATGCATTCGTGGGCCAGCTTCAGAAATGAATACGCCTCCGGTTTGCCGGGGCGTTTTCCTTGGCTGATCGTGGGCGAAAATCACAGTGGGCGGGAGACATGCAGCGAACCCTAGAGAGGCTGCCGTCTCACCGCCCACACAGGCGTCACCACTGAAGGCGCCGCACCGGACCGCTACAATTAGTGTCGGTTGCCATGCAGTTCAAGGCCTTCCGCTCAAGTGCATACGCGTTTCTGTTGCGATATCCGAGCGCGTGCTAGACCGTTCGTGAACACGGTGTGGTGCTGGCGGATGTGATGCGCGATGGCTGAGAAATCGGAAGTCATGTTTTACCACCTCGAGCGGCAACCGCTCGATCGCGTGCTGCCGGGGCTTCTCGAAAAAACGCTGCAACGCGGCTGGCGTGCGGTGGTACAGGCGGGGACAGCTGAACGCCTGGACGCGCTGGATGCCACGCTGTGGACCTACAGCGACGAGAGCTTTCTCGCGCACGGTACCGCGAAGGATGGATATGCCGACGAGCAGCCGATCTTTTTGACATCGGAGCCTGTGACGCCGAATGGCGCCGGTGTGCGTTTTCTGGTCGACGGGGCGGACGCTCCGGATTTCGAAACGCATGCGCGCCTCGTGTTCCTGTTCGATGGCAACGACGAGGACGCTCGGGCGCACGCACGGAAACAGTGGGGCGCGGCGAAGGCGGCCGGCTGCAAGGTAAGCTACTGGAAGCAGTCGCCTGAGGGGCGGTGGGAGAACAAGGCCTGACGTGCCCCGGCTAGCCCTTGCCGCGGCCGTTCCTCGCAAAGAACAGCGTGATTGCGCAGGCCGCGACAAAGACCGCCGGCATGGCAAGCGGTGGTGCAACAACCAAGGCGATGCCGCCGATGATGGGACCGAGGAGATCGCCCAAGGTGTAGACGATGGCGATCGTGGCGAGAATCGAAAGCATGCTGACCTCATGCGAGGCAGTGTTCGAGGCCTCCATGACCGACAGCGTGTAGAGCGCGCCGGCGGCAGCGCCGAAGCAGACGATCACCGCGTAAGATGCGATCGGCACCGACATCACCGTATGAAGAAGGGCAAGCGCCACCATGGACAGGATCAGTGCAGCGCGGATGGCAGGGCGGGCCCCATTTACATCGGCATAAGCCCCGAAAGGCAGCTGGCCAAGGATGTTGCCGAAGCCGGATAGCGCCGCAAGTAACGCTCCGGTAGCTGCTCCGACACCGAGTGCCACGGCATAGAGCGGCACTGCTGCGGCCGCCACGCCCTCCAGGACGCCACCGAGGAAAGCAACCGCAAAGGCGAACGGTGCCAGCCGCAGCCCAGTGGCCAGATCAGAAAGACGGGCGCGGCCGGTTTTCACCTGCGGCAGATGCATACCCACCGTGAGCACGGCACCAACGACAGTGGCGACAATACCGATGATGAAACCAGTGGCCGGATTTTCAGTCGTAAAGGATGCAATGAGAGGTCCGAGGCCGAGCGCGCAGGAGCGGATCGATTCATGGAAGGCAAGAAGCCGCCCGCGCTGGTCGCTAACGGCGATGTGATTGACGAAACCGTCGGACAAGACCCATCGCATGGACGCTCCGAGCCCGACACCAAAAGAGCCCAGGCACCAGAGCCAAATGGCGCCGTCATTGGCGGCGGCGACGAGGAGCAAGAGTGACGCGACGAGCAGGCCGGCAGCGGAATAGAAAACAGGGACGACACCGAAGCGGCGCGCGATGCCCGGCAAGATTGTGGACATTGCGATCACGCCGGCGGCAGGAAGACTCGCGATCGTGCCAGCAACCGCCGTGGAATAGCCATCGGCGACGAGCGCGAGGCCTACGAGCGCCGTTGCCAGCCAGCCCGGCGTTTCGGAGAGCGCTGCAGAGATGGAGAGCGGGAAGATCGTTCGATACAGGGCAAAGCGAGCGCCGCCGCTCTCATCTTCGGGCGGCATGCGCTCGCTCCACTGTGATGGTACATGACGACTCCACTGCGTGGAGCCGGCCGCCATGTGCGATGGGAACTGTGATGGCCCATGGCGACTCTAACTCCGTGGAGCCGGCCGCCATGTGCGAGGGAACTGAGATGGCACATGGCGACTCCATGGGGTCACCATGCGCGATGGGATTAACGACCGTTGATGACGCCGCCGATCTGACGGACGAAGCTGTCAAAGAAGCCGCCGAGGTTGAGGGGCTGGGTCGAGGTGGCGTTATGGCTCTTGGTGCTCATGATACGTGTCCTTGGCTGAGGCTCTGGTTTTTTCGAGCCGTTCTTTGAGACTTGCGCCGAATGAACGATCGGCGTTAAGCTCTACACCGACGAATATATATTCTGCGACGCAGAAGTCAAGGCTACGGTGTAGAAAATATTGGCTACGGTGAAGGAATTATCGTTGCAGGACGAACACGAGAAAGGTCGCAGGGGCCGGCGGGGTATCCGCCGCCAGGATCTGGTCGAGGCGGCTCTTGAGATGCTGGCGGCGGAGGGGGAGCAGAATTTCTCCGTGCGCAAGCTTGCGACCGCGGTCGGCGTCGATGGCATGACGATCCTGCATCACTTCAAATCGCGCGAGGGGCTGATGCGAGCCGTGGCGGATGCGATGGTCGCCACGCTCGATATCGAGCGGCCAAAGGGACCATGGCGCGAGATCCTTTTGGAAGTGGCGCAGCGCTATCGGCGGCTGGCGGTGAAATATCCAAAGGCCTTCAACATCGTCTCGCGCTACCAGACCAGTGGGCCAGCTGATTTTGAACTGGGCGAGATCGTCTATGCCGCGCTGCTGGACGCCGGTTTCAATGAAGAAGACGCGGCTGATTACGGGATGGCGCTGTTCACGCTGGCGATCGGGTTCGGCGTGGTGGAAGTCGGCGGCATGCTGAACCCATGTACGCCGGAAGAGATGGCGGAGATCGAAGCGCTGGACCCGCGCCTCTTTCCTGTCACGCGCAAATTGGGGCCGGTGTTTGCCAACGACGAGCGGGATCGGGTGTTCGAGATTTTGCTGGGCTCGTTCCTCGACGGGATCGAGCGCGCGCTGGGGGCGCAGAAAGCTTGAGTTTAAGAGATCCAGCCTTTGTCCAAGTCCATGGCCTGGCGGCTCAAGGATTTGCCGGTGGCGTCGCTATGGACGGCGGTCCAGGCGAGGTGGGTACCAGTTTCTTCCGACGACCGCGAGCGCAGTGAGAGCATGATCCGTTCGCCGGCTTTCGCGGGGATAGGTTCGTTCAATGGGAAGTAGAGCTGCTCCCAGTGGGTGCGGGGTGCATCGGGCGCGGTTGAGATTTCGAGCTCGCCGCCGAGGCCAGCGGTCCACCAATAAGCAAAACCATAGACCCACGTGTCGCGCTCGAGCGTCCACGTCATCTCTCCCTTCCGCGTGCCCTTCTGCGGCTTCGTAAGGTCGATGTCGTCCCACATCTTCGCTGCGCGGCCTTCGTCGAGAAGTTCGGCGGGTTCGATCGAACGGACATAGACGTTGTTGATGCTCAGGGTGCGAGCGGGCTCGAGATCGAGGCCGTGGCCGACATCGCGCCAGGCGTCCATTTCGCGGGCGAGACGCTGCGATGTCACGGGGCAGGCGAACTGCCGGATGCGCGCGGGGATGACGGCGCCGCCGGGTTGCAACATGCGTTCGAGCGCGTCGGCCAGCGTTTCGAGGATGTTTTCCTCGAGCGCATAGTTGCCGAGTGTTTCGGAGATGATGACGTCTACCT
>ERZ1066138.543-NODE-543-length-12647-cov-8.225699_pt1 | contig 12647 bp, 20 predicted proteins | sample MGYA00382785_ERZ1066138 | MGnify/ENA primary metagenome ERZ1066138 (study PRJEB33369, sample SAMEA5778368) | biofilm metagenome | biome: Industrial cooling water; feature: Water cooling tower basin; material: Biofilm | place: United Arab Emirates | collected...
AGGTCGAGAAGGCGCACCCGGACGTGTTCAACGTGCTGCTGCAGGTGCTCGACGATGGGCGGCTGACCGACGGCCAGGGCCGCACGGTCGACTTCAAGAACTGCGTCATCGTGATGACCAGCAATCTCGGCTCGCACCAGATCATGCAGATGGCCGGCCAGCCGAGCGAGGACATCCGCGACGCGGTGTGGGTCGAACTGAAGCAGCACTTCCGCCCGGAGTTCCTGAACCGCATCGACGAGACCGTGGTGTTCCATGCGCTCGACGCACAGCATATCGAGGCGATCGCCAGCATCCAGCTCAAGCTGCTCGAGGCACGGCTGGCCAAGGTCGACCTCGGACTGGAGGTCACGCCGGCAGCGCTGGCCGAGCTCGCCAAGGTCGGTTTCGACCCGGTGTTCGGTGCACGACCGCTCAAGCGCGCGATCCAGCAGCGCATCGAGAACCCGCTGTCGAAGCTGTTGCTGGAGGGCAAGTTCGCGCCGAAAGACGTGATTCCGGTCGACGTGGACACGATCCGCGCGCCGGGCGAATTCCGCTTCGAGCGCGTCGTGCACTGAACGCGGGGTCGGCCTTCAGCCCGCGGGCCCGGCCAGCCGCTCGGCCACGGCGGCGGCCAGTTCGAACACCGAGCAGGGTGCGCTGCCTTCGGCCTTGTTGTTGATCGTCACGAAGGCCGGCTGGCCGGCGCCGAGGGTCGCGGCGATCAGGTCGGCCAGCGCGCCGCGGGTGGCCGCGTCCGGCGCCATCAGCCGGTCGAAGGGCTCGAACCGCGCCTTGGCAGCCCCGTAGCGCAGGCCGCGCTGCAGGTTCCAGCGGCACACCAGCGGACCGGGCCAGGTGGCGCGCAGCATCGGCAACTGCTCGGCCAGCGGCGGCATGCGATCGTGCAGGCCCAGCACATAGCGCACGCCGTGGCGACGCAGCAGAGAGGCCAGCGGCGGCGTCAGCGGCTCGGGGTCGCGCAGCTCGAGCGCCAGCAGGCCCTGCGACGGTCGTGGCAGGGCGTCGAACAGGCGGGCGAGGGCGTCCAGCAGCCGCTCGGGGGCTGCCAGCCAGCTCGGCGGCAAAGGCGAGACCTGGAAGACGATGGCGCCGAGCCGCGCCCCCAGGCCTTCGACCGCGGGCTGCAGCACCGTGGCGAGCGTGGCTGTCGGGTCGAGGAACCGCGGGTTGTCGCCGATCGCCCGGCCGCTGCCCGGCTCGCGCAGCGCCGCGTCGCAGACCTCGGCGCTGGCCTTGACGACGAAGCGGAAATCCGCCGGCACCTGGGCCGCGAATGCAGCGTACTCGGCCGCCGCGAGCGGCCGGTAGAAGGCCCGGTCGAGGCTGACCGTGCGCAGCAACGGATGGGCCGCATAGGCCGACAGACCGTGGCGCGACAGGGCGGTGGCCGCGTGCTGCTGCCCGTAGACCAGCCCGGCCCAGCCGGGAAACGCCCACGACGAGGTGCCGAGCCGCAATGCCGGCCCCAGCGCCGTGGCCAACGCCCGATGGGCTGCCGACGGTTCGGCGGGCGCCACGCGCGAGGCGCCGCGGCGCAGCGCAGGCGCAGGGGGCGGCAGGATTTCGCGGTCGAACAGGTCCAGCGGCTCGCTCACGTCGCCGAGTATCGGCGTGCCGGCGTTCAATCACGGCATCGCCTGCGCGCCACTGCTCAACCGCAGTGCGCAGGCGCCGATACCTCAGTCTTGACCGTCGTTGCGGAGCCCCGGATGAACCTCGAAACCCCCGCGCTGGATGCCCAGACCCTGCAGGCCGAGTTGATGGCGCCGCAACCGATGCGCCGGGCGATGGCCTTGCACGCCCTGGAAGTCGAAATCGACCATCTCGATCCGAAGCGCGCGCTGAGCCAGCAGGTTGCCAGCTTCGTGGCCCGAGGCATCCCGTTTTATTCTCCCGACGACGCCCATTACCGCGATTGGGTCCGCAAGGCGGTGGGCTACTGGCAGCGGCTGCACGGCGGGGAGCCGGCAGCCGCTCATTGAGTTCGGGGCGGGGCGGTGCGACTCGGGGCGCCGCTGGTACCGATAAAGGCACTCACGCATTAAATTGACATAAGATACATCAGCGCGGCTTTGTGGTAGCCGGCCAACCGGCCCTCGCGCTCGACCCTGTATGCATCAGCGCGGTCAGAGCCATCCGCCGCACTGGCCGCAGCGTCGTTTGCCCCAAAGGTGGCGAGCGTCACCAGCACGCCAGCCAGGACCGCGGCGACCGTCTTTCCCATAGAGCGCCGGACCGCCTCCCACACGGCGCGAACCTGGTCTGCGTGATCGAGGCCGGCCAGCTCAGCTAGCTGGTCGATGCGCTCAGGTGGACACTGTCGCGTCCCCTGTTTCCACTCCGTCAAGCGGTGTGGAAGCACCCCGATTTCGCGAGCGACTGCGGCTTGTGAGCCGAGGCGAGAAACCGCGCGGGCGATAAGGGCTTGTATATCCATGGTTACCCCCTGTGGGTACGGTTGGGCTAGCTACCCGCGCCGGGTAGCGTACCCCTCGGCGGGTAACACCCCGAGCCTACACCCAACCGGAGAGCAAGCCATGAGTGCCGTCCCCTCGAACGTCGCGTCGCTGTCGGCGACGCAAGGAATCTGCAAGCTGTCGGGCCGCGTGACCAGTGCCCGCAAGATCACCACCCAGCGCGGTCCGATGCACCTCACCGTCGTCAAGCTCCCTGCTCCCGACGAGTTCACCAGCCCTGGCGTCGTCGAGCTCCGCAGCGCCGCGTCCCTCGGCCGCCCTGGCGACGACTGGTCCGGCAACGTCCGCGTCTCCGGCTACGGCCGCAGCTACGACCAGACCGACCCGCAAACCGGGGACAAGTACAAAGTCCAATCCGCGCAGATCACCCTCGACGTGCTCTGAGGTCACCCTCTTGATCCCGAAGCACTACGCCGGCTCGCCGGCTTTTTCTTTGGTCCTCGCGCCACGCGAGTGGCGGTCGTTCCTCACCCTCGCGGACCTCGTTCGCGAGGCCGAGCGCCTGCAGGGCGTGTGGGAACTCCGGGCCGTCCCCGGCTCCGTCCAGTTGCGACGGCCGCAGGCCGTCCGGAAGGTATCAGTAACACCTTCCGGAACGTCTCAATCTGAGACTGCGTCGGCGACCCGCCGGGTTGCATGTCCGAGCGATTGCCCTGGCTCTACGTTCGGCGATTCGCTGTACCTCTGCCAACGGTCCGCGGGGCGCTAGGGTGTTCGTGGACTGGCTCCAAGTCTCCCAGCACCACGGCGAAGCCGCGCGCGAGGTCGTCGGCGAAATCCGCATCGTCTTCGGCGAGGACGGTGAGCCCAAGCGCGAGTCCGCCGGCTCCATCACGGTGCGCGGCAGCCACGACACCGCCCTGCAGGTCCGAAGCCATGCCGGCTGGGTCGTCGTCAGCGGCAACCCCAGCCGCTTCTGTCGAGCCGACAACCTGTTCGGCCTCGACCTCGACGACTGCATGGAAGTCGTCAACACAGAGCTCGCCCGCCTTGACCTTCCAGGCTTCACCCGCGGGGTTCCCCTCGATCTCAAGGACGAGGACGTGAAGCTAGGTCGCATGCAGGCATGGACGGGTGCAGCTTTCGCTCGTCTCGACGTGACGACCAACTACACCACCGGCTCCGACTTCCTCGCTCGTCTGGCCGTCCGCGCCTACGCCCGCATGGCCAAGAAGCGCACTCGCCGTCACACCTTCGGTGACGAAACCGCTATGTGGGTCACCCAGCGCGCGACCGTCAAGGCGTACCGCAAAGGTCCCGACATGGCCGTGCATTGCAAGCAGTCACCGTGGATCGAATGGGCCACGCAACAAGGAATCGTCCGTCACGAACTCGAAGCGCGCTCGAAGCTCTTGAGCGACACCGGCCTGCGTTACTGGGGGAACCTCACGATGTCCCACCTCGCTGCACTCCACCACCGGCACTGCGCATTTCTGCGCCGCTCCGATGCCTCCCTCGACCCGTGCGCCGTCGAGCACGTCCCTTCCCGCACACGTCTCGCTTACAGCGCGTGGCTCAAGGGCGAGAACGTCCGCGAGCTCGTCCCCCGCTCCAGCTTCTACCGCTACCGCCGTGAGCTCCTCGATGCCGCGAACATCGACATCGCCGAGCAGCGCGACACGGCCGAGGTCGTGCCCATCGTCCGCACGGTCGAGCTCGTCCCCGCCGTCGCACCTGCCGGTTACTGGCTGAGGCAAGCCGCATGACCCGCCCCGCCCGCATCGCCTTGTCCGTCTGGCTCGGCCTCGCCGCCGGCCTCGTCACCGGCTGCGCCCCTGCTCCCCTCGCCTCCGAGCACTGCCACCTCATCGGCGGCACCTGGTGGGAGCAACGCGACTGCCAGCACGCCGCCTGGCTCCACCGCATGCAAAGGGACTGGTGATGGACTGGACCGACACCGCTACGCTGCTTCAAGGCCTCGCCGTCGCCGCCTGCGCGATCTTGTTCTTCATGGGCATCGAGTACGGCACCCGTTGGGGCTGACCATGGACGCAACCCAGGTCGCCCTCACCTTCACCGCCCTTGTCGGCTGCTGGGCCGCCGGCTTCCTCGTCGGCTACGCCAGGGCCTGGGTCCGCCGCATCGTGAGCGCGGCATGAGAGTTCGGCGCGTTGCCGACACCGCAGAGGGCCGGTCGTCCTCGGGAGATGTGATGATGTTCAAGCAGCAACTGCGCAACGCCGCCGCCGGTGGCCTCGCGCTCCTGGCCTCGGCCTCCGCCCTGGCCGCGACCGATCCGTTCGACACGGCCATGACCACGGCCACGTCGGCGGTCGGTGACTACGCCGCCGCCCTGGTCGGCCTCTCGGCCGTCGCCGTCGTCTTCATGATCGCCATGAAGTACGTGAAGAAGATCCCGCGCGCGAGCTGATCGGCTCCATGCGGTAGGGGCAACGACTGATCAACGCGGCCCCCTCCGCATGAAGCCCATCAGCTACCTGCAGCGCATCGCCTCGGCCCGGGTGGCGCAAGCCACCCGGGCCGTGGCGCTTGCGCTGCTGACCGTCCTCTTCCTTCCTCAAGCCCACGCCTTCCGCGTCGCCTACGGACCGAACAGCGGCACGGTCACCCTGCCGAACATCACACCGTCCACCGGCTTCGGACCCGGTGGCACCGGCCAAGTCTCCAAGGTCGCCGGCGGCGTCCGCTTCGCCTCGAACGGCACCGTCCTGTTCGGCACCGCGCAAGGCACCATGAACGTCTTCCGCGACCTCAACGACCAGGCCGCGGCGCGCATGATGGCTCGCGCACTACCAGCCGCAGCGGCAGGCGTCTTCTTGTACGAGGTCGCCACTCAGATTCGATGCCGTGGTCTCTTGCCGCAGCTCGACGCCTTCCTTGAGTGCGACGGCGGTGTCGCGCCGCAGACAACCACCGTCAACGATGGAATCAGCGGTAACTACCCAAACGGCGGTGTTTGTCTGACCTATGGTGAGTCGAAAGCTGCCTGCGATGCATGGGCTTCTGGCGCTATTGGAGTTCCGGGTAGCTACTGCGAAAGGGGCACGGGTGGCAACTCCAACATCTGGGCTCTCATTCGTGGCGATAACGGCAACGTTCACACAACATGGGGCACTGGCCCTTGCTCTCTTGAAGTGACCGGCTGTCCCAACGGCGGCACCGTCGGCCCTGATGGCTTATGTCCTGGCGGCATCTGGACACCCGCCAGCGAGCAGGCAGTCGGCCAGAAGATCGAGCAGCACCCCGGCTTCCAGACCACCGCCCAGCTCGAGCAGCTTGCCCGCGAAGCCGTCGGCCTCGGCATCGACCCCGCCACCGAAGCCAGCCCCGAGCAGGTGACTGGTCCATCGACCGTCACCGGCCCAACTACCACCATCACCGAGACCCCGACCGGCGGCAGTCCCACGACCACCACCGTCCAGCAGGTCCACAACGTCACCTACGAGGGCAACACCTACAACTACACGACAACGACCACGACGGTGAACAATCAGGGCGAGACCGTCGTCACCGAAGCCCCCGAGGTCGAAACCTGTGGCCTTCCCGGCAAGCCGAAGTGCCTCATCGACGAGACCGGCACGCCCACTGCGCCGCCGCCCGACGAGTACCCCGATGGCGGTGGCGAGACCCTCGACCCGCTCCGCTCGATCATCCAGAACCCCGACGTGGCCGACACCAGCTGGTCTTGGTCCTTCTCGCTGCCCTCGTCCTGTGGACTCATCCTGACCCCGGCCTTCGCCCCCTTTCTGGAGTCCATCGACCTCTGCGAGTGGCAGCCCCTCATCCATGACCTGGTCGGTCTCCTCTGGATCGGCGCCACGATCTTCGGCTCGATCTTCCTCGTCGGCCGCACCCTCGGAGCCGGCTGATGCCACTACTTGCCGCCCTCATCGAAGCGCTGTTCACAGCCCTCGCCACCTTCCTTCTCAAGCTGTTCGCGGCCAAGGTCGCGATCCGCGTTGCCGCCGTTGGAGCTATCGCCGCGCTCGGCGGCGTCCTCATGGGCACCTTTAACGGCCTCATCGCCCCACTCGTACAGGCGGCTTTCGACACCCAGTACGGTCAGGTCATCGGCCTGGCCTTCCCGCCTGTCGCCGGCACCTGCCTCGCGGCCTACTCGACGCTGTGGGTCGCCTGCACCACCTACAAGCTCCAGGAGCGCGCGATCCTCGCGACCGCGAACATCTGATGGCGATCTTCAGCGTCGAAGGCAAGCTCGGCACCGGCAAGACCAAGTTCTGCGTCTGGCGCGCGCAGGAAGCTCTCCGAGCCGGACGCCGCGTCGCCTCGAACGTGGACCTCTACCTCGACAAGCTCGTCCCCGAGAAACCGACCAGCTACACCCGCATCCCCGTCAAGCCCACCCCGGCCGACCTCTACTCGGTCGGCCACGGCAACCCCGACTCCTACGACGAGGACAAGAACGGCGTCCTCATCCTCGACGAGCTGGGCTCCTGGCTCAACAGCCGCAGCTTTCAGGACAAGAGCCGCGCCGGCGTCATCGAATGGCTCATCCACGCCCGCAAGCTCGGGTGGGACGTGTACCTTATCGTCCAGGACGCCAACATGATCGACCGCCAGGTCCGCGAGGCGCTCATCGAGTACCAGTGCCGATGCCTCCGCATGGACAAGGTCCGCATCCCGGTCGTCGGACACCTCCTCGGCGCCCTCGTCACTCGCTGGGCCTACTTTCCCCGCTTCCACCTGGTCACCGCCCGAGTCGGCTACGCCCCGAACCAGATGGTCGCCGAACGCTGGACCTTCCGCGGCGACGACCTCCACGCCGCCTACGACACCCGTCAGGTCTTCAAGACCGACTACCCCCACCCGACGCACGTCGTCACCTCACCCGTCACCCAGCGCGCAGCGCCGCCCCTACTGGCCCGCCTATTCGCCGCAGCGCGCGCACCGTCCCGTCGCCCTCCACCGATCAAGCCACGACCGAAGCCTGCGATCTTGGCCAAGATGCAGTACGCACTCCAAGATGAACCAGACCAGCTCGTCCGCCACACCCGACGCCTCATCGCCGCCGGCCTCCTGTAGCGGCGGGCTCGAGCTGGTCAAGTGGGCCGCCTTCGCGGCCATGCTTGCGGACCACGTCGATCTCATCCTCCTGGGCCGCAGCGTCCCCGAGCTCCACGCCATCGGTCGATTCGCTCTCCCGGCCTTCGCCGTTGCCTTCGGCATTGGCCTTGCCCGCACGTCCGATCTACTGCACGTCGCCTGTCGCCTCGTCGCACCGGCATTCCTCGCCGCCTTCGCATGGGCCGCGGTTCACCCACTCCCCTACGTCAATGTCCTCGTGACGTTCTTTCTCGGCGCGATGATCGTCGCCGCCTTCCAGTACCACGCTGCCGCTGGTCTCTTGATCGGCCTTCTGACCTGGCTTGCCGGCCCCGACCTCGAAGGCGGCTCCCCGGCCGTCTTCCTGGTCGTCGGCGCCTGGGCTGCCGTCACCTGGCGCAGCCCCTGGCCCGCCCTCGCGACCGCCGCACCCTGGCTCGCCTTCGCTCTGAGCCCCGGCGTCGTCCTCGGCCTCCTAGCCCCCTGGGCGGCCCGCTACGCCTCGATCCGCCTCCCCCGGCACCCTGGCCTGCTCCTGTGGGCCTACCCCGCCCACATCGCCGCCCTGGGCGCAGTCCGGGCCCTCGCCTGATCCCTTGATGGCCGCATTCGAGGGGCGCCCCGAAGGGGGGGCGCGAAAGCCCCGGGGCATGGGGGTGCAGCCCCCATGGCAACCCGTGGCAGGATCACGGGCCTTCACCCGTAGCGCTCTGAGACAGCACGATGGCCCTGGACACCCGCGACTGGTACCGCGACCTGCTCAGGCGCCGCACCGGCTACACCGAGCGCGCCCGTTTCCGTAGGCCGCAGGGCGAGCTCGACCGCGAGGCAGCAACCGCACGCCGCGGCCGAGCATGGCGTCCCTGGCGCCGGGCCGCCCTCGCTGCTGCAACGGCCATCCTCGCGAGCGCCGTCTACGCCGACATGAAGGCCGCCCAGGTGCCCATGACCTGGGCCGGCCTCAAGTGGTGGCTGTCGCTCTGGATGCCGATCTGACGGCAGTTGACATTCGCACCGACAAGCGCGCTATCACCCCTAGTACGTGGTGAAGAAAACACCTTAGATACATCAGCGCGGTTTTGTGAAGTCGGCCGGGAGGTGACGCTCCCATGAAGTGGCACCCCTACGGACTGGGCCATGTGCCCACGACGCTGCCAGATTGGCAGACGCTCATAACGGACCTGGGCGCGCCGCCGGCTCGGGTTCTTGCACAGGCGCTCGGCCTGGGCGAACGGACGGTGCAGCGGTATCACCAGCTCGGCCGGGCGCCGCGCGTGGCGTGTCTGGCGTTGTTCTGGATGACGCGCTGGGGCCGCTCGCAGGTGAACACCCAGGCGGTGAACGACGCCAGTCTGGCGGCAGGCTACGCGAACGCGCTGGAGCACGAGCTGGACCGGACCCGGGCCGAGCTGGCGCGGGTGCTGCGGCTGAACCAGACCGGGGCGAGCAACGACCCGGTAGAGCGCTTCCATGCCGGGCTATAGGTCGCCGATCCCGGACACCGGGTCCTGGGCCTTCAAGACGGCCATGGGGGCTCGGGTGCGGTGGTTCCGGGGGGCGGACTGGCATGGGCTGCCGCCGCCGTGCTCGGTCGAGGTCGAGGCGCCGGACGACGACCAGGGCGCTGCTGTTGTTCTGGATGAGCCCCAGGACGGTGCGCCGGAGGCGATCCATGCGGCGCGTTGACTGGGCCCTGGCCGGCTCGATCCTGGTCGCCGGCGGCTGTCTGGTGGCCTGGGATCAGGCCGCCGCCAGGGTGCCGCCACATAGGGCGTTTCCCGTTGTTTTATATGGGACAAGCCCCGGGCCGGGCGCGCTTCGCGCTCCCGCCGGCCTTCGGCCGTCGGGCCGTCCCGAGCAGGCCGCGCCGCCCCGCCGGGGCGGCTCAGCGCGTCCCGCTCGAGCCGTCCCTGCCCGCCCTGGCCGAGCGATGGAGGTCGGGGCGGAGGCGGGTCGGGCGACCGCCAAGACCGCCAACAGGCCGCGCCGCTACGTGCCCTGCCCGACCAGCTCGGAGCCCGCGGGGGCGACCGGGGCGGGCGCAGATCGCTGCCGCTGGCTGTCCAGAGGGACAACGGCTCCCCATGGGGGCGCAGCCCCCATACCCCCGACCGAGCGCGCTGGAAAGGCCGGCGCGCAGTTGACGTAACGAGGTGACGCGATGAGACCCTTCGGCAAGGCCGCGAATATCGACTGGGACCACCCGGAGGCGCGAGATACCTGGGGGCGGCTGTATGCCGACCACTCCTCGCTGATGAACTATGCCAGGTGCAAAGGGTATCCGCCGGACGTTATCCACAATCTCAGGACGGAGAGCCTGAAGGGTATAGTCGCCAATATGGCGGTTATACACCCGATACATCAGCGCGGCTTTAGGTCCAAGCCGAAAGAGACTCTGTGGCAAGCGCAAGCCCCCAAGCCCCTCGGCTATGCATCGGAGCGCCGCCAGGACGGCAGTCGCTCGTGACGCATCAGGCAGAGGCGTCGTCCGCTTCGACGGCGGCTTCGGGCTCGACCGCCGCATCGATCTCGCGGTCGTAGGCGTCCACGTCTTTGCCGACGCACGGGATCAGCGGCTTGTCCAGCGGCCGGCAGACGCGGCGTTGCAGGCGCCCGAGCCGATCAGAGCGCTCCAGCGCCTGGAACACGGCGTCCGGGTTCATCAGCAGGGCAAACGGGTTGGCGGCTCGAGCATCCAGCATGGCGGCACCTCGTGGTTGGGCATCTCGGTGCCACCAATGTAGGCAGCAAGTGATCGTGATCCCAGTCGGCGCGGCGCCAGACGCGCTGTCGGAAAGCGGCTGACAAGGCGTCAGCCCGGCGCGGTGCAGCGTGTCGAAAGGCCGGATTCAGCGCGGTGCCTGCTTTGCGGCGCGTGCGGCGAGCTTCTGCCCCAGCCATTCGCGGTCGCCGGCGGTGGCGAGATCGGCGGCGCTGCGGTCGAAGCGGTCGACCGCGCGCAGGTCGGCTCCGGCGGCAATGAGCCGCTCGACCAGCGCCTCCTCGCCGAACAGCGCCGCCATCATCAGCGGCGTGCGGCCGTTGGGGGCGCGTGCATCGACGAGCGCACCGCGCGCGAGCAGCAGTTCGAGCACCGGCATGGCATTGCCGGCGGCCGCGTAGTGCAGCGGCGTCCAGCCGGGCCGGTTGACCTGCGCACCGCGCTCCAGCAGCAGCTGGGCGAGCGGGAGCTGGTTCTTGATCGCGGCCATCATCAGTGGCGTTTCACCGGCCGGGTTGGCCAGGTCGACGTCGGTGGCGGGCATCCGCGCGAGGGCCATTGCCACGCCAAAGGCTTCGGCGTGCAGCGCCCTCACCAGCCCGGGCTGGCCGTCGGGGTCGACGCTGTTCGGGTCGAAGCCACGCGCCACCAGGCGTTCGATGCTGCGCGGGTTGTCGGCAATCACGGCACGGAAGAAGTCTTCATACGATCCGGCTTGTGCAGGAAAAATACTAAATAAAACAAATAGATAAAATATAAATCTCATCTTTTGCTTCATGATTGATGCGGGCCGGCTAGGCATGTTGTCTCAGGGCCGAAAAGCCGCTCGAAGTTCGCGCTCGTCGCGGCCGCCACCTCCTCCACCGTACAGCCCTTGATGCGCGCCAGCTCGGCGGCGACAAAGGCTACGTAAGCCGGGCTGTTGACCTTGCCGCGGTAGGGCACCGGCGCGAGGTAGGGGCTGTCGGTCTCGATCAGGCAGCGCTCCAGCGGCACCTCGCGTGCCACCTCCCGCAGCTCGGCGGCGTTCTTGAAGGTCAGGATGCCGGAGAACGAAATCATGAAGCCGAGTTCGAGCGCCGCCCGCGCCACCTCGCGCGTCTCGGTGAAGCAGTGGAAGACCCCGCGCACCGGGGCGCCGGGGCCCCGGCTGCCCTCCTCGCGCAGGATCGCCAGTGTGTCCTCGGAGGCGCTGCGGGTGTGGATCACCAGTGGCAGCCCGGTGACCCGGGCTGCGCGGATGTGGACGCGAAAGCGCTCGCGCTGCCAGGCCATCTCGTCGACGCTGCGGCCGTTCAGGCGGTAGTAGTCGAGCCCGGTCTCGCCGATCGCCACCACGCGCGGCCGCGCCGCGCCGGCCAGCAGGTCGTCGAGGCTGGGCTCGCGCACGCCTTCGTTGTCGGGATGGACGCCGACCGTGCACCAGAAGTTGTCGTGCGCCGTCGCCAGCGCATGGACGGTGTCGAACTCCTCCAGCGTGGTGCAGATGCACAGCGCGCGGTCGACGCGCGCGGCGGCCATCGCGGCGCGGATCGCCGGCAGGTCGGCGTGCAGCTCGGGGAAGCCGAGGTGGCAATGGGAATCGACGAACATCGCTCGCAGGCGTGCGCGGGGCGACCGGCCGAGGGCCGGCGGCTCAGATGGTCTGGGTCGGCTTGGCCGAGGAGATCGAGGTGCCGAGCAGCTCCTCGATCTTGACCTTCAGCAGCCGGGTCTTTTCGTCGCTGGGGAAGCGCACGCCGACCCCCTGGGTGCGGCCGCCGGAGGCGTTGGCCGGCGTGACCCAGCCGACCTTGCCGGCCACCGGGTAGCGCTGCGGGTCGTCGGGCAGCGACAGCAGCAGGTAGATGTCTTCGCCGAGCTTGTACTCGCGGTTGGTCGGCACGAACAGGCCGCCCTCCGCGAACAGCGGGATGTAGGCCGCGTACAGCGCACCCTTCTCGCGGAACACGAGTTGGATCACGCTGGGCCGCGCGGTGCTGGCGGCCGTGCCGCGCACGTTCACATCGCTCATCGCTCGAGTGTATCCAAGGGCCGATGCGCGCCGTGCGGCGAGGCCGCCACGGAAAACGGTCGCAACGCACGCTGGACGCGCTGCACCAGGGCCTCGACCGCCAGCGCGGCGTTCCAAGGGTGCTCGGCGTGGCGCGCGCTGTCGCGCAGCGCCGCGGCGCACTCGGTCAGACGGCCGACATCGCCTCCATCGGCCACGCTGCCGGCTGGGAAGTAGCGCGGCGCCGCACCGACCGCGACCGAAAGCGCGTCGTGGCAGAGCTTTTGCAGCGCGTCGATCGCCAGCGGCAGCGGCCAGGCGGCCAGCGTGGCGCCCTGCCCGGCCGCCAGCTCGCGCGGCAGCCGCCGCCAGGCGGCCGCGTCGACGCCCAGCGCGGCACGCTCCAGCGCCTCGAGCGGCGCGC
>ERZ1066138.544-NODE-544-length-12636-cov-8.847786_pt1 | contig 12636 bp, 8 predicted proteins | sample MGYA00382785_ERZ1066138 | MGnify/ENA primary metagenome ERZ1066138 (study PRJEB33369, sample SAMEA5778368) | biofilm metagenome | biome: Industrial cooling water; feature: Water cooling tower basin; material: Biofilm | place: United Arab Emirates | collected...
CTGAGCGGCGACGACCCGAACCCTTGGCGCCGCTGGCGCCTGGGGGCGTTTGGCTGTTTTCCGGATTCGAACTCCAACTACCCAAGAAAACGGACGTCTAGACGGCTGTTGCTATGGTTGCAGATTCTGCGTGTCCTGGTTCCGCTAGGATGGTCCGCTTGAGCGAATAGTTAGAAGGCGACTACGACTTGGCGGATGACTTCTTTACCTCACTCACCAAGGTGTCGAGCTTGGTATCAGTTCGAACGGCCTTAATGACCGCCACAACCGACCAGACAAGCGACGCGCACGCACAGATGACAAAAACGGCTTGCCATGTCGCTGCAGGGAAAACGAATGGCCTGAACTCAGCAGTTGAGAATACGACGATGAAAGTTGCGAAAAGGCTGACCGGCGCAATCCACCTTTCGCGTGCAGCCAACCTACCCGTGTGACCGATTAGGCAGAGACGAAATCGATCCTCGGTGATAACGATCACGTCTTGTGCAAGATTGATGTGAACCTTGGAATCTTGGGTGAACTGATCGCCAATTGAGTTCTGGATTAGAGCGCCAGTGTTCTCATTGCCCGGCATCGCCCTTCTCCTTAGCTGGCTCTGGAAGCAGCCCAAGGGCGCCGAGCGCGTGCTGCGACATGAATCCGCAATTGGCGCAAGCAATCACTGCGGAAGGAACAGTTGGGCCGCCAATGACCAAGCCCTGGAACTGTTCTTGAACCGTCTGATTGAAGTAGCCGTCAATTACGATGAACTCACGCTTGCCGCAACGGGGACAAGGGAGCGTCGCTCCTTTCTCCGTTATTCGACGCGCAATCTCGTCTTTGGTCTTCTGGTCCACCACGAACTCCCTTCGTCTTCTAACGCTTGAATTAAGCCGCGCCGCGAAGCGGCGTCGGCTTGAATGACTTGTTATACGCGACAGATAGAACCAAAAGCTCTTAGGGCAGGACCCTAGCCAGCGCCAGGAGTGGAATCTTTGCTAACGGCTCAGGCGTGAGAACGCCTGCTATGAAGCTGATCCATCCTATTGCTGCCAAGGCGGCTTGTTTGACACCGGGGCTGATGCGCACTTTTTTCACCATAGGTCTACCCTCCTTTCGCTTTGAATTGCGGCTGCTACTTGAACGGCGCTGACCATTGGGACCCTGACCCGCACGAAGCTGTGCCCTAAGAACTCTCGAAGCCTCCCATCACGTATAACGCCTGAACTAAGCGGCCACATCAATCGCGAAGCGATTGATTGGTCCGCTTGAGTGAACTGTTAGGCCGCCGCCCAATTGATTGCCATGGGCTCAGCGACCTTGGTCGGACGGGTGTCCGCACACTCGGCAATGGTGCCGTAGAAAAGAAAGCGGTTGCACCCTGTGATGCGAAATAGATGATCGCCCTCTTCCGCATATGTGGCTGCGGGAACAGAGGTCGAAACCGCCTCCATGGTGAGCCCGGCCATAGACATGATGCGAATAGCATCCTCTGCAGAGACCAACTGAGGGTTGCTCGGCGTGCCGTAGGACCAACCGCAGTACCCGTTGTGTAGCCAGAATTGGCGAGACGTATCCATGCGGCCTAACTACAACTAGACGACACGCATCGTACCCCCGCTAGTCCCCCATCCGCAACAGGTCGCGTGGCAGCATTGGTCTTCGCCCGTCCTCTCCGATAGGCAAACCTAAAGCTTCACGGATGAACGACTACCCGAAGTTGCTACGCCGTTGGGGCCAATCAACCAGAAGCCTTGCCCCAGAGCCAGCCGAGCGACAGCACATAACGACTGCCGCCGATCACTCGGGTCACGGCGTGTTCGGACAGGTCGGGACGGAAGAATTTGATGCGCCGGGTGGCCCAGATTGGATGGGCGCAGACGAAGTCGCCGCCGGCTGGCGATGCTTTGATGATGATATTCAGTCGGAAGTGGCGTCGCTGCGCGACGGGATCGGTATGCGGTGGGATTTCGCTGCCTTCGGGATATCGAATCAGGTAGCAGTCGAAGGGGATGGGCCATGAAGCGGTGGCCAGCAACATCTTGTCGTAGCCAGTGCCCTGGCGGCCGCGTCGCCAGCGAAATGCGTTTGATATCAGATCTGAAAGGCTGGACATAACTGTCAAGAAGTAAGGTCAATTGAACCCCATCTACGCTCAAAACCACTCACACCCGACGCCTGTCGGTCGTCTGTAACTCCACTCGGACCGGTCCCCCGCGGCGAGCCGAGAGCAGCGCCTCAGGACGGCAGAACTTGGATCTATGGTTCTTGGTAGTAGCGTCGTCGCACATCAGCTTGCCATTTCAGCAGCACATCGAAGACCGGCTTATCAAGTCGCCCGCTGGCGTCTGGAGTGGGCATTGGATGGATGAATACATCGGAGACGCCATTGTCGAAAATCCCACCTATAATGCCTGGCTCGCGAAATACCAGTTGCGGCAAACCCAGGGCAAACAGAATTCCGGCCTCAAGATTATTCCAAGGCGTTGGGTACAAAACGTTTGTGGCACTGCCGCCACCCTCATCTTTAGCCAGCCCCCTTCTAATCTCGACAGTGGGAGCGAAATGCTGCTCGAAGCCTAGGATCATTGATCCTGCGCAGTGTCGTGCGATGGTCAAGACCTCGCGTAATGGGAGTCGGGTGGGATAGTCCGACTGGCCCAGCGCCCTCGGCTCCAAGCCGAAAGCATCAAGGGTGGTGAAAATTGCATCACGACTCTTCTGCTGCGCCGCATTCAACTTTGTCGGACTCGATACGAATACTGGAATTTTCATCGGCAGATCTCCCAATGCAGCGTGAAGGTAAACTGCGGTGCGAAGCGGTCCAGGGTTGAATCCGTCATTTTATCGAAGGCGCCCGCGAACAACGTTGTTCTTGAGGTTCAAAGTGAAGTGGGACCTCGCCTTCGCCCACTTGGCGTCAACGATCATGTCATCTTGATTCGCACCGATTCAATAAGTCCCGGTGCCATCACCGCTCCTCGCGGTAATTGATGCCCGCCTTCTGCTCGCGGCCGGCGATGGCTTCGGCTTCGAAGCGGTCGGTGAGGCGGTAGCGCAGGATCACCAGCTGGGTGGCGTCGAGCAGGGAGCTGCCGTAACCCAGATAGAAGCGTGGGCTGAGGTACTTGCCGACCACGAAGGCGCTGCCGATCACACTGCCGAAGCTCTCCACGCCGGCGTCGAGCCCCAGGCGCGCGCCGATGGCGCCGCCGATCAGGCCGCCGCCGGCGGTCTGCAGGGCGCTGGCGGCTTCGCCCAGCTGTTGCGAATCCTTGGCATTGGCGGTGTAGATCGGTCGGCCCAGCACCAGGTAGGCCAGCGCCTCGGATTGGTCCAGCGCGGGATCGGAATACAGCGTGAGCAGGGGGCGGCGTGCATTGCCGCGCACCAGCACGCCCACGCGTTGCTGATCGATCTTGCGCACCGCCTGGATGTCCAGCGCCGGGTTTTCCAGCAGGCTGTTGCTGAAGGTGAGGTTGCCGCGCTCGATGGCCAGGCGCTGGCCGTAGGCGCGGTAGGTGCCTTCGACCTGGATCTCGCCGGTGCCGCGCGGCTTGCGTCCGGCGCGCTGGCGCACCGCCAGATCACCGCTGAGCGTGCCGCGCAGTCCAAAGCCGCGCAATTCCACCGCCTCATCGATGCGGATCGCCAGCTCGGCGGCCAGCGGCGCTGGTGGTGGCGCCGGCGGCGCGTCTTCGATCACCACATCGGCGGAGCTGGCCACGGTGGGGGCGAAACGGTCGAGGTCGATGCGGCCGCGCTCAAGGTGTACCGAACCGCTCAGCCGATAGGCCTCGCCATCGCGCGCGAACTTGAGCTCCGGGCTGCCGACCAGGCTGACCGCGGGCAGCGCCACCAGCTGCGCGCTGCGCCCGCGCAGCCGCACATCCAGCAAGGCCGAGCCGGGCGGGCCGATCAGGCCTTCCAGGCCAATCTCGCCCTCGCCGGCGGCGAAGCTGGCATCCAGCCGCCACACACCGTCGTCCTCGGCACGGGCTTCCACCTGGCCCTCGCGCAGGATCAGGCCCATGCCAGGCAACTCCATGCTCAGCGCCTCCGCGCTGAGGCTGCCGCTGAGGTTGCCTGCCGCGTCCAGCGGGCCTTGCATCTGTCCTTGCAAGCGGCCGCGGATGCCCAGCACCTCCGGCGAGGCGCCATCCAGCCAGGCCAGCTCGCGGAACTTGAGTCCTGCGCGCAACTGCGGCGTGGCGCCGCTCAAGGGCCGGATATCGGCTTCGATGCCGCCGTAATCGGCGAAGCCGAACTGTCCGATGAAGGCATTTGCCGCACCGTCCAGTTGCAGGCGACCGCTGAGCGGTACCGGGCGGGTGCTGGCATCGCCGATGCGCAGACTGCCCTCGTTGAGTTCGACCACCAGATTGCCGCCCAGCTGGCCGGCGCTGTTCATGCTGACGCGACCGCCGCCGCGGAAGGCGCCGCCGAAGGTGAAAAAGCCATCCTCGGGCAGGAAGGGATTGACCCAGGCCAGCGGCACGCCGAACACGCCGAGGGTGGCTGCGAGCGCGCCATCGAGCTCACGTTCGCCGCTCAGGCAGGCGCGGGCTTCGGCTGAATCCAGGCACAGGCCTTCCAGACTGACGCGTCCATCGACGTAGCGCAGCGGCGCCACGTCCGCCAGCTGCCAACGCCCGGCCACGGTGGTGGCCAACAGATCCAGCGCTTCCACCGCGCCGCGCCAGCTGCCTTGGTCCAGGCCGCCGGCCAGGATGGTTTCGATGCGCGCATGGGCATGCTGGGCGCGCAGGCGCAGGCTGTGCTCTGCCAGGCTGCCCTCGCTGTCCACGCGCAGCGTGGCGAACAACTGTCCGCCGAGTTCGGCTTGCTCGACTTCGCCGCGCAGCGACAGCTGGGCATCACGCTTGGCCAGCCGCAGGGCGCCGGCGGCAAAGCCCGGCACGCGCAACTCGCGGGCTTCGATCTGGCCCTGCCATTCCAGCCAGCGATCGACCAGCGGCGGACCGCGCAGGCTGCCCTGCGCGCGGCCCTGCCAGCCTGCATCGATCTGGGTCAGCGACAGGCCACTCCAATCGAGCTGCCAATCGCCATTGGCCAGGCTGCTGGCGTCCAGCCGCGCCGCGCCCCAATCCAGCCCGGCCTTGAGTTGCGGTGGCGCCGCGGCGGTGGCGCTCAGTTCGACCTGTCCGCCCAGATTCAGCTCGCGCAGGGTGCCGCCGATGCCATCCAGGCGCAGCTGCCAGTCGCCGGCGGGCGGGATGCCGGTGCCGCTGGCCAGAAACTCGGCATCGATGCGGCCTGGCCAGTCGGGCGCGTAGAGGGCGGGATCCAGCGCGCGGACCTGGCCGGCGAACTGCCAATCGCCGCCAGTCTCGCGCGGCCATTGTCCGCTGACCTGGACTTGACCCTGGCCCAGCGTGGCGATCAGCTGGCGCACTTCGATGACGGTCTCGCTCAGCGCCACATCCAGCTGCAGCGGCCAGCGAGCTTGTGCGGTCGCCAACTCGATCGCGCCTTGCACCGCCGGCGTCTGACTGTGGCCGCTGAGCTTGAGATCGCCGCTGATGCGCGGGCTGTCGCTGGCGATGGGCTGGCGCGGATCGGCCAGCGCCACGCCGACCAGGGCCAGCTGCAGAGCGCCAGGCGCAGCCTCGGCTTGCAAGGGCCAGCGGCCGCTGGCCGAGAGGGCGCCGAGTTGTGGCGAGTCGGCATCCAGGCGTTCGACCTCGATCGCGCCCTCGCGCCAGCGCAGTCCGGCCAGATCCAGATTGAGTTCGATGCCATCGATCTTGAGCTGCCCGTCCAGCGCCAGCGCCTGATCGGAATAGCGCACATCGACCGCCGCATCGATCCGCCGCACCGGTGCGTCCAGCCCCAGCGCGGCCAGATCCAGGCCGCTGGCGTTGAAGGCGGCATCGACCTGGCCCAGGCGCAAGGGATCGGCGAAGGTGGCGCGCAAGGACATTTCCTCGGCGGCATCCAGCCCGGCGGCGATCTCCACCTGTTGCTCGTCACCGCTCAGCCGCACATTGGCGCGCCGCACCACCTCGGCCACGCTCCACTCGCCGGCACCGCGCAGATCGCCGCGCCACGCGTTGCGCGTGTCCACATCGGCGCCGATGGTCACCGCCGCTTCGCCGCGACGCAGCTGAAGGCCGTCGAGCACCACGCGGCCATCGAGCACGCCCACGCGCTCGGCTTCCAGCGACAGCACCAAAGGCTCGGCCGCCGGATCTGCGGCCTCGCTCGCGCCCTTCCATTCCGCGGCCACGATGCGCAGGCGCCGCACCAGGATGTCCACCGGCAGCTCCAGCGCCGGCAGGCGCGTGGACTCGGGCGCGGCGTCGGCGGGCGTCGCCGCATCCGGCTGGCCTGGGCCCGCCTGCAGGCCTTCGATGTTCAGCTCGCTGAGTTCCACCCTGGCGCGCCACAGCGCGCCCAGGGCGAGGTCGGATTCCAGATGCACGATGTGCGCGCTGGCACCGCTGCCCTTCCAGCTCAATCCATCCAGCCGGAAACCGGCCGCCAGCGAGCCCTCCACCCGATCGATGCTCAGTGCAGGACCGGCAAAGCCGAGCAGCCAGCGCAAGCCGGCGGTGGTGCCCACCAGCCAGCCATAGCCAAGGCCGCCCACCAGCAGCATCGCGGCCAGCACCAGTGCGAGGCGTTTGATCCAGCGCCGTTTCATAGGTCGGGCCCGATGACGAGATGAAAGCGCCAGCCCGAATCCACCTCGGAGCTGCCGCGCGCCAGATCGACGCGCACCGGCCCGACCGGCGAGCGCCAGCGCAAGCCCACGCCCAGCCCGGTGGCCAGATCGAAGTCCGCACGGTCATTGAAGGCGTTGCCAGCATCGGCGAACACCGCCATGCCCCATTGCGCATCGAAGTTGTGTTCGTACTCCACCGAGCCCACGCTGAGGTACTTGCCGCCGATCACCTGGCCGGCGGCATTGGTGGGGCCGAGCTCCTGGAAGGCAAATCCGCGCAGGCTGCGATCGCCGCCGGCGAAGTGGCGGATGGTGGGCGGCATGCGGTCGAAGTCATCGGTCCACAGGGCGCCCAGGCTCAGCCGCAGCAGCAAGCGATCCTGTTCGCCGAAGGGCCGGATCAGCCGCCCCTCGGCGCGCAACTGGGCGAAGGCAGCGCCGTCACCCAGCTTGGGGCCGCCGCGCGCCTCGGCGTTGACCGACCAGCCTTCGCGCACATCCAGTGGGTCGTCGGCGAGGCGCCGGAACCAGCGCACTTCGGGGTACAGCAGCTGGCTGCTGCGCGACTCGCCGCCGATCACGAAATCGCCGGAAAACACGCCCACGCCCGGCGCAAAGGTCCAGCCATCGCCTTCGTACTGGCGCGCCACGCTGGCCGTCACCGCTTCCAGCGTGCTGCTGGCGGTTTCTTCGTCGCGATAGGCGCCGGCGAGGATCCATTGCGAGCTGCGATCGTCGATCACCGGCAACACGTACTGCGCGCTGAGCAGGATCTGGCGCTGGCTGAGATCGGCCGCCAGCGAGTAGCGGTGGCCCAGCGCGTTGACCCAGCGCCGCTGCATGCCGCCGCGCACGCCAAAGCCGCTGTCGGTACCCAGCGCCACGCCGCCGGTGTAGATCGTCCGCCGTGCCGGCTTCAGCCGCACCACGATCGGCACGCGCAACTCGGCATCGGCCTCCTCGCGCAGCGCCACCACGTCGACCAGGCCGAAGTAGTCGGCATCCAGCAGGCGCTGCTGCAGGCGCAGCAGGCGATCCTGGCGGAACTGATCGCCCTGGCGATAAGGCAGATAGCGGCGCAGCACGCGTGCATCGATGGGTTCGCCCTCAAAGCGCGTGTCGCCGAAGCGAAAGCGTGGGCCGGACTGGTAGCGCAGCTCGATGCGCGCGCTGCGCTCGGCCAGGCGCACCCGCACCTTGTGCGTTTCCAGCTGGGCGTCGAGAAAGCCCTGTTCCAGCAGAACGGCGAGGATCTCGGCCTTGCCCGCCTCGTAGATCTCGTGCGCGAAGACCGCGTCCTGCTGCAAGCCGAAGGCCTGCACCGCTCGCTTCACCTTGCTGTGCTCGGCGGCCGGGCCGTCGATGACGATGTCGACCGCGCGCACTCGCGTGGGCTCACCCAGCTCGATGCGGTAACGGGCCTGCCAGGTGGGGCCTTCCAGGGCCAGGCTCGGGCTCACCTTCACGTGGTAGTAGCCGAATGGCTCCAGGGCCTTGGCGATCTGCCGTGAGGCGCGCGCATGGGTGCGACGAATCAGCGCCTCGCCTGCATCTTGCCGTTGCGCCAGTCCGCGCAGCTCGATGGCGCGCAGGGCGGCCTTGCGCAGATCGCCGTCCAAGCCTTCCAGGCTGAGCTTGACCTTCGGCGGCGCCTTGGTGGCGGCAGCGGGCGGCGGATCGGGCTCGGCCTGCGCCAGCACGGGCGCGGGCATGAGGCCCATCCATCCGGTGAAAATCAGGAGTAGAACTTGCCCTCTCACATCACCCCGCCGTTGACATGCCTGCCGGCACACTCTGCGAAAGCCCGACGCGATCATCCGCGTGCCCTCATGAACGATCCGGGCCAAGCCCGTTAAGCACTGCTGAGTGGGACAATCGGAGCAGGGAAACCGGGCGCTTGAAAGCGGTCCAAGCATCGCCCAAAGATGCGTCCCGAGCATCGCCCCTTAATCAAAGCCTGAAGAGGATGCAGCACCGATGAAGACTTCGCTACGCGCGATCCTGGCAGCCAGCGTGCTTGCCCTGGTGGCCGGCGCCACCTTGTACGCGCAGAACGATCGTGAAGTGGTGGCCGAGCGCGCCCCCGAGTCCGCGCCAGCCGCACCGGTCATTGGTACCAACGGCGGCAGCTTGCCGGACTTCCGTACCATCGCCCGCGACAACCGCTCGGCCGTGGTCAGCATCACGGTCAGCGGCACCGATCGCAGCATGGAAGAGCTGTACGGCGAGAACTCGCCCTGGGGCGAATTCTTCCGCCGCTTCGGCCATCCCCAGCAACAGCCCAATCCGCGCCGTCAGGGCTCGGGTTCGGGCTTCATCATCTCCGCCGACGGCAAGATCCTGACCAACGCCCACGTCATCGACGAGGCCGACGAGATCAAGGTCTACCTGGCCGACAACCGCGAGTACGCGGCCAAGGTGCTGGGCATGGACAAGGGCTCGGACGTGGCCCTGATCAAGATCGAGGCGCAGGGCCTGAGCACGGTGCGCCTGGGTGACTCCGATCGCCTCGAAGTGGGCGAATGGGTACTCGCCATCGGCTCGCCCTTCGGCCTCAGCTACAGCGCCACCCAGGGCATCGTCAGCGCCACCGGTCGCGCGCTGAGCGAGCGCTACGTGCCCTTCATCCAGACCGATGCGGCGGTCAACCCCGGCAACTCCGGCGGCCCCTTGTTCAATGCGCGCGGCGAGGTGATCGGCGTCAACTCGCAGATCCTGTCGCGCAGCGGCGGTTACATGGGCCTGAGCTTCGCCATCCCGATCAACACGGTGATGAACGTGGCCAAGCAGTTGGAAGAGAAGGGCGTGGTCGAGCGCGGCTGGCTGGGCGTGTCGATTCAGAACGTGAATCAGAGCCTGGCCAAGAGCTTTGGCCTGGATCGCCCGCGCGGCGCGCTGGTGGGTGAGGTCAATGCCGGCAGCCCGGCCGAAGAAGCGGGCCTGCAGGCTGGCGATGTGATCCTGAGCTTCGACGGCCAGGTGCTGGAAAGCTCCAGCGACCTGCCGCCGCTGGTGGGCGCCACGCAGGTGGGCGAGAAAGCCACCTTGCGCGTGCTGCGCGACGGCCGCGAACGCGACATCCGCGTGACCATCGCCAAGCTGCCGGACGAGTTGGCGGGCGATGCCGGTGCGGCGCCCAACACGACGCCCAATGCGCGCAGCGAGGGTCGTCTGGGTCTGGCACTGTCGGCGCTGACGGCGGAACAGAAGGAACAGCTCAAGATCGATCGTGGCGTGGTGGTGACCGAGGTGCGCAGCGGCCCGGCGGCGCGCGCCGGTGTGCAGCGCGGCGATGTGATCGTCGAAGTGAATCGGCAGAAGGTAGGCACGCCGCAGGAAGTGGTGGAAGCCGTGCAGTCGCGTGCCGAAGACGAGCCCGTGCTGTTGCTGATCCGGCGCCAGGGCGGCCAGATCTTCCTGGTGGTCGAGCCCGAGGCCAGCGAGTGAGTCGGCTTTGACCTTGCGACAACAAAGGCCGCGGCAATGTCCGCGGCCTTTGTCTTGATGGCGCCCTCGTTTTGCCGGGATCCGTGCACGGCTCGCCGCAGCCATGCCTTTTGGCACAGCTTGCATACATCTTCCGGCACTAGTGTGCGCGGCACCTTGGATGGAACCCCAATGATGAAATGGACTTTTGCGGCATGCGCCGGCTGGCCGCGGCCGATGTGGCGGCGCACGTGATCCGCGCCGATGGCGTGATGGACGAGGCCGGCTGGGCGCAGGCCGAACGCTTGCCGGCGCTGATGCAGGTCGAACCGCTCAATGGCGATCCGATCCCGGCGGAGCTGGCCGTGGAGGCGCGTCTGCTGAGCACGGCGGAGGGCATTGCACTGGGCGTGCGCGCCCTGCATCCGGAGTCAATCCCGCGCCGCCGCGAACGCAATGAGCGTGACGCGCGTCTGCCCGTGGATCGCGTCAATTTCATGATCGACTTTGACGCCGATGGCGGTGGCGCCTACGCCTTCATGATCACCCTGGCGGGCTCGATCACCGATGAAACCATCACCGACGAGACGCGCTTCAACAGCGACTGGGACGGCGACTGGGGCCATGGCGTCAGCGAAGACGAAGACGGCTTCACCGTCGAGTTCCTGATCCCCTGGTCGATCGCGCCGATGAAGGACAGCGGCGCCGAGCGTCGCACCATCGCGATCTATGTCGACCGCGTGGTCGGCGCCACCGGCGAGCGTTACGCCTATCCCTACGCCAGCTTCATGCAGCCGCGCTTCGTCGCCGACTTCGCCCCCATCGAGATCGACCAGCACCAGAAAGCCCTGCTGGCGATCAAGCCTTACGTGGTGGCGCTGTCTGACCTGGTTGCCGACGAGCGCGACTTCAAGACCGGCCTGGATCTGTTCTGGAAGCCGAATGGCGATCACCAGCTGGCCGCCACCATCAACCCTGACTTCGGCCAGGTCGAAAGCGACGAACTGGTGGTGAACTTCTCCGCCTTCGAGACCTTCTTCAGCGACAAGCGCCCCTTCTTCACCGAGAACCAGAGCTATTTCGATGTGGCACTGCCGGGGCAGGATCGCCTGCTGTACACGCGCCGCGTCGGCGGCAGCCGCGATGACGGCCCGGGGGCGGCGGAGATCGAGCTGGCGCTGAAGGCCAATGGCACGCTGGGCGATCTCGGCTATGGCGTGTTCGGCGCCAGCGAAGACGGCGAGGATGGTCGCCAGTTCCTCGCCGCGCGCTTCACCCACGCCCTGGGTCCGGGCACGCTGGGTTTTCTCGCCACCGATGTGGATCGCCCGGCGCTGGATCGGCGTGCTGGCGTGCAGGCCTTCGACTACAACTTCCGCATCGGCGAGCGCTGGAGCGGTCTGGCCCAGTTCCTGCGCAGCGACATCGATCTGCAGACTCGTTCGCTGACCGATACCGGTGCATCCCTGCGCCTGGACTTCCAGGTGGATGAGCGCTGGCGGCATCAGTGGTTCCTGACTCATTACGGCAAGGATCTGGATCTCAACGACTTTGGCTTCCTCGCCCGACCGAGCTTCAACCGCTTCGAATGGGAGCTCGGCTATCGCCAGGACAATCTGCCCGATGAGCAGCCCTTCCTCAGCCACAACTGGGAGCTGGAGCTGAGCGCGCTGCGCAACGACACCGGCCAGAACCTGCGCAATGCCATCGCACTGAGCCGCTACAGCCGCACCCGTGACGGCGGCGATCTGTACGCCGAGATCGAATACGACGCCAGCGGCATCGATGATCGAATCCTGCGCGGCAACGGCCTGCTCAACGTGCCCGGTTACGCCAACTTCTTCATCGAGGGCAATCGCGCCCGCCAGGGCAATCTCAGCTGGTCCTGGTACGCCTATGCCAACAACGAGGGCTTCGATGCGCGCAACTACGGCTTCAGCATCGGTCCCACGCTGTACCACGGCGATGATTTGAACTGGCAGCTGCGTCTCGCCCCGGAGCGCCAGGACGGCTGGTTGCTGTGGCGCGGCGGCAGGCGCATTGCGAGCTTCGACTCGCATTGGCTGGTGCTGACATCCAACCTCAACTGGTTCCCGGCGCCGCGCCACGAATTGCGCATGAAGCTGGAGGCGATCGCGGTCAGCGCCGAAACCAAGCGCGCCTGGTTCGTGCAGCCCGATGGCTCGCGCCGCGTCGACCCCGCCGGCGATCCAGACTTCACCCTGCGCAACCTCGGCTTCCAGATCCGCTACCGCTACGAACTGGCGCCGCTGTCCGATCTCTTCGTGGTGTACAGCCGCGGCGGCTTCGCCCTCGATCGCGGCGAAGCCCTGGACCTAGGCGAGGCCTTCGACACCGCCCTAGACCTGCGCGACGCCGACCAGTTCCTGGTCAAGCTGGCGTATCGGTTTGATTAGGGCGTGGGGTGGTGGGGTGAGTGGTAGGTGGTGGGTGGTGAGTGGTAAGTGGTGAGTGGTAAGTGGTAAGTGGTGAGTGGTGAGTGGTGAGTGGTGAGTGGTGAGTGGTGAGTGGTGAGTGGTGAG
>ERZ1066138.545-NODE-545-length-12613-cov-8.067766_pt1 | contig 12613 bp, 8 predicted proteins | sample MGYA00382785_ERZ1066138 | MGnify/ENA primary metagenome ERZ1066138 (study PRJEB33369, sample SAMEA5778368) | biofilm metagenome | biome: Industrial cooling water; feature: Water cooling tower basin; material: Biofilm | place: United Arab Emirates | collected...
GGCGAAGAGAGCCTGTCGGGCCCCGTCGAAGTCAACGCCGCTGGACAAGTTGCGCTGCCGCTCGCCGGCGAAGTGCCAGCCCAGGGCAGAACTCTCACACAATTCCGAGAAGCGGTCGCTCACAGGCTCGCCGACGGCTACCTGAAAAATCCGAAAGTGACCGTCGAGATTACGAATTACCGTCCCGTCTATGTTCACGGCGAAGTCAAGAATGGCGGCGAATTTTCTTACAAATCCGGCCTCAAGCTCCGGGACGCGGTGGCGATGGCCGGGGGCTACACCTATCGCGCCAACCAGAGCTACGCGATCGTTTTGCGTGAAGGACAGGGCGAGGTTCGCATTCCCGCGAACGGCTCCGTGACTCTCTATCCAGGCGACAATGTTCGCATTCCCGAACGCTTCTTCTAACCCGAGCCGGTGACCGAAATCGTGACTCTGACGCCTACCTCCGCTGACAATCGACGGCCGCGCCAAGAGGCGCAGGCTTTCGCTTGCGTAGCGGCCGCGGCGTTCTCGGGCTTCCCGCTGGCCGCCGCCATGGCCATCGACCTGGACAGCAACGAGGATCTCATCACGGATACCGTCGCCAGCCAGGCGATGCGCCGGGAGTGGATGGAAGCGCGCGAGCGTGGGGCGCGTACCGTCGACGACGCAGACCGTGGCTTCGCCGCTCCCGACGGCTTTCGCATCGGGAATTTCTTCTATTACCCATCCGTCACCGAAACGATTGCCTACGACTCGAACATCTACGGGCAGGCGAAGGATCCGGTGGCTGATTGGCGATTCATCACGTCGCCCAAGATCACGGTCCAGTCGCAACTGCCGCGGCATGTCTTCGACATGACGGTGTTCGGACGCTTCGTGAACTTTGCCAGGAACACCGACCAGAATTACGCCAATTTCGGCGCGGCGGCCCGTGGCGCTATTCACATCGACCATGCCCATACATTTTCCGCCAGCGTCAGCGCCAGGCGTGAGCACGAGGAGCGTTCAGCCATCACAGCCTCGCAGGCTGCGGCGGAACCGGTGCCCGTCGATCAACTGCGCGCGTCGGTGGGGCTCACTCGGGACGCAGGACGGCTGTATGGGACCATCGCCGCTTCTGCCGAAAAGCTCGACTATCATAGTGTGCCGGCGATCGGGGGCGGACGGCTCAATCAGGACTATCGCGACCAGGAACTCTACTCGGCCCACATTCGCGCCGGCTACCGAATTTCGCCGGGCTTCGATCTCGTGGCGAAGGTTCGCGGGATCCGCCAGCTCAACGAACCGGAAGCGGCAGGCTTCGAAGACCGTGATTCAACCGGATATGAGATTTCTGCGGGCCTCGCGTTCGAGACCGACCCACTCCTCAAGTGGCGTATCCTCGGCGGGTACGGTGAACGCACTTTCGACCGAGCGGACCTTGGCCGCGTCTCCACATCGATACTGGAGGCGCATATGCAGTGGCTCGCCACCGACCGTCTGACCGTCACCGCAGTCGCGTCGCGCGAAATCGCTGATGAATTCGGTGCCGACGACAACGGCCGCATCGAAACCGGAGCCGGTATCACGGCGGACTACGAGATCCGCCACGATCTCTATGCGACGGTGAACGTTGGCTACACCGATGCTGACTTCATCGGCAGTTCTCGCAACGATCAGATTTTCGAAGCCGGGGTTTCCCTTGATTACCACTTCTCAAAGAACGCACTCGTCACGCTCGGCTACACATACGAAACGCGGAACTCCAACGAGTCCAACTTCGATCTTGACCGCAGCATCGTGCGGGTCGGCGGCACTTTGAAATTCTGAGGAACAAGTCAAGCCTAATGGCAACGACGGCACCAGGCATGGAAGACACCGGCGGCGGGGCGTTCAGCTTCGAACGCGCTTTCAACGCTGTGCGCCGCAGTATGTCGCTGATCGGTGCCGTCGCAGCCGGAACGGCGCTGCTTGCCGCATTCATCGCGATCGCCCTCCCGAGCCGCTATGAAGGCGTCGCCGTCGTGCAAATCGATCCGCGAAAAAAGACGATCTCGCAGGTCGAAAGTGTGGTCGAGGATATAAAGGGTGACAGTGCTTCAATCGACAGCGAGGTCGAAGTCCTTTCGTCCCGCGCCGTGGCCCTCAAAGTTATCGATATCCTCAATTTGCGCGATGACGACGAGTTCCGCTCCAGGTCAATCGTCCGCAGCATATTCGACGGGGTCGGACTGGGCAGTCTTCTGCCACGCGACTCCTCGATTACCACTTCACCGCCGGCCGGCGCGACGGGAACACGGCTCGACCAGGATGCCACCGGCGCGCGTGTTGGCCGTGTGCAGCCGGGCGCTTCGTCTCCCGAGCGGGATGAACTCGCCGCTGCGTTCCAGGACCGGCTGAAGGTCAGCCGGGTGCGTGTCACGCTACTTTTGGAAATCAAGTTCTCATCCGAAGACCCGGTCAAGGCGGCAAAGATCGCGAATACGATCGCTGAAGTTTATCTGGCCGGCAATCTTGCCGACAAAAAGCAGGCATCCGGCTTTGCGACTGAGATGCTGGAAGGCAAGCTTGCCGAAATGCAGCAGCGCGTGTCCGATGCCGAGCGCCGCGTGGCGATGTTCAAGGCCGATAACAATATCTTCGACTCGGAGGGAAATATCCTATCCGAGAAGGAACTTGCGCGGCTCATGGAACAGACCGTAACGGCGCGCAATACGACTGCGGAAGCCAAGGCGAAATTCGAGAATGCGCAGCGACTCGCCGGTACGCCAGGAGGGACGGCAACGATTGCCGAGGTCCTCGACAGCAATACGATCCGGCTGCTCAAGGAATCGGTTTCGACCGCTCGTAAGCGCGAGGCCGAACTCGCAACGCGCTATGGCCCCCGCCATCCCGAAATGCAGAAAGTTCGCGCCGAAGCCGCAGAGGCGATGACGCAACTCGACGAGGAGATCGATCGTCAGGTTGCCAATTTGCGCAGCGAGTATGCTGTGGCCGAGCGCCGAGAAATGCAGTTGCGCCAGTCGTTGACGACGCTGAAGGAGCAGGAAGCCGCGACAAAGGAATCATCGGTGAAGCTTCTTCAGCTGCAACGGGAGGCGACCACCTCCAAGCAACTCTATGAATCTCTTCTGGCGCGCTACAAGCAGACCTCGGAGACGCAGGACTTGCAGCTTCCCGACGCACGGATCGTCGAGCAGGCGGACGTTCCTCTCCGTCCTGCTTCGCCCAAACGCCTGCAGATCGTTGTTCTTGGACTTCTGGCCGGCCTTGGATTGGGCATCCTCTTCGCTCTGGGCATGGAATTCGCATCGCCCGGCGTCAACCATCCAGATGACGTCGAACGAAATCTGGAAGTCGCGCACATCGCCTCAGTGCCGGCGCTCGCCGCCAACGGCCAGCCACCCGATCCGATGCAGTCGATCCGGCTCGTTCTGGCCGAGCCGCGCGGCATCTTCGCGGAAAGCGTGCGCGGGATCCGGCGGGAACTCGACATGCGGCACCGTAGCGGCACGTCACGCGTGATCCTGGTCGCTTCGAGCCTGGCGGGAGAGAGCACCGACATCATCGCCTCGAATCTCGCCCATCACTATGCGATGACGGGCCAGCGCGTCCTGCTCGCCGACGGTGATCTGCGACGGGCTCCGTTGACGCGGAAGCTGGCACCGCAGCGAACGGCAGGGCTGCTTGACACGCTCATTCGTGAGCACCCTGTTGAACGCGCCATTCTGCATGATACGGCATCCGGATTGTATTTCCTGCCTGCTATGAGCCCGTCGCCAATTGAGACGGCACGACCTGAAATGCTCGCATCACGGCGCATGGCCGAGACCATGCAAACACTGAAGAACCAGTTCGATGTGATCATATTCGATGCACCGCCGCTACTGCCGGTCGTCGATGGGCGCATTCTTGCCGACTATGCCGATCAGATCGTGTTTGTGACGACGTGGCGGCGCACACCCAAACAACTCGCGAAGAGGGCCCTGCAGTCGCTTGGCTTCAATCACGACAAGGTCGCGGGCGTCGTCATGAACGAAGTCGCACAGCAGGCCCTGGAGGACAGTTACGCTCTCGGGACGCGCATGGGGGCCGGTCTGCAACGCCGGATGGCACGGGCCGCGTAGTGTTGGGGACTTAGATTCCTGATGCGGGGCGGAAAGTCATTGCGCGTTTACGCATTCGCTGCGGAAGCACAAAGGAAATAGGTCGGTTTCAATCTAATTTTATTCAGTTCGCGGCACGATTGGAAAAACAGATTGGAAGGTCTGCGAAGCAATTGCGCAGATTCGGGTGCGTACCGGAGTTGCCATGACGAGCGCCAATGCAGAGCCGCAAACTATTATCGACGCCGTCGCCGGCGGCACAGCCTGTTCTCAGGCTCACGCCGTAGTCCAGGCGCCCCGCCGGCGCATGCCACGGCGGCTTGCCGCCGATCTCGTTGGAATTGCCGATATCGGTGCGGTGTTCGCCGCATTTCTATTGCCTGCCATGATTTACAGCAATGCCGGTGGGATCGTCACCGACTGGCGCGTGCTGATCCAGTCAGCAATGTCGGCGGCGATCATCGTCCATTTGGTCCTGCGGCTCGGCGGCATGTACGCGCCGGAGCGGATTTATGATCTTCCGCTGCGGCCGGGCCTGCTGTTCGGCGCGCTCGCCGTGACGATGGTCGGACTCTTGGGCCATGGAATGCCACATGCCCTGCGCGGCAATCACGAGTGGGTCTGGCTGAGCGTCGGACTTTCGGCCGGCTTCACGCTTCTCCTCTTCATTCGCGCGATCGCCAACCCGATCTATGCGCGCCTCACAAAGGCGGGTGTCTTCGACGAGCGCATCGCAGTGTTCGGCGCGGGTTCGATCGCGCGGCGCGTCAAGGAACATCTGGAAGCGGTTCCGGCAGGGATCCATTTTGCTGGCGTGTTCGACGACCGCAAGGGAACGGATCGCATCAATCCAGAAGGACTGGACGTCGCCGGGCGCCTGGAAGACCTGATCGCAGCGGCGCGTAACAACGAAATCGACAAGATCATCATTGCGCTGCCCCAGACGGCGGATCAGCGCATCGCGACTGTCGTGCGCATGCTCGAAGCCCTTCCGGTCAGCCTGCATGCAGTGACGCACATTGCATCGGATATTCTGGATCAGGGACCGGCGCATTCGGTGTCGGCAGTGGGTTCGGTCGGGCTCATCGACGTAAAAAAAAAGCCAATTGATGACTGGCAGCGCATCCTGAAGCGGGGCGAGGATATTCTCGCCGGGGGACTTCTTCTTCTCGTAACGTTGCCCCTGTTTCCGCTGATTGCATTGGTGATCCGCCTTGACAGTCCGGGTCCGGTCATGTTCCGGCAGCGGCGCAGCGGGCGCAATCAGGCACCCATCGAAGTCTTGAAATTCCGCACTATGACAGTGCAGCGGCCGCACGACGAAGCGCTGCAGGCGACCGAGCAAGATCCGCGCGTGACGCGCGTGGGCCGCTTCCTGCGCCGCACGAGCCTCGATGAACTGCCGCAGCTCATCAATGTGATCAAGGGCGAGATGTCGCTCGTTGGTCCGAGGCCGCATCTTGCCCAGCATGACGAGAGATTCTCGGAAATGGTCGAGACCTATCCGCACCGGCATCAGGTCAAGCCGGGACTGACGGGTCTCGCGCAGGTGTCGGGCTTCCGCGGTGAAACCCGGACGCGCGACTGCATCGAGGGCCGCGTGGCCGCCGACCTGGACTATGTCCGCAACTGGTCGCTGTGGCTTGATGCAAAAATCATCGCGCGAACCTTCGCCGCCGTCGTCTCCGGCCGGAATGCCTATTAAAGCCGCCTAACCGGCCCGAGGGGAGGAACCGGTCAATGCTGGACGCCTTCAGGAAAACGCCGCTCGTCATCACTCTGGCGATCCTGAGCTTCATTTCGCCGACCGAGCTTTCGCTCGTCATCGGCGACTTGCGGCTGTCCCCGCATCGCGTCGTGTTCCTCATCTTCATTCCGTTCGCGATCTGGCGCCTGGCCACGCGCCCGGATTGCAGGCTCCGGCTCTATGATGTTCCATTCTTTGGACTGGCGTTTTGGCAGACCTTCGTATTTGCCTACCATGCTGGCGGAGCGGGCTTGGCGTTCGGCGGCTCATGGGCGCTTGAAAGTCTCGGCGCCTACACGATTGCGCGGGCCTACATCCGCGACGTGGAGACCCTGCAGGCCACTCTGCGGATCGTCTTCTACTCCATTATTTTGGCAGCACTCCTTGCCACTCTCGATACGCTGACGGGCTCTTTCTTTGTCCACGAGACGTTGCGCGCATATTTCGGTGGCGAGCCGATGCCGGCCATCGAGTTCCGCAAAGGGCTCGCCCGCGCGGCATCGTCGTTCGATCACCCGATCCACTACGGCACCTACTGCGCGACAATGTTCGCACTACTGTGGATGTCGGAGCCGAGCCGCACGTGGCGGATGGCCCGCGCGGTGGGCGTGAGCATCGCCGCAATTCTTGCGATGTCGTCGGCGCCGCTTCTCAGTCTTGGTGTTCAATTGGGTCTAATGACCTGGAACAGGTGCACGGCCGGCATCCCGTTGCGGACGCACATGACGCTGGCGATCATGGTTGGCCTCTATCTCGGCGTCCTCATGGTCTCGGCCCGTTCGCCGCTGCATCTGCTCATCTCGGCTGGCACGTTCGATCCCTGGACCGGCTTCTACCGTATGGCGATCTGGGAACACGGCCTGGAAAACGTCTGGGCGAACGTGTGGCTCGGCATCGGCATGTCAGACTGGGTGCGCCCGGCTTGGATGTTCTCGCCGACGATCGACGCCTACTGGCTCGTCCTGCCGCTGCGTACCGGCGTGCCGGCGTTTTTCCTGCTTGTCACGGGAATCATTATCATCGCCTACGGCGTGGTGACGCGCGGACAGACCTCGCGCGATCCGCTGCGCCGGAATTTGTCGACCGGCTGGATGATGTCGCTCGTTGCGATTTGTCTTCTCGGCGCGACGGTGCACTTCTGGAACGTTCCTCACGCGCTGTTTTATTTCTTCCTCGGCATCGGCGGATCATTGGCCGATCCGAAGCGCATGGCGAGCGCGGTCGCGCAAGGCATCGTCCCGGCGCGGCGCAGGCATCCGAGCTTCATCCGGCCGGAGCGCCGCCCTATGGTTCCGGGCGCGGCACTGCCGGCGTAGACCGCGAGCACTCCGATTGAAAGCTACATCGGGGTATGCGAGGATCGGCCGGCCGTGACTTGTGACAAGTAGGGTTGCAGCATACGGGCGACGAGACGGCTGCCTTCGACGGAGTAGTGACCGCCGTCATAGAACAGATAGCCGCGATCGTTCGTCAGGCGGCAAACCTGCCCTTCACAGAACAGCGGCAATGGATCAAAGGCAATTGCGCTGCCTGCGCTCTCGATGGCGAGCGGGAGCGGATTGCTGCGCGCTTCACTGCGCCCGTTGCGATAGACAAAATCGTAGGGATTGGCGAAGTCGAACGACGGGCTCGGGCCGACCTGCACGACCCGCGCGCCGCTGGCCGCGATGCGATTGAGTGTTGCGCGCACGTGCTCTGCATCGATCCTGCGGGGCATGTAGAGATCCCAGCGTGCCGACACGAGGACGATGGCGGGCTTTAATTGCGCGATCTCGTCGAGGACACGCGCATTAAATTCGCGGCAGAACGGCCGGTTCGAGATGCTAACATCGAGGACCGGCGGACAACCGCCTGCCGTGTATTGGACCGTCCGATACCGGTGACCGAGTTCGTCTATCAGTCCTGGAACGAGGTGGGCGGCAAAGCTGTCGCCCCAAACGAGAATGGCGGGCTTTCCGGGGTCGCCGTGGCGGCATTTATTTTCCCCCGCCCATTCGGATGCCGGCTGATCCTCCTTGAGCAGGCATGACGCGACGCTCATGCGATCGAGGCCCGCGATCGACGGCGGGGCATAGCCATCGTGGCGCTGCGGCCATCCATGCGAGGCGTTCGCGAAGACGCCAAAGGCCAACATCGCAGCCATCGCCGCACAGGCTCCACCGAAAAGAGCATCGCGCTTGGGCAGTACTCTGCGCTCACGGAATGGCAATTCCACGAAACGCCAGGACAGGACCGCTAGGACGAAGCTCAGCACTACGAGCATGGCGGTTTCACCACTGGTCAGAATTTCACCGCGTGCGATTCTGGTGAAGGTCAGGACCGGCCAATGCCAGAGATAGAACGAGTAGGAGACGAGCCCAACGAACACGACGGAGGGGAGGCTCAACATGCGACAGACGATTGTGTCCCGATGCATTGTGCCGGCGTGAATTATCAAGGCCGTGCCCAGAACAGGAAGCGCCGCGGCAGCACCCGGGAATGCCGTCGCGTTAGAGTAGAGGACGGCGGCCATTACGATCAGCGCCAGACCCGCCGCTGCAGCCGCGCCGGCCCATTTGCGCGCCTTGAAGGCCGGCACCGCGCCCAGTGCGAGGAGCGCACCAACCATCAGTTCCCAGAAGCGGGTCGGAAGCAGGTAAAACGCCGCGTTTGGTTTAGCACCGACCGCCCAGACCGAGAGCACGAATGACGCCAGCGTTGCCGCAATCAGAATTGGGATCAGGTAGGCACGCATCCAGCGCGTGAGTCCGATGAGCAGCAGCGGCAGAACGATATAGAATTGTTCTTCGACGGCGAGCGACCATGTGTGGAGAAGCGGCTGCAGATGCGCCGGGCCGGCGAAATAGTCAGCCGTCTGCCAGAAGTAGATGTTGGAGACGAACAACGTCGCGGCGGCGAGACTGGTGCCGAAGTCCTCGAGTTCTGCGGGAAGCGCGACAAAAGACGCGATGATGATCGACACTGAGAGCATGACAAGGAGCGCTGGAAAAATGCGCCGCGTGCGCCGCTCATAGAACTTCAGAATGGAGAAGTTGCCTTCGGCAATCTCGTCCGCGATGATGCGCGTGATCAGAAATCCCGAGATCACAAAGAAGATATCGACGCCGACGAAGCCGCCTGGCAGGTAGGGCAGTCCGGCATGATAGAGAACGACGGACAGCACCGCGATGGCGCGGAGTCCATCGATATCGGGGCGGTAATCACGCACATTGATTGTCATATCGAGCGGTCCGCAGGCTGGGCCATGAAGGTCGTGCGGATGGCGTCACGCCACGACGATCCACCTTCGGAGGGCGCATAGGCAAAGCCGAGACCGCGGATCGTTTCCTCTATCAAGAGCGCCTTTGCGTCCCAAGTTTCCGTGGCCACGCGGGCCCGTGCGGGCGCGGGATCATAGGGTTCATCAAGTGCCGAGCGAATCTGTCCCGCGAACGCATCGGGACCCTCGGCGACGCGAACGAGGTCACGCCAGCCGTCGAGCGCCGGGAAGTTCGTCGTGACGACGGGCCGGCCGACCGCGAGGTATTCCTTCATCTTGATCGGGTTGCAGGCCTTGATCCATTCGCTCTTGTTCCAAGGCATGATGAGTACGTTCATCGCGGCCATGTAGCGGGCGACGACATCGTAAGGTTTGCGACCCAGGAAGCGGACGTTCGGCAACTCGCACCAACCGTCAGGGAGCGAGCAACCGCCGATCATCACAAAGTTGACGTCCGGCAGACGGCTGGCGACGGCGACGAACAACTCCGGGTCGAATGTGTGGGCGTCGATGCCACCGATGAACCCGACGCGGGGCTTTGATAGTACGGCGACGTCGGCCGGTCCTTTGGCGCGCGTTGATCCTTCAGCGAAGAAGGTTTCGGCGTCGACGCCGTGCGTCACGAGTAGCTGGCTGCGGACGCAATCGCTTTCTTCCGCCATCAACTGCGGTGCGCAGTAGATGACGAGATCAGCGGCGCTTTGAATGACCTTTATCTGCCGCGTCAGCAGGATGGGGTCGCCCTCGGGGAAGGCTTCGAAGCGGTCCGTGCGTTGCATGACAACGCCGACCGGCCTCAAATCACCGATTAGATCGGCGCCTGCGGGGCAGTGCATCCATAGCAGCGGCCTGGTAATGCCCGCACGGCGGGCAGCCAACCGGATCTGGGGGGCGAGCGCGAAGCCGGAAATCTTTTTTCCGGTGTTGCCCGGAATACTGAAGGGCGAGAAGACCCAGAAACCGTTCTCGACGTTGACGACGCCGCGCGACAGGCTCTTAAGCTTCCGCTCGATTTTCCCGGCGAATTGGGCGGGCCGGGCGAGTTCGGGCATGCGAACGCCGAGCGAATTCACATAAAGCACCGGCATCTTGCGTGCGAAGCGCCGCATGACCTGAAAATCAAAGTGGCCGCGATTGTGATACCACCAGTCCGAGCCACCAATGCAGATGATCCCGTCGAAGTCGCTGCGCGCAGGGGGACGGTCGGGTTGCCGGTCGAGCATGGGGTTGTGTATCCAATCCGCACCGCATTCCGGCGGCACATTGCAATCGACCGCAGTCTCACCGAGTCGCGTTAATCGTTTCCTCAAGCGGCGCGCGCATGTTGGGCTAAGCTGCCGCCATTTCGCAAACCGTTGCCGTTAATGAAGCGTTAACGGTTGACGGGCGGCAGCCTCCGGAGCCGCCGTTCGCCATGCCCCCCCACTCTGTCGACGTTTCGATCCTGATCGTAAGCTTCAACACCCGCGATATGACTTGCGAGGCGATCGCCTCGGTCGTGCGCGAGACACGCGAGGTTTCGTGCGAGATCATTGCGGTGGACAATGCTTCCACCGATGGCTCCGCGGATGCGATTGCGACACACCCTGATCGGCCGAAGCTCATAAGGCTCGCAGAGAATATCGGCTTCGCGCGCGGCAACAATCTGGCAGCGCAAAACGCGACCGGCGAGTTCCTGCTCCTGCTCAATCCGGATACCGTCGTGAAGGACTGCGCCATAGACCGGCTGGTCGCGTTCGCGCGAGCCAACTCCGAGGCGATGATCTGGGGTGGACGTACGATGTTCGCAGATGGGCGGCTCAATCCGTCGTCCTGCTGGCAGCGGATCACCTTCTGGAATCTGATCACCAAGGCAACGGGGCTCGCTGCGATTTTTCCGAACTCGGCCGTGTTCAACCCGGAAGCTTATGGCGGCTGGCAGCGCGACAGCGTGCGCTACGTGGACATCGTTTCGGGCTGCTTTTTCCTGGTACGCCGCAGCGATTGGGAAAAGCTCGGCGGCTTTGATGCGGCATATTTCATGTACGGGGAAGAGGCCGACTTATGCTTGAGGGCGCGGAGGATGGGCGCCAGACCGATGATTACACCGGATGCCGCCATCGTGCATTACGGCGGGGCGTCGGAACGGACACGAACTGGAAAGATGGTCAGGTTGCTGGCCGCTAAAGCGACGCTGATCAACCGGCATTGGCCGCGCTCTGCAAAGGGACTGGGGCTGCTTTTATTGTCGATGTGGCCGCTGACGCGCTGGATGGCGTTTGCAGCAATGGAGAGAGTTAGCGGGGATCCGGCAACGCAGGAGGCCGCCGCGACCTGGCGGGCAATCTGGCGGGCGCGCAGTGAATGGCGTCATGGCTATGCCGCCCAGATCGGGGAGTCGTCCGGCGGACATGAGGCAACCATATGCGGGAGAGTTGCGGCATGAGCGGAATGGAACCCGAGATCTTTACAGCGGTGGCATATGCGGGGGGCGGCGCGCCTCGCTTCTCGGTGGGAACGCTCGTCACGGACCCGGCCCAGTACGCGGAGATGCGCGCGACGTTCGCGGCGCACGGCTTCGACGCATCGAACTCGGAGTTTCTGTATCTCGACAATCGCGGGCCGAACCAGACCGGCGCCTATCGTGGTCTGAATGCGCTGATGACGGCGGCAAGTGGAACGCTTGTCATTCTCTGCCATCAGGACGTGCGTCTCATCGGAGACGGTGCAGTAGACCTCGAGCGATGCCTCGGCGCACTTGACCGGCGCGACCCGAATTGGGCGCTGGCGGGAAATGCGGGCGGCGTTGCGGCTGGAAGGCTGGCGCTGCGGATTTCCGATCCGCACGGTGCGGACCGAACATCTGGTGACCTCCCAGTTCGAGCAATGAGCCTTGATGAGAACTTCATCGTGGTGAAGCGGCGTGCGCGCGTGGGTTGCTCCGCCGATTTGGAGGGCTTTCATTTCTATGGCGCGGATTTGTGCCTCAACGCGGATATCGCGGGCTACAGCGCGTGGGTGATCGACTTCCACCTGAAGCATCTATCAGGGGGCACGAAGAGCGCGGACTTTCACGCTGCTCAGTCAGCGTTTCGCGCCAAGTGGAGCCACGCATTGCGTCCGCGCTGGATGCAGACGACGTGCGCATTGCTGCGGCTTTCCGGGTTTGCTCCCGATCGCGAGGCGGGAAAATTGGCGGAGCGGCCTTTCGCCGGGTTGCTGCGGAGATTGCCGGGGACACGGCGCGGCACACAGGTTGCGCAATGACCGGCGCGGCCAACTCATCACAGCCGACTCTAGCACGGCGCGCGGCCGGGCAAGGCGCGATGCTGATGGGCGGGTTCGCGGCATCGCAAGTACTGTCGTTCATGCGCAACGCAGTCCTTGGTCATATGCTGGCTAAGGGCGACTTCGGCGTCGCGGCCATTCTGACGCTGCTTTTGCAGCTACTCGATATTCTAACCGATCTGGGCGTTGACCGGCTGATCGTTCAAGCGCCCGATGGAGATCAGCGAAGGTTCATTGCGACCAATCACACGGCGCTGGTGATCCGCGGAC
>ERZ1066138.546-NODE-546-length-12599-cov-9.253667_pt1 | contig 12599 bp, 15 predicted proteins | sample MGYA00382785_ERZ1066138 | MGnify/ENA primary metagenome ERZ1066138 (study PRJEB33369, sample SAMEA5778368) | biofilm metagenome | biome: Industrial cooling water; feature: Water cooling tower basin; material: Biofilm | place: United Arab Emirates | collected...
GCATCATGCGGTCGAACTTGCCCGGTCCCTGAAGGCCAATCTGATTTTTTTGACGGAAGGGCAGGAAGCTCCGCCCCTGCCGCCCGGACTCGGCGCGCCGGCATTCGAAGGCCAGCCGGGCGAGGTGGCGGGCCTCGTGGTTGGTGTGGGATCGAGGACGAAATCGCCGTTGCCAAAGTTCGACAGCGAAGGACGGGAGAAGGGGACCTACAGCGCCGACGAGGTTCCGCAGGAAAATCGCACCGGCCCGCCGCCGCCGGATGCGGAACAGCGTGCTGGTTACCATCCGAAATGGGCGCCCTTCGGTACCGGGCCTCCGGAAGGCGACGAACATCTCTCATCGGTGCGTTACGAACATCTGACTGCGATCGCGGGCCAAGCCGGTCTTTCGTATGTCGAACTCACCGCAACGCCCCGGCTGATCGAAGCTGTTCGGGCGTACGCGAAGGGCCGGCAAGTGCCTGCGCTCACGGATCTCAGACCCTACGCGGGGCTCATCGCGCTTTCGCTTCTTGCGGTGCTCTACGGAGTGCCGCTCGTCAGGTCCTGGAGTGCGCGCCCGTCTGGCGGCGGGCCGTCTTCACTTTCTAAATTCGGAGCTACACAATGAATTATATCCTCGCCGTCATTCTTGGCATTGGCTCGGTCATGGGAAGCACAGCGTTCGCGCATGGCCCGACCCCTCAGAAAGCCGAGGAGACGATCATCATCGCCGCGCCGCCAGATGCAGTTTGGGCGGTGCTTAAGGATTTCGCTGGGGTCGCGGGCTGGAATACCGCGCTCAAGGCCAGCAAAGGCGAGGGCGGCAATACGGCTGGTGCGACGCGCTCCATCACTTTGAAGAACGACGGCCAACTCGAAGAGGGTCTCGACGAGGTGAACGAGGCTGAAAAGTATGTCGGCTACCGGCTGTCAAAGGAAAATGTCGAAGTCTTTCCAGTGAGCTTCTATTCCGCGACGATTTCGGTGAAGGCGGATGGAGACGGAAGCCTCGTGACGTGGTCGGGTCGTTTCTACCGCGGCGATACGAGCAACTTCCCGCCCGACAACTTGAACGACGAAGCGGCGCTCAACGCCATGACCGAATTCTTCAAGCAGGGATTGGCAGGACTGAAGGCAAAGCTCGAGGCCAAGGGATGACGCGGGTGCGGCGGCTGATTGAGATCATAGGTGCGATTGCGGCCGGCGTTGCCGGGCTCACGGCGTCGATGTGCAGTGGTCTGGCCGGCGAAGTCCTCGTGGTAAGCCAGACCGCCGCGGAACTGGCCGTGCTCGACGCAAAGACGGATACGATCTCATACCGCATCAAACTGGACGCGGCACCTGCCGGCGTGGCCGTCTCGCCGTCGGGGCATCAGGCGTACATCACGCATCCGGAAATCCGGCAATTGAGCGTCGTCGATCTGGTTTCGCGCACGGTGATCGCCAAATGGCCGGTCGGACGGCAACCTTTTGCCGTTGCGGTCGACGGGCGCGGCGGTGTCTGGGTCGGCGACTGGAGCGCCGACGTGGTACAGCGGATCAACGTTGAGACCGGATCGGTCATGCGTAGTATCGCCGTGGGCCGCTCTCCGTCGGCGATCCTGATGGGGGCGAGTGACACCCACCTCTACACCGTCAATCGAGAAAGTGACGACGTGAGCATTGCCGATCCGGTGAGCGGTCAGGAATTGCGCCGTGTCGCCGTTGGGCGCGGGCCCTTCGCCATCGCGGGGACATCGGATCGCACGCAGCTTTTCGTAGTGAACGTGCAGGCATCGACGGTCTCGGTCGTCGACCCGCAGACCTTCAAGTCGGTGTTTCAGGTGAAGGTGGGCCGAATGCCTTATGGTGTTGCCATCGACGAACGAACCGGGCGCGTGTTGGTGACGAACCAGCAGAGCGGGTCCGTGACAGTATTCGATGCGAAGGACGGACAAGTGTTGTCCACGGTTCCGGTGGGGCAATTCCCCGAGGGAGTGGTGGTCGCGCCGGGTTCGGGCAAAGCCTATGTCGCGAACTGGTTCTCCAATCAGGTATCTGTGATTAACGTTGCTGACGGCAAGGAGACCGGCCGCGTCACGTGTGGCGCTGGGCCGCGCATGCTGGCCGTTCGGCCTGACTCATCGAGCTGAGGCGGAGATGGCCGGAGTTGGGCTACACGAACCGTGTTGTTGCGCGCGCTCAGTCCTCAAATTGTGGGTGGCGGCGATGGCCGCGGGCGCCGTCTGGTTTGCGTCGGTGCCGGCTGCGCTGGCGCAATCGGAGACGTGCGTGCGGCGAAATCTACTCGAGGCGGCCGAGGAACGGCGGCCGGGAGACCGGCAACGCATCATGGATCGCGCAAGCAACGGTGTAAACACGGGAGCCATGCTATTCCGCATCGATGCGGAAGGGCGGCGGCCCTCTTACCTTTTCGGCACAGTGCATGTGGCGGACGAGCGGCTGCAGACTTTGCCGGCCGAAGTCGAGGCCGCTCTGAACGCCGCGTCGGTCGTTGTGCTCGAACGGGGAGACGTTTCCGAACAGGCTGTGAGGTCGGTGATGCCGCTTGCCGCCCGGCTGATGATGATGCCGCGAAATCAGGCGCTCGATTCCGTCATCGACGAAGACGAAATGAAGGTCGTGACGGCGGCGGTGAAATCGGCGGGTCTCGCCCCTGAGTTGGCGCGGATCCTGCGGCCGTGGGCGGCGACCCTTTTTCTTGCCGGATCGGACTGCGAGAGAAAGAGGTACGAGGCCGGGCTCAAGCCGATCGATTACCGCATTCTCGAAGCCGCACGTGCGAAGAGCATCAAAATCGTCGGGCTCGAGCAGATTGTCGAGCAGTACGAGGCGCTCGCCGCCGTTCCGGAGAGTGTGCAGGCGGCCTGGCTGCGGTCTAGCATCAAGCTCTACGCCAATATCGACGACATGAGCGAGACGACCGTTCGGCTCTATCTGGACCGGAAGATGGACGCTGTTTGGGATCTGACGGTCGCACTCACGCAAGATGTCGGGATGACGGACGAGGCAATGAGCCTTCTGCGGCGCTCTATCGTGTCAGATCGCAATGCGCGGATGATGGAGCGGTCGCGAACCGTTCTTGCGCAGGGCGGCGCATTCATCGCCGTCGGCGCGTTGCACCTGAGCGGCGCTGAGGGCCTCGTTCGAAAGATCGAGGAGTCCGGGCTCAAGGTGACCCCAATTTTCTAGGAGGTTTTGGATGAGGTTCTTCGTGCGTATGCTTTTGGCGTCTGGAGCAGTCAGCACCGGTTGTGCCGTGCCGGTGCTCGGGGCTGGCGTCTTCTGTGACGACCTCGTGCTGAGCGGCAAGGCATCGGGCGATACGAGGAGAGCAGCGGAGGCCGCCGCAGTTTCATGGTGGTCGTCTCGTGCGGGTGCCATGGGCCGCGGCTACGAACACTGGGAGAATGCGAGAGATACCGAGGTCGTCTGCGAAGAAAGTCCGCAACAGGGTAAGTTCACCTGTATCGCCAAAGGCCGGCCATGTCTTCCGGAAGGGCAGTCGCCTGAAAATGTTCCCAAGCTTGAACTGTAAGGATGCGCGAATGACTGTCCTTCGCATCGTCACTTTGATCACGTTAGGGATTTCGATGCCCGCTAGCGGTGCTTGTGCAGTCTCCGGCGATGTTCCTGTGCGCAAATCCGGGCAGTGGGAGCTGAAGACAATTTCTGGGGCTACAGGTACGATCGTGTCGCGAGTTTGCATCACGCCGGCGGATCACATCATCGTTCCGTCGGATCGCGGGTCATGCGCGCCGCCGAAGGTCGAGCGCGCGGGCGATCAGACGATCGTCAACACGGTTTGTAAGACGGATCAGGGCGAGGAGCGGATCAGCACGCTGCTGACGGGAGATTTCAAAACCTGGTATCGTGCCATCGTGAAGATGACATTCGATCCTCCAGGAATGGGTCCCCCGAATCTCGGTGTGACGATCGAAGGGCGCTATCTCGGTGAGGGATGCTGATTGGGCGGCGTGCGCTTTGCCAGTAGGCGATGGCCGCTGCGCAGTCTGGGGCTCGTCGTCTACGGGCCGGGCCCGGAAGAGAACAGTTGCCGGAACATCGACGTTAAGTTCGCGCCGAAGGCAAACGCAGCGGCCGAAATCTTAAGGCTTGCCGATTCCATCCGCCCGGCGGGACGCACGCCGCTTGCGCGATCGGTGGAGCAGGCTCTGGCGGTCTTGAAGGACAGCGCGAGGCCGGTCGAGATCGTCGTTTTGACCGACGGGGAGGACACCTGCGGCGGCGATCCGTGCCTATTGGCGAAACGCGTTAAAGCGCAGGAGCCTGGCGTCACCGTGCACGTCGTCGGCATCCGGCTGCCGACGGAAACGGCAACGGGGGGTGCTTCGTGTCTGGCACGAGAAACCGGAGGACTTTTTTTGACGGCTGAAACGACGGATGATCTCCTGCAGGCACTTCGGCAAACGCTCACCTGCACGGCGGTTTCCCGGCAGTGATGCGTCACGATCCCGGCTGATCCGCGCGGCCCTTGAACTCGGCTCCTTCGCTGTCGCGGGCCGTGACAGTTACCGGCTCCGCATTTACGGCTCCATATGCGAGCACAAAATGTGGGTTCTCAGAGATCGAGATTCCAGCTTCGACGCTCATCAGCAGCCGGCTTCCCTGTCGAACTTCTAGGTTGTGAAGAAAATGGGCCGGGCGGTAGCCGCGCGTCACGTCGTCGATCTGAAGACCGGAGAAATTGGGGTGGCGGACCATGATTTTGGTTTCCGCGACGAGGGGCGCGGCGCTGGCATCAAGTCGGCGGGTTGCTATTTGCATTTTGCCGATATCCCGCAGTGCAATTTCGGCGTCTTTTGAGGCCGGCGCAGAACAGCCGCCGGAGGCTTTCACAAAGCGTACGGCCATGTGGAGTTTACCGTCAGCTGTTTCAGCAATGGCGCGGATCGAACTGTAGCGATCGACGCGCACGCGTGTGGCCACGGCGCGCTCTGTCGACGCCGTATCGTCGCCGAATGAAATGACGGCTGCGACGGGGGAGGGGTTCTCATCGATGATGATCGTCACCTTGCGAACTGGTGATTGCGGCGTGTCTTTCACCCTGACGGTGATCGGTACGAGAGCGGCGTCTTCGGCTCGTTCAGGCGCCTGCAGCATGACCACGCCGTTGTTTTCAGCGATCGCCGCGGTGTTGAAGATTTCGGCGCGCAGCGATGGCCAGATATCTGATACGGGGGCTTCGGCCTGCGTGGGAGCAGAGAATGCCATCATCGCTGCTGCGACAATCAAGCTAATATGCGCGCTTTTCATTTCCGTGGTCCCGTCGTTCGATCGGACATTAGAAATGCACTGTGGACCGTGCGGCGCAACTGCGTTCCGTTGATTGAGACGATTTCCCTAAAAAGGTTTGGAAAAGCTTCCCAATTCTTGCGCATCGGCAACGCTGTCAACAAGGCGTCCGGCCGGTAGACCTGTGCCGACGACATTTTGCTCGAGATCGTCCGCGGTAAAGAGCGGTGGGGGTGTCGCCTATAGTGAGAGACACTCGTCCGAAACTCTTCCTAAAGTAAGTGCCAGTATATCCCGTGCGGATTTGCAAGCCTTGCCCTTGATTGACTTTGGGAGAAGGCGCCCTTTTGACCGGCCGCCGCTCATTGGTGGCGTGGCCGTTGATCGCGACGGCTGCGAATGCCGTCATTCATGAATTACGACTAGGGAGAGAAACGCAATGACCAAAAAGTGGGTCACCTTCGCTGCTGTTCTTATGAGTTCCGGATCGCCGGCGTTCGCGGCTGGATGGGCCGATCACTTCAAGACGCTAGACACCGACGGCAGCGGCCGGATCAGCCGTACGGAATGGGACGCGAACCAGGCGAAACTGAAGCTCGATCCGACGCCGACCTTCACCGCAATGGATGCGGACGTGAACAACGGGGTCGACGAGGACGAATGGGCAGCGGCCGAAAAGATGGCGAAGGCCTTTCCCGTATCATGCAAGTCCGCTTCGTCGTCGTGGTGCGAGAAGCAATACTGAGTTTTATTGGACGATCTTGAAACCCGGGCTTCGAGTTCGGGTTTCTTTTTTGCTTTCTATTGAGACGAACGGCACGTGCCCTGACGCAGGGCCGCAAGGACAGCTATGCTGTCAATCCAAGCAGCGCCAAAACCTCAGCCACCCGAACGGCGCAGCCAGCCATAGGGCGATGTTTATCGGCAAGACGAACGTGGCGGAGTTCGTCGCCGATTCGACTACGATCAGCCCGGCATAGGGATCTATTCTAAATGTTGATAATCTGATCCGCACCATGTCTAGGTAGTAGCGAAGTCGCGGACAAGTGGCGACACGCGACCGCTTCAGATCGGCAAGCACGCTCGCAAGCTATCTCAAGTGGAACGGGATCGAGAAAGTGAGCTGGCGCGCAGATGCACCGGCTGGTGGAGGCGGGATCGGCACAGAACGGCGTACCGCCGCGAGCAGGCACTGTCGGCTCCTGTCGACATTCGCATTGTTTCGAAACCTGCCGTCGACAATGTAACGGGACGGGCCAGAAGTCGACATCGAGGCTGACTACGCGCGTGTTCTCCGCTATCGACACTTGAAACCGGCCGAACGCCACTGACCAACGAAAGGACTCAATTTTTTAGACGTGTTCGGTCGCAGCGCGAAATCGTCGAGTTCGGCGACGTGAATGATGGGATTGAGCGTCACCGAGCACCGCTCACTTGCGCCAAAAAACCGACCGAGTACAGTGCGGGACGCAACGGGACTGTTTTAATTCATGCCGTACCTAATCCAATACGTGCTCGATCAGGCTTTTCTGCGCATGCGCTCGCCAAACCCTACCAGACAGATCGGCGCACTGCCCTACACCGTCATCGACGGCCGCGTCGTGTTTCTCCTCGTCACCTCGCGCCGCAGTGGTCGCTGGATCGTGCCCAAGGGCTCGATTGTTGTTGGTGAAACGCCGTGGCGCTCGGCTGAGTTGGAAGCGCTCGAAGAAGCCGGCGTCGAAGGCATCATCGATCCCCATCCCATCGGGACGTACCGCACGATCAAGAATAGCGGGTTGGCCCGCGATGTTGTCGAAGTTGATCTTTATCCGCTTCGCGTAACCAAGCAGCACGACACGTGGCTCGAACAAACCAAACGCCGCCGCCACTGGGTCTTGTTGCGCGAAGCCAGGCGCCTTTTGTCCGACCCGGCCCTTGCCAAGTTACTGACTGAGCTGAGCCGCCGTGTGATGGCGGGCAATCAGCTCACAATCCATCGCATCGACGCATAGAGCGCCGCCGCCAGCACCGCGGCCGCCGGCACTGTAACGACCCACGCCGCCGCGATCCCATAGACATGCTGGCGCCTCACCAGCCGCCGTTTCTCGCGCTTGGCGTAATTGCGAAGTGCATCCTCCGGCGTGTTGTTCAATTGCGAAGGCTCCAGAAACATTGATCGTGGCTTAGCAGCGAGGTTTGGTACGCCTTTGTTAGTCAGGATTTCGCGCAGATACCCCACCCCGAACACCGCGCCGATCGCGATATGCGTCGATGACACCGGGAGCCCCATAGCCGAGGCCACCAGAACTGTGACGGCCGCCGATAACGCCACGCAATAGGCTCGGATCGGATCCATCTTGGTGATCTTCTCACCCACCGTTCGGATGAGTCGGGGCCCGAACAGCGATAGGCCCAGGGAAATCCCAAACGCGCCGATCGCCAGCACCCAGATCGGCAGCGCCACCTCTCCCGCTACTCCAGCTTCCGTTCGAGCCACCGATACGATGGCCGCAAGTGGCCCCACTGCATTTGCCACATCATTCGCCCCGTGCGCGAACGACAAGAGTCCAACTGCAAAAATCAGCGGAACGTTGAAACACCCGGCCACATCCTTGCGCGTATTCGCTATCACCGCAGCCCGCCGCGCCACCATTGGCCGCGCCACGGCAAACCCCAACACGAAAAACGCCCCGCCGAACGCCCAAACTGTTGCCGCATCCGGCTTCCAGATACGGCTCAAGCCATTGCTCACCATGTACATCGCGAACACACCCGCCATCAGCGCCACCAGAACCGGCACCCATCGCTTCGCCGCTCCAATTCGATCATTGCGGAAGATGACGAGCCATTTCACCAGCCCGAGGAGCATCGCCGCAATCACGCCGCCGCAAATTGGCGAGATGACCCAGCTCGCGGCGATCTTCCCCATCACCGCCCAATTCACCGCCTCGATTCCGGCCGCCATTGAGGCGCTGCCCATGACGGCGCCGACGATGGCGTGCGTCGTCGATACCGGCGCGCCGAGATAAGTTGCCAGATGCAGCCACAGCCCCGCGGCGAGGAGCGCCGCCATCATCATCATGATGAACGGGTCCGCCGCGAGACCATGGTCCTTGACGATCAGGTCCTTCGCCACCGTGCTGACCACGTCCCCGCCGGCCAGAATCGCCCCGGCGGTTTCCGCGACCGCGGCGATAGTGATTGCCCCTACCATGCTCAGAACCCGGCTGCCGACGGCAGGGCCCATGTTGTTGGCGACATCGTTGGCTCCGATGTTCAACGCCATGTATGCCGCAATGACCGCTGCGAATACGACGAGCGTCGTATGCGAACTGTCCCCCAATGCGAGGCTGGCAGCTGCAATTGAGGCGATCATGAAGATCAAGAGCAGACCTGGCGCAGCGAGCGACCGCGAAAGACTGCCGCTCGCCGTCGCTAGCTGACCTACCTTTTTCAGATCCTTATCAAGCGAAGGTTTTCCCATGTAGTGCGTGACCCTGCTTCAGTGACGTGAGGGGCCTAGCATCTTAATGCCGTGCTGTCATAGTTTGCGCTTGAGAAGGCCCCGGCTCCGGCAACACGACCCGCATGAACTTTCGGCCTTACCGACTTTGCCTTAGGCCGCGGCAGCGGACTTCAGCTGGAGAACTGCGATGAACATATCCTCCTCGCGCTCGAAGCCGATGCTGCCGCCCCAGGCATCGGCGATGTCGGCGACAATGGCGAGGCCTAAGCCGGAGCCGGGGCGCGTCTCGTCCATGCGGCTGCCGCGGGCGAGGGCTTCGGTCTGCAGGTCTTCGGGAATGCCCGGTCCATCGTCGGCAATGTAGATTAGGATAACGCCGTCTCGGCGGCCGGCTGAAATGGCGACGCATGTGCGCGCATGGCGGGCTGCGTTTTCGACAAGACCGCCGACGGCCTCCGCGAGATCCTCGGGATGGATGGCAACGCGAAGACCGTCCGCGACGTCGACGCTCCATGCGAGCCGGATGCCATCGGGGGTTTTGCGCACGACGTTGACGACGCGATCGATCGCGGTGCGGGCAAGGGCTGATGTGTGCCCGCCGTTTGATTGCAGGCGCGCCTTGGCGAGCTGACGTTCGACATGTCGCTGCATGGTTTCAGTGGCGGCTTCAAGGTCGGCAGCGATGGCGGTTTCGCCTCTGGATTTCAATTTCGCGATGCCACCGATTAGGACCTGGATCGGCGTGTTGAGGCCATGCGCGAGGTCGGCAGCGCGGGCGCGTGCGTTCGCGATCTGGCGGTCGCGGGCGTCGAGAAGGGTGTCAATCTCGCGGGTGAGCGGCTGGACTTCTTCGGGGAAATCCTTGCCGAGGCGTTGCGCCTGGCCGGAGCGGATGGTTGCGATGCGGTTGCGGATGCTGGTCAAGGGTTTCAGGCCGAGGAGGACTTGAACCCAGGCTGCGCCGGCGAGGAGCGCACCGAGGAGCAGAAGAAATGGTGTCAGGGACGCGGCGAAGGCCCGGACCGCTTTGTCGACATCGGCTTCGTCGACGGCGGCCGCGATGCGTACGCGTTCGCGGCCGAGGCGGACGGGGAGTTCGACGCGTTTCTCCAGCACGTAGAGCGTCTGGCCGGAGGGACCGGCCACGCGATGATGATGGCCGTGATCGTCGATACTTGTCGGTGGTGGAATGGCGATCGTGGCATCCCAGAGCGAGCGCGAGCGGATGACGTTACCGGTGCCTTCAAAAACTGCTTGCCAATAGAAACCGGAGAGGGGTCTGCTGAAGCGCGGGTCGGCGGGGGCCGTCTTGACGATCAGTTTACCGTCGATGTCGCGGTCGATGCCGGCAATGAGCTGGTCGATGTGGCTAGAGAGTTCGTTGTCGATCCAGGTTTTGACATGTCGTTCGAAAAGAAACGACAGCGCGATGGCTGCAATCACCATGGCGCAGAGAAGGAAAGCGCTGGCGCCAAGGAGCAGGCGGAGTTTAAGGGAGCCGACGTTCACCGCTCGCCATCCGCAATGAGGTAGCCGAAACCGCGGCGGGTTTCGATGGAGTTTGGCCCCAGCTTTTTGCGCGTCCGCATGACGAGGGCTTCCAGTGCGTTTGTCTCGCGCGAGTCTTCATCGCCGTAGAGGTGGTCGAGGAGTTCGACGGGGGCGACGACCCGGCCTTTGTTGTGAACAAGGAAGGAGACGAGGCGATATTCGAGGGGGGTTAGGGTAATGGTTCTGCCATCGACGGAGACACGCATCTGGCGCGTGTCGACGGAGATTGGTCCGGCTTCGAGGACTGCGCTGGCGTGGCCGGCCGAGCGGCGGATGAGACCGCGGACTCGGGCTAGGAGTTCGGGCATCTGGAAGGGCTTGGGTAGGTAGTCGTCGGCCCCAGCGTCGATGCCTTCGACGCGCTCGGGCCATGAGCCGCGGGCGGTCAGGATAAGGACCGGCATGGTGCGGCCGGCTTTGCGCCAGCGCTTCAGAACGGTGAGGCCGTCGAGTTGGGGCAGGCCGAGATCGAGGACGACGAGGTCGTAAGATTCGGTGTCGCCTTTGAACCAGGCGTCGTCGCCATCGGATGAGAAATCGCAAGCGTAGCCTGCCTCGCGCAACGCGGTACCCACGTCGGCGGCAATCCGAGATTCATCTTCGACTACGAGGATGCGCATCAGTCGTCGTCTTCGATTTTGACAATCCGGCCGGTGGCCGCATCGACCTCGACTTCCTGCACGCGGCCCTCCGGTCGGAGGATCTTCAAGTCGTACATGATGCGGCCGTCGTCGTTTTCGAGCTTAGTTTCGATGAGCTTGCCGGGTACGCGCCCCGACACTTCTGCAAGAATCGTCTCAAGCGGAAGGATGCGGCCACTCTCGAGAAGGCGGCGCGCGGTGTCGTGGCCAATGTCGTCATCATCCGCGTGTGCGTGACCGATTGGCGCCACGCCGAGGAGGAGTGCGCACAGGAGAGATCGTATGAGGCCGTTTTGGCGGGACATGAGCGGAGTATGGCGTCTTCGAGCTGACAAAATGCTGACGGTGCGGGTCAGTGGGGTGTCAGGGGCCGGCAGGCAAGGTCGATTTCATGCTGGCGACCCTGCCAGCGAGGCTAAGGAGACTATACGATGCGCAAGATTGCCCTTGCTACCGTTATCGCCGCCATCGGGCTGAGCACCGCCGTAACGGCCGGCGATAACACCCGCGGTCGGCTGAACGTTCCGGCGGCGGATTGGAAGTCGGCGGCCGAGATCAAAGATAAGCTTGTCTCGGCGGGATACACTGTGCGCGAGATCGAAAAGGACGACGGCGCTTATGAAGTCGATGTGATCGACAAGGACGGCACGCGCATGGAGTTCCATGTTCATCCGGCAACCGGCGAAATCCTGCATGGTTATGACGACTGAGCCGTGCGGCGACAGCCTTCGGATCAGAGGCCCGGCTTACAAGCCGGGCCTTTTGTTAGGCCGGCGTTCGCACGTTCGTTAATCCGGCGGAAGCAGATGATCTCCGGCAGGTCCATGTACGGCATGACGCCAACAAGGTGAGCCAGCCCGGTGCTCCGGGCGTGTTCGAGCTTCCGAACTGGGACAAGGAAGCCAGTCGAGGGTTCGCGTTGCGTTGATCGTACTTGCCGCAGGTGTACTGGAGGCATTACGCGTATTAACAGCCCAGGAGTCAGCTCTGACTTATACGGGAAAAAGAATGGTCATAAGCACGCACGAATTCTCCACGCCTGAAATTGAATAATCTTCAAAGCGATCGAGGAAAACCCACTCGCCTTCCTTGAGATCGATATCCCCATCGCTGAGGCCGATCCGCAGGTGCCCCTCCAGGCAGTGAAGCATGACATTGCCAGCCACCTCGTGTGTCGGGATCGTCGAGCCTGCATGAACGATGAGCCGGATCGCCTCGAAATGCTCAGACTTGATGATGGCACTCGTTTTAGTAGCTTTGAGTTTGTCGCCTAGGGGACCAAGATCGACAACCTCTCCAGACTTTGCGTGTTTCAGCGCCATTCAATGCACTCCAATCTGAGCTTGAACCGGGGCGTATGTGTGAACTGGGCAAACGCTCAAATGATTTACTTGAGGATTTGGGTGACATAGCTTTCTGTTGCTACCTATCAGAACACGCACGAACTCGTTTGCAGTCGGAGAATTCAGCTCATGACTTGTGGACGGATGATCGCCGGCAGTGGAGGGCGCTGAATTGTTCAAGGTTTGTCGTTCGCAAAAGGATGCAACCCATTTGCGAAATCCAAACCGGTCGTGCCCTCGAATTGCGCATCAGAAATCCTAGCATTCGTGAAATCGGCGCCACTCACGTCGGCTCCGGAGAAGTTAGCCCCTTCAAGGTTTGCTTCCACGAATGATGCACCCCGTAAATCGGCGTTTACAAATCGGGCGAAGCGGAGA
>ERZ1066138.547-NODE-547-length-12597-cov-8.190321_pt1 | contig 12597 bp, 10 predicted proteins | sample MGYA00382785_ERZ1066138 | MGnify/ENA primary metagenome ERZ1066138 (study PRJEB33369, sample SAMEA5778368) | biofilm metagenome | biome: Industrial cooling water; feature: Water cooling tower basin; material: Biofilm | place: United Arab Emirates | collected...
GCAGCCGGTCGAACTGCTCTTCGGTCATCGACTTGTTGTTGTCCCACCAAATGGCAGGCTCGGTGTCGGCGTCGCGGACGATGAACTTGTCGTTGACGCTGCGGCCGGTGTGCTGGCCGGTCTCGACGACGAACGCTCCGGACGCGGCGAGCCGGCCTTCGTTGCGGCGGATCGCGGTTTCGACGAGTTCGGGTGCCGTGTTGTTGATGGAGAGCTTGCGGCAGGCGTTCAGCGGAAAGATTTCAGTCGACATGTCTTGACCGTGGCTCGCATTTCAAAAGCGTGCCGCGCGTCCATCTGGGCGCGGGCCGCGGCTGAACCGGACGCTTTTCCCTCGTGCCCCCTTGGAGGCCAGTGTCCGTCCGGTCGTTCGCTGCCGGACGCTGTCTTGCCGTCCCAACCTGATGAGGACGCAGGCGTGACGCCGCCCGCGTGCGGGGCCTCGTTAGGCCCGCCGGGGGGTGAACTCAACCCGTTCGAAAGTATAGTCCTATCACGCGATAGGAAAACCAAATCTCGCATCTGCAGTAAAATTGCTGTGCGCGGGGCGGGGGGCTTGTTAGTGGTCAGACCCCTACTCAGGGGTCTGACCACTATGCCGACTACGCGGTGGAGGTGCGGGCTTCGTTGGCCAGGGCGGCCAGGGCTTTGCGGGCGTCGCCGGGGGTGGCAATGGGGGCGGGAAAGACGATCCGCAGCGCGCCGGCCGGGCCGACAATGTCGAGGCCTTCGGGGTCGATGCCGGTCATTTTCCAAGAGGCGGGGTCTTGTGGGACGCCTAAGGCGTGGGCGGCGTAAAGGGCGAGCGCATCGGCGTGGTCGGCGTTCATGTGTTCGAGAATGCCGGGTTCGGCTTCGATCAGAGACGCCGCCTTGCCGGTTTCGATGAGGACATCCAAGGCGCGCAGATCGACGATGCGGCCGAAGCCGCCGACATAGTGGGCGCTGTCGATTTCCAACCGATAAAAGGCGAAATCGGGAAATTCGGCATACATCTGCGCGCCCGTATGCCGGGCGAGAAAGCGGCGCTTGTCGCTGTCGCTTTCGGTGACGGCGGCGCGGCCCATGAGACTGACGCGGCCTTCGGCCAAGGGATCGCCCTCCGCGCTCGTGCCATCGACCACGAGCCCGACGCGAGGGTCGGCCAGGATGTTCTGAGTGTGGACGGCCAGCTTGGAGATGAGAATCAAAGGCGCGCCATCCACTGAGGTGGCGAGGGTGACCAGCGAGGCGTAGGGACCGCCGTTTTGCCGGTCCAGCGTCGCCAAATAGGCCTTGCGCGCCTGGCGGAGCAATTTTTTCACAGACGTCTGCGGAGACGGTTTGTGCGCTGATTTTCCTGAGAGTTCTGTCATTTTGTCCCGCCGGTTGGGCCGCACATTCTTTGCTCTAAGGCCCGTGTTCAGCTACGGTTCAGCCCTCGGACCCGACAACAGGCCCGCCACAATCGAGCGATCAGGCATCAGCCGGCAAGCGGCTTTGCCACAATTCGACTCCAGTTGGGGCCATAGTGCGCCGTGAGCACAAGGTGCGCGTCGTGAGAGGATACAGGGACCATGAAGGAAAAGACCACCATCGCGTTGGTCGATGACGAGCGCAACATCCTAGCATCTCTCGGTATGGCGCTCGAAGCCGAAGGCTACAAGGTGCGGACCTATAACGACGGCGCGGCGGCGTTGGAAGCCTTGAGCGAGGACCCGGCCGATCTCGGCATCTTCGATATCAAGATGCCGCGCATGGACGGGATGGAGCTGTTGCGGCGCGTGCGCCAGCAATCGGACATGCCGGTCATTTTCCTGACATCCAAGGACGAAGAAATCGACCAGCTCTTCGGCCTCAAGATGGGTGCGGACGATTACATCACCAAGCCGTTTTCGCAGCGGCTCATCATCGAGCGTGTGCGCGCGATCCTGCGCCGTTTTGCTCCCAAGGACGGCAGCGCGCCGACGCCGACCGTGTCGCATACGCTGGAGCGGGGCAAACTGAAGCTCGATCCCGAGCGGCACACATGCCACTGGGACAACAAGCCCGTTACACTGACGGTGACCGAGTTTCTGATCCTGCAGGCTCTGGCCCAACGGCCGGGCGTGGTTAAAACGCGCGACGCCCTCATGGACGCGGCCTACGACGATCAGGTTTATGTTGACGATCGGACCATCGACAGCCACATCAAGCGCTTACGCAAGAAGTTCAAGCAGGCCGACGACGATTTCGACGTGATCGAGACTCTCTATGGCGTCGGCTACCGGTTCAAGGAAGCCTGACCGGCACACTGAATCAGGTTCGCCGGGGCTGCCTTGACGGTGAAGGCGGCCCCGATCCGTTTTTGACCGGCAACGCGGATTGCCGGTCGGCGACGCGCAGGGCCCAAGCGGAGAAGCGACGTGGCGCTCGACACGCAGGGAGTTCCAGTGACCACCGCGCTGACGGAGACGTTCCGGGGTGCGGCGCGGCGCTGGCTCAGGTTCGTCCGCCGCATCAAACGCGGCCGGCCATTCCGGTCGGCATCAGCGAGCCTGACGCGACGTATTCTGATCGCCAATCTCGCCGGTTTGATCGTGATGATCGGGGGGATCTATTACCTCAGCCACTACCAGACATGGCTCGTGGAAGCGAAAAAGGAATCGCTGCGTACTCAGGGCGAACTGATTGCGGCGGCGATTGCGAGTGACGCGCGCATCGAGCAGGGCAACATCGAGATCAATCTCGACCAGGCGAACCGTCCCGACCGGGCGCGGGTGCCCTATCGCGACGACGGGTTTTCATCGCTCCAGCTTTCGATACGGCCGGAACGCGCCACGCCTATTCTGCGGCGGCTCATCCAGCACACCAAGAACCGCGCGCGCATTTATGGCCGCGACGGGACGCTGATCGTCGATTCAGCGACGCTGCTCACCAAAGGGCAACTGACGCGGCCGGCCAAATCGAAAGAAAAGACGAGCAAGCCGAAGAATTTCTGGACCCGGCTGACATCCATGCTCATCGACGAGCACTTGCCGGTTTACAAAGAGATCGGCAATGCGAAGGGGACCAGCTACCCGGAAGTTCGCGCGGCGCTGTCGGGCACGGCGACGCCCCTTCTGCTACTGGACAAGAACGGCGAGCAGATCGTCTCGATCGCGGTGCCGATCCGGCGCGCGAACACCGTGCTGGGCGCGCTTTTGCTTTCGACGCTGCCCGGCGACATCGAGAAGGCGCTCAGCGACGAGCAGTGGCGCATCGCGCTTCTGGCAGCGATCGCGCTGATTGCGACGCTCGTCTCGTCGCTGCTGCTCGCGCGGACTGTCGCCGAGCCGATCCGGAAACTGTCGGACGCGGCGGAGGAAGTGAGCCGCAACATCAATGCGCGGGCGCATCTGCCCGATTACGCGGAACGCAACGACGAGGTGGGTCAGCTATCGCGCGCATTCCGGTCGATGACGGCGGCGCTCTACCGGCGCATCGAATCGAGCGAGAGCTTTGCGGCCGACGTGGCGCACGAACTGAAAAACCCGCTGACGGCGGCGCGGTCCACGGCTGAGAGCCTCGTCTATGCCAAGACGCCCGAACAGCGCGACGAGCTGGTGCGGCAGATCCAGAACGAATTGAAGCGGCTCAACCGGCTCATCACGGATGTCTCGAATGCGTCGCGGCTCGATGCGGAACTCGCCCGGCAAACGATGGTGCCGACGCTCGTGACCGAAGTCGTCGATAACGTGGCGAAGATCTTCCGCGATATTCTGTGCGAAGACGGGCGCAGCGTGCGCGTGGTGTTCGACCAGGGCGTCGATCCGCAGTCGCTCAAGGTGACGGGAGACGAGGGGCGGCTCGGGCAGGTGATTACCAATCTCGTCGACAACGCCGTTTCGTTTTCGCCGGCGGATGGCGTGGTTGTCATCACGGTGCGCCAGACGCCGCAGACGGTCGATATCGTGATCGACGACGAAGGCCCCGGCATTCCGGAGGACCGGCTCGCGATCATCTTCGACCGGTTCTATACGGACCGGCCGCAGTCGGAGGCGCTGCGCGGCAAGAACTCGGGGCTCGGTCTATCTATTTCGCGCGAGATCGTCCACGCGCATGGCGGGGAGATCTGGGCGGAGAGCCGGCGGCCGGCAGGCGCGGCGGCGGATGCGAAGCCGCAGGGCGCCCGCTTCGTCGTGCGGTTGCCGCGGACGATCCAGACTTCGCGCGGAGGCTCGGGTGCCACCCACCGCCGGTACTGACGAAACGATCGTGCACGGCACCGCCATTGCGGCGGGCGGACGGGCGGTTCTCATCAGGGGGCCGTCGGGGGCGGGGAAGTCGGATCTGGCGCTGCGGGCCATCGCGATGGGGGGCAATGCTCTCGTCGAAACCAATTTCCAACTCGTGGCTGACGATCAGGTGGTGGTGCGCCGCGCCGGGGAAGGCGTGACCGTCTCGGCGCCGGCCGCGCTCGCGGGGCTGATCGAAGTGCGGGGGGCCGGGATCGTTTCCGTACCCTATACCGCCGCCGCGCAGCTCGAACTGATCGCCGAATTGACGGGGGCCGGCGGCGTAGAACGGTATCCCGATCCGTGGCCTTACGCAGAAATACTTGGGGTTCGGATGCCAGTGCTCCGGATTGCGCCCTTCGAGGCGTCCGCGCCGCTGAAGCTTGCGCTGGCGCTGGCCCGGACGCCGTGGCGGGCGCAGCCGGGTTAAGGCAAACCGAAAGCGTGGCCGGAAGGCACTTTTGCCGGGAACCGAACAGTTGTAAGTCTGCCCGCCGCGATTGGAGGCCGGGGTCTTGGCGCCACAGGACCGATCGCGTGGGTCAAGGAAGACCGCATGATCGGACTTGTCATCGTCACGCACGGGGGACTCGCGACCGAGTTCCGTTCGGCGCTGGAACACATCGTCGGGCCGCAGAGCCAGTTGGAGACGGTGGCCATCGGGCCCGAGGACGACATGGCCCAGCGCCGCGGCGACATTCTCGACGCGGTCAAGCGGGCCGATACCGGCGAAGGCGTGATCGTGCTGACGGATATGTTCGGGGGAACACCTTCGAACCTCGCCATTTCCGTGATGGACGAGGCGCCGGTCGAAGTGATCGCTGGAATCAATCTGCCGATTCTCGTGAAACTTGCCTCGCTCAGGCGCGAATTTCCCATGGCGGAAGCGGTGTCGCGGGCGCGTGAAGCGGGCCGGAAATATATCAAGGTCGCGAGCCAGGAACTGTCCGGCGAAAGTTAGAGCGAGCGGCGCGCGATGCCCGAACTACGCAACAGCCATCAGCCCGAAGCACTCGTGACGGTCGTGAACCGCAAGGGTTTGCATGCGCGCGCGTCGGCGAAGTTCGTGAAGACGGCGGAAAGTTTCAACGCGACCGTCACCGTGACGCGGGACGGGCAGTCGGTCGGCGGGTCGTCGATCATGGGTCTGATGATGCTGGCGGCGGGGCCGGGGTCGCAATTGCACATCCGCTGTTCCGGACCGGAAGGACCCGAGGCGTTGGAGGCGCTGGTCGCGCTCGTCGAGATGGGGTTCGGGGAAGAGTTGGCTGAAGAGGGGTGAGGTCACCCCTACGGCCTCACGGATCCGCAAGTCGCACAACTTACATGACAATCTATCACCCGGGATCGCCTATCCTCCGAGGGGAGAGGGGGATCGGTTCGGTAGTATGAAGCACAGTGGTTGAATGCCGGTGGTCGGCGGATGGGACATAAAGACTTCTTTATATGTTATTGCCTCAATGCCGGGGGCGGGGTATAGGGGGGCGGAATTCAGACCCAGCCCCCGGACTTTTGCGCGGGCGCCGGGTCGTTTTGCCTGTCCATCCCCCACCAGGAGCGCCCGAATGACCGCCGCGAAGGATTACATCGTCAAGGATATCAGCCTCGCCGATTTCGGCCGCAAGGAGATCGAACTCGCCGAGACGGAGATGCCGGGGTTGATGGCGATCCGCGAGGAGTACGGCCCCAAACAACCGTTGAAGGGCGCGCGGATCGCGGGTTCGCTGCATATGACCATTCAGACGGCGGTGCTGATCGAGACGCTCAAAGCGCTTGGCGCCGATGTGCGGTGGGTGTCGTGCAACATCTTCTCGACGCAGGATCACGCCGCGGCGGCGATCGCGGCGGCCGGCATTCCAGTGTTCGCGTACAAGGGCGAGACGCTCACCGAATACTGGGACTACACGGCGAAGCTGTTCGACTGGCATGGTGGCGGCACGCCGAACATGATCCTCGACGACGGCGGCGACGCGACGATGCTCGTGCACCACGGCTTGCGCGCGGAGAACGGCGACACGGCATTCCTCGACAAGCCGGAGTCGGAAGAAGAAGAGATTTTCTTCGCGCTCATCAAGCGGCTCATCAAGGAAAAGCCGAAGGGCTGGTTCGCCGAGGTGGCAAAGAACATCAAGGGCGTGTCGGAAGAAACGACGACGGGCGTGCACCGGCTCTACAAGCTCGCGGAACAGGGCAAGCTGCTGTTCCCGGCGATCAACGTCAACGATAGCGTCACCAAGTCGAAGTTCGACAATCTCTACGGCTGCCGCGAGTCGCTCGTCGATGCGCTGCGGCGCGGCACCGACGTGATGATGGCCGGCAAGGTGGCGTTCGTCGCCGGTTTCGGCGACGTGGGCAAGGGATCGGCGGCGTCGCTGCGGCAGGCCGGCGCGCGGGTGATCGTGTCGGAAGTCGATCCCATCTGCGCATTGCAGGCGGCGATGGAAGGTTATGAAGTGGCGACCATCGAGGATGCGTTGCCGCGCGCGGACATCTTCGTCACCGCGACGGGGAACCGCGACATCATCACCATCGACCACATGCGGCAGATGAAGGACCGCGCGATCGTCTGCAACATCGGCCACTTCGACAACGAGATTCAGGTGGCGGGCCTCAAGAACTTCAAGTGGACCAACATCAAGCCGCAGGTGGACGAGATCGAGTTCCCGAAGGGCAACCGCATCATCCTGTTGTCGGAAGGTCGGCTTGTGAACCTCGGCAACGCGATGGGGCATCCGTCGTTCGTAATGTCGTCGTCGTTCTCGAACCAGACGCTGGCGCAGATCGAGCTGTGGTCGCAGCAGGGCAAGTACGAGAATAAGGTTTATACGCTGCCCAAGTTGCTGGACGAAAAGGTTGCCGCGCTGCACCTCGCCAAGCTCGGCGTGAAGCTGACGAAGATGACCAAGGACCAGGCCGACTACATCGGCGTGCCGGAGCAGGGTCCGTTCAAGCCGGAGCATTACCGGTACTGATCATTGCTCCAGATTCGCGATTTGGGTAACTCCGCCGCTCGAAAGGGCCGGCGGAGTTCCTGTTTCCGCTGGCGTGGAACCGGCAGGCGGTTGAAAGTCTTCAGATCGACGAGGACTCAACGGAGCTCTGTCCATGGCCAAGAACACCGTCTGCATCTGGTACGACAAGGATGCCGAGGCCGCGGCCCGCTATTACGCCTCGGTTTTTCCCGACAGCCGCGTGACGGGCGTGCACCGCGCGCCGGGTGACTATCCGTCCGGCAAGGCGGGCGATGTGCTGACGGTAGAATTCACGGTGGCCGGTGTCCCGTGCCTGGGGCTGAACGGCGGCCCGGCCTTCAAGCACACCGAGGCGTTCTCGTTCCAGATTTCAACCGAGGACCAGGAGGAGACCGACCGCTACTGGAACGCGATCGTCGGGAACGGCGGCGAAGAAAGTCAGTGCGGCTGGTGCCGGGACCGCTGGGGCATTTCGTGGCAAATCACGCCGCGTGTGCTCATGGAGGCGCTGGCCGCCGGGGGCGGCGAGGCCAAGCGCGCGTTCGATGCCATGATGGGCATGCGCAAAATCGATGTGGCGGCCATCGAAGCGGCCCGGCGGGGCTGATGTCCCAAAAGACGTAAGTGCCTCGGATTTCATAGCGAGAGCGGGCGGCTGTGGGGCCGTTGCACTGGTCAGGCGGACAATCGCTCCGCATAATCGGCGAAGCGATTCGCTGAGCCACAGTTTCGAGTCGGCCGCAGGTCGTTTTCCCCGATTTTCCCGATGGTTGCAGCCGCTCCCGGCGCAACCGCGCTCATTGGACCGAAGCCGTGGCCTCGCCCTCACTCCTGCGCAACAGCTACCGGACGAAGATCGGCGGCTCGCGGCTGGAGCTCGCCATGCTGCTGATTGCCAGCATCGCGTGCGTGCTGGTGCTGACGGTGAGCGTCAGCGACGAGCGGGCGCAGGCCGCGCCGGAAACGGCCGGACTTAACGCGTTGATCATCATCGCCCTGGCGGCGTTGGGGATTTTCGCGGCGGTCGCGACGATGCTGTCGGCCTACGCGGCCTCGCGGCGTTCGAGCGTCCAGCGCAACACCGAATTGCAGGATCTCAGGCGGCGGCTCGCGTCATCGGAGGCGCTGATCAAGGCGGAGCCGCAGGTTCTCGTGCACTGGGAACAGGGCCGCGGCCTGGAAATCGTTTCACAGTCGCTGACCGGCATTCCCGGTTTGCCGGCCAGCCATCAGGAGCTGCTGCGCTTCGGCATGTGGCTGGAGCAGAAATCGGCTGCGGATCTCAAGACAGCGCTGGACGCCCTGTTCGCGGAGGGCCGCGCGTTCAATATGATCTTGCGCACGGCGGCCGGCGGGCACCTGGAAGCGGACGGACGGGCGGCGGGCAGCCGGGCCATCCTGCGGATGCGCGATGTCGCCGGATACAAGCGCGATCTCGGGCTCATTCTCGATCATCAGAAAAAAATCGCCCGCGACGTGCGCTCCAGCCGGGCGCTGCTCAATGCGTTGCCCAGCCCGGCATGGCTGCGCGACGGCAACGGTCGCCTGACGTGGGTGAACAAGGCCTATGCCGCAGCGGTGGAGGCGGAGAGCGAAGCGGAGGCGGTGGCTTCCCAGATCGAACTTCTGGAATCGCGGCAGCGCCGGGCCATCGAACGCACGACAAAGACCGCAAAAGTTTACGAGGAACGCCTGAGCCTCATCATCGGCGGCGATCAGAAGGCGCATCAGGTTGTGGTGATCCCACTGGCCGACGCCAGTGCCGGCGTCGCCATCGACGTTGCGGCGCTGGAGCGCGCGCAGACGGCGCTCGACCGGCAGATCGCCGGCTATGACCGCACGCTCGACCGCGTGACGACCGCCGTCGCGATCTTCAGTGCGGAACGCAAGCTCACGTTCCACAACGAGGCCTATCGCAGCCTCTGGCAACTGGACGAGGCGTGGCTGAAATCCGGGCCGCAGGACGGGGCGATCCTCGACCGGCTGCGCGAAGACGGGCGGCTGCCGGATGTCGCGAACTACCGGGAATGGAAGACGCGGCTGCTCGCCTGCTACACAGAACTCAACGAGTTTGAGGACTGGTGGCACCTAAAGAGCGGACGCGTTGTGCATGTGGCGGCCGAACGCCGGCCCGATGGCGGCGTGACGTATTTCTATGACGACAAGACGGAAGCCTTGGCGCTGGAACGGCGCTATGTGGCGCTGACCCGGGTGCAGGGCGAAACGCTGAACAGCCTCAAGGAAGGCGTGGCGGTGTTCGGAACGGACGGGCGCCTGAAGCTCTTCAACAGCGCGTTCGCCAAAATCTGGCGCATGTCGCAGCGCGTACTCGCCTCCACGCCGCACATCGACGAATTCGTGGCCAATGCGCGCGTCCTGTTCGACGATGCGCACACCTGGCCGAAGATCGTGAAGGCCGTGACGTCGCTCTCGACGGCGCGCGCACAGTTGGACGGGCAAATGGTGCGGCCCGACGGCAGCGTTATCGATTACGCCGCAACGCCGCTGCCGGACGGCGGCATGCTGCTGACGTTCGCCGACGTGACGGATGCGAAGGCTTACGAGCGAACGCTGAAAGAACGCAACGAAGCGCTTGAGGCGGGAGACAAGCTCAAGAGCCGCTTCATCGGCCATGTGTCGTACGAGTTGCGCACGCCGCTGACGACGATCATCGGCTTCAGTGAATTCCTGGCCAGTCCGCAGGCGGGTGAACTGTCGCAGAGGCAGCGCGAATACCTCGGTCACATTTTGCAGTCCTCGACGTCGCTTCTGTCGATCATCGACGGCATTCTGGATCTGGCGACCATCGATGCCGGCGCAATGGAACTGAAGCTCGGCGACGTGTCGCCGGGCGACGTGATCGATGCGACGATCCTGGCGCTGCGCGAGCGGGCGGTCGGCGCGGATCTGACCATTGACGTGGCCATAGAAGACAACATCGCGCCGTTTGTGGCGGATGAAGCGCGCGTGCGGCAGATACTTTACAATCTCATGTCCAATGCGATCGGCTTCTCCCGTCCGGGCGGGGTGGTGAAGCTGGAATGCTGGCTGGACGGTCAGGACATCCTCTTTGCTGTCGAGGACAACGGTGTCGGCATTCCGCCGGAACAGCAGGCGCGGGTGTTTGAGCGCTTCGAAAGCCGCAGCCAGGGTTCCGAACACCGGGGGCCCGGACTGGGGCTTTCCATCGTCAAGAGCATCGTCGAGTTGCACAAGGGCCGCGTGACCCTCGACAGCAAGCCTGGAATTGGCACGCGCGTCACGGTACGCTTGCCGCGGCGGTCCGCCGGGCCGCAGCAGTCACAAGAGCCGAATAAGCGCGCCCCGCAATATGCCCAATCCCTGGATGCTTCCTGAGGCCGACGAAGCCGCCGTTCGCCGCCTGGCCGAACTCGTCGCCCTCAAGATCCGCGCCGGCGATACGCTGGCGCTGCATGGCGATCTCGGTGCAGGAAAAACTACATTCGCGCGGGCGCTGATCCGAGCCCTGGTGGGTGACGGGAATGAGGAGGTGCCAAGCCCGACATTCGCGCTGGTGCAGACGTACGACGCGCCGCGCCTGGACATCGCGCACATCGATCTCTACCGGCTCGCGGATGAAGGCGAGGCGATGGAGTTGGGGATCACCGATCTGGCGATGCGGGGGGCGGTGGTGATCGAATGGCCCGAGCGGGCGCCGTCGCTCTCGGGGCCCGACCGGCTCGACATCTCGTTGACGGAGAGCGACGGCGCGGACCGGCGCGACGTGACAATCGCGGCGCATGGATCATGGGAAGCGCGCCTGGACCGGCTGCGCGAGATTGCGGACTTCCTGGCACAGGCCGGCGTCGCGAATGACGCGCCGGTCGCCTACCTCCAGGGCGATGCTTCCGCGCGGGCCTACGCGCGGACGGTGCGCGACGGCGTACCCGTGATCTTGATGGATTGGCCGCCGCAGCCGGACGGGCCGCCGATCAAGGATGGCCTGCCCTACAGCCGCATCGCCCATCTGGCGGAAGGCACCGCCGCCTTCCAGAGCGTCGGCAAACTGCTCAGCTCGGCAGGGCTTGTAGCGCCTCACACTTATGCGGCCGATCACGCACGGGGGTTGATGCTCATCGGCGATCTGGGCGATCGCGTGTTCGGTGTGGAGGTGGACAAGGGCACCGATCAGGAAACGATGTGGGCGGCGGCGACGGAGACGCTGGTCCAGATGCGCGCACTCGATGCCAATCGCGTGCGTGACTGGAACGCGGGAGAGGGACGCGCCGCGCCGGTGCGCGACTATGATCGGGGCGCTTACGAAATCGAGACGACGCTCGTGCCGGACTGGTATTGGCCGCTCGTCAAAGGTTCGACCATACCGCCGGAAGCGCGGGCGGCTTTCGAAGCGGCGTGGGCGCCGGTGCTGGACCGGATCGTCCGCGACGCCGGCCGGACGATTACGCTGCGCGATTATCATTCGCCCAACCTGCTCTTCATGCCGGAGCGCGGCGGGGCGGCGCACAACCAGGTCGGCATCATCGACTATCAGGATGCGCTGATCGGGCATCCCGCATTCGATCTCGTGTCGCTGTTGCAGGACGCGCGGCTCGACGTTCCGGCGGCGACCGAGGATCGATTGTACGCGCGATATGTGACCGCGGTCCGGGCGCGGGAGGTTGGCTTCGACGAGGCGGCTTTCCGCTTTGCCTACGCGGCGCTCGGGGCTCAACGGAACACGAAAATTCTCGGTATTTTTGCGCGGCTGTGGAAACGGGACGGCAAACCGAATTATCTGCGCCATATTCCACGCATATGGCGCTATCTGGAGCGGGACCTGGCGCATCCCGGTCTCGGCGACGTGGCGCGGTGGTACGACGCGCATTTCCCGCGCGCGGTGCGGGAGACCGCGCCGCAGGCCCGATCCGCCGATTGAGTGCGATGGAGTTCGTTCGTGATCGATACCGCAATGATCCTCGGCGCAGGTCTGGGCACGCGCATGCGGCCTCTCACCGACCTGGTGCCCAAGCCGCTGGTGCGGCTCGACGGGCGGGCACTGATCGATCATGCGCTCGACCGGCTGGAAGCCGCAGGCATCAAGCGGGTGGTGGTCAACGTCCACTATCTCGCCGATCAACTGGAAGCGCACCTCAAAGGACGCGCGGGAGCGGAGATCATCATTTCGGACGAGCGCGCGAAGCTGCTCGACACGGGTGGCGGCGTCGTGAAGGCCCTGCCGTTGCTCGGCGACAAGCCGTTTCTCATTCATAACGCGGACACAGCGTGGATCGAGGGGATCGGCGGATCGCTGTCGCGGCTGATCGCGGCGTGGGACGGGGACCGCATGGACAGCCTCATGCTGCTGGCGCTTGCCGCTTCCAGCGTCGGCTACGACGGCCACGGCGATTTCAACATGGAGCCGTCCGGCG
>ERZ1066138.550-NODE-550-length-12560-cov-7.399360_pt1 | contig 12560 bp, 8 predicted proteins | sample MGYA00382785_ERZ1066138 | MGnify/ENA primary metagenome ERZ1066138 (study PRJEB33369, sample SAMEA5778368) | biofilm metagenome | biome: Industrial cooling water; feature: Water cooling tower basin; material: Biofilm | place: United Arab Emirates | collected...
TCGCCGCCGTTGCACTCCTCGTCGTCGCCGTCGTCCTGGTTGCAGTGAATGACGACCTCGTCGCCGACCTTCCAGCGCTTCACCTTCGAGCCGACCGCCCACACGATGCCCGAAGCGTCGGACCCGCAGATATGGTAGGGATGTTTGTGCACGTCGTTGATTGGCGAGATCGGTACGCCGAGCGAGGCCCACACGCCGTTGTAGTTGACGCCGGCCGCCATGACGAGGACGAGCACATCGTGGCTGTCGAGTTCCCACGTCGGCAGGACTTCCACCTGCATGGCCTTGTCGGGCTCGCCGTGACGCTCGGCGCGAATAGCCCAGGCGTACATATTCTTCGGAACGTGGCCGAGCGGCGGAATCTCACCGATTTCGTATAGATCTTTCTTCTCCGCCACGATGGCCGGCGCCGCTGCGGCGGTCGCCTGTTGTCCAAGGGCGGTGTTCTGGCTCGACATGCTCCCGTCTCTCCCTGACCGTCGTCGAATCCTGTTTGAGCCCGTGAACCCGGAGGCCTGGCCCGTTTCTGTTCTTTATGACGGGCTTGTTTCAAGCACTTTTTCGCGGCGCAATAAAGGGCTTGTTTTGCGGCTGCTCAGTCCGTCAACGAGACGTTAACGGCTCCCCGGTACACTGCAACGGCGCACCGGCCCAGCCACCTGCGACGACTTATCCAAGTCCTGCACGGGCAGCCGTCCATTCGAGGTCTGACCCATGTTTGAGATGCTCTCGGATTTCGCCCGGGACTTCAGCCAGATCGACAGCAACTCCATGACCGTCCTGATCGTGATGGTCGGCTGGGCGACGCTGCTCGTCAATGTCGGCGTCGACTCCAAGTCCTTTACGGCGATTTTCGTCCCCGGCATGTTTCTCGGTGGTATGGCGGCGTTCTACGTCACGCGTCTGGCGATGATCAGCATTTCTGCCTCTAAAGACATTAACGCCATTATGATCAGTGTGGCTGGCATCGTGGCCGGCTTCCTGCTCACTCTAATGCTGCTCCAACTCTATCATTGGGTTCTCGACCAGCGCCGGGCGCTCACCATGGACGAGCGCAACTGATCGCACCGCCGCGCCGCGCTCCCGGCGCCACCCAAACCCACGCTCGATGGTGAACCGGCCTCAAACGGCCCGGTTTTCTCCGCACCCTTGCGACAGCAGGGTCCTTTGCGTTGCCAAGTCCCCCAGTTAGTTTAAAGACCGGCGCTCTGGACAAGAGCTTGAACCATCGCGGGATCGACCATGGCTGACAAGGAAATGACCAAGGCTGCAGGGCAGCCGGGCGGGCGTGACAAGCCTTGGCTTTTCCGCACCTACGCCGGTCATTCGACGGCCGCCAAATCCAACGAACTCTATAAGAAGAATCTCTCCAAGGGTCAGACCGGCCTCTCGATCGCCTTCGATCTGCCCACCCAGACCGGCTACGACAGCGACCACGAACTGGCCCGCGGCGAGGTCGGCAAAGTCGGCGTCCCCGTCTCCCATTTGGGCGACATGCGCACACTGTTCGCGGACATTCCCATCGAGAACATGAACACCTCGATGACGATCAACGCCACGGCCGCCTGGCTCCTGTCGCTCTACATCGCTGCCGCCGACGAGCAGGGCGCCGACCGCACCAAGCTGCAAGGCACGATCCAGAACGACATCATCAAGGAATATCTGTCGCGCGGAACCTATGTCTATCCGCCTGAGCCATCCTTGCGGCTCATCAAGGATACGATCGTCTACTCCTACCGCAACGTTCCCAAGTGGAACCCGACCAACGTCTGCTCCTACCACCTCCAGGAAGCCGGCGCGACGCCGGTTCAGGAGCTGGCCTACGCGCTCGCGACCGGTATCGCCGTGCTCGATACGGTGAAAGCCTCGGGCGAAGTCCAGGAGAAGGACTTCGGCACCGTCGTCGGGCGGGTGTCGTTCTTCGTCAACGCCGGCATGAAGTTCGTCACCGAGGTCTGCAAGATGCGGGCCTTCAACGAGCTTTGGGACGAGATCACGCGCGAGCGCTATGGCGTAACGGATGCGAGAAACCGCATGTTCCGCTATGGCGTGCAGGTCAACTCGCTGGGCCTCACCGAGCCGCAGGCCGAAAACAACGTCTATCGCATTCTCATCGCCGCCCTCGGCGTCACGCTGTCGAAGAATGCCCGCTGCCGCGCCTTGCAACTTCCCGCCTGGAACGAAGCCCTCGGCCTGCCGCGTCCCTGGGACCAGCAATGGTCGCTGCGCATGCAGCAGATCCTGGCCTTCGAAACCGACCTGCTTGAAATGGGCGATATCTTCGACGGCTCGGTCGAAATCAAACGCAAGGTCGACGCTCTCAAGGACGAGGCGCGGGCCGAGCTGAAAACCATCGCGAGCATGGGCGGTGCCATCGCCGCCATCGACTACATGAAGCGCAAACTTGTCGAGAGCAACACGACACGCCTGGCCGCGATCGAAAGCGGCGACTCTGTCCTTGTCGGCGTTAATTCGTTCCGCGAGACCGAGCCTTCGCCGCTTGGCGCCGGTGAAGGGGCGATCCTCGTCGTCGATCCGGCGGTCGAGATCGACCAGGTCGAGCGATTGAAGGCGTGGCGTGCCGCGCGCGACGCCAAGACCGTCAAGGAGACGCTGGCCGCCCTGGAAGCGGCTGCCAAGGAAGGCCGCAACGTGATGGAGCCCTCGATCGCCTGCGCCAAAGCCGGCGTCACGACAGGGGAATGGGGCGGCCTTCTGCGCCAGATCTTCGGCGAATACCGCGCTCCGACCGGCGTTTCGCAAGCCGCCGTCGCCCGCGACAGCGCCGCAATCGACGAAGTGCGCAAGTCCGTGGAAGACGTGTCCAACACGCTCGGCCGCCGCATCAAGTTCCTCGTCGGCAAGCCGGGCCTCGACGGCCACTCGAACGGGGCCGAGCAGATCGCCGTTCGCGCGCGCGACGTCGGCATGGAAGTCGTCTATGAGGGCATCCGTCTGACGCCAGCCCAGATCGTCCGCGCGGCCGGCGACGAAGCTGTCCACGTCGTCGGCCTGTCGATCTTGTCGGGTAGTCACGTCCCCCTGGTAACGGAGGTGATGGAGCGGATGCGCAAGGACGGCCTTGGCAACGTCCCGGTCGTCGTCGGCGGCATCATTCCGCCCGAAGACGAAAAGACTTTGAAGGCCTTTGGCGTTGCCGCCGTCTATACGCCCAAGGATTTCCAGTTGAACGACATCATGGCCGACATCGTCCGCCTCGTGCAAACCAACGCCAAGGCGGCCTGAGAAAGTAATAAATCTTATGCGCGAAGAAGTCCGTCTGAAGTTCGAGCGTGAAGTCCGCAAACAGTGGATCGCGCGCGGCGCGATGGCCGTTGGTTTTCTGGCCGTTCTCGCCGCTGCCGCATGGTTCACCGATCTCGACGCCCACGTCGAAAAACGCAACGTCTCCGGCGTCGTCGAGCGCGTGTCGCCCCTGCAAGGCGGCGTACCGCAAGCGATCCAGAACGGGCTCGCCGTCGATGTGAAGCTCGCCGACGGCCGCCATGCCCACGTCATCGCGGAAAAGTCGGCCAATCCTTCGGTCGGCGCCGAGGTGGCCATCGTCGAGCACGTCCACGGGTCCGGCCGCACGACCTTTAGCTGGAAATAATGTCCGCCGTCGTTGACGGTACTGACCCGGTGGGGTTAAGTGCGCCGCGCGCGGTCGGGTCAGGCACCGCGTCAAGCCTCAGTGGCGGAACGGTAGACGCGGCAGACTCAAAATCTGCTATCCGCGAGGGTGTGGGGGTTCGAGTCCCTCCTGAGGCACCATTCACATTTTAAGCGCGCTGGCATTGGCCCGCGTTTCGGCTTGGGTTCAGCACAAGCAGCATGCTGCAAGTTTGCGGCAAAGCGATCATGTGACAACCCTGCCTCACTCCGGACATCCCCTCACGTTGCGGTGTTTTCCCCGAATGTGGTACGCGAGGTTTCCGCGGAGGGTCCTGATGCGCTTGAAGCTCAGTTTGACTGCCATTGCGTTGGCCTCGCTCGCCGTCGCGCGCCCCGCCGCCGCCGGCCCCGCGCTGCTGTTTGACGCCACCGATGGCAAAATTCTCTATGCCGAAGAGATGGACGATCAGTGGCACCCCGCGTCGCTGACCAAAATCATGACCGCCTATCTCGCCTTCAAGGCGATCAAGTCCGGCAAGCTTCGCCTCGACGACAAGGTGAATTGCTCCGAACTCGCCCATAAGCAGCCGCCATCCAAGATTGGCCTGCCCATTGGCGGCGAGCTGACGGTCGAACTCGCCCTGCAGTCCCTGATCGTCAAGTCGGCCAACGATGTCGCCGTGATGCTCGCGGAAAAGATTTCCGGCACGGAGCTTCAATTCGTGGCCGACATGAATGCCGCCGCGCGCGAACTCGGCATGTCGCGAACCACGTTCTCCAATGCCAACGGCCTGCCGGCGGTCGGACAGGTCACGACCGCCCGCGATCTGGCCAAACTTGCCCGCGCTGTCGCCACCGAATTTCCCGAATACGCCGAGTATTGGTCGATGACGCAGATGCGCATCGGCAAGATTCGCTTGGCCTCGCACAACGGCCTCCTCAAGACGTTCGAGGGAGCCGACGGTCTCAAGACGGGCTTCATCTGCGACAGCGGCTTCAATGTCGTCGCCAGCGCAACCCGCAACGGACGCCGGCTCATGGCCGTGGTGTTGGGTGAGCCATCCGGCGGCGACCGCAACATTCGCGCGGCAAGCCTTCTCGAACACGGGTTCCAGCAACTGGGCTGGAAGCAGATTTTCAATCAGACCACAATCGACAACTTGCCGTTGCCCGCCGAGGTTCGCGGCCCCATCAGTGTCCGCTCGACAATTCAGTCGTGGGACTGCGGCAATGGCAAACGCAATCCGGCCGTCGAGGCACGCCGCGAACGCATCAGAGCGGCGAAGGCCAAGCGGGAAAAAGCCAAGAAAGCCGCTGCCGAAAAGAAGTCCAAACAAGGCGGGGTCAAGCCGGGTGCATCGCTGCCGGCATCCCCATCCGGCACAGCGCCACCCAAAAAGCCGTCCGCGGGTGAGACACCGCCGGCCGCCAAATCGGCCGGAACGGCGCCCGCTGGCGGGCCGGCCGGCACCGCGACGCCTTAATCAACATACTGATAAACAACAATTTTAACGACTTATCGTGCGGCTGCCGTGCGGCTGCCGTGCGGCCTGGCGCGGCTGGCTTTGTTTTTGCTCCCCCGTTCGCCAAAGGGACGAATGAGAGTGCGAAAGACAAGCATGATGGCGCCCGGCTGGCACCCCGAAGAAGATCCAACGCCCACGCCCCGCGACGTGGAGTTCATGGCCGCCGTTCTCGAGGGGCGCCATGGCTGGCTGGCTGCCGACGTTGCCGAATTCTTTGCGACCTATCACAGCCAGCATGGCGACACGGGCCGCTCGTGGGCCTGGGCCGGCGTCGCCGAACGGGTTCGCCAGCGTGCCGTCCAACGTATCGAACAAACAGAGCTACTCTAGCGCCATCCTGGAACTGTCCGGCCTCTCGTTCCTGTCCCGCCGTCGGCACGCCGGAGCTGTCCTGCCGAATGTCGCCAACCCGGATCGCCGCTCGTGATCGCAGACCTTCGCAAATTCCTGGCAGGCTTCATCGAACGGCACGACGACCGCGCGCGCACCCAACGCGACGCCGTAACGGCGTTCGGTCTCAGGGTCGCGAGCGCCGCGCTCCTCTATCTCACCCAAGTCGTCATGGCCCGCTGGATTGGCAGTCACGATTACGGGATCTACGTCTTTGTCTGGACCTGGGTCCTGGTCCTCGGCGGGATAACGCATCTGGGCTTCAACGCCGCCATGATGCGCCTCTTGCCCGAATACCGGGAACACGGCCGGCTCGACCGCTATCGCGCACTGGTCCGCGGTGGGCGGATTTTCGCTCTGTCAGCCGGAACGGCAGTCGCAGCCGTCGGCATGGCGGGGCTCTACTTTTTCAGTGAGCACATCACGGGCACGTACGTCCTTCCCGCCTACCTTGCTCTGGTCTGCGTCCCTCTCTTCGCATTGACCGAAGTGCAAGACGGCATCGGCCGCGGTCAGGGCTGGATTTGGATTGGGCTCGTCCCGCCTTACGTGCTTCGCCCCGCGCTCGTTCTGATCTCGATGTTTGTTGCCTCGGCGGTTGGCCTGCCGATGACGGCGACGACAGCGGCCGCCGCCGCAATTGTCGCCACGTGGGGCGCGGCCGTCGTCCAGACGCTTTTGCTGAACCGCAAGCTGCAAGACGTGGTGGAGCGCGGTGAGCGGTCCTACGATTTTCGCAGCTGGTTCGCCGTCTCGATCCCGCTGGTCGTGGTCGGTGCGGCCGAGCTGATGCTCCAGAATACGGATATTCTCGTCGTCTCGAAGTACATGACGCCCACCGACGTTGCGATCTACTTCGCTGCCGCCAAGACGATGAGCCTCATCATGTTCGTGCATTATGCGGTCGGCAGTGCCGTCGCCAATCGTTTCTCCGCCCTCAATGCGCGGGGCGATACCGCGCAGTTGCGCGCCTTCGTCCGTGACGCCGTAAATTGGACGTTCTGGCCTTCGCTGGCCGGCGCCATCATCATTCTCGCCCTTGGCAAGCCCCTGCTCTGGTTGTTCGGACCCCAGTTCGAGGCCGGCTACCCGGTGATGTTCATTCTGGTAATCGGGTTTCTCTTCCGCTCGTCGTTCGGGCCTGCGGAAGTGTTGCTGTCGATGTTGGGCGAGCATCAGATCTGCGCCGCCGTCCTCATCGTCGCCGCCCTGTTGAACGTCGCGCTCAACTTTGCGCTCGTGCCGGTCTTCGGCCTCGTGGGCGCCGCGGTCGCCACATCGATTGCGCTCGCTACCGCCGCCTTGATGAACTATGTCGTGGCCCGCCGGCGGCTCGAGATCGAAATCGCGATCTGGAACAATTTTCCCGCCCGATTCGTGGCGCCGAGGCCCGACCCGCTGGCCTGAAGCAACGTCGGCGCGGCCTCACATCGGCGCAGCGAGCACCAGAGTCCAGAATGATTTGAATTCGGTTTTCGGGTCTTGCACCAGCGCCAGGCCCATTTCGGATGCGTCCGGCAAGAGGAGGTTCTTGTTGTGGCCGGGGCTGGCCCGCCAGCCTTTCATGACTTCCTGAAAGTCGATCTGCCCGGTGCCGACATTCTCCGCCGCAAGCCGCGCCTTATAGCCCGAGCGCTTCACCCGGTCCCACGGGTTCGAGCCATCGGACCCGTAGTGCGAAATGCGATCCCATTTGGAGAGGTCGCGCGAATGCGCTTTCGCCGCTTCCGTCAGCACGGCGTTGAGCTTGAGCGGCTTCAATTTGTTGTCGCGCCGGTACTGATTGATGATGTCGCGGGCTTTTTCCGGATCGAGACTGGTGGTGGAATAATCGCGGTCCGCGAGCATTCCCTTCGTCGCCGTCTCATAGCTGCCCCGGGGGGCGCGGTCGTCGAGACGAGCAACCTGCATCGGGCGCGCGGCCGTGGGCTCCCCGCCAAGCGCGACGCTCGGGGTTGGCCTCTTGGCCACCGCGGCGGTCTGGCCGTCGGTAAATCCCGATGAAATGGACCCGCTGTTCAGGCTGCAGGCCGTAAGACCGATGGCGGCGACAGCCGCGATCGTGACGCGATACATGGTTCCAACTCCCGCCAGATGACGCGCGGTACACCGTTCGAGCATCGCAAAGACCCGTTAACTGCCCGTTAATGGTAAACAGAACCCCGAAACTCCGCCGGCAGTCCGGGCTGGCGGCCTCGCGGTCTGTCCGCACGATCCGGCGCGACCTATCCCTCGACGCCTGCAAGAGTTTTTGCCCGTCGATGGTGACGCGAATTGGGCGTCCCGGCGGCAAACTCCGGAAGACCACTGCCAAGTTTTCCAACAAGGCAGCTGCAACTGGAGAGACCCGACCGTTGCCATCCGGACTCAGGGTGCGCACCGAGCCGCCGCCCGTTGCCTGCCGCCCCTTCCAACGCTTTCATTTCTTTCGCAGAGTCGTCCGTCAAAGGCCGGTGATTCGCGCGTCCGGACAGCATGAGGGAGGCCCAACCCATGCCCGCACGAGCCGGCGAGGCGGTGATCGAATCCGCCCGCGATGCCGTTGCTGGACCCGTTGAGAGTTTGCTCATCGCGCGCATCGCGTGCGACGGCGGAGCTACGCGCGCGGATTTGACCCGCGATGCCGGCGCGCTGCTCCAGCACAAAATGTCTCCCGGCGAAATTCGCTCAGCGGTCGATGCCGGATCCGCTGCGATCTTGGCATTGCATCTGGCCACCGAAACGCGCGGCCGCTTCATGGCAACACCGGCGGGTCTGGCTCTTGCTAGCGCCTTCGCCGAGACCCCTTCGCTGTCGAGTTCGGCATGGGATGACGTGCGCGACGTCTTTCTCGTTGCCAAGGCGCTCGGACTTGGCCGGGAACCGGTCTCGCGCAAAAAGAGCCTCGCGCGGCCTGAAGGTCTGCGCACCGCGATCCTTCAAAAAACCTACGGTCTGAAGGGCAAGAAGAATATCCCCGATGCCAAACTGCGCGCGCAACTGGCGTTGGTGGCGCTTGAGCGAGCCTTCGGCAATAAAATCAAAGCCGGTTTCACCAAGGGGTCGGGCCTGCCGTCGAAGGCAGCGCGCACGCTCGCCGGCCAGCTCGCCGCTTCCCCGCGCGATTTCCCCACCGACGCCAAACTCATCGCGCAACTGGCTGCCGATGCTGCCGGCGCCGCCCAAACCGATCCCGATGTCGTCCGCCTCTCGCTTCTGCGCGCCATGATGACGTCGCTGCTGGACGCAATGCCGGCCCCGGTCAAAGCCGTTGCGTCGCCCGTTCCGACCGCCCGCATCCTCAAGCACGCGGCCAACGACACACGCCCCGCCAAAGGTCCCCCGCCGCGCCCGGGGCTCGAGGAATTCGCCGCCGCCGTCAAGCGCGCCGCAGCGAAGTTCGCGCAAGGCTGGCCGGCGAAAGCGTTCATATCGCAGGTCTGGGACGCCATTCGCATCGAGCATGAGATCTGGGCGCTGTCTGAGATCGAGTTCAAGACGATGCTCACCGAAGCGAACCGCCGTGGTGCCATCGCTCTCGTGACGGCCGATCTCAAGAACAAGGACTTGCGCCGCGATATCGAACGGTCGGCCACACCCGATCGCAACACGGTCTGGCATTACATCCGAATTGAAAGTTGAAGCGCGGCCGTTTGTGAGGCGCGCATCGAGGTATGGGTCGCATGGGTTTGACTGCAAAAAACACGATGAAAGCCGATGCCAAGGACTGGTCCGCCGATGAGCTCGCCCATGCGTTCGAGCATTCGATCACGTGGGAAGACGACATCTGGCGCGCCGATCCGGTCGACGTCGGCGAAGTCCATTCCAAGGCCCGCCTGAAATTCACCGAAACGCTCCGCTCGGTCGGCTCCGGCAAGGGTGCTGCGAACCAGGCGCGCATCCTGCTGTTCCACGGCCAGTCGGGCGCCGGCAAGACGCATCTCCTGCGTGCCCTGCGCACATCATCGCATCGCACGGGCGCAGCCTACTTCGGCTACGCGCAGATGACGCCCGACATCGCCAACTACGCGGAATACTTCCTCCGCCGGCTCGTCCATTCTCTGGAAAAATCCTACGATCCCGACGAACCGGGCGAGAGCGCACTTACCCGGCTCACGACCAAACTCGTCACGGATCGCGCCGTACTCGCCGCCAAAGACCTCGAACACCTCCGCGAAGCTGCCCTCGATGAGGACGAACTCGCGCGCCTCGTTTTGCGGCTCGCCGACGACATCGTGTCCTCACCCAAGCTTGCCAACGAAGATCTCGATATCAACATCGTCCGCGCGCTGCTGTACCTCGAACGCCGCGATCCGCGCATCGACCAGCGCGTCCGCCAATACCTGAACGGCCGCCAATTGACGCCTTTGGCACATCAGGCCGTAGCCGCACTCGACCCGAATTCCGGCGAAGACCGGGCTTTCGAAATCATCACGTCGCTCGGCAAACTCATCTGGACGGTTGAGAAATCGGCGCTCGTTTTCGCCATCGATCAGGTCGAAGACCTTCGCTTTTTCGACGACGCCGAAGAGCGGTTTCAGAAGGCCGTCCGCGACCTCATCCAGATCGCCAACCGCCTGTCGAACGCGATCGTCATTATCTCCTGTCTCGACGACTTCTACGGTCAGGTTCGCGGCGCGCTCCCCCAATCCTATCTCGATCGCATCGAAAAGTCGGGTCCTGTCGCGCTGTTGGAAAGCCGCACGGCCGAGGAAGCGCGCCTCATCATAGCAAAGCGCCTTCAGCACGAAGCCGATACCAAATCGGCGGGCCTGGCGTTTCCCGATCCGACACAGTTCTTCGGTCCGCAGTTCTTCGAGGAATTCGGCGGCCTCTCGACGCGACGCCTCCTTGAACATGCCCAATCGCGCCTGCGCGAAAAAGTTACCAGTGAACCCGAGGAACGGGACGAGCACGCCGGCGGCTGGGCATCGACGCTGGCTTCCGTCCTCGGCGGCATTTTCGGCGACAGCGAAAATAGCGGTTCGCGCGGTTCAGCCTCGCCGATGGACTACCGCGAGATGTGGGAGCGGTTCCAGAATGCGTCGGAAGCCGAGATCCCGTCGGACGACCAGGAAATCCTCGACATCTTGATCGCCGGACTTCAGTTGGCCAAGGACGAATGGGCAGGCGACATCGTTTTCGCGGCCAACCGGCTCGACCTGTCCGACGATCTGCCGGCATTCGATCTTGTCATTCGCCACAAGTCCACCGGCCACGCCGCCGAAGCGCGTGTCTTCCTCTGCAATCGCAAAACACAGGGCGGCGGCCTCAAGCGTCAGCTCGACAAGGTTCTGACCGCGATGGCCGGTAAGGCCTGCTTCATGCTCCGGGCATCCGATTTTCCGCCCAACGGCAAGAACCAGACTGCGCAGGCGATGCGCAAGTTCCGCGAAAGCGGCGGCCGCCAGATTATCGTTCCCATTCCCGATTGGGAGCGCGTGATGACGGTGCGCGAATTCCACGCGCACCACCGTCAGGATACCGGCTTTGCCGCGTGGTTCGAGGATGCGCGTCTGCTCTCGAATATACTGGTGATCATTCAGCTGCTCCGCTTGGATCTCCTGGGGCGCAGCCTGCCGCGTGCAACCAAACCGGACGGCAAAGCAGCCGACACGGCTTCCACTGCGTCCGTGCAGCATGGCGCACTCACGCCGTCGGCCGAAACTGCTCCCGGCGGCTGGACGACCGCGTGGGCGGACGGCGACAGCGACCCCGTTCCCGCCAACGACGAACAACTTCCCCTGTCGGTCATCCTCGACGAGAACGGCAGTGCCGGCTCAATCCTCGCCGGCCGCGAAAACGGCGGCCGCGCCAAGCCCATCACGCTCAACAAGGACGTTCTGAAGCGTCATGCCGCCGTGCTCGGCGGCTCCGGTTCGGGCAAGACGACGCTCGCGCTCTGTCTGATCGAACAGCTTCTGCTACAGGGCATACCGGCCGTTCTGCTCGATCGTAAGGGCGATCTGTGCTCCTACGCCAATCCCGATGTTTGGCGCGCCAATGACGACGAATTCACCGAACGCCGCGGCGAGCGTGAAAAGCTGGCCGATGCGATCGATGTCGCGGTCTACACGCCCGGCCGCGCATCCGGCCGCCCGATCTCGATCACGCTGCTGCCCAATGGCATCAACGAACTGCCCGAACACGAGCAACAGTTGCTGGCCAATCTCTCGTCCGCCGCGCTCGGCGAGATGTTGCATCTGAAGAATTCGGCGACGCATCAGAAACAGTCGGGCACATTGTCGGTGGCCCTGCGTATCCTGGGCACGCGCTACAGCCGCGAAGTCACGCTGGCCGACCTCATCGCGCTTCTCGAAGACGAGGATCCCGAACTCACCGATTTGACGCAGCGGATGGACCCTTCGGGCAAGATCCGCCGCGATCTCGTCGCCCAGCTCGACAGCTTGCGTCATCGAAACTCCGCTCTCTTCGAGGGCGGCGGCGAGAGCCTGCGCATGGAGAGCCTGCTCGGCTTGGGGCCGTTTGCGCGCGATGGCCGCACGCGCCTGTCGATCATCTACACAGGTTTCCTCGGCGACAACGAGAACATCCTGTTCTGGGTCTCGCAGTTCCTCTCCGAAGCGTTGCGCTTCTGCCAGCGCAATCCGAACGACGAACTGCAGGCCGTCGTCATGTTCGACGAAGCCGACCTCTATATTCCAGCCAACGCCAAGCCCGCGACGGCAGAACCGCTCCAGTCGCTCCTGAAGCGTGCGCGATCCGCTGGCCTCGGCCTCATGCTCGCGACCCAGTCGCCGGGCGACCTCGATTACAAGAGCCGCGACCAGATCACGAGTTGGTTCATCGGGCGCGTCCGCGAAGACACCGCTCTGCGCAAATTGAAGGCTGCATTCCAGAGCGAAAGCGGGCTCGATCCCGCCGCCGTACTGCCCCATCAGACGGTCGGTGAATTCCACCTCGTGCAGGAAGGGCATGTGCGCGCGATGAAGGCACAACGCTCACTCATTGAGGCCGAGCAGGTGCCGTTCGACCGCATCGAACAACTGGCGCATGAGACCAAGGGCCAAGACGAAAAGCAGCTTAGAC